>Ga0172369_10002686_pt1 | contig 24078 bp, 21 predicted proteins | sample LakKiv25m_FD_114539 | JGI IMG/M metagenome (GOLD analysis project Ga0172369, IMG submission 114539) | Freshwater microbial communities from Kabuno Bay, South-Kivu, Congo - kab_022012_11.25m | ecosystem: Environmental > Aquatic > Freshwater > Lake | place: Democratic Republic of the Congo...
CAGGGAATTTATACAGTGTATCCAAATAGCTTGTTGCCATTAAAAGTAAAGAAGCACAGCAAACTGGATCCTGAACTCAAAATTTATAATCAGGAAATCAATAAAAGAAGAATTGGGATTGAGTATGTATTTGGCAGTTTGAAAACCTTCAAAATCCTTGCAGAGCGATATCGTCACCGTGTTAAAAGATTGGGCTTAAGATTCAATTTAATTGCTGGAATCTACAATTTGGAACTGAGTACAAAATGACTTATGAAAAGAAGTCTTTTGTTTAATATCTTAAACCAAGTTACTAGGTAACTTTTGTATGAATAATTATAGTTTTTCCAATCCTCAAGATTTCACTCAAGCTGCATACTGCACTTATGTTTACCTAAAGTTTGATTCATAATAATCTATGCATTTATATTGATTAAATTAAACAACTTAGATTTATCACGTTAAAAAAACTGAAAAGCCTAGTTCATGAACCAAAAGATTCATCATTATTCAAAGCATAATTTTGGGTCGTAAGCTTTAAACTTAAATAAAATATAAATCTTTGTTTTATATTAAAAAATAATCACCTCAATTACCTAAACGTAAAGCATCTACTAATAACCGAAACAAGGCGAAGATTCACGGCGGCTTGGATAATACATATAGTAGCCTGAATAACTTATGTCCCAGTCCTCTAGTATCCTGACAAAATTTCATTTTATTAATTTCTGTTTCAACCATCATTTTTGGAAGCCATACAACTCCAAGGCCATCTAGTCCAGCCTTTAATTGTAATCTCAGCATGGCTGACAATCATGGAGCATTCAGGAAATATGGTTTGGACCTCTGGACTCAATTGTGAGTTTTTAAACTCCCAAGATTGAATGCGTTTATGACTAGGTAAGCGTAGTCCAATATATTTAAATTCTTAACTCTAAGTAAAGAACTTAAAATTCAATAAGTCTATAAAAATTATAATAACTTATATTTTTTCCAATCAAAGTTTAATATTTATATATACTTATAGGAATTTTATTAAACTTTGAATAATGGAATTGACGTGGAAAAAATTACAATTTCTGAGCATCAGTCTGATTGGGCTAAACTGTTCATTGCTGAATCAGAAAAGATAAAATCAACTCTGAAATGCTCCAAAGTCTATATTGATCATATTGGCTCAACTGCTGTTGCTGGGTTAGCAGCTAAACCTATTATAGATATTTTAATTTCACTCAACAATTGGGACGATATTGATGAGGTCGTGGAAAAACTTACACAGTTAGGTTACAGCGTAGAGGATAATTGCCCTGAAGTTCCACGTTTTTTTCTAACAAAATATTATTCGACAAGCTTTCATGTTCATGTCTGTCAACCTCAAAGCCGTTGGGCACGAGATATGAAAATCTTCAAAGATGAACTGCTTTTAGACAAAAAATTATGTAAAGATTATGCAAGCTTAAAAAAAACACTTGCTGAGGAACATAGTGAAAATAAATACGAGTATATGAAAGGTAAAAAATTATTTATTGAAGAAAGATTGAGAAAATCCGAAAATGAATTTGGTGTTGATAAACTTTTAAGTCACCAAAAAGCAGAATCAAATAAAGCAGAAAGTTTACAGATCTATTTGATGATCATACAGTTTTTGATAGCTACCGTGGCAGCTACTTCTGCATATATAAATGAAAATAAGATTTTATTTGGATTAGCAATACTCGGTTTTATATTAATAATTTTATGGTTTTATATTAATCAATCTCAGCAAAAGCATCGTTCTGCAGGTGATCATGCTCGTCGTGCAGTTCTACTTATAAGTGGATTAGATCTTAAGCCATCTCCGAGTCAACTTCTTCAAATTACTGGTTTATTTAATGTGGAAATAACATCGATAAATTCAAGAAGGGAAGAAGAGCACTTTTTAAGTAGAGAAGAACCGAGTTATAAACGACTAATTGAAATGATTGAAGAATCATCTTATTGGACTAGTTATTTGCAGAAAGTATCATCAAAAGTGATGATTTTCATCCTACTTATTTTAGCAGCTATTACTTTTTGCATTTTTGGCGCAGCTATAGTTTCATTTCAGAATGATAGTTTAATTACATTGTCGCGAGCGATTATTGCAATAATGTTATTTGTTATTTCATCAGATGCACTTGGGTTGTTAATTGGTTATAAAAACTCTGCCAGTGCGATTGATGATATATTTAAAAGAGTAGAAGTAGCATCTATTAAAGGATATTCGAAATCCGATGCTTTATTACTAATGTCTGATTACAATGCGATTATTGAAAAAGCACCATCAACTTTACCATTTGTATATAAGTTTATACATGTAAGTTTAAATAGAAGATGGCAAACATATATTGAAGAAAAAAAACATTAAGTATTCATACATTCATCAGGAATTATGGTTGATTCAGACAAAGGCAGTCAGTACTATAGCCGTGATTTTTGATTACTATTATTGACGAATAACTGTATTCAAAGTATGTCTCGTAGAAGAAACTATTGTGATAATGCTGTTGATGAATCCTTTTTTAGTAGATTGAACATGGAAAGAATTAAAAGAGGATCTATAAAATACGAGAAATGGCACATGCAGATGTGTTTAATTATATCAAGATGTTATTCAATCGAATCAGACATCATTCGCATCTTGATGGGATGAAGCTCAGAAACATTTGAGGCAGCCTCAAAATGAGGCCGTCTCTTGTCTAGGATACTGGGAGCAATCCATTTAGATTATAGAAACTTCATTCTTATTGCCATTATTGTGAATCTGAAGTCTTGGGATCATTGTGTTTTGAGAATAATCATAAATAACCATTTCGGGATGATGTAGATCAAATGCTTGTCCAAACCATATGCAAGCAGCATTCGATGCACATGGTAAGACATGAATCTTAGAAATACCTTGATCTTTTAGCCTATGTAATAAAACATGAATGTCTTGCATGAAGCTCAGGCCTCGTTCAGGGTTTCTTATTGCCCCATTCCCCATATAGCCAGGTTTAGCGGTAATATTGATAATCGGATGTCCCAATTCTTTAGCTTTACTCTCAGAAGACTCTGGTTCAGCAGTTAGATTTAATTTTATAGTTACTTCGGCGCAATTTTCAATCGTTTCGAAGCCCTTTATATCATAGGCTTTTTCATTGCATAAAGGATTTGGCCACATCCAACAGCTCCCATCTCTATACATTAGCATAGGGATAAATTTCCCCTTATTGCCTAACTTACTTCCCAAAGCGATTAGGCAAGGCATAGGGCCAAAGCCAAAAATTGCTATTTTTTTATCATGTGACTTTGCTTGTCTAAGTAATTGATAGATTTGGCATTCGAAATCTTCTAAGAAGTGATATTTATAAAAGTCATCAGCAACAGCTCTTAATTGTACTAATGATGGTTCATGAATCAAATCTTTGTCTTTATAAAGGATTGCTTTTAAAGGGCGAAGACAGTTAGCTACATCAAGTCTGGATGGCGAATTTGGGATATTTTGGTTTACAGGCCAGAAAAATAGATAAACCGGCATTGGACTAAAGCTGAGAGAATCTAATAGTTCCTCACATTCAGCTATAAAATTTTGCCTCATTTGAGACAAATATGGGGCTGTATACTCTGCACCGGCGACTTTATCAATGAGTCTATGATGTTTTTCACATAATAATAAAATATTCGTTGGATCATCTGATAGTTGATATGAGAAGAAGGGGATGCCACGAGTTGAATTTTCTGATGCTGCAACATTATGAGCTAGTACTCCATAAGTACCCACCACTCCGGTTATTTCATCGATGTCTAACTTGAGGCCACAACCTCTAAACATACATCTGCCATGACTGGAGCGATAAACTTGATTTTTATGTTTTTCAAGTAAATCATCACCTCTACCAGTAAGTAGCTCAAAATCAAAAATTCTGTTGATAAAGTATTCTAATTTATTGACAGCTTCTGATTTTTTTTTGAGAATAAAATTTTCATCTTTAATTTCATCCTCTTGAGAAGAAGCTAAATTCCATATTTCTTCTAACTTTTCAAAATTAAGAAGGACATCAATATCAATTATGGAACCTTGAAGAAAGCGAGTGTAAATGGAAAGATTCTTGGCAATTAATGCTCGGATAAAAGTTAAAGTATTATCTTGATTGAGAAGTATACGGAAAAAACTCTTAGGGATTTTATCTTTCAATAAGACAAAAATTATATTTTTGCATGTCTCATCGATCAATATACCTAGTGAATCTATAGGAATGTGCTTTAAAATTTCTTCTACATATTTTTCTGCATTTGATAAATCATCTATTGCAGGTAAAGAAGTCTGTGTACTTAGGGATTGATCTAGTTGCATTTTTACTTTAACTCAATATAACCTAAAAATTTAATATCAGTATTTTTATTGCTAATCCAAATTCCAGTTTTTACTCTACCAATTATTAAATATAAAACTGGGTGATTAAGATTAGTAATACCATTTAGTACAGTATTTATGTCTTTCAAATCGGTTGGTGAGGGGGTGGGTATATCCTCAGGATGTGTATGCCATAAGCCAAAAAAATTATAAATTTTTTCAGAATCTTTCCAAGCTTTTATCAAAGCTATTTGATGGGATTTTGACCTAAAGAAAGATGTACGTGTTTGGCGATCTCCTTCCATAGGGGAGGTTAAGCTTTCAATTATTTTAGCCTTAGTTTCAATGTCAGCTCTTCCAATTAAAATACCCCCAGATTCTCGAGAATCTGATTCTGATTGTATAAATTGCTTTAAAGCATTTAAAACAGTTGTTTGAAAAACAAAAACTTGTTCTGTATGAGCTTCACATTTAAGCCTCCCTTGGGTTATGTATTGCAACATGGACATACTTCTTTATAAATTTCTTTTATACTCAATATATTGATACCATTTGAGGAATTTACTACAGCATAAAAGGGAGTTGTGATTACTCCATTTTTGTTTGCATTTTGATGGTTGCCAGAAAGAGAAACAAAACCTAGTTGTTGATTCAAGGCATAGTCAGAAATATAGCTCGCTAGCTTCATACAATTCAAAGAAGAGAAGGGGGTAAATGCTCCAGCACATCCTGTAATATTTTTAGCAATTAGCTGTCCAGATTCTATAAATTTGTACTTAGGTGTCAGACTTTTATTTAAATTTTCATCAAAATACAGGCAGTTTAAACAGCCTAAATTTTTATTATTAAAGGAAATGAAGTGTCCACCTAAATCATAAGGTTCTAGCCAGCCTGTAATTATTTGAATAGTAATATCTAACTCATGAATAGTTTTTATGATAGAAATTTCAGTAGGAGTATGACCGACTGCTAAGATGATAGTATCTACGTCTTTAGGAATTTTTGATTTTATCCATTGCTCGCCATAATCTATGAATGGTGAAATGATTAATCCGGGTCTTTCTGCTAAAAGTTTTTTAGCTAAAGAAATAGATTTATAGGTATTAACATACTGCAAACCTAAAGAATGACGATAAATATTATCTGTTTTTAAAAATTCTGGATCGATTAGAGAAAATTGATTTACACCCGTTTGAGCTAATATTTCTGCAATCTTTGAGCCTAAAGCTCCACATCCGATAATAGCTATATGTCTAGCTTTTTGCTCTTGCCCAGTTCTATTTAATAAATAATCGACCCAAGCTCGTTGAGTTAAAGATACTTTAAAATCGTTAAATGAAACTCTTTCTTTGAAGGAATACCAAATTGAATAAGAAAGGACCAGATAAGCAAATCCGTGCTCATTGGGAATACCTAATAAGACATAATGGTTACCTTGTTTTAACAAAGATTGTTTGTTTTCATTGGAAAGGCTATTAATAATTTTTAGAAAATCATATTCTGTGAAGTGATCTCCTATGTTTGGAATAGGAAAAATATAAGCATCATCTAATAATACCTTATGTATTTTGACCTTTGTCAGTTGTGAACGGTTTATATAGGCATTATTATCATCATCAATTTGCTCTAATACTTGATGATTTCCTTTTGGTGATTTTTTTAACCAACCAAATAACTGTGATGTCAGAAGAGGATCACAATGTAATATTACATCTCCGATTATATTTTGAATGTTACCTAAATATCCTTCTAACTCGTTATACAGGCTTGTTCTGTTGTTTAGCTGGAGATTATCAAAAGATTGTTTTAGTATATGTATAGCTTTTTCAAAAAATAAAGAAATAAGTTCTTTATGTTTATTTCCTTCAAAATTTTCACCTTGATGATCAGTAGTACAAATTTGCCCACTTTGACTTATATGGTCTAAAGCGGGCATTGGTCGTGTCAATACGGTAAAAATTGGAGGTGTCGTCCAATTTGCTCTATTTTCGAAAGTTAAAGCGAGACAAACTTGTTGAACATCAATGAGGAAATCAAAGTTTAGACTAACCCAATTGTTAGAATTTTTTGTAACATGGATATTCTGAGCCCCAAGTTCACTTAATAAACTTTTTATAACTTCTAGCTTTTGGGTATCATAAAACATTGAAATTTCCTATGCAGATTTGCCTTCCTGAGTATAATAAGTTTGTGTCACAGGCTCCGACACTTCATGTATTTCAGGAATAGGAAATTCAGTACCAAAAGTTGTATTTAAAATTTTGCAAGCTTCTAATGTGTCGGGTTCCTCATTTACTGCTTCTAAAGAGGACTTTAAATCTTCAATTTTTGATTTTAAGTACTCCATTTGCTTTTTAGTCAATTTTTCTATCAAGTCTACTCCTTCATGTGCAGGTAAATTAATTACGAGTCTGAAGTAAGGTTCGCTAGTTTCCGAATCAATACTAAAGTGAATGAATTCATTTAGTAATTTATTTACTATAGAAAGTAACACCTTATTATCATTGTCATAATCTTCACCTGTTATATGTTCATATACAGCTGAAGTAATGGCAATACTCTTGAAGAAATCTAGACCTTTCTCATTTCGCCATTGTTTCAAGTAACGAGTACATCGCCGAAATTGAAGACGTAAATCTGAATCATCTTCAAATTTGCCCAAAATTGTATTGATAAGTTCATTAGGATTTGAAATATCCCAAGTCTTAAGGTCTTCTGATGAGAATTCCTTACCTCGAGCTAGATACATATTGCCTTTGTCATCTTCAGTGTAAATGGGCAAATCTACATGATAATCAGGTGTACCATTTTTGAGATAAGTGACAGTTACACACGGCCGTTTAATTGTTACAGTTCGATTTGTATGAGTTAAAGCATCTCTAACAATTTTTTTAATTTCTACTGAACCATATTCTTCTTTGTCACAATCTAATAAAACCCCAACATCAATATCATAATCTCCATTCTTCGGCTTAATCCCTGTACCCAAGGCATAACTACCTTGATTAAAGTATTCTACAAATTGAGGACCATTAGGATCTTTCTTAAGTTCATCTTTTAAGGTGCTAATCAAAAGGTCACGTTTTTCACGTAAGGTACTTTCTTCATCATAACGCCCTAATCTAATATTTGTATGGAACTTAGCATAGTGTTTCTGTGGATTCGCCATATTTTGTATATTCCTGTAGCTTTTTGTATTTATGGAGTTCTCTACAAAGTAATACAAGTCAAAGCTTAAAAAAAAATGAAATTTTTCTAAAAAAATTCGCCATAAAAATCTAAATGACGCAGAATAGTTTTAACTTTGACTAATATTGATCATTCGTCATTGTAGAGGCATAGCGAGAGTGAGTTTAGTGATTGAATTTTACTTACTCGCTGTTCTTTATATAGTAAATGTCAACACACCCTCATTCATGAATATGTTCAAGGAGCTTATGTCTATTTTATTAAAAATCAGGTTGATTTTTAATAAAAACTAAGTAAACAAAGCCTACCCTGATAATTATTTAAAAATATCATGCTTTAGAAATTATTTTTACGATAGTCACTCGGAGAAGTTCCTGTCCACTGTTTGAATGCACGAGTGAAATTACTTAAATCAGTAACAGTTACTAACAAGGTAGGTTGTTTAAGATACGAACATGCGAGTTCCTGACGGATATTATTTAGTAAATCAAGAAAACTGGAATTACGTTCAGTAATGATATTTGCGAGAATAATTCCACCTAACATAATTATTTATGATTGTACGACCAATTTTTGGATATTAGACTATTTTAAATCATTATGTTGACACTATTTTTTATAAATACTTAGTTTTTTCAAATAGTGAGGTACTCTTGCGGCGCTATGTTGATTGATTGCCAATAATAAGTTTTGATCAATGTGACTAAAGCCATATGTCTGGATAAGATATTGACATAGATGATTGAAAAGTTGCACAGTGACCTCAGCATCTGCTTCCGCGCGATGCGCAGTCCCCCTAAATTGAATACCAATTGAATCCGCAATTGCTCCAAGCCGGTAGCTTGGTTGATGAGGCAAAATACGGCGCGCAAGTTTCAATGAACAAATTAGACCGCGATGCGCAGGCTGTAATTCTAGTCTTGCACATTCAGCTAGAAGAAACTTTTCATCAAATCCAGCATTATGTGCAACCAAAGGATCTGTACCGATGAACTCTAATAAATGTGGGATAACCTTCTCAACTTGAGGGGCATGGTTCACCATATTTTGCGTAATCCCTGTGAGTGCTGTAATAAAATATGGAATATTGACACCACAGTTGACCAATGAGACAAAACGCTCGATGATTTGCCCGTTCACAACACGTAAAGCCGCAACTTCAGTAATACGATCACCTTTATGAGGACTTATGCCTGTTGTTTCAAAATCAAGCACCACAATAGAAGTAATATTCATTAGAGGGATTCTCCGCTAGATTAGGTTGGTGTTTAAGCAAACAATGTTATTTATTATATAAACGTCAGTGTAAACTTAATGATCAAGAAAATTAGGACATTTTTTAGAGGATGGGTTAGCTTAACCATTCGTCAATCCTTTACGTTTTTCAATATAAGTTCCACGTAACTGGCTTCTACCTCATTTAGTAACTTATGAGTAAGAACATGCTCATAGAGGCATAAGCTTTGTGACTAGTTGCGGAATATTATATTGGTCTGAAATCATTATTTTTAGTTTAAAGGTGGAAAATGACTATATATACCATTGGTTTTACTAAAAAAAGTGCAAACAAGTTTTTTAATCTAATAAAGCAAAATCACGTTAAAAAAATTATCGATGTTCGCCTTAATAACGTTTCACAACTAGCAGGGTTTGCTAAGCGTGATGACTTGAAATTTTTCTTACGTGAGATATGTAACTGTGATTATGAACATGTGCCTGATTTGGCACCCACAGATGAAATTTTAAAGCCGTATAAAAAAGGTGATATACCTTGGGATAGTTATAAAGATCTTTTTTTAAACCTTATGGCTAGGCGAAATATAGAAAAACATATCAGTCTGCAACAATTTGAGAATGAATGTTTACTATGTAGTGAGAATTTACCACATCAATGTCATCGTCGTTTGGTTATAGAATATTTACAGCAATATGCTGAGCAAAATCATGTGATTAAAGATATTTTCTAGGTAAATTTTATCTTACTTCTTTAAAAAGAATTCGATAGTAAGAACATCATAAATCTAAGAATGAAAGAATTTGGTTGTCATTTAAAGCTATGTATCTCAATGGATTAACATAAGAAATACTATGACTTAAACTTGTTTTGATATTGTGTATTATATTAAAAATATTGCTTGTAGATCTTAAGTTGTTAATGATTCAGATTTTTTCTTAAGGTAGTTAATATAGAGGGATTTCAATGCCACACGGTAAATTTATTTTGCATTCAAATTATATCCCCGCTGGGGATCAACCCGAAGCTATCGCAAGATTGATCTCAGGTATTGATAATGGTGCAACTCATCAAACCTTAAAAGGGATTACTGGTTCTGGTAAGACATTTACCATGGCAAATGTTATTCACCGTTTAAAACGACCTACTATTATTTTAGCGCCGAACAAAACATTGACGGCTCAACTATACGATGAAATGAAGCGTTTCTTTCCAGAAAATGCAGTTGAATACTTTGTTTCTTACTATGATTATTTTCAGCCAGAAGTGTATATCCCTGGTAGTGATCGTTTTATCCAAAAAGATTCTGCAATTAATGACCATCTAGAGAGACTACGCTTATCCACGACTAAATCCCTCATAGAGCGTCGAGATGTAATTGTTGTTGCCTCTGTATCATCAATTTATGGTTTAGGTGATCCGAGTAGTTATAAAGCCTTGCAAATTCCATTAGCTCCAGGTGCCCAATTTGAACAAAAAGAGCTTATCCATAGATTAGCATTATTACAGTATGAACGAAGTGAAAAAACTTTAAAGCGTGCAATGTTTCGGGTTAGGGGAGATATCATCGATATTTTTCCTGCTGATTCAGAACATCATGCAATTCGAGTCGAATTATTTGATGGACAAGTTGAGTCTCTTACATGGTTAGATCCTGTTACTGGAAAAAAGTTAAACGAAATAGATCATTACTTGGTTTCTCCTAAAACACTTTTTGCGACCCCAAAAAATCAGATCGAAACTGCAATACCAAAAATAATTTCTGATATGGAGGAGCGAGTAGAGTATCTGAATAAAGAAAACCGTTTTACAGAAGCGAATCGTTTGTATGAAAGGATTACAAATGACATAGAAATGATGCAGCAATTAGGCTATTGCTCAGGAATGGAAAATTATTCTTGTTACTTTAGCGGTCGTGATGCGATGTTACCGCCAACTACATTACTCGACTATTTACCTGAAGATGGATTGTTATTCATAGATGAATCGCACGTCATGATTCCTCAGATTTCAGCAATGTATCGCGGGGATCAGAGTCGGAAAGAAACGTTAATTGAATATGGATTCCGCTTACCATCCTCCAAGAATAATCGTCCATTAAATTTTGAGGAATTCGAAAAGATTAAGCCACAAACAATATTTGTTTCTGCAACGCCAGGAGATTATGAATTACGAGTATCTCAACCTAGAATCATTGATCAAATGATTAGACCAACGGGATTGCTTGACCCAGAAGTCGAGGTAAGAAAATCTGAGGGGTATATTGATGATCTTCTCCGTGAAATAGAAAAGTGTGTTAACAATCATAATAGAGTTCTAGTGACAACTCTAACGAAAGCAGGAGCTGAAAAGCTTCATGATTTTATATCAGATAAAGGTTTTCAAGTCCGATATATGCATTCGGATATAAAAACTGAAGAAAGGATTAAAATTATTGAAGGATTACGCGCAGGTGAATTTGATATTTTAATTGGTGTAAGTCTTTTACGAGAAGGTTTAGATATTCCAGAAGCATCTTTGATCGCTATACTTGATGCTGATAGAGCCGGTTTTCTACGTTCGAGCCAGGCACTGCTTCAGATGATAGGCCGAGTTGCCCGTAACGAGAATGGTAAAGCTATCCTATATGCAGATAATGTAACTGCTGCAATGAGGAAGGCTATTGATGAAACAGCTCATCGAAGAGAACGACAAATTTTATTTAATCAAGAGAATGGAATTTCACCTGTTTCATCAAAACGTAAATTAGCTTCGGAGAAAAATGAAGAAGCTGTACTTCCAACACATTCAGCAGCTTTCTGTGAGAATTTATCAATACTTTGCCAACAAATTACAAGCAAAGAACAGGAGCTACTCAAGTTTGAAGATAATGGAAATGAAGAGCAAGTAGAAAAAATTCGACATCAGTTAGATAATTTATATCGGCAATTTATTTATATTTGACATAAAATTCTCAACACACAGGGAATGATACAGTATCCAGTGAAAAAGCATTGATATCTAAGGATTTGAGGTAATTGATATCTCAGATATTGGATATCATTGTTTTTAGTGGATATAATTATTAACAATATTTTATAAATCAAAATGTATATTAAAAATCATTTTATTGAACCTATACCTTTGAATATATTAAAATTTTAAATTAATTCAGAAACTAAGCAATTGTATTCTTCAGGTTCTGTCCATTGAAGTATAGAAATTCTACGCTTATCTATTTATACTATAGGTGGGTATAGTATATTAATTTCGTAAAAACAAGGAAACCTGAATATATGCCATATAGCGATGTCGATAAAAAACAGTCACTTACAAGGATTAAGCGTGTAAAGAAACAAGTAGCAATACTTGAGAAGACGCTAAACGAAGGTAGCAATGGCGATGAGCTACTGAAGCAGTTGACAGCTGTTCGTGGAACGATAAATGGTTTGATGGCAATGGTTCTTAACAGTTATTTAAAAGAGGAGTTTCCAGAAAATGAAGCTCTAACTGAGTCTCAAAAGAAATCAATTGAAGAGACAATTGCTGTTATTAAGTCATATCTTCGTTGATTTTAAAGATCGGTCCAGGCTAATCGTTGCGTATAGATTCTATATCCATTGGTGAAATAAGAACTTCACCATGACAATATTTTTGAAGAAACTTAAAAAGAATTTGGGTCTTCACGCCATTAAGTCTCATATAAATCATGTTTTTAATAAATGTGATTAGTACGAAATACCTGTGTGATTTATTACTTCAATCAATTCATAGTAGAGGTGGTAGTATGACTTTAGGACTTACTGCTCTAGAATTAGCAAGAATTCAATTTGCATTTACCGTTTCGTTTCATATCATTTTTCCAGCTATTTCGATTGGTTTAGCTAGTTTTTTAGCTGTTTTGGAGTGGCGTTGGTTAAAAACCAAAAATGTGGTTTATCAAGATTTATTTAAATTTTGGATTAAAATTTTTGCCATAGCCTTTGGTATGGGGGTTGTTTCAGGGGTGGTGATGAGCTACCAATTTGGGACTAACTGGAGTGAATTTTCGAGAATAGCTGGCGGGGTTACAGGCCCATTATTGGCATATGAGGTTTTAAGTGCCTTTTTCTTAGAAGCCGGCTTTTTGGGTATTATGCTTTTCGGATGGGGACGCGTTAGCCCTCGCGCTCATTTCTTTGCAACCTTAATGGTGGCGATCGGAACATGTATTTCGATGTTCTGGATTTTAGCATCCAATAGTTGGATGCATACTCCACAAGGTTTTAGTATCGAAAATGGAATAATTATTCCTCAAAACTGGTTTGAAATTGTTTTCAACCCATCATTCCCATATCGTTTCATTCATATGGCCATCGCGGCATTCTTAGTTGCAGCATTACTGGTTAGTGCAACAGCTGCATGGCATTTGCTTAAAGGCCGTCGAGATGCTTTAGTCAAAACATCATTTTCAATGGCCCTTTGGTTGATTATGGTTCTTGCACCTTTACAAATCCTAGTGGGTGATAATCATGGTTTGAATACATTACATTATCAACCTGCCAAATTAGCTGCAATTGAAGGCCATTGGGAAACAAATAAAAATGAAGCTATGCCTTTATATTTGTTTGGTGTTCCTGATATGCAAGAAGAACGTACTAAATATGGAGTATCAATTCCTTATTTAGGTAGTCTGATCATGACACATTCATTAAATGGTGAAGTCAAAGGCTTAAAAGAATTTGCTCCTGAAGATCGTCCGAATTCTTTGATCATCTTTTGGAGTTTCCGTGTCATGGTTGGTATGGGAATGTTAATGCTGCTATTAGCCGTCTTAGGCTTATGGTTGCGTCGTTCTGACCGCTTATATGAAAGTAAATGGTTTCAACGTTTTGCATTATATATGGGTCCGTCTGGTTTTATCGCTCTTCTAGCTGGTTGGTTTACAACAGAGGTCGGTCGTCAACCTTGGGTTGTTTACAATGTACTTCGTACTAAAGATGCGTTGTCACCCGTATCCGCATCGCAAGTTGGAATAACTCTAATTATTTTTGTTTTGGTTTATTTTGTAGTTTTCGGTATTGGCATTTATTACATGTTAAAGCTAATGCATAAAGGTCCGCAATTCTTAAGTTCGCATTCAGAAGAACATGCCGATGTTGATCAAACACCAATGCGACCAATGAGTGCGGTTGAAGAAAGCTTAGCTAAACTAGAATCAATACGGGAGAATCGCCATGATTGATTTATCTCTTATTTGGATTGTCATTATTGGAATTGGCGTATTGATTTATGTCATTCTGGATGGATTTGACTTAGGTATCGGAATTTTATTTCCTTTCATTAAGGGTTCCAATGAGCGGGATGTGCTAATGAATACAGTTGCTCCGGTCTGGGATGGTAATGAGACTTGGATGGTGCTTGGTGGGGCGGGGCTTTTTGCTGCCTTTCCACTAGTGTATTCAACTGTCCTTTCTGCACTTTATATGCCGATTATTTTAATGGTAATCGCACTAATATTTCGTGGCGTAGCATTCGAGTTCCGATTTAAGGCAAACCGTACTAAGCATCTATGGGACAAGGCATTTATTGGAGGTTCAATATTTGCAAGTTTCCTTCAAGGTATAGTTTTAGGTGCATATATTCAGGGTATTAAAACCTTAAATGGTGTTTATGCTGGTGGACAACTGGACTGGTTGACTCCTTTCTCTGTGTTTACAGGTATTGGTGTAGTCGTTCTATATGCAACTTTAGGATGTGGATGGTTAATTTATAAAACTGATGCTGAAATTCAAGAAAAAATGTTTTCAATGATGCCTAAACTGATCATTGCGGTATTTATTATTTTCGGATTAGTCAGTATTTATACACCACTTTCACAACCACAAATTGCGGAACGTTGGTTTAGTCAGCCCCAGCTAATGTATTTTAGTCCAGTTCCAGTATTAGTGCTTATTTTTACGGGTATGGCTTTACGTGCATGTAAGCAAAAGAAAGAACTTAGTCCATTTATTTATACATTAGGCCTAGTCTTCCTTGCTTATACAGGTTTTGTCATTAGTTTGTGGCCTTATATTATTCCACCTTCAGTAACGATCTGGCAGGCAGCGGCCCCAGCGAATAGTCAACTATTTGCTTTAATTGGTGCATTGTTGCTCATTCCTATTATTCTGACTTATACCATTTTTTCATATTGGATTTTTAAAGGTAAAGTTCGTGTTGGTGATACTGGTTATCACTAGGAGTTTGTATGAAACTTTCACAGACAGGATGGTTTATCTTACTTTGGGTAATTGGTGTAGTTGCATTAGCAATTATTGCAGGAATTTTTAGACTCTTAGTTCAATTAGCATACTAAGAGTTCAGAGAATAGTGAAGAAAGGGCCTTTATTTAGGCTCTTTTGTATAATGTAAAAACTAAAAATCTCTGAAAAGACCATTGATTCGATTAAAAGTATCATAATTTTTATGTCTATTTTTTTGAATTTTAAATAATTTTATATTAATTATCGAATGACTTAAACTTTTTTATAAATCTTCTTTTATACTATAGGTGGGTATAGTATATTAGATCATTGATGCAACCTCTAACAATTTGGTGTTGTATCAAAAGGATTTCGGCTTGTATATGCGATTAGTTAAAAATGATTGTCTATTAGGTATGTATTAAATCTATGTCACTTTTCATTATTACCTTAGTCACTCTGGTCGTAGGAATAGGTAGCGTTTTGATCGCAGACTTATTGGTAACGAGAGCTGGGGCAGCTATTAACAATCAAGATAGTTATGTACAGCAAGGCTTTTTAGGCCTAGCAGCTGGTGCTCTATTAGCTACAAGTTTTACCCATTTGTTACCAGAAGCTTTTGAAAGCCATATAGATACCCATCAGCTTTTTTTAGCGCTTCTAATTGGTTTAGTTTTCTTTTTTCTTCTTAATAAAGCTGAATTGTGGCATCACGGTCATGAACATAATCATTCACATGAGCCACATGCAAACAATGGTTGGTCACTGTTATTGGGTGATGGAGTCCATTGTTTTGGTGATGGTATTTTGATTGCTTCGATTTTCATTGTTGACATACATCTTGGGCTGATTGCTGCTGCTTCAGTTCTTGTGCATGAAGTGCCTCATCATATGGGGGATTTAATTGTTCTTAGGCAGAAAAATCATCGTAGTGCTGCTGTGTTAAAGCTTGCTATGGCTGGAGCAATGACTGCTTTAGGGGGAGTAAGTGGATATTTTCTACTAGCGGGATTACAGCAATGGCAACCTTTCCTTATGGTTTTGGCAAGTAGTAGTTTCATTTATGTGTCTTTGTCAGATCTAATTCCTCAATTACAACAGCGTTGGACAACTAAAGATACCATTATCCAAATTCTTTGGCTTTTTATAGGAATTCTTATAGTAACGTTAATTAATGGGTTAGTTCATGGCGCACATTAACTCTGGAGGTAAGGCTTCATATATGGATAAATTGATATTTGATGATCACTATACTCATCGTCTAAATATTCTAGGTGAAAATTTACCTTTATTGACTATGTGTTTGAGAGGAATAGAACGTGAATGTTTGCGTGTAACGAAGAATGGAAAATTGGCGCTTACACCTCATCCTAAAACACTAGGATCAGCTTTGACAAATGAGTTGATTACAACTGATTATTCTGAATCATTAATGGAATTTGTTACGTCACCTTGTTCAAGTGCCTCAGAGGTCCTTGCAGAACTCAATGATATTCATCGTTATGTTTATACAAAACTGAATAGTGAATACCTTTGGAGTTCATCAATGCCTTCACTTTTGCCAGAGGAGGAGAGGATACCTATCGCGGAGTATGGAAGTTCAAATATTGGGAAGTTTAAACACGTTTACCGAAAGGGATTAGCTCTTCGATATGGTAAGGCTATGCAATGTATAGCAGGTATTCACTATAATTTTTCATTGCCTGAGAAAATAATTCAGCTTTTATATCAAATAGATAATACAACTAATTTGGATAATATTGATCAGTCATCAATTTATATGGGTATGATACGGAATTTTCACCGTTATAGTTGGCTGTTGATTTATCTGTTCGGCGCATCTCCAGCAGTCAACTCAAGTTTTTTAAAACAAAACTTAGATCAATTTAAAAAATTTGATAATGAAACTTACTACTTGCCTTATGCGACCAGTCTGCGAATGAGTAAGATTGGTTATCAAAGTAGTGCCCAATCTACTATCAGTCCCTGTTTTGATAGTCTCGATTCATACATTCATAGTATAAAAGAAGCTTTAGAAAAGCCTTATCTACCGTATACGAATATCGGAACTCATGAAAATAATGAATGGGTGCAACTTAATACTAATATTTTGCAAATAGAAAATGAATATTATTCAAATATTAGACCCAAACGAGTTCCATACTCTGGTGAGCGGGCGCTTCATGCATTAAATGCACGTGGCATACAGTATGTCGAGATACGTTGTTTGGACATTAATCCTTTTTTTTCGTTAGGAATTGATTTAGAGCAAGTTCACTTTTTAGATGCATTTTTATTATTTTGTGCTTTATATAAAAGCCCATCATTAAGTCAGGATAGCTTTACTCAAGCGAATAACAATTTTCATCTGGTTGCGGAAAAAGGGCGTAAGCCAAATTTAAAACTCCAAAATGGAGATAGTTCAATTCCTATGTATGATTGGGCTCAAGAGTTGATGGCTTATATTAAGCCTTTAGCTAATTTACTCGATCATGCAAATGATACCAATAAGCATAAAGAAGCTTTGTATGCTCAACAGGCTAAAATTGAGAATTCATTTTTGACGCCATCCTCTAAGGTTTTAACAAATATGTTTCAACACAATAAAGGTTTTAATGAGTTCGCTTTACATCAATCCCAGCAACATTCAAATGACTTTTCGCAGCAGATTTTGACTGATGAGCGTAAACAATTTTTTGAATCAATCACGCAGAAGTCTTTTCTAGAGCAAGAAATTTTAGAGCGGCAAGTGATGGACTTTGATTTGTTTGTGAGCAATTATTCTGGTTGATCCATAATAGTTTAATAATAAAAAGTTTGAATAAATTTGATGAGATAATTTGTATCATAGCTTTATTTTAGTTGATTTTAATTTGATCAATTGAGATATTCTTTTTTATGAGGGAGTTCCGCAACTAGATTATAGCTTTTTATCTAGTTTAATTTTTTGATTTATAATGATATTTTTAATTTTTTTGTTTTTTCAAAAAATTAGTTTGTGAGCTAGGAGCGTTGATATAAAAATATTTAATAAAATATTTCCTTTTATTGAAAATATATTGCCAACCTATAATTTTATTAACCAATTGATTTTAAATAACTTTGTTTTAGTTTTTTAAAGTGTTTTTGTAACCAAAGAATAATTTTTTCCAAAAAATAACAATTATTTTTAATTTACCTCTTTTATACCATAGGGGGGTATAGTATTATGGGTTTAACGATAAGGGAGTATAGTATGATGACTAAATCTAAATGAGAGAAGGTTAAACCTATGCCATACAATGACCATGAGAAGAAACAAGCACTTACTCGTGTTAGACGTATCAAAGGACAAGTTGCTGCTCTTGAGCAAGCTCTTGATGATGGTACAGAGTGTGGTGTGATTCTCCAACAGCTAGCAGCAGTTCGTGGAGCTGTAAATGGTTTAATGGCTGTGGTTCTTGAAAGCTATCTACGAGAAGAATTTCCAGATAGTGATGCTAGAACTGACTCTCAAAGAAAGTCTATTGACGAAACTATCTCTATCGTTCGATCGTATCTTCGTTAATTCGCACCGACTGATGTTCGGTGCCAAAAACTAAATTTGGTCTAAGGAAACGACATCATGAAATCACGTGCAGCAGTTGCTTTTGAACCAGGGAAACCCCTACAAATTGTTGAGATTGACGTTGAGCCACCTCGTAAGGGAGAGGTTCTAATTAAAATTACGGATACAGGTGTTTGCCATACTGATGCCTTTACTTTGTCTGGTGATGATCCAGAAGGATTATTTCCAGTTGTACTTGGACACGAAGGGGCAGGTATTGTTGTAGAAGTAGGGGAAGGTGTAACCAGCGTTAAGCCAGGTGACCATGTTATTCCACTTTATACAGCTGAATGTGGTGAATGTTTATTCTGTAAATCTGGTAAAACTAACCTTTGCGTAGCAGTACGTGCGACTCAAGGTAAAGGGTTAATGCCAGATGGTACAACACGTTTCTCATACAATGGTCAGCCACTTTATCACTACATGGGATGTTCAACTTTCAGTGAATATACCGTGGTTGCTGAGGTTTCAGTTGCAAAAATTAATCCAGATGCAAACCCAGAACATGTTTGTTTATTGGGATGTGGTGTAACTACTGGTATTGGCGCTGTTCATAATACTGCAAAAGTTCAGCCTGGTGATTCAGTAGCAATCTTTGGTCTTGGTGGTATTGGTTTAGCTGCACTTCAAGGTGCACGTCAGGCAAAAGCTGGTCGTATCATAGCAATTGATACTAACCCTGCTAAGTTCGACTTAGCACGTCAATTTGGTGCAACCGAATGTCTTAATCCAAAAGATTATGACAAACCAATTCATGAAGTCTTGATTGAAATGACAGGATGGGGTGTTGATCATACATTCGAATGTATTGGTAACGTGAATGTTATGCGTTCAGCATTAGAAGCGGCTCATCGTGGTTGGGGACAATCGATCATTATCGGTGTAGCTGGTGCAGGCAAGGAAATTTCAACTCGTCCATTCCAATTAGTGACTGGTCGTACATGGAAAGGCTCTGCTTTTGGTGGTGTTAAAGGGCGTACACAACTTCCAGGAATGGTGGAAGATGCGATGAAAGGTGAGATTGATCTTGCTCCTTTCGTTACCCATACAATGGGCCTTGATGATATTAATAAAGCCTTCGATCTTATGCATGAAGGCAAGTCTATCCGTACTGTTATTAAGTACTAATTAACTAATCTCATATTAAAAATCCATGGTGTGAATTTCACACCATGTCGATCAATTCATCTTAAGGAAAGTAAAATGAGCGAAATTCATATACACCCTTCTCTTGATCATGGGATCCGTCCAAGCCAAGAAAACTTCGACGGTGGAATCTTAGAATGTCTATGTTCAACGGATAAAGTTCAAGTTGAGGTTGGTGCGCAAACATTGCATAACCATGCTTGTGGATGTACTAAATGCTGGAAACCAGAAGGTGCTACGTTCGCTGTAATTGCCGTTGTACCACGTGACAAAGTAAGCGTTGTAGCAAATCCACAAAAGCTTCATATTGTTGATGAGAATGCTGCAATTCAACGTCACGCATGTCGTGAATGTGGAGCGCACCTTTTTGGTCGTATCGAAAATAAAGATCATGCATTCTACGGTTTAGACTTTGTTCATACGGAGCTTTCTCCACAAGAAGGATGGTCTGCACCTGGTTTTGCAGCTTTTGTTTCGTCTGTGATTGAAAGTGGAACTCCTCCATCAAATATGGATGCTATCCGCAATCGTTTACGTGAACTTAAACTTGAACCTTATGATTGCTTGTCACCAGGCTTAATGGATGCTTTAGCTACACATGCAGCTAAGCAGAAAGGAACTTATAGAGAAGCTTAATTCTCTTTAAACTTGAAAAACTGAGGTCGTGATGAAAGAAGAACCCCCTATCAAAACGACCCCACAAACTTCCTCGACTGCATTTGTATATGGTATGCCAGCACATGCAGATCGAGTGAGGGCTGTGGGAGAGGTACATGCCCGTCCACCTTTATTAATACAAGCTCCACGAAACTTATTGCAGTTAGCTTTCTTGACAGAGGGAGATCCAAGCAAGGACCAAATTGCGCTGGATGAACTATCAGATCGCTTTGGCTTGAAAAAAACTCAAAAAGAAGAATCACCACTTCATGGTTTGACTTGGGATGAAGGAAATTTGCATTGTGAAAAACACACAGAATTTTCCACATATCTTTGGTGTGCAGAACTAGATGTACCAACGGGATTGCCTAGAGGTGAAGATCCATTTAAAAATGGCTTTGTTCCACCAGGTGAAATTATCTCAGGTATCTGCTTGCAAATATTGCCATGGGCTACTGAATCTGAAAAATTGGTAAATCGTTTTGATACAGTCAGTTTGTGCTATTCACTCGTAGAAAATGAAACAGCAGCTATTTTGACTGATTTCAGACAAGATAATGACGGTCTGACCCGGATTCTTATTCTTGATCGTGGTTTGACAGAGGCTCGTGCAGGCGCACTTGCTCAAAGTTTATTAGAGATTGAAACATATCGAACATTGGCATTACTTGCTTTGCCATTAATTCGAACAATGACCTTTGAACTACGTCAGATGGAGTTACGGCTTGCCGCGATCACTGATGAAATGAATAAAGGAACAGAATTAAGACGTGATAATGATGTACTGCTATTTGAACTTACAACGCTTGCAACTGAACTAGAAGCCAATGTGGCAGCAAATCTTTACCGATTTGGCGCCAGTCGTGCTTATTACGAACTCGTTGAAGAACGTTTGAATAGACTTTCAGAGAAGCCTGTATCTGGATATTGCACATGGCACGACTTTCTTGAGCGTCGTATCGCTCCAGCGATGAGGACATGTCAATCTGTTAAAGAACGCCAAGCTACTCTTTCTGAAAAATTAACACGTGCTATTTCTCTTTTGCGTTCATGGATCGATGTTGAGTTAGAGCGCCAAAATCGAGATTTGCTCACATCAATGAATAATCGTGCTAGACAACAATTACACCTTCAACAAACGGTAGAAGGTTTATCCGTTGCTGCGATTTCTTATTATGTTGTTAGTTTACTTGCATATTTAGTGAAAGGTATACCTTCAGTTCATGATATAGCTGCGCCTGAATTCACAATTGCGATATTAGTACCGTTAGTGATGTTTTCTATTTGGTGGACGATGCGAAAGATTAGACAGAAGCATAGTGACGTAATACCAGAAAAATAATCATTTTAACGACAAACAAGACCTCTCTAAAAATAAAGGGAGATCACAACTTTTTTGTAATAAGGAAAACGATATGGATCGTGTTGAACATCATGCAATGTTTGGTGGTTGGCAAGACGTTTATCAACATAAATCTGAAGTACTCGGATGCATGATGAAATTTGCTATTTATCTGCCTCCTCAGGTGCAACAAGATAAATTACCAGTACTATACTGGCTCAGTGGTCTTACCTGTACAGAACAGAATTTTATTACGAAGTCTGCCGCACAACGATATGCAGCTGAACATGGGATTATTATTGTTGCACCAGATACTAGCCCTCGTGGAGAAAATGTAGCTGACGATCCAGCATATGATCTTGGTCAAGGTGCTGGGTTCTATCTGAATGCCACTCAAGAGCCTTGGGCTGCACATTTTCAAATGTATGATTATATTGTGCATGAACTTCCAGCGCTAATTGAGGCTCATTTCCCTGCGTCACAAAAACGCGGTATCAGTGGTCATTCAATGGGAGGACATGGGGCATTAATGATTGCCTTACGTAATCCCGAATTATATCTGAGCGTATCGGCTTTTTCGCCTATTGTTAATCCATCCATGGTTCCTTGGGGACAAAAAGCTTTCAATGCTTATTTAGGAGCTGATCAGGAATCATGGAAACAATACGATACTGTTGAATTAGTTAAGAATTCAATTCATAAAATTCCATTATTAGTTGATCAAGGCTTAGGGGATGAATTTCTTGATAGCCAACTTCAACCAGAAAGACTACGAAAAGTATGTACTGAAATGGATCACCCTTTAGTTTTAAACCTAAGAGAAGGTTACGACCATAGTTATTACTTCATTGCGAGCTTTATTCGTGCACATATTGTGCATCATGCTTTAGCTCTTAAGTGCTAGGAAATAGGGAGATAAACTCATGGTAAAGTCTACAGGACGTCATCGTGTTGTTATTATTGGAGCTGGTTTTGGAGGGATAGAGGCTGCAAATAGTCTCGCTGGTGTCAATGTCGATATAACTATTATCGACAGAAGAAATCACCATCTATTTCAACCATTATTGTATCAAGTCGCAGGCTCATCTTTATCAACATCTGAAATCGCTTGGCCTATTCGATATATTTTTCGAAATCGTCCTGAAGTCCGTACCTTAATGGGAGAGGTGCAGGGCATTGAAGTGGGTAGCCGACTAGTTGTTCTTGATGATGGCGAAAAGTTGCATTATGACACTTTAGTTATTGCGACAGGTGCTACTCATGCTTATTTTGGTCATGATGAATGGGAGCGATTTGCACCAGGTTTAAAAACCTTGGGGGATGCAACAAATATTCGAGAACGAATTCTGGCTGCCTTTGAAGAAGCTGAACGTACCAAAGATCCAATCTTAAGAAAGGCTTTACAAACATTTGTGATCATTGGAGGTGGTCCGACGGGAGTTGAGCTATCAGGAACTATTGCAGAACTGGCAAAAGATACGTTATCTCGAGATTTTCGTTTGATAGATCCTCGTGAATCTCGAGTGGTATTGATTGAAGCTGGTCCACGTTTATTATCAGTTTTCCCTGAAAAGTTGTCTAGCTATACCCGTCAGGCACTTGAACAACTTGGTGTTGAGGTTGTACTTGGAACACCAGTGACAAGTTGTTCAGAAGATGGTGTTGTTTATGATGGAAAACAGCTACCTGCAAAAACAATTATTTGGGCTGCTGGCGTACAAGCATCTCCAGCAGCTCGTTGGTTAAATGTTGAATCTGACCGAGCAGGGCGTGTGGTGGTTGATTCAAATCTAACTGTGACAGGGCATCCTGAAATTTTCGTCATTGGTGATACCGCGGCAGTTACTATGGGAGATGGTAAGTTAGTACCAGGTATAGCACCAGCCGCCAAACAACAAGGAAAATATGTTGCGAAAACCATTGATAATCGATTAAAAGGCAAAGATATAAAAGAGCCATTTAAATATCATCATCAAGGTAATCTAGCAACAATTGGACGTAGTCGCGCAGTTGTTGATATGGGTAAATTTCAACTACAAGGAGTACTCGCTTGGTGGTTTTGGAAACTTATACATATTTACTTTTTGATTGGTGTGCAAAGTCGTTTAAACGTTGCCTTAAGTTGGTTGTGGAATCATAGTGTGGGTTACCGTGGTTCAAGACTTATCACAAATGTAAGAAAAGAAGATATTAGTAAATCTATTCCTAAGAATTAAGCTAACTTTAATTTTAGGAATTAATAGAAAATATTTTAATAATTATTAGCTTACGACTTTTTAAGCGATAGAGGGTAGAAACATGAAAACACATTCTTTTGGTGAACCCAATAACATTACTTTATCTAATAATTGTATTGAAGTTCGAGGTGCGCGTGAGCATAACCTTAAG
>Ga0172369_10002688_pt1 | contig 24073 bp, 23 predicted proteins | sample LakKiv25m_FD_114539 | JGI IMG/M metagenome (GOLD analysis project Ga0172369, IMG submission 114539) | Freshwater microbial communities from Kabuno Bay, South-Kivu, Congo - kab_022012_11.25m | ecosystem: Environmental > Aquatic > Freshwater > Lake | place: Democratic Republic of the Congo...
CAAGAAAAATTTTGCCGTCCGCTTCGGTTTACGGCTCATTTTTTATACCGTAGGTAGTCTTGACGGTATAAAAACTTCGCCGTAACTCCTCGCGGAGGTTTGGCAAAATTTTTCCAATGCGCCTCAGACCCCAGCCTAACCAGGGCGAGCGAGAATTGGCGCGGAACGAAGTCCGCCACGCCGGGGCGGACGAGCGTCTTTTCGAAGGCCTGCCGGAGCTGGCAAAAAATTATTCGCGTTATCTGGTTGCTAAGAAATTATATATGATTTAGATTTTTTTAACGACTAGCGTGGCGTTGTGTCCGCCAAAGCCAAGGGAATTAGATAGACAGGCATTAACCTTTGCCTGGCGGGCCTTATTAGGCACATAATCAAGGTCGCAGTCAGGGTCCGGGGTTTCATAATTTATCGTGGGGGGAATATTACTTCTTTCTATGGAAAGGCAGCATATGACAAATTCTACCGCGCCTGCCGCGCCTAATTGATGGCCCATCATTGACTTCGTAGAAGAGATAGCCACTTTTTTGGCAAAACTTCCGAATACTTTTTTTATTGCCAGTGTTTCTATTTTATCATTAAGCGTAGTAGATGTGCCGTGTGCATTTATATAAGAGATATCTTCGGGTTTCAGATTCGCGTCCTTAAGCGCGTTAACCATACACCTGGCAGCTCCTTCTCCTTCTGGATCCGGCGCTGTCATATGATACGCGTCCCCTGTCATTCCATAGCCGACTATCTCGCCATAGATCTTAGCATTCCTTTTTTTTGCGTGTTCCATCTCTTCCAAAATCACAATGCCGCATCCTTCCGCCATTACAAATCCGTCTCTATTTTTATCAAAAGGCCTGGATGCTTTTTCCGGCTCGTTATTTCTCGTAGAAAGCGCTTTTAACGAGCAAAAACCTCCTACGCCCAGCGCAGTAATGCAGCTCTCCGTACCTCCGGCTATCATAACATCCGCGTCTCCGTATTGGATTATCCTCATTGCTTCGCCTATAGCATGAGAACCGGATGCGCAAGCGGTGGTAGTGCAAAGATTCGGACCTTTAACCCCTATCATAATAGATATATGCCCGGCTGCCATGTTTACGATAAGCATCGGGATGAGAAAAGGAGTTACTCTGGAAGGCCCTTTTTCAAGAATTACTGAATGCTGCTCTTCTATTATTCTGAGGCTTCCTATTCCTGAACCCACAATAACGCCTATCCTGTAAGGATCTTCTTTAGATACATCAATGCCTGAATCGTCAATGGCGTTCTTCGCGGCGGTCACGCCAAATTGCACAAACTTCTCCATTCTCCTGAGATCTTTAGGAGAAATAAAAGGATGCGGCGTAAAATTCTTAACCTCTCCAGCAATGCGTGACTCATATTTAGTAGCATCAAAATGAGTCAGAGGCCCTACGCCTGATTTTCCTTTAATAAGATTGCTCCAGAATTCTTCTTTAGCGCACCCTATTGCGGAAATCACACCCAATCCTGTCACGACAACTCTGCGTTTCATAGAAAGTCCTTAAAAATAAGGGGCCAGAAGAGATTTAAAAAATTAATCTGACGTCTCTTCTAACCCCGAATATTCGAAATATTACTTCTTAGTGCCTTTTTCTTCTATATACTTAACAGCATCCCCTACCGTGGTAATTTTTTCAGCATCTTCATCCGGAATCTCTATGCCGAATTCTTCTTCAAGAGCCATTACAAGCTCCACAGTATCAAGAGAATCCGCGCCAAGATCGTCTATAAAAGATGCTTCCGGAGTTACCTCTTCCTGCTTTACGCCAAGCTGTTCTGCTATTATTGATTTTACTTTTTCAGCAACTGCCATATAATAATCCTCCTTGTTATTTGCCTTTAAACTACATCACCATTCCGCCGTCTACCTGTATCACTTGGCCTGTTATATATGAAGAGCTTTCGCTCGAAAGAAATAGTGCTAAGTCCGCTACGTCCTTTGCTTCTCCGAACCTGGCAAGAGGTATCACGGAAAGCATCTTTTTCTGGACTTCCTCCGGCAATCTGGACGTCATATCCGTCCTTATGAAGCCAGGCGCTATTGCGTTTACGCAGATATTACGCGAAGCCAGCTCTTTTGCCACGCTTTTCGTAAGCCCTATTATGCCCGCCTTTGAAGCCGCGTAATTTGCCTGGCCAGCATTGCCCATTATCCCAATGATCGAGGCAAGGTTAATTATCTTGCCGGAACGCTGTTTAAGCATAACCTTTGAGACAAACTTGGTGCATACAAAAGTGCCTTTAAGGTTTACCGCTATTACTTTATCCCACTCCTCTTCCGACATCCTTAAGAGAAGATTGTCTTTTGTTATGCCTGCATTGTTAATAAGTATATCTATTTTACTAAATTTGTCAAGAATTTTATCCACCATGTCCTGAACTTGCCCGGAATTAGTAACATCAGCCTTAAAGGCAATGCTCCCCCGGCCCATATCCCGGATTTCTTTTGCGGTTTTTTCAGCCTCTTCCAAATTCACGTCGCAAATGGCGATATTAGCCCCTTGTTTTGCAAAAAACATCGCTATCTCTTTGCCTATACCCCTAGCCCCGCCTGTTATAAGAGCTGCCTTGCCTTCTAAAACTAATTCACACATGCCGTCTCTCCTGTTTTATGTCTTCTATGGTTTCTATATTGGATACCGTTAATTCAGAATTTATCCTGCGAAGTAACCCTTTCAACACCTTGCCCGGGCCTATCTCTAAAAATGCGCCGCACCCATCCCCGCTGATCTTCATTACGGACTCTTCCCACCTTACCGGGCTATACAACTGCTTCACAAGGTTTGCTTTAATATCCTCCGGGCCTTTTTCATAATCAGCCGTTACATTGCTTACTATAGGTATTTTTGGGCTGGAAAATTTTGTCTTATCAAGTTCTTTTTTGAATTCCAGCGCCGCTTCTTTCATAAATGAGGAATGGAAAGGTCCGCTTACATTTAAAAGTATGGCTTTTTTCGCGCCTTTTTTTTCAGCCAAAACCATGGCTTTTTTAACGGACTCTATTTTACCGGATATGACTATCTGGCCTGGAGAGTTAAAATTAGCTATTTCAGCTTTCGCCTCCGCGCAAACCTCTTTCAGGCCTTCCGCGGACATCCCCAGGATAGATGCCATGGTGCCGGGATTGTTCCTGGCCGCTTCTTCCATTAATTCCCCTCTTCGCCTTACCAGCCTTACAGCGTACTGAAATTCCAATGCGCCGCTCGCGACCAAAGCACTGTATTCGCCAAGGCTCAATCCCGCGCATGAGCTTACCGCATGCCCTACGCCCTCCGTTTTACGCCCTGCCTTTAGCGCCTCCAGCGTGGCTACGCTAGAGACAAGTATCGCAACCTGGCTATTAGCGGTCTCGGTCAATTTCTCGATCGGGCCTTCAAAACAAAGCTTTTTTAAATTCACTCCGGGCAAAATATTTTCCGCTTGATCAAATACATCTTTTGCTTCAGCAGAATTGTCATACAGGCTTCTGCCCATGCCAACATATTGAGACCCTTGCCCAGGGAAAATATAACAAACATTATTTACCATTTTATAACCACTGCCCCGTAAGTAAGCCCGGCTCCGAATGCAACAAGCGTGACTACATCGCCTTTTTTTATCCTCTGCTCCTTGTTCGCCTCCGCCAACGCTCCCGCAGTAGAAGCCGATGACATATTGCCGTATTTTTCTATGTTTAAAAAGATCTTTTCTTCCGGCAAACCAATCTTTTTCGCAACAGCCATTAATATCCTTATATTCGCCTGATGAGGTATCAGCAGATTTATATCGCTGCACAAAAGCCCTGCCCTTGTAACCGCCTTGTTCGCGGCGTCCGCCATCACCTTTACCGCAAGTTTGAAAACTTCATTGCCTTCCATTTTCAAAAAATGGGGCTTATTTTTAACAGTCTCTTCCGTTGCGGGAATCCTGGAACCTCCCGCAGGAAGCCTTAAAAGATTGCCGCCTGAACCGTCGCAGCCTATAAAATAAGAAAGTATGCGCCTATCTTCGCTTTTTCCTACAACGCATGCCCCCGCTCCGTCCCCGAACAATACGCATGTAGAACGATCTGTCCAGTCAACAAGGCTTGTCATCTTTTCCGTGCCTACGACCAGCACATTCTTATAAAGCCCTGAATCTACGAATTGCTTCGCGGTAACTATCCCAAATACGAAACCCGAACACGCCGCATTTATATCAAACGCGGCTGAATTAACGGCACCTATCTTGTCCTGTATAATACACGCCGTAGACGGAAACGCCATATCGCCTGTCACCGTAGCGACAATAATCAGATCTATGTCTTTCGGCTCCAATCCCGCATCTTCGATAGCACTCTTTGCGGCTTCCACGCCCATATCGCTCGCGGCAAATTCCTTAGGAGCGGCCCTTCTTTCCTTTATGCCGGTCCTCGTCATTATCCATTCGTCCGACGTATCGACCATTTTTTCCAAATCCTTGTTCGTAATCTTCTTGGCCGGCAAATAACAACCTAGCCCAAGTATACCGGAAGATTCCATTATTGCTCCTTCCTGATCGCTATAATTTCCATTATATGCTGATTCACGTTTTTAACCACTTCTTCTCCCGCCACCCTGATAGCATTTTTTATCGCCTTGGGGTTTGACGATCCATGCCCTATTATACATACGCCATTAACCCCCAAAAGAGGGGCACCGCCATATTCAGCGTAGTCCAGCCTTTTCTTCATTGCCATAAAAGCACTTTTGGCCAGCATAGCCCCCAATACCGACGACAGGCTGGCCTTTAATTCTTTTTTAAGCATCTCCCCAAACGCATGAGCAACAGCTTCGGCAACCTTTAAAGCTACGTTGCCTACAAGCCCGTCGCAAACTATCACATCGCAGTCTCCCACAAAAAAATCCCTGCCCTCTACGTTGCCTATAAAGTTAAGCCCGGAAGATTCGAGAAGGCCGTATGTCTCTTTTAAAAAACCTGTGCCCTTCGATTCTTCTTCGCCCACATTTAAAAGCCCCACCTTGGGGGATTTTTTATTAAGGATATATTCCGAATACGCGCTTGCCATAATGCCGTATTTTAAAAGATGTACCGGTTTAGCGTCTATGTTAGCGCCTCCGTCTATCATCACCATTGGGCCTTTAAGAGTAGGCATGACAATCCCTATCCCTGCCCTTTCTATGCCTGCAAGAAGCCTGCATTTAAGCGTTGCCGCGCAGACCATAGCTCCGGTATTGCCGGCGCTTACTATCGCGTCCACCTTTTTATCTTTCGCAAGGTTGCACAGGACGACTATGGACGAATCTTTTTTCTTCCTCACGCTCAAGACCGGCTGCTCGTGCATGCCTATCACTTCAGAGGCATGCTGTATTGATATGTTGGAGGGGATAGGCTTATGCTTCTCGAGTTCTTTTTTTATTAAACCTTCGTCCCCGACTAATGTAAGTTCGTAATTAAATTCGCGGGCTGCTAAAACTGCTCCTTCTACATCCGAAAACGGAGCATTGTCAGAACCCATCGCATCTAGCGCTATCTTGATCATCTATTTAACCTTTAACTACTTTTTCTCTTCGTGTTTCTTCTCTTTAATCTGGACCACCTGTCTGCCTTTATAGTATCCGCACACACTGCACACGCGGTGCGGCAGCTTAGGCGATTTGCAGTTGGGGCATACGGCAATGCTCCGTACGTGAATTTTTTGAGCCCCTCTTCTTTTGCCCTGCCTTGAACTCGAATGTCTTCGTTTTGGTAACGCCATTTTGTAGCCTCCGGATTTTGCGAAGCAAAATTTAATCCCAAGCGACACTTTTTGTTTCCGTCATATCGCGAGGGACCTATGCTTCAATGTAGAGGCCGGTTTTCAATCGGCCCGCCATGTTCACAATCACACTCTCCCGTATTCAGGTTCTGCCCGCAATTAGGACAAAGCCCTTTACACTCAGCTTTACAGACAATTTTCATAGGATAGTCCAACACTATCTCCTGCCTTATCTCGTCATCCAGATCCACTATTTCCGCAGGCTTAACCTCCTGCATTACGTTGAATCTCTTTTTAAAAACATCTTCGAATTTGCTAAGGCATTTTCCGCACGTATACTCTACCAGCGCCTCAAGCGAGATATCCGCAAACATCTCGGTGCCGCTTTTTGAAACATTTGCTTTCACATTTATGGGCTTAATAAAAATTATGCCTTCCGAATCCACAAGGAGCGCTTCAGGCTTAATCTCATCCGTCAGCTCTATCCCGTCTTCCGGTATTTTATCAACGTATATCTTCATATCTTCTCCCCAACAACTTGACACTCTGACAATGTAAGTTTTGTCAAGTTTATCCCGCCCCGCCATAATCTTGACACTCTAACAATGTTAGTTTTGTCAAGTTTTTGAGACACAATAGGTATCGCGCGCGATCATCAGCTCTTCGTCCGTAGGTATCATCAATATACTTGTATCTTTTGAAATAACGCCTTTGCAGATTTCCTCGATAATGCCTGGATTATTCTCTCCTATGCCGCCCGTAAAGATCACCGCGTCGCAACCTGACATTATAGCCGTGTAAGAGCCTATGTATTTTTTTATCCTGTAAATAAAGATATCCAGGGCTAACTTTACTTTTTTATTTTTGCCTCTTTCTTTTATCAATTCACGCATATCATTGGTTAACTCGGAAACCCCCAGAAGCCCGCTTTTTTTATTGAGGATCTCCACAACCTGATTTACGTCCATGTTTTCCTTCTCCATCAGGTAAGGTATAATAGCTGGATCCATGTCGCCCGAACGCGTGCCCATTACAAGGCCTTCCAGAGGGGTAAACCCCATGCTTGTATCAACCGCTTTGCCATTTTTCACAGCGGTTATGCTGCACCCGTTTCCAAGATGGCACGTTATCAGCTTAAGCTCATTCAAAGGCTTTTTTAAAACACACGCCGCCTGGTCTGAAACATACCTATGGCTTGTTCCGTGAAAACCGTATTTGCGAATTTTATATTTTTCATAAAATTTATACGGTATCGCGTAAAAATAAGCGTATTCCGGCATATCGTAATAAAAAGCCGTGTCAAACACAGCCACATGAGGAACGCTCGACAACAGCTTCCTTGATTCATTTATCGTCAGCAGGCTGGGCGGGTTATGCAAAGGTGCCAGCTCAATAAAATCCTCTATTGCTTTTATAACATTGTTATCTATTAAAACAGATTTGCTGAATCTGTCTCCGCCGTGCACAACCCTGTGGCCGACGGCGTCTATCTTAGACCCCACCTTGTCTAATATTAAATGAATCGCCTCTTTGTGGCTTGAGATCTTTACGCCTATCCTCTCTACGAGCCCTTTATCTAAAAGTTTCTCGGAGCCTTTTTCTATATCAAAGAGTTTGTATTTTATTGAAGAGCTTCCGCTGTTTAAAACAAGGATTATCATCTTTAAATATTAACCTTTAACTTTTAACTTAAAACTCTTAACTAAATCAATAGCCCGCCCTGCGCCCTGACAGCCGTTATCGCAACCGCGTCTATAACATCCTGGAAATCGCAACCGCGCGAGAGGTCGCTGGCCGGTTTCTGAAGGCCCTGAAGAAGCGGCCCGATAGCGCGAGCCCTCGCAAGGCGCTGCGTCAATTTATACGAGATATTCCCTGCATCCAGATTCGGAAATATAAAAATATTCGCCCTGCCTTTAATTTTGGAATTAGTGTCTTTCCTCTGGGCTACTTCAGGGACTATCGCGCAATCAACCTGTATCTCTCCGTCTATAAGCAAGCCGGGCTCTCTCTGCATGACAAGCCTTGTAGCTTCCTGGACCTTTTGTATGCTTTTACCGGAACCGCCGCTGCCTTTGGTTGAATAGCTTAACATTGCAATCTTCGGCTGGTCGTCCAGCAATATCTTCGCCATCCTTGCGCTAGATATCGCTATGTCCGCTAGCTCTTCCGCGGTCGGATCAGGCACAATACCTGCGTCAGCGTATATAAAAACTCCGCTGGACCCAAGAGTCTTGTCATCCAATATTAAAAGCGTTGAGCTTGAGACTGTTTTTATATTCTCCGCTGGGCCTATGCAGTAAATGGCCGCCTTTGCTACGTCGCGGGTAGTCGTAGAAGCGCCTGCAACAGAACCATCTGCATCCCCGGAACTGACCATAAGACCGGCGTAAAAAACAGGGTTCCTTGTGATTATTTTTGCCGCATCTTCTGGGTTAACTTTTTTATGCTTGCGTTTTTCGCAATAAAGCGCTACATATTTATCCAAATCTTTTGATTTTTTATTATCTATTATCTCCAGGCCTTTTAAATCTATGCCTTCTTTTTTTGCTACCTCATTTGCCACCAAAGGATCCCCTATCAGGACAGGCACGGCAATGCCGGATTTCAAGATGCCTTCTATGGCCCTCAGGACTCTCTCATCATGCGGCTCAGACAACAGGATTCTTTTTTTTGTTTTCCGTGCGCACTCGTATATCTTTTCTAAAAATTCCACACATCACCCCTGTTTAAAAACTTGACAACTTGACAATGTTAATTTTGTCAACTTGTTAGCTTTGATTTGATTGCTTTTTCAACAAATGCAGGCACTAAGCCTTTTAAATTCGCCCCGAGGCTGGCTGCTTCTTTAATCAACTTTGATGAAAGATAAGAATATGACTCTGACGGCATCATAAACACGGTCTCGACTTCCTTGGAAAGCTTCCTGTTCGTAAGCGCCATCTGAAATTCATATTCGAAGTCTGAAATCATCCTTAGTCCCCTGATAACAACTCTCAGCTTTTTTCTTTTTACATAGTCAACCGCAAGGCCATGAAAATCATCTATCTCTACGCCCTCGATAGCGCTTGTGGCTTTTTTTAAAAGCTCGACTCTTTCGAAAACGCTAAAAAGAGGATCCTTTTCGCTATCATGCGCGACCGCCACGATAACTTTATCAAATACCTTAATCGCTCTTTTTATAATATCCAGGTGTCCATATGTAACAGGATCAAAACTACCTGGGTATATGGCTATGTTCTTCATTTTTTGAAAAACTCCAATAAGGTATCGCCGTACTTAGAAGACCGTATTTTTTTAAAATTACCCAACTCTTCAGGAAGGCCTTCCTTCTTAAATACCTCTGCTACAATCAAAGCATTGGGCGTTAGTATATCATAACCAGACAACTCTATCAAGGTATTTTTAGCCAAACCCGTATTGTAAGGCGGGTCAATAAACACGATATCAAAAAAACAACCTGGCTTTTGCAACATACCCGTGCCATTTATACAATCTTTATTATATATATCATATGAGCTTTGCAAAATTCCGGTCTTATCCAGATTTCTTTTTAAAACAAAAATGCAGTTGCGGCTGTTGTCTACAAATACGGCTTTTTCTGCGCCGCGTGACAACGCCTCTATGCCTATAGCTCCACTTCCACAATAAAGGTCTAAAAAAATCGCCCCCTTAATCCTGTTTTTGAGTATCTCAAACAAAGATTTTCTTACTTTATCGGACGTAGGTCTTATTCCGCACGGCATTTCTATTATCCTGCCCTTATATTCGCCTGCTATTATTTTCATATTACCCCACAGAAGCTAATGCCAGATCTTCTTTGCTGAATTTAGAAAGAAGGCTGTCCCGGATCAATCTATTCTCAGGTAGCCTTAAAAATCTGTCTCTTTTTATCAAATCAAATGCTTCTTGCTTGGCGGTTTCCAGCAAGTCCCTGTCTCTGATTATATTGGCAATCTTCAACTCGGGAAGGCCGTGCTGTTTTGTGCCAAAGAATTCGCCCGGGCCTCTTATTTCAAGATCAGCCTCCGCTATCTTAAAACCATCCTGGGTTTCCAGCATAGCGCTTATCCTATGCTTTGCGTCATCGTTCTTCGGCTCGCTGATTAAAATACAGCAAGATAAATGCTCCCCTCTTCCAATCCTGCCTCTTAATTGATGCAGCTGGCTTAGTCCGAACCTCTCGGCATGTTCTATAATCATCGCGGAAGCGTTGCTGATATCCACGCCCACCTCTATAACTACGGTCGAAATCAGCATATCTATTTTGAGGTCTTTAAAATCGCGCATCACCGCCTCTTTTTCCTTAGATTTCATCCTTCCATGTAAAAGCCCGATCTTTAAATCAGAAAAACGTTCGCTCAAATCTTTGTGCATTTTAATGGCTGCCCTCAGGTCTGATTTCTCAGACTCGTCTATCATCGGATAAACAATATAAGCCTGCCTGCCCATTCTTACCTGCTCTTCCGCAATCCTGTAAGCCTTCTCCCTGTTCTTTTCTTCAAAGAAAAATGTCTTAATCTCACCTCTCCCGGGCGGCAATTCGTCTATCGTAGAGACATCCATATCCCCGTAAACAGTCAGCGCCAGAGTCCTGGGTATAGGAGTGGCTGTCATGACAAGTATGTCGGGATTGCGCGATTTTGATCTCAATATCGCTCTTTGCATTACTCCGAATTTATGCTGTTCGTCTATTACTATAAGCCCTAATTTTTTAAAATTCACGCCTTCCTGAATAAGAGCGTGTGTGCCCACTACAATATCCGCTTCGCCTGTTTCTATCATCTGCCGCCTGCGAAGGCGCTCTTGTTCTTTCAAATCTCCTGATAAAAGCATCACATTTATTCCCAGAGGCTTTACCAGCGTTTTAATATTTTCATAATGCTGTTCCGCGAGTATTTCCGTAGGGACCATCAGCGCACCCTGGTATCCGTTTTGGACAGTCAATATAAGGCCATATAAAGCCACTATTGTTTTTCCGCTGCCCACGTCTCCCTGCAAAAGCCTGTTCATCGGCTTCTGGCTTTTCATATCCTCTTCTATCTCCCCTATCACCCTTAACTGGCTTTTTGTCAATTGGAACGCCAGATTATTTTTAAATTTACCGGTCAGGCCGCCCTCCAGATTATGGCTGTAACCGGTTAGATCTATCTTGACGCTGGCTCTTTTTAACGCGATGCCGGTCAACAATATTAAAAATTCGTCAAATATAATCCTCTCCCTGGCCTTTTTTAAAACCAGGCCGCTGACCGGAAAATGGATATTCCTCACAGCTTCTTTAATCGCCATAAGGTTGTTTCTTTTGCGCATCTCAAATGGCAGCATCTCGCTGATCTCATCCGCATAATTATCAATTGTAAATTTCATAATATTCCTGAACCAGCGCTGGTTCAGGTTTTCGGTAAGCGGATACACAGGCACTATCCTGCCTATATGTACAAAATCTTCTTTGGTGCCTGTCAAGATCTCATATTCAGGGCTGTTTATCTGCAAATAATTATATCTCTCCACTTTTCCGCATAAAATTAATTCCTGGCCTATTTTAAATTTGTCCTTCATATACGGCTGGTTAAACCAGGTAGCGTGAATTACGCCTGATGAGTCTCCGACAGCCACCTGAAATATGCTCATGCCTTTTTTAGACACATGCTCCCCGAACGTAAGTACTTTGGCTTTTACGGTCTCAAGGTTTCCGGGCCGTATTTCGCTTATTTTTTTTATCCTGCTCCTGTCCTCATGCCTCCTTGGAAAGCAATAAAGAAGGTCCTTGACAGTCTCGATACCCAAACGGTTTAATATGTTTAATTTGGAAGGCCCCACGCCTTTAATAAATCTCGCGGAAATATTTAAGTCTTTCATGGCTCCTTTAAATTATCCGTCCATTCAGGAATACGTTTGCGCTTTATTGTGCTCATAACCTGCCTGAAACCATTTTTAAGGCCTGCTTTCTTAGCCAACCTGATCGCCTCCATATATTCTTTGGCATCAATCCTGCGACCTATTTCCGGAAATTGATTCGCCAAATGGCACGGATAATACTGGGCCATTATGTTAACGTATATGTCCGGAGACAACTCATTAGCAATAAATTCAAATATTTTTTGGCTGCCCGCTAAATTTCCAGGCAATACAAGATGCCTTATTAAAAGCCCCTTTTGTGCGACGCCTTTTTCTATCTTCAGATCCCCCGCCTGTCTATACATCTCTTTTACCGCAATTTTATTAACCTCGAAATAATCTGGGGTATTTGAATATTTTTTAGCCTGAGCGTTATCGGAATATTTCATGTCAGGCATATATATATCAATTATCCCGTCCAAAATATCCAGGGCTTCCATTGATTCGTATCCTCCGCAATTATAAACCAGCGGAAGCTTCAAGCCTTTCTTCCTCGCAATAAAAACCGCTTCCAGTATCTGCGGCATATAATGAGTAGGCGTAACAAAATTTATATTATGGCAGCCTTCGGCTTCCAGCTTGAGCATCAGGCCGGCTAATTCTTCCGCGCTCACCTCTTTCCCCCGCCCCAGCTGGCTTATAGGATAATTCTGACAGAATACGCACCTCAGACTGCAATGCGTAAAAAATATAGTCCCTGATCCGCTACGGCCTGAGATAGGCGGCTCTTCGCCGAAATGAGCGTGAAAACTCGAAACCATAGGCAATAACCCGGCCTTGCAAAACCCTATGCGCCCCTTAATCCGGTTCACCCCGCATTTTCTGGGGCAAAGACCGCAGTTTTCCATTAATTTATAAGCTCTTTTTATCTTATCATCCATCTTCCACCCCATAAACTTGACAAAACTTACATTGTCACAATGTCAAGTTTATTGAAGTTTTCGCTTGCATGTATAAGCGTGTTATGTTATTATTTTAACCTAAATCATTACTTAAATCAACTACGGCGAACGTATAAAGGAGATTTTATTATGTCAAAGATTTGCGAAATATGCGGAAAAAGTCCTGTATCAGGAAACACCATTGCGCGAAGAGGCCTTGCAAAAGCAAAAGGCGGAGTAGGGTTAAAGATAACCGGAGTAAACGGTAGAAGATTTATGCCTAATCTGCAGGTTGTCAAGATTATTGTAAAAGGAACTGTAAAAAGAATAAAGATATGCACTTCCTGCCTTAAAGCCGGCAAGGTCCGGAAGGCTTGATGTCCTCTATTTTCAGCTGGATAGCATTTGCCCCCTGCCAATTATTAAACGAAACAGTATAAGCCATATCAAAGCTGGGATAATTTCTCAATGCAAGTTCTATATCAGCATCCTTAGCTAATCCAAACCCTATTGCTTCAAAATTTTTCTTGCCGTCCGTAGCCTGAAACTTGATATGCTCCCCTTTCAATACCCTTAGCGGCTGAACTAGTCTCAGATTCCTGGAGCAGAATACCGGCTCAGGATTCCCTTCTCCGAAAGGTTCAAGGCTTGCCACATCTTCTACTGTTTTATGATCCAGCGCGCTGAGCGCTATCTCCATGTCAACAGGCAAAGACTGCGCCATGTCTTCCGTTGTCATGGCGCTGACAGCCAGCTCATTGATCAATTTTATGAATCCCGGCAGATTTTCTTCAAGTATGGTAAGGCCACACGCGTATTGGTGGCCTCCGTATTCTTTTAATAATTTTTCGCAGCTTGTAAGCGCTTTGAATAAATGAAAATTTTCGATAGACCTGCCCGACCCCCTTCCGATTCCGTCTTTGGTAGAAATAAGAATCGTAGGCCTGTTGAATTTATCCGATATCCTGGAAGCCACAATGCCCATCACCCCGGTATGCCAATCCTCGTTATAGAGCACTATCACCTTGTGATCCTTGAAATTTATATCTTTTTCTATCTTAAATATCGCCTCTTTTAAAGTGCTCTTTTCTATTTTTTGCCTTTCTTTGTTCGCCTCGTTTAATTTCTTTGCAAGCTCCTTTGCCTTTTCACCATCATCCGTCAATAAAAGTTCGACCGCGGTGCCTGCGGAGCCAAGCCTCCCGGCCGCGTTTATCCTGGGGCCTAAAATAAAGCCTATCTCAAACGCCCCGATCTTGTCCTTTTTAATGCCGCTTACGTCGGTAAGAGCTTTTATTCCTTTATTGGATTCTGAATTTTTTAATAACCTTAAGCCTTCCTTAACAAGGATCCTGTTCTCTCCCAGCATAGGAGATACGTCAGAAATAGTGCCGAGCGCGACAAGATCCAGGTGCTTCCAAAAATCTCTATTACCCAGCTCTGAACTCAACGCCTGGCATAATTTAAACGATATGCTGACCCCTGAGAGATCTTTATCGGGATAAGCGCACGCTTTTTGGCGCGGGTTTATCGTTGCATGAGCACTTGGCAGTATATTGGGAGGCTCATGGTGGTCCGTAATTATGACATCTATGCCATGTTTATTCAATGCATCTACTTCTTCATGGCTGGATATCCCGCAGTCAACCGTGATAACTAAATCCGCTTTTATCCTGACAGCCTCTTCTACCCCGCTTGAACCAAGCCCGTAACCCTCGGTAAGCCTATCCGGAATAAAATAAACAGGTCTTGCGCCGAACTCCTGCAAAGTAAAAAATAAAAGCGCGGTAGAAGTTACGCCATCCACGTCATAGTCACCGTGGATAAGTATCTTCTCTTTTTTATCCAGGGCTTTTTTTATGCGAGAAACAGCCTCTAGCATACCTCTCATTAAAAATGGATTGTAAAGCTCGGACAGGTCGTTATTCAGGAATGATTTTATTTTATCGATATCGCGCATGCCGCGGTTTATAAGCAGCTGGGAGATTATAGGGGAAACCGAAAGGCTTTCGTTCAGATACTTCTGCAAGGCCTCTTCAGGCTGGCAAATATTCCACCGCTTCATGGAAGGCGTTTCTGGCTTAAAGGCTCTACGTGCACAATCACGTCCGTAATCCCGGGTATCTTTTCTTTCAGTATATCGCTTATCCTGTGGCTAAGCTCATGCGCCGCGTCTACGTGCATGCTCGTATTAACTGTTACGTGAAGATCTACGTGTACATCATCCTCTCTTCCTCTTGTCCTTATTTTATGCACGGATTTTACTCCGGATATTTCATTTACCACTTTCATTATCCTTGCGTTTTCAATGGCTTCCCCATCGCAAAGCACGTCAGAACTTTTTTTCAATATATCAAACCCGGCTTTGGCTATAAATATGCCTATCACAAACGCGACAAACGTATCAACTATCGGAAACCCTAATTTCGTAGAAACGAGCGTCACGATAACCGCGCTTGAAACAAGCATGTCGCTTTTTGTGTGCATGGAATCACAAATCAGTATATCGCTTGAGAGCTCAGTGCCTTTTTTGTATTCATATTTCATCACTACCATGTTTATAAGAACTCCGATAACCATCAAGCCAAAACTAAAAATATTTACATCCGGGACCACAGGATGAAACAACCTTAAAAACGAATCTTTTACAATATCAAAACTTGCCAGAAACAGCATAACCGCAATGCCGAGCGTGGCGATAGTCTCATATTTCTTGTGGCCGTACGGGTGATCTTTATCAACCGGCTTGGAAGCGGCCCATATGCCTACAAGCCCTATAATATTCGAAGCGCCATCCGCAAAAGAATGCACTCCGTCAGCAGTCATTGCGGCAGACCTCGTAACAAGCCCATATATAAGCTTGCCGAACGCCACAAGCCAGTTAAAAAAAAGGATAACTATTAATATTTGCCTGATTTTTTTGAATTTATCCATATCTTTTACCTGTCACTATTTCAGATGCCTGCTTTGCCAGGATATTATAAGAGGCGAGGCAATATAGACTGTCGAATAAACTCCGGATATCATGCCAGCCAAAAGCACAAATGAAAACGGCCTCAGCACCTCTCCCCCAAAAAGAAATATCGCGAGAACCGCCAATAGCGTCATAAAGCTGGTAAGTATTGTCCTTGAAAGCGTCTGATTAACGCTCATATTCACGATCTCTTTCATGGATGCCTTGCGATAAAGTTTTAAATTTTCCCTTATCCTGTCATATATTACAATAGTATCGTTTATGGAATAACCCGCTATTGTAAGAAGCGCCGCTATTATATTTAAATCCATTTCTCCGCCTGAGATAGCCAGCGAGCCCATGCTTATAGCCACATCATGAAAAAGCGCTATTATGCCGGCGAAAGCGAATATCATGTTTTTGAACCTGATTCCTACATAAATCAATATACCCCCAAGGCTCCATAAAAGCGCCAGAAAAGCGTTTTTCTTCAGATGCTTTCCTACTGAAGGCCCCACCTTTTCAATGCGGAGAAGCTCTGAAGGGTTATCTTTAAAACTCGCCTTGAACGCTTCTTTTATTTGGTTCGCCTCGTCCAGCGCTGTTTTTATCAGCACCTGGTTTTTATTAGCAAACTGCTGTATCGTAGCGTCTTTTATCCCGACGCCGTCGATTGATTTTCTTACGTCTTCCGCGCTGATAGGCTTTGAAAAAGAGTATTCCTGTATCTGCCCGCCTGTAAAATCAATACCGTACATCTTATCGCCGCGCATCAGGAATGTCCCAAGCCCGACTCCAAGCACTATTATTGAAAGGGTGTAAGCAATCCAGCGCTTACCTATAAAATCAATGTTTGTTTTTGGGAATAGCTTCAGCATTGGTATTTTTGTAAAATTTTTATTATTTGAGAGGAGTTCAAAAATAATACGTGTCACAAATATGCCCGTGAACATGCTGGCCATTAAACCTATGCTAAGGGTTACGCCAAAGCCCTTTATTGGCCCTGACCCGAACTGGAATAAAAGAGCTGCTGCAATTAAGGTTGTTATATTCGAGTCTAATATTGCGCTATATGCCTTATCATATCCAAAAGATATAATGCTTCTCATATGCTTACCTGTTGCCATTTCTTCGCGCATGCGCTCATATATAAGGACATTCGCATCAACCGCCATGCCAACTGTCAAAATCATGCCCGCGATACCGGGTAGCGTCAGAGTAGTATGCAGCCATCCCAGCGTTCCGAGAATTATTACAAAGTTTAAAAGCATTGCAAAGCTTGCAACCAACCCTGCGAATAAATAATAAATTATCATGAAAACAAAAACCAAAGCCAGGCCTATAATGGACGCCTGTATCCCGCTATTTATAGAATCGCGGCCCAGAAGAGGCCCTATCGTCCTCTCTTCTTCTATATAAATAGGCGCCGGCAAAGTGCCTGCGCGTAAAACTATAGCCAGGTCACTCGCCTCTTCCACCGTAAATCTTCCGGTAATGCTTGCCCTGCCAGAGGGAATCCTCTCGTTGATCCTCGGAGCCGAATGAACCTTGCCGTCCAAGACAATCGCCAGTCTTTTTCCCGCGTTTGCGCCTGTTATTTCAGAAAAAACTCCGGCGCCCTTTGCGTTAAATTCAATCGCCACGTAAGGCTCGTTGAAACGGGACTGATCAAATTTTACTTCTGCGTTTACAAGGGTATCTCCGGTAAGCAGGGTAGTCTTATTCAACAAGATCTTTTCTTTTTCCACATCTTTCAGCTCATAGCCGTCCGGAACCTCACCTTGCAAGGCCTTGGAATACAAATCCTGGTTATCCTCTACAAGCTTGAATTCCAAAAGAGCGGTCTTGCCTATAAGCTCTCTCGCCCTGTCCCTGTCCGTAACCCCGGGAAGCTGTACTACTATTTCGTCAACCCCCTGCTTGTAAACAGAAAGTTCTTTTACCCCAAATTCGTCAATCCTGTTGCGTATAATCTCCAAGGCCTTGGCAGGAGCGTCTTCTTTCGCTTCCTCTGGAAGCTTTGATGTATCCACTTTAAGCAAAAGATGCATGCCTCCCTGCAAATCCAGGCCAAGGTTAATCTTTTCCTTCAAAGGCAGCATGCCCACTAACGCAAATACAAGAACGCCAAGGGCCAGAGCTATCCTCCCTTGCAAATTTTTAGTCATTCGAACCTCCTCGGCTCTTTTTTACATACCCTATAGCATTTTTATTTACCTCTATCTTTACGTTATCGTCTATCTTAAGGGTTAAGGTAGTATCTTTTACATTCAATATAGTGCCGTGAATACCCCCTGTGGTCACAACCTCGTCGTTTTTATTAAGCCCTAAAAGCATCTTCTCATACTCCTTCTGCTTCTTCTGCTGCGGGCGTATCAGCATAAAATAGAATATTACAAATATCAATATTATCGGTAAAAAATTCGCTATCATCGCTGCGCCTGAAGCACCGGTACTTCCTTGCATACATCCTCCTTTTTTAGAATACCTTGTCTTTAAACTCTTTTTTCAGTTCCAGGAATCTGTTTTCCTTTATCGCCTCCCGTATCCTATCTAGTAATTTTACATAAAAATATACATTATGTAAAGAAGTAAGTCGTAGCCCCAATATTTCTTCCGTATTAAACAGATGCCTTATATACGAGCGGGAATAGTTTTTACAGACGATACAGCCACAGCTTTCGCTTAAAGGCCTGAGGTCTTTCGAGTATTCCCCGTTTCTGATAATAATCCTTCCTTCGTTGGTATAAGCCGCTCCGTTCCTGGCGTTTCTGGTCGGTACGACGCAGTCAAACATGTCAACGCCTTTTTCTATCGCCTCAAAAAAATCATGCGGCATACCTACTCCCATCGTATACCGCGGCTTATCCGAAGGCAGATATCTTACGGTGTTTTCCATCATTTCATACATGAGTTCCGCAGGCTCTCCCACGCTCAGGCCGCCAATCGAATATCCGTCAAAATCAATGGATACAAGCTCTTCTGCCGCTTTCCTGCGTAAATCCGCATACGTGCTCCCCTGCACAATGCCAAACAGCATTTTTTTGTTTTGGATCTCGAATCCTGAATTCATCTTATTAAATTCTTCTTTCGACCTCTTCGCCCATCTGTTCGTCAATGCAAGCGACTGCTCCGCCTTATCTTTAGCGCTTGGATAATGCAGGCATTCATCCAGGGGCATCATTATGTCACTTCCAAGTTCATATTGAAGCTGCACGACTTTTTCAGGCGTCAGAAAATGCCTTGAGCCGTCTACATGAGAATTAAATTCAACGCCTTCCTCCCTGACCTTCATCAGCTTCGCCAGGCTGAATATCTGAAACCCGCCGCTATCCGTAAGTATCGCCCTGTCCCAGGACATGAATTTATGAAGCCCGCCGGCGTTTTTAATAATCTCCATACCCGGCCTTAAATAAAGGTGGTACGTGTTTCCAAGGATTATACCGGCTCTGCAATATTTCACATCTTCGTTTGAAAGCGCCTTCACCGTCGCCTGCGTCCCTACAGGCATAAATACAGGCGTCTCAATAGCGCCATGAGCTGTTTCCAATATCCCGGCTCTTGCGTTTGTAAATTTATCTTTGTGAACTATTTTAAACATCTTCACCTTTTCCCGTTCTCCGATCGGGAACACAGTCCCGATCGGAGAACGGGAATAAAAAAATAACTTTTATATTATCAACATTGCATCCCCGTATGAATAAAACCTGTATTTCTCTTTTATAGCCTCTTCGTATGCCTTAAACAAAAGTTCTCTTCCGCAAAATGCGGACGCGAGCATTAAAAGCGTTGTCTTGGGAAGATGAAAGTTCGTCAAAAGGCCGTTTACTGTTTTAAATCTATAGCCAGGATATATGAATAAATCCGTCCAGTCTTTGCGCCCCTGGGAAGAAAACCAGCCGCCAAATGATTCCAATACCCTCGCGCTGGTTGTCCCAACAGCTATTACTTTGCTGTTTTTATTATTTAATTTTTCGATAACAGCGTTTTCTATTTCAAAATACTCTTTTTCCATTTTGTGTTCCGTTATATTTTCACTTTGAACGGGTTTAAAAGTCCCATATCCGACATGAAGAGTAACGTATTCCACGTCAACCTTCTTTTTAGAGATGCCTTCCAGAAGGCTTTTTGTAAAATGTAGCCCCGCCGTAGGCGCTGCCACGGCACCGTTTTTAGACGCGTAAACCGTCTGGTATCTTTCTGTATCGGAGCCGGTTACTTTGCGTTTTATATAAGGCGGCAAAGGCATCTCGCCCAATCTGTCCAATAGCTTTTCCAGATTCCCGTTAAAATCAAATTTCAGAAACCTCCTGCCGTTTTCTATCCTTACGACTTCGGCCTTCAGCTCTCCGTCTCCAAATATGATCTTGCTCCCGGCATTGCACCCCCTGGCGGGTTTTAAAAGCACCTCGTATTCACTCCCTTGCCCTGCGCTCTCCGCCTCTAGCCCTATGCCCAGAATCAGCGCCTCTACCTTACCGCCGGTTTCTTTCCTGCCGATAATTTGCGCCGGCAAAACCTTCGTATTATTTAGTACAAGTACATCTCCCGGGTTAAGATATTCCTTTATGTCTTTGAAAATCTTATGGTCTATTGTTCCCGTATCTTTATGCAAAACTAAAAGCCTTGACTCATCCCGCTTTTCAGCAGGATACTGCGCAATCAATTCCTTTGGAAGATTATAGTCAAAATCGGATAATTTCATGGTTTGCGGCCTATGAAGAACATCACGACGGAAAGGACAACGCTCAAAAGGATTGACGTAGCTAACGGAAAATACAACGTAAAATTTTCTTTTTTAATATAAATATCTCCGGGCAATTTTCCAAACCACGGGATCTTGCCCGCAAATATAAATAAAATCCCGGCAGCTGTTAAAATAATCCCGGATAACACTAATATTTTTCCAAATCCGTTGATATCCATCTATTTTATCTTTACCCTTTCCAGCTCGGAAAACACACACCCGCAATATTTTTGTCTGTACAGGTTTTCTTCCTTTGCCTGTTCCTGACCATCTTTGAAACCCGGCCTGAAATCCTGATAATAAAATTGAACACCGCTTTTGGAGGCTATTTCTTCCCCTATTTTTTTAATCTTTTCATGATCCTGATAAGGGCTTATGAGAAGTGTGGTTGTAAAAGCGTCGAAACCGTTGTCTTTGGCGAAACCCGCTGTTTCGGAAAGTCTTAACTCCCAACAAAGCGAACATCTCCCGGGAGAATCCTCTTTTGAGAAAACAGCCCTGAAATAGTCTTCCATCCTGTAATCCGGGCTTATGACCTCGAATCCTATCTTTGAAAAAGCTTCGGACAGAGCGTCTTTCCGTCTTTTATATTCACTGGGAGGGTGAATGTTCGGATTATAAAAAAACCCGGTGATCTTATCAAACCTTCCTCTCAGGAGCTCCTTTACGGGATACAAAGCGCATGGCCCGCAACAAATATGCAATAATAGCTTCATAATAAACATAAACTTGACACTCTAACAATGTTAGTTTTGTCAAGTTTTTGGGTTCTTCACATTATTTTTCGATTAATTCATCCGGGATATCGAAATTGGCGTACACATTTTGGACATCGTCATGCTCTTCAAGCGCTTCCACCAGCCCAAGAATCTGTTTTGCCGCATCGCCTTCCAGCTTTATGACGGTGGAAGGTATCATCGTGATTTCAGCGGACGCTATCTTGATTTTGTTATTTTCAAGCGCTTTCTTTACGGCCTCTAAATCCCTGATATCGGTGGTAACCGCATACACGTCTTCTTCCGTCTGCATATCCTGCGCTCCAGCGTCAAGGACTATGCCCATTATGCTATCCTCGTCGGGGTAAGCTTTTTTGTCTATTTCTATGTACCCTTTTTTCTGAAACATCCAGCTGACGGAGCCCGCTCCGGCAACATTGCCGTTTTTCTTCGAGAATATATTCCTTATATCGGCCGTTGTGCGGTTTTTATTGTCCGTTAAAAGCTCCGCCATTATTGCAACGCCTCCCGCACCGTAACCTTCCATGGTAAATTCTTCATACACAACGCCTTCCAGCTCTCCTGTTCCCTTTTTAATTGCCCGGTCTATATTATCCTGGGGCATGCTGGACTGCTTTGCTCTGTCTATAGCGGCTCTCAGTCTTACATTTGTAGTAGAGTCTCCTCCGCCGTTTTTCGCGGCAACTGTTATCTCTCTGATAAGTTTCGTAAAAAGGTTTCCTCTTTTTGCATCCGTTGCAGCTTTCTTATGCTTGATCGTAGCCCACTTTGAATGACCTGACATTTAAAACCTCCCTTGCCTACTGTTCATGTTCTTCTTTTTTAGTTTCCTGATATTTTGCAATAATAGCCTGCGCTGCTTTTAGGGGCACTTCATCATAATGCGAGAATTTCATAGAATACGAACCTCTGCCGCCTGTTATGGATTTCAGCTCCGATGCATATTTTGACATTTCAGCTATTGGAACCTTCGCCTTTATAACCTGAAGCTTGCCCTCTACGTCCATGCCTGCGATCCTGCCGCGCTTTGAATTCAAATCCCCCGTTATGTCTCCCATGAACTCTTCGGGCACGATAACATCCACGTCCATGATAGGCTCTAGAAGTACCGGACCGGCTTCCAATACGCCTTTTCTCAAAGCCATCGCCCCAGCAATTTTAAAAGCCATATCAGAAGAATCGACATCATGATACGAACCATCATACACAGTGACCCTCATGTCAACTATCTGATATCCGGCAAGCACGCCCTGAGACATTGCATCCACAACGCCTTTTTCAATGGATGGTATATAATTTTTAGGAATTACCCCGCCTACAACCTTATCCACAAATTCAAAACCCTTGCCTCTTTCGAGAGGTTCTATCTGAAGCCAACAATCCCCGTATTGACCATGCCCGCCGGTTTGTCTTTTGTATTTACCCTGAAGTTTTGTCATTTTTTTGACAGTTTCTTTGTATGCAACCTTAGGCGTACCTTTTTCCACGTCTACGCCGAATCTTTTCTTAAGGCGATTGATCATGATATCCAGATGCAAATCGCCCATGCCAGATATTATTAGCTCTTTTGTCTGTTCTTCTCTTTTTGTTTTAAACGTTTGATCCTCGTTTGTAAGCTTATGAAGCGCTATGGAAATTTTGTCTTCATCACCTCTTGTTTTCGGCTTTATTGAAAATGATATAGCAGGCTCAGGAAATTCAATAGGGTCGAAAATCACCTGGTCTTTTTCAATACACAACGAATCCCCGGTTAAAGTATCCTTTAATTTCGCTACAGCTACGATATCTCCCGCAATAGCCTCGGCCACAGCCTTCTGCTCTTTGCCAAACACGCTTAAGAGATGCCCGATCCTCTCCGTAGTCCTCTTTGTAGAATTATAAAAAGACGTATCCGCTTTAATGCTACCTGAATATACCCGAAAAATAGTAAGTTGCCCGACATACGGATCGGAAACCGTCTTAAATACAAATCCGCTGAAATTTCCAGTTCCATTAGGTTTCAGCTCTTTATCCTTATTTGTATTCGGGTCCTTTGCTTTTTTCATCCTCACGTCGAAAGGCGAAGGCAGCGCGTCAAATATGCTGGCCATAAGTTCTTTTATGCCTACACTCAACGTCGCCGAACCGCAATATATAGGGAACAGTTCTTTATTCGAAACCGCTTTTCTGAATCCATTTTTTATTTCTTCGGGGGTAAGCTCTTTCCCGTCTAGATACTTTTCCAGAAGTTCGTCGTTTTTTTCAGCCACCAGCTCGATCAGGGAATTTCTGAGCTTCAGGGCGTATTCCTTGCTCTCCCCGCTGAGTTTATCTATCGCTGTTTTATCTAAAAGGTCCACTACGCTCTTGAATTCAGGGCCCGTGCCGATCGGCATGTTTACAAGAACGCAGGATTTTCCGAACCTTTCTTTTATAGAATCAACCAGTGCATAAAAATTTATATTATCTTTATCTAATTTATTTAAAAACATAGCCCGAGCCAGGCCCATCTCGCTCGCCATTGACCATGTCTTGTCAGTACCCACCTGAATACCGTCGTGAGCATCCACCAAAAGGATCGCGCTGTCAACCGCGTTCAGGGCCGAAAGCATCTCTCCCATGAAATCGGCGTAGCCCGGTGAGTCTATGACAGTTATATGCTTATTGGCATATTTAAAACTAAGGATGCTGGCGCTTATAGAAACCTTTCTTTCAATTTCATCTTCACTATAATCGCTGATACTTGTGCCATCATCGACTTTTCCAAAACGATTACTTGCCCCTGCATTATACGCTATCGCCTCAGCAAAACTCGTTTTACCGCTTCCTGCATGAGATATTAAAGCTATATTCCGTATATCTTTAATAGTATAATCGGCCAAGATAGACCTCCTTGTTTTGTAGGATTATAACATAAAAATAAGTATACGTAAAGCGGGAATCAATTATAAATCCTACTATTTAAATAGCCGGATAACATAATAAGCTGTTGCCAGCCTGGCAGGCCTGGAGAAAAGCCTCCCTAGTTCGAGCGGGCATGGTGCCCTTGGCTAGGCTGGGGCCGTTCGGCGCAAGAAAAATTTTGCCGTCCGCTTCGGTTTACGGCTCATTTTTTATACCGTAGGTAGTCTTGACGGTATAAAAACTTCG
>Ga0172369_10002692_pt1 | contig 24046 bp, 23 predicted proteins | sample LakKiv25m_FD_114539 | JGI IMG/M metagenome (GOLD analysis project Ga0172369, IMG submission 114539) | Freshwater microbial communities from Kabuno Bay, South-Kivu, Congo - kab_022012_11.25m | ecosystem: Environmental > Aquatic > Freshwater > Lake | place: Democratic Republic of the Congo...
AATGCTTGAGAATTTCCATGACGAATTCAAAGATATCCTGAACAAGATACAAGGACGGGAGGAATGGGGAGTTAAGATTTATTGCAACCTGGAAAGATTCAAAACCGCTGTTGTTAAAAATGATGAGCAGCACTTGAGAATGGAAGAAGAAATTAAATCATCCGGAATAGGGAAGGCTTATTTTCTGAATAAAAAAAAGGAGGAGTTTATAGATGATATTACTAATAAAATAATCACTGGTTATCGGATAGAGATCCGCGAAGTATTGCAGAAGCAAAGCAGCGCCGCATGTCCCATGAAGTTGTTGCCCGGGGAAATAACCGGCCGAAAAGAGGATATGATCTTTAATGCAGCTTTTTTAATTGATAAGACTAATCTAAAAAGTTTCATTGAAAGCATAAATTATCTTAAAGAAATGTATGATGCTATAGGGTTCTGTTTTGACTGCACCGGACCCTGGCCCCCTTATAATTTTTGTCAGTTAAAGGAGAGTAAGACGACAGTATGAATGATGGTGCCATAACAACAAAAAATATAACTCTAGTAGAGACCCTGGATAGAGTCCTAAATAAAGGATTTGTATTAAATGGAGATATAACTATCTCTGTTGCCGACGTGGATTTAATTTTTGTCGGGTTGAGAGTGCTGCTGGCCTCTGTTGAGACAGCTGAGAAAATGCACTGCGGATATAAGAACAATAGAGGGAATGGGAGAAACGGCGAAGTGGAGGATGAGAATATATCACCCTCGCCTCTATCCCCTCCTCCACGAGCCATGTCCCTCAAGGGAGGGGAGTTTATAACAGTCCCCTCTCCCCTTGTGGGAGAGGGCCAGGGTGAGGGGATATTTTCGGAGCAATCTGAAAATATAAATGCGCTTCTTCCGGGGATTGATGCAGAGCCTGAAAAAGTCGAGCAGGGGCTGTCAAGATTGGTATTGACCCTTATAGACCTGCTCAGAAAACTTATGGAGAAACAGGCTATAAGGAGAATAGATGGAGGTTCTCTTTCTGATAAGGAGGTAGAGAAGCTTGGATATACTTTTATGAGGTTAGAAAATAAAATGGAAGAATTAAAAAAGGTCTTCGGTCTTACGGATGAAGACCTTAACTTAAACTTAGGTCCCTTAGGAGATTTAATGTGATGGAAGGGGAGGAATAATGGCTGAGCAGCAGATGGTGCATGCGATACAAGCGACAAATCTGGCAGACATCTTAGAGCGTGTTCTCGATAAGGGGATCGTTATTGCCGGTGATATAAAGATAAGTCTTGCCGATGTTGAACTTCTTAATATCAAGATAAGGCTCCTAATTGCCTCAGTTGACAAGGCAATGGAAATGGGGATTAATTGGTGGCAGAGTGACCCTTATCTCTCTATAAAGACAGATGAAATAGAGAAGGAGAATAAATTTCTAAGAGAGAGGTTAGATCGTATAGAAAAAAAGATGAAGGCAAAATAATACGGAATGAGAACGCTGCTTTATGTGCCAATTATCCATATGTCTGCTGACCTGGGAGCCCTTGCAAGAGATATAGCAGAGAGAGGGATGGCAGGACTCGGCGAGGAGGCCTGGGAAAAACACCTACGGACAGTTGAGGGTTTCTGGAATTCGCTTGCAGGATATTTTGACGGATTAGAGGTCTCTAACTTTAAGATATATCAGGATGGACTGCTTGCAAATGGAGACCTGGGGCTGAAGATAGTCGAGGAAGGATTAAAGAGCGGCAGCAAGAATTATGAGATTGTATCAGGACTTCTCAGGAAAGGAGCAGTCCTGGTAAAAACCGAAGATTTCGATTTAGTTAAAAAGGAAAGGGACTCTCTCATAGAATTGACCGGGGCAAAGACAAGAAGAGATAGACTTGCTGCCTTTTTAAAATATAGATTGTCTAAAAATCACCTGCTTAAAAAAAGAGACAGGTTTATAGCTGAAAGAATAAACAGGACGCTAAAGGAAGGAGAAACAGGCCTTTTGTTTATCGGAGCTTATCACAATATAATCCCTATGCTCGATAAAGACATTTATATAAAAGAGATAAAAAAAACAGATAAGGTAAGAGAATATCAAAGGCTGCTGCCTTTTCAAAATAAATATAAAGCGCGGTTGGAGGAGCTTAATAAATATATGGTTTCTCCGATAGATAAGATATGAAAAAAACACACACACCTAAAATTAAAGATAGTATAGAACAGTATCAGCTTGAACAAAAGCTCCATCATGCACGGAGGTTGGAGACTCTCGGGACCTTGACAGGCAGTGTTGCCCATGACTTCAATAATGTGCTTACGGCAATAATGGGCTATGGACATCTCTTGCAGATGAAGATAAAAGAAGACGATCCATCCAGATATGATATAGAACAGATACTTGCCTCCGCGCAAAGGGCTGCTAATCTAACACAGAGCCTGCTTGCTTTTAGCAGAGAAAAAGTTAGCAGTCTGAATCCGATAAATCTAACCGAGCTGATAAAAGAAATAGAAAAATTCCTATTAAGAGTTATAAGCGAAAATATCGAACTTAAGGTAATAGCAGCAGAAGACGATTTGACAGTAATGGTGGATAGGAGTCAGCTAGAACAGGTCTTGATAAACCTGTGCACTAATGCGCGGGATGCCATGTCTGCCGGAGGACGCTTGACCATAGAAATTGCCCGTGCAAAATTAAATGCAGGGTTTTTGGAAACCTATGGTTATGGAAAATGTGGAGATTATGCCTCAATTTCGGTAATAGATAACGGCCTGGGCATGAATGAAGAGACACAGAAAAAAATCTTTAAACCATTTTTCACAACAAAGGAAGAGGGAAAAGGCACAGGACTCGGGCTCTCGATTGTATACAAAATAATCAAGCAGCACAGCGGTTATATTAATGTCTATAGCGAATTGGGCAGAGGAACAACGTTTAAAATATTTTTGCCGCTGACTACGTCAAAGTTTGAGGAGGAAAAGCCAGCGGAACTTATTGCGCCAGCAGGCGGCAGCGAGGCAATATTATTAGCAGAGGACGATGTAGATGTTAGAGAACTTACAAGAGCTGTTCTTGAAAAGTCTGGCTACACTGTGATAGTTGCTGAAAATGGAGAGGATGCGATAAATAAATTTATGCCTAATAAAGATAAAATCCATATCCTTCTGCTCGATCTGGTGCTGCCTAAGAAGAGCGGAAAAGAGGTCTATAAAGAGATAAAAAAGATTAGACCAGATATTAAGGTGCTTTTTACAAGCGGCTATCCTTCGGATTTTATTCATAAAGAAGAGATCCGCAAACAAGGATTAGACTTTATCCCTAAACCAGTTCCACCGCAGGAGCTTCTGAGGAAATTGAGAGAAGTGCTGGATAAAGATATGAAATAGCAAATAAGAGAGGGGGAGAGGGGCTTCCATGTTCTCCAAAATATCAAGCAAATTTTGCCGGCGATATTCAAAAACCGGCCGCTATCCCTAATTTCCCCCTAAGACTAATTGCCACCCCTTTTCTCCCTTTATAAGTTTTAATATTGAAATTACTCCCTCAGAGTCAGACATCTTTACATGGGCGATATTTCCATTATTAGAAATTTCTTCAAACTTAGTTTTATTTAATTCGTCTTGCATTATTTTGGGCGATAATCGCGATGAGAATCGTGATGATAAATTTCGACATTTATATATGATGTCATGCTCTGTAACTGTTTGAAATTCCCCTTTATAAGCAATAAGCACTTCATTCTTCATTGATTCAATACATTTGCTTTCACTTTCAACAAAGCTAAAAAAAATTCTTTTTGCTGCTTTTTTAGGTGATTCTTTGAAGAGATTACAGGATATTGCAAAAAGGGTAACTATCAGCATTAAAAGATAAAGTAATTTTTCCCTCATTTCCCCCTCCATGTTAAATTTTAGTTTTTACTGATGCGCTTTTAATTTAGAGCTATTACTTTATCGCTATTCGATTCATCTTTTAAAAAACAAAAAGGGCGTGCAAGGCACGCCCTTTGATGAAATTTATATTCTTTTATATAAGTTAGGAAATCTGTCTGTGCAGGATTAATGCCCGAGGCTTATTTACCCCATGTCTTTCTCCTTTTAAAAAACTTTATTTTAAGCCTTACTTCTTATCAGGAAAAAGAAATCCTAAAACACTTAAATCCTCATCTATATCAGGCCAATGAATACCATAACCAGATGGTGAGATCTCATAATTTGCTAATTGTTCTTTTGTCGCATCAGACAGTTTTGGATACCATGCCAACGGAATTGTAATAATCCGCCCGTCGCCAAGGCTCACATGCATGGAATCCTCAGAAAATCTGACACTCAGGATTGCAGGTGTTTTAATCTGTTCTGCGATGGAAATATTCATCCCATTTCTCCTCAAACAATTGCTTATTTTCCTTTATTATACCTAAAACCTGCTTCAATTGATTTGCATTCAAATTATAGCTCCATACCAACTGGCATGAAGGTATTCAGAACTTTGCCTCACCGCCCTGCCCAATCACATGGATATGGCACGGCTCAAATCCCTCATTGCTATAAAATAAGAAACGGAATCCGTGACTCTTAAATATTGTCGGCATTTAGCTCATTTCTAAAGTTGATATCATTTTCCCTGTGCTGCGTAAAAAATACAACTATTGCTTATTGCCTGTCAAGGTAAAATTCACCTCGGGGGGAGAGGGGCTTCCGGGGGGACGGAAGCCCCTTATGGGGGGAACCACCTATATTACTTTTTGAACCGTTTTTCTCATGAATGCAGGCACATCCAGCGGGTCTTCGCACGGTATGAGAGACTGCGCGTCCTGTTCGCATCCTGCAGGCATAGGCATTGCCGTAAAATCAGGTTTAAGGCTCTTCGCAAGAATCCTTTCCGACCCCTTAAAGTTCGCCGTTTCTTTTGCAGAATTCCATTTCTTAACCTGAGGCAGCTCTACCTTTTCTCTTTTCCCCTCAAAGCCCGTTGCAATTACAGTCACCCGGACCTCATCTTCAATGTCAGGATTAATCACTGCGCCGAATATAATGTTTGCCTCATTATCCGCCAGGTCGTATATAAACGCAGCGGCATCCTGAACAGAACTCTGTGAGAGATTAAGACCGCCTGTGATATTTAAAATTATTCCTTTTGCGCCCTCAGTTGAAGAGCCTTCAAGCAATGGATTTGAGATAGCCTTTCTTGCGGCTTCAAGCGCGCCTCCGTCTCCCTTTCCGACTCCTAGGCCCATTACAGCCCTTCCCGCATCTGCCATTACAGCCTTGACATCGGCGAAATCAAGATTTATGAGTCCGGGGATTAATATCAAATCAGATATTCCCTGAACAGCCTGTCTGAGGACATCATTGGCCACGGCAAAGGACTTAAGCAGGGGCGTGCCTTTTTCAACGACAAGCCCTATCCTGTCATTTGGAACAACGATAAGCGCATCAACACTGCCCTGAAGTTCTTTCACTCCTATATCCGCGTTTATCGCCCTTTTCCTTCCTTCATAAAAAAACGGTCTTGTGACAATAGCAACCGTGAGCGCGCCTAATTCTCTTGCAATGTTTGCCACAACAGGAGCAGCGCCTGTGCCTGTTCCGCCTCCCATACCCGCTGTTATAAAAACCATATCAGCGCCCCTGATACATTCTGCTACAGCGTCTTTGTCTTCAAGCGCAGCTTCACGGCCTATCTCCGGGTTTGAACCTGCTCCGAGACCTTTTGTAAGCTCCATCCCTATTTGAACCTTTATGGAAGCAAGCGAAGTCTCAAGTATCTGGCTGTCTGTATTAACTGCAATGAATTCTACTCCGTGGAGATTGGAGGCTATCATGTTATTTACGGCATTGCCGCCTGCGCCTCCTACCCCTATGACTTTGATATTTGCTCCCTGACCTCTCACTTCTTCCATCTCAAACATAAAATCCCTCCTTTATCTATTTTGGTAAATCGGTAAATAGGTTAATCGGTGAATCGTAAAAAACATTATCAAATGCCCATTTGCCTATTCACCTATTCACCCATTCACCGTTTTTATATTCTCTGCCTCATTGATACTGTTTTCCCTTTCAACTCACTGCCGTTGGCTCCGAAAAGGGTTTTCACCCAGCTTTTCATCGTGTCAAATATCCCGTTGAACATATCCCCGTTAATTCCGAAAGAATTCTGGACCGCCGCCGCATCCGTGCTGTGGAGAATGAGTCCTATGCCTGTTGAATACATCGGATTATTTACATTGCTCTGAAACAGCGGCGAACTTGTCGCGCAGCTTGACTCTATGCCCTCCGGCAGACCGATTCTCACCGAAAGCCCCAGATTCGCCTCCATTAATCTGTCAAGTCCTGCAAGAAGCGATGCGCCTCCTGTCAGTATAATGCCGGACAGTCCGGGCTCAAGTTTTGAACTGCTATCTATCTCGCGTTTTATCAGTTCCGTAAGCTCCTCGCATCTGGGTTGTATAATCTCTGCGATATACCTCCTCGGTATCTTCCTTACCTGTTTGTCCGCTCCTGCAACATCCATCTCCTCTGCCTCGTCAACTATGCTTGTAATCGCACACCCGTATTTTTTCTTTATCCTTTCCGCCTCCTGCACAGGGATTCTCAAGCCGATGCCTATATCATTCGTAAAATGATTTCCCCCCAGAGCCAGTACCGCGGTATGCCTGAGACTGCCGTCTTTATATATCGCAATGTCTGTGGTTCCTCCTCCTATATCAACAAGCGCGGCTCCGAGTTCTTTTTCATCTTCAGTAAGCGCGGCTGCCGCTGAAGCAATAGGCTCAAGCACAATATCCAGGACTTCAACTCCTGCCCTCTCGCAGCACTTAAGAAGATTCTGAACGGACGACACAGCTCCGGTGACTATATGAACCTTAACCTCAAGCCTGACGCCTGCCATACCTACAGGGTCTTTTATCCCGTCCTGACCGTCAAGTATGAATTCTGTGGGAATTACGTGCAGAACTTCTCTGTCAAGCGGAACATAAACTACGCTTGCGGAATCTATGGCGCGCTCAACATCCTGATGCCTTACTTCTTTTCCTTTTATGCCGACCGCTCCGTAACTTTCAAAGCCTTTTATGTGGCCTCCTGCAATGCCGACATAAACGGACTTTATCTCAACGCCCGCCATGGCCTCTGCGTCTTTTATCGCCCTTTTTATTGAATCAACGGTAGACTCTATGTTTATCACAACACCTTTTCTCAAACCGGTTGAAGGCGCGGAGCCTATCGCTATAATATCGGTCTTTCCGGCGCTGAGCTCAGCAACAATAGCGCATATCTTTGTTGTGCCGACATCAAGCCCTACGACAATATTCCCTCTTCGCCCCGGCAAATATCTTGCTCTCATCTTATAACCTCGTTTACAGGTTTAACCACCACCTTGTTTGCAAACCTGAGGTCAATGTAATCAACGGGAATTCCCCTGCGCATTATCTCATCTTCAAGTTCAAGAAGTCTTTGAAGTTTCTCCTCATACTCTCCAGGCCCGACTTTTACGAGCGTGCCGTCAACTTGCATGGAAATATCCTCGGGCCCTGAGCCGTGCGGTATTATTACCTCTATGCGGTCTTTCACTGTCGTGAAACCCTGGTCCTTCATCACCCTGACAAGATTCAGCACCTCCGGAAATATACTGCTGTTTTTGAAGGGGTCGCCTGAGATTATCGGTAAAAACGGTATGGATTCCCCTTTTAATTCTTCAAGCACATGGCCTTTATCATCAATAAAAAATGTGCGGCCGTTCATCTCAAGAAGCGCATAGGGCCTTGATTCCTCAATCCTGATTATGAACCTGTGCGGAAAATCTTTTCTGAAACTGACCGCCTTTATCCACGGTGATTTCAAAAGTTTCTTCTCCAGGTCTTTTGATGATAATGCGAGAAGCCCTTCGTTGCCGTTAAGGCCCATTATCGCCTTCAGTTCGTTCTCCGGGATATGCTTGTTGCCTGAAAACACAATCTCTTTCACAGGAAACAGGTTCTTGCGCGCAATATCAACTGCGTATTTAGCGCCGAAATATGCTCCTGTTATGAGCAGAACAACCGCAAACAATTTAAACAGGCCGCGCCGCTTTTTAGTCTTCTGCCCTGCGCCCTGCTTATTTATCCTTCTGTTATTTTTCATCCAGGTTTCCTTTGCTGCTTTTCAATTGCGTGCTTGAGTATCTCCTCAACAAGAGACGGGAAATCAAACCCGGCCTCTTTTGCGATTTTAGGCAGAAGGCTTGTCTCCGTCATTCCGGGTATTGTATTGACTTCAAGCACATACGGGTTCCCGTTTTTATCCATACGCAGGTCAACCCTGGTTGCTCCCGAGCAACCGAGCGCCCTGTTTGCTGAAAGCGCAACATCTTTTGCCTTTGCATATGCTGACTCTTCTATCTGCGGAGGGAGTATATATTCGGTAAAGCCTGTATCGTATTTCGCCTGGTAGCTGTAAAATTCAAGCGTTGTCTTCACCTCAACTCCTCCGAGCGCCTGGTCGTTCAGAATCCCTATCTGAATCTCCCTGCCCTCTATGTATTTTTCTATAATTATTTCTTTGCCGTATGAAAAACCTTCGCGGAGAGCTTCATCAAGCTGTCCTTTATCTTTCACAATGTTCACGCCAATGCTGGACCCCTCGGAAACAGGTTTAACAACCCAGGGCATTTCAAACAGCGGGTGAATCGGTGATCCGCCTAAGGCGGAGGCGAATCGGTGAATAATCTCAAAAGGCGCAACAGGAATATTGTGATAAAGAAATACCTTCTTTGAAGCAAGTTTATTCATCGCAATTGCAGATGAAATGACGTCAGACCCTGTGTAAGGAATTCCCATTACCTCAAGAAGCCCCTGAATAGAGCCGTCTTCTCCCCATCCTCCGTGGAGCACAAGAAATGCTATATCAATCTTCTCTTTTTTCAATATCCCGCAAATATCCGACGCCGCGTCTATAGCAACAGCATTGTAGCCGAGTTTTTTCAGGGCGTTAAAAACCGCGCTCCCGCTTCTGAGTGAAACCTCCCTCTCGCTGGACACGCCGCCCATCAAAACTCCTATTTTTTTATCAGTAAGCATAAAAATAAAACACGGTGAATTGCTATCCGGTGAATCGGTGAATCGCAAAAACCTATTTACCAATTTACCAATTCACCAACTCACCCATTCACCTATTCACCCTTGTTCCTCCCTTCCCATAATCCTTATCTCAGGCTCAAGTTCGGCCCCAAACATTTTCCTCACCTTTTTCCTTACCTCATCCATAAGCTTCAGAAAATCCGACGCAGTTGCAGAGCCTTTATTGATAAAAAAATTTGCATGCGCCCTGCTTACCTCTGCGCCTCCAACTCTCATTCCCTTGCAGCCGGCCGCGTCTATCAGCCTTCCTGCAGGAGCGCCCTCGGGGTTCTTGAATACACACCCCGCCGACATCTCCGACAGCGGCTGGGTCTCTCTCTTCTGCTTAAGAAAAGAATTTATCCTTTTTGTTACGTCTTCTTTTACATCTTTTCTCAGCCTCAGGTTAGCGCTCAGGATAACCGTATCTTCTGGTATCTTTGACGCCCTGTATTCAAGCCCGATTTCAGAAGCGTCCGCCTCGTATATCCCTTTTTTAGGGTTCATCATCCTGACGGAGACAAGAGTATTTCTTATCATGTAGCCGAATGCTCCTGCATTGCCCGCAATTGCTCCGCCGATAAAACCGGGTATGCCTGCAAGGCCTTCAAGTCCTGAATATCCCTGCTCTCTTGAAAAACCGACAAGCTTTTGAAGCGGGGTCCCAGACTCTGCAAAAAACAGGACCATATCCTTTTCTTCCTTAGCGATATCGCTGCGTCTGAAATTCTTCAATGAGATGACAACTCCGTAAATCCCGCCGTCTTTTACCAGGATGTTAGTGCCTCCTCCTATAATTACAAACGGGATATGTTCCTCATTCAGCGCATTAAGAATGTTCTCAAGAGACACCGTGTCCTGCGGGTATGCCAGGATATCTGCCGGGCCGCCTATTCTCAGAGATGTGTGGACATCCATAGGTTCCTTAAATTTCACCTCGCCCCGGACCTCCCGTGAAAGGGTCATCTGCAACCATAAATGTTCATCCACTATGGGCTGCTTCTTAGTTGCCATCTCTCTTATCTCTTATCCTTTATCCTCTTTAATATCTCTTCGCCGAATTTCCAGACGTCTCCTGCTCCGAGTGTAAAAACCACATCTCCGCTTTTCAAGCGCACAAGAAGATTATCCGCCAGGCTCTCCCTGTCCGGGAAATAAGCAACATCTTTATGTCCTGTTTTTTTGATGCGCCTGAACAATTCGTTGGCATCAACGCCGCTTACCGGTTTTTCGCCTGCGGAATAAATATCCAGCAGGCGAAGGATGTCGGCTTCGGAAAAACATGATGCAAACTCATTCATAAGGTCTTTTGTCATGGTATACCTGTGAGGCTGGAATATAACAAACAATCTTCCTGAACCGTGCCCTGCAAAAAGGCCGTCCTTCGCAGCCTTCAGGGTTGCCTTTATTTCAGTAGGATGATGTCCATAATCATCAAAAACCTTTATACCCTTTTCTTCTCCCTTTAACTCAAACCTTCTCTGTATCCCGCTGAATTTTTTCAAGGCCTCTCTTATAACTGCCGTATCTATCTTTAATTCCCTCGCAGCTATTATTGCCGCCAGGCTGTTGAGGATGTTATGTACGCCCGGCACAGGCAGGCTGAAATTGCCGATATTTTCTCCTTTATACATAACATCAAAACTCACAGACATAAATCCCTTTTTTATACCTGCCGCGTATACGTCTGCGTCAGGCGAAAGCCCGTATGTGATATATCTCCTGTGTACCTTCGGAAGCAGTTTCCTGAGCTCTTCATTTTCAATACATATTATTGACACTCCGTAAAACGGAACCTTATTTATGAACGACAGAAAGGCATCTCTTAATGAATCCATCGTCTTAAAGAAATCCATATGTTCCCTGTCTATATTCGTCACGACCGCGATGGTAGGAGAAAGCCTGAGGAAGGAGCCGTCGCTCTCATCAGCCTCTGCCACAAGAAAATCTCCCTGACCGAGCCTGGCATTGCTTCCCGTGGCCCTGAGTTTTCCGCCTATAACAACAGTGGGGTCAAGACCGCTGTTTGAAATCACCGTTGCGACTAACGAGGTTGTTGTCGTCTTGCCGTGTGCGCCTGCAACCAGTATCCCGTATTTCAGTCTCGCAAGTTCAGCAAGCATTTCTGCTCTTGGGATTACAGGAATTGATTTTTTCTTTGCCGCAACCACCTCGGCATTGTCATTAGAAACCGCGGATGATATCACTACAACATGGGCATCGTCCACATTTTCAGCCCTATGCCCGATATAAACCTTTATGCCGAGGCTGCTAAGCCTTTTTGTAGTATCGGACTCTTTGACATCCGAGCCTGTAACCTCATAGCCCAGGTTATGAAGCACCTCTGCTATGCCGCTCATGCCTATCCCGCCGATTCCTACAAAATGAATTATCCTGTATTGTTCAAACATATCTTTTTACCAATTCACCTATTAACCCATTCACCGATTTACCGTTTTTTTAATCAGGCTTATTGCAATATCAACTATCCTCTGCGCGGCGTCAGGTCTGCCGACCGACCTGCTTTGCAATTCCATCTCATGCCTTAACTGGTTGTTCATAAAAAGTTCCCTGATATTTTCTGCAAGTATCTCTCCTGTTAATTGGTAGTCCAGTATCATCCTTGCCGCTTTCAATTCAAGCAGTTTGCCTGCATTAAGCTCCTGATGATGCCCTGCCGCATACGGATAAGGAATTAAGATTGCAGGCTTGCCGATAGCCGTAAGTTCGGCAAGGGTCGTTGCGCCTGCCCTGGATACAACCAGGTCTGCAACCGAATAAGCCTCAGCCATCTGGTATATAAAGGGCGTCACCGTGCCGGTAAATCCCCACTTCCGGTAAGACCCTCTCACATGCTCATAGTCACGTTCGCCTGTCTGGTGCAGAAACTGTATCTTGTCCTTGAGGTCCAGCATATGATTAAAGGAATCAATCACTGCGCGGTTTATGTTTCTTGCCCCTGAACTGCCGCCGAAGACAAAGAGCGTAAATTTGTTCCTGTCAAGCGAAAAGATGTCATAAGCCGCATCCCTGTTTCCTGTTAAAATTTTATGCCTGATAGGATTGCCTGTGAAAAAGGTCCTGGCCCTCGGGAAAAACGATATGCTTTCCTGATATGTCACGCCTACGGCTCCTGCAAATTTCCCGAGAAGTTTATTTGCAAGCCCCGGCGCTGAATTCTGCTCCACTATCATCGTGGGGGTTGACATCAGGGACGCACAAAGCACAGGGCTTACAGACGCATAACCGCCTACTCCTATTACAATATCCGGAGCTACCGCCTTAAGAAGGCCGTATGAATCAAAGATTGAATAGAGCATGCTGCATAAAGCCTTAAGCTTCCTTAACAGAGACACGCCGACAAAGCCTTCAGCCTTCAGGAATCTTATCGGATATCCTTCGCGCGGGATAACCCTGGCCTCAAGGCCGTGTTCTGTGCCTATGAATATCACTTCCGTCTTATCCTCTCTCTTTTTAAACTCCTCTGCTATAGCTATGCCCGGAAAGATATGCCCTCCGGTGCCTCCTCCTGCGATAATCACTCTCATTTTCCGCTCCCATATACCGCCCTCAGCGCCTTTTTTCTCATTACCAGTTCTTTGGTCCTGTCAACGATCCTCCTGCTGTCTTCTCCTTTTGAAAGATTAAGAAGAAGGCCTGCTGCCGCCATATTCACAAGCAAAGACGATCCTCCATAACTTATAAACGGCAAAGGAAGCCCCTTTGTCGGAATCATTCCTGTTACAACAAAAAAGTTTATCAGCGCCTGAAGCGCAATCATTATTGAAAGGCCGAAGGAGAGATAATATACGAAACTGTCCTTTGCTTTATTAGTGACGGCTAGGCCCCTTATAAACAACATCATGAAAAGAAAGATAATCACCGCCGCTCCGATAAGGCCGAGTTCCTCGCCCACAAGCGAAAAAATAAAATCAGTATGGATTTCAGGCAGGAATAAAAGCTTTTGCTTGCTTTCGCCGAGGCCGACCCCTTTAAGGCCCCCGCTGCCAAGGGCAATAAATGACTGTATAAGATGAAAGCCGCTTCCCTGCGGATCGTTCCATGGATTAAGGAATGATGTTACACGCTTCCACCGATACGGCTCTTTTATGAGAATTATTATTGCAGGCACAGCAAACACTGCGAGCGACATTATGTATCTCAGCCTCAGGCCTGAAAAAAAGAGCATGGAAAGCGTAATTATGCCGAGGCTTATCGCGGCTCCGAAGTCGGGTTGTTTGAGAAATATGGCCTGAAACACAGTCATAATTGCGATGGGTTTTATGAAAGATGCAAAGCTGTCTGTCCTGTAATTATACGCAGACATATATTTAGCCAGGAATATAACCATTGAAAGCTTGACCAGTTCCGAAGGCTGAAAGGTTGACGGCCAGAGTTTGAGCCATCTTTTTGCTCCGCCTGCAGATATCCCCATTCCCGGCGCAAAGACCAGAATAAGAAGTATGAAAGAAAATACAAGCAAAGGCAGCGCGGCTTTCTTCAGCGCCTCGGTTTTTAATCTGTAAGCTGCAAACATTGCAACAAACCCGAGCAGCATGGTAAACAGATGCCTCTTAAAATAAAAAAACTGAGTCATATCTTTTTTTGACATGGCAGGAGATACCACAGCAGTTGAGCTGTATATCATCAGCGCTCCCAGTCCGAGCAGAAAGAAGGTGATTAACAAAAGCCATCTGTCATATGTTCTATTCACCGTATTCATTTCAGGCTAAACCTCTTACAATTTTTTTAAACTGCTCCCCCCTGTCCTTATAATCCCTGAACATATCAAAACTCGCGCAGGCGGGAGAAAGAAGCACAACATCTCCGTTGGCTGCCGATTTCTCCGATATAATCACAGCTTCTTTTAGATTATCCGCAAATACCGTCTCTGTCAGGCTGCCGAGAGATTTCTTTATCTTTTCCCTGGCCTCGCCTATGAGAACAAGTTTTTTTACCCTGCTCTTTACAGGAGAACTTAATAGAGAGAAATCTCCGTCCTTATCCCTTCCACCTGCAATCAGAATTACAGGCCGGGAGAAACTCTCAAGAGACTTTATGACCGCATCTACATTTGTGCCCTTTGAGTCGTTAATGTAATCTACGCCTTTAAATTCCCTGACAAGCTCAAGACGGTGTTCAAGCCCTTCAAACTCTTTCAAGACCCTCACAACCGCTTCTGCAGGGCATCCTGCAAGGAGCGCCATGGCCGAAGCAGCCATGGCATTCTCCAGGTTATGAATCCCTTTAATCTTTATCTCGCCGGCAGAAATAAGTGGGAAGGGGACTGTCCCAGATTTACCGGCCGAAGGCGGTAGAATCGGGACTGTCCCCGCCATAGTAGGAAAATTGCAATAAACTGTGCCATTCTCAAAATAAATCCCATTGACTTCTTTTTGACGACTAAATAAAAAAACTTGTGGTCTTTCACTTCTAACTTCCAACTTCTCAGTTCTTAGTTTTATCGTTTCCGGATCATCCGCATTAAGGACCAGGAAATCGTCTTTCCCCTGATTCGCAAATATCCGCGCCTTTGCTTCTTTGTACTTCTCCATTGAATGATACCTGTCCATATGGTCCGGAGTGATATTGAGTATGGTTGCGCCTGCAGGCCTGAAACTTTCTATTGTTTCAAGCTGAAAACTTGAAACTTCGGCAACTATGTAATCCGCGTTCAGCTTATAGCTCTCAGCATTCAGTTTTTCGCTGACTGCTGATGGCTGATGGCTGATTGCTTTTACTATCTCCTCTGTCAGCGCATTGCCGATGTTCCCGCCGATAATTGTCCTGAGGCCTCCTCTTTTTAACATTTCGTTTAACAGAGTTGTAGTGGTTGACTTCCCGTTTGTCCCGGTCACAGCAAGAAATTTTGGGAACTGTGAACCGTGAACCGTGAACTGTAAATTTACGGCCTGATACGCAAGTTCAAGCTCGCCGATAATTTTTATTCCCATCTCTCTTGCTTTATCTAAAATAGGGATACCCGAAGGAACGCCCGGACTTACCACTATCATATCCACGCCCTGCAGTATTCCGTCGGAAGGCCCGCCAAGACTGAACTTCACCTCAGGCGAAAGCCTTTCAACATATTTCGATAACGCCTCCTTCGGCTTGCTGTCGGTAACAGTCACATCCGCGCCAAGATCGGCAAGCAGGTTTGAAGCGCCGACACCGCTTTCTGCAAGACCGAAAACAAGTATCTTCTTATTCCTCAATTCCATATGAGACTTTCCTGGCAGCTCCCTTATCCTTAGTTCCATTCCCATCAACTTGAAAAGTTTTTTGTTTCTTGGCATTCTTTGCTCTGTTTATCTTTTTTCTTGATGAAACCTTATTTGAACTTTTAGCTTTCATCTTTGAACTTCCTTGATAATCCGCCTTAGTGAAATAAACAAGCGGCTGTTCATTGCTTGCAATAACGGCAAAGCCCCTTGTTTCAAGCTTCTCTGCCTCGCCCCACAAAACTTCTCTGCTCGGCGCTCCAAGAAGGGCGACTATCAGCATATCACCCTCTTTTTCGCACGCGAATACAAAACAATGCCTTGCCGCCCTTGTATATCCTGTCTTTCCTCCTACCGCGCCGTTGTCAGACCACAAGAGCTTGTTCGTGTTTTCGAGTGATATAGACCTGCCCTGCTCCGTGGATATCTCAGTTTCTTTCTTGCTGATAATTTCTTTTATTACAGGATACTTAAGCGCATGCCTCATTACCTTTGAGAGGTCATATGCTGTCGTATGCTGTCCCTTGCCGGGAAGCCCGGTAGTATTTATAAATCTTGTATGCGCTGCTCCGATCGCAATGGCCTTTCTGTTCATCATCTGCACGAATCTTTTCTCCGAGCCTGCAACAAACTCAGCAAGCGCAAATGCCGCGTCATTTGCCGACCTCATAAGCGCAGCATAAAGCAGGGTTTCTACCGTCAGGGTCTCCCCTGCCTTCAGCTTGGTCCCCCTAAGTGAAGGCACATCCGCTGCAGCCTCGCTGATTGTCACGGTATCGCTCATATTAGCCCTGTCAAGCACAACCATAGCTGTAACAAGTTTGGTTGTGCTTGCAGGGGGCAGCTTCAGATTCGGATTTTTTGCAAACAGCATCCTTCCCGTCGAGGCCTCCATAACGACCGCAGCCTTGGATGAAATCTCATCAGCGGAAACAGTGAACAGTGAACAGTGAACGGTGAACAGCAAAACTGCTATAAAAAGAAATAATTTTTTATATTCAACCGACAACTGTTTCATAATCACCTCAGTTTTAAAGTGGCGATGCTCAAAAGAGCCAGCATTATTCCTACTATCCAGAATCTGACTATTACCTTCGGCTCGGGCCATCCCTTGAGTTCAAAGTGATGATGTATAGGCGCCATCCTGAATATTCTCTTCCCGGTGAGTTTGAAGGATGCGACCTGAAGCACAACCGAAAGCGTTTCAATAACAAAGATTCCTCCAACGACGGCCAGGACTATCTCATGTTTTGTTATCACGGCAAGCGTGCCGAGCGCTCCACCGAGAGAAAGAGAACCGACATCGCCCATGAACACATCCGCGGGATACGAATTATACCAGAGGAAGCCCAGCGACGCCCCAAGAATAGCTCCGCAAAATACGGTCAGTTCTCCTGTGCCGGGGAGATAAAGAACCTGCAGGTATTGTGAAAATTTATAATTGCCCGAGATATAAACAAGTATGCCCGTGGCCAGAACTGAAATTCCGACAAGGCCGACTGCGAGGCCGTCTATGCCGTCGGTAAGATTGACTGCATTGGACGACCCCACGATAACAATGATTGAAAACGGCACATAAAACCATCCCAGGTCAAAAAGCCATTTCTTGAAGAAGGGAATGCTCAAAACATCGTTATACGGGTCTTTAGGATTCATGTAAAGGAACATCCCTATAGCCAGAGCAAGAAGCACCTGCCCTCCGAATTTATAACAACCCCGCAGCCCCTTCGGATTTCTTTTTACAACCTTCAGATAGTCATCAATAAATCCTAGGGCTCCAAAACCCAGGAGAGAAAAAATCATCGTGAGTATATATTTGTTGGTCAGGTCGCCCCACAAAAAAACAGTGATAAATATGGAAATTATTATAAGCACTCCTCCCATCGTCGGGGTTCCTGTCTTTCCCATATGTGTCTGGGGCCCGTCGTCCCTTATCTGCTGTGTTACGCTGATCCTCCTGAGCCACTTTATAATCTTCGGGCCGAGGATAAAGGTAATAAGCATTGCCGTAAGAACAGCAAGCGCGCTCCTGAATGTTATATATCTGAAAACATTCAGAGGTGAAAACCATTGATACAGGCCGTAAAGAAAACTATAAAGCATTTTTTATCCCTCCGTTCACCTCCAGCGCCCTTTCCATTCCCATTCCCCTGGACCCTTTCACAACAATGGTATCTCCTTCCCTGCACAGCCCTGTTAATATCCTGCCTGCCTCTTCCGCAGTCTGCACGCTGAAGGATTGCCTTCCTGTCTTGACAAACTCAGAATGGACTATTGCCATCAACGGCCCAACTGCAATAAATATATCTATCGGAAGCGCGGACATCCATTGCCCGATTTTTCTGTGCGCCTCTTCAGCATATGCTCCAAGTTCAAGCATATCTCCGAGAACGGCTATAGCCCTTTCTTTCTTAAGCCTGATAAGTTCTTTTATCGCCTCTTCCATTGAAGCCGGGTTTGCATTATACACATCGCTTATAACGGTGGCCCCGAACAATTCCTTAATCTCAAGTCTCATAGGAACGCCCTTGAAAGATTCAAGCCCTGTTTTAATATCGCAAAGTTCAATATTAAAGAGCCTGCCTATAGCTGCTGCCGCAAGAGCATTGTAGATATTAAAAGTTCCGGGGAGATCAAGATTTATCTCCACGCAGTTGTCTCCGCCGAAACAAAGCAGGAAATCAGCGCCCCTTTCTTTCATTCTTATATCTTTTGCAAAGACATCAGCCTTATTCTCAATGCCGAATGTGATAACTTCACCCTGATATCCGGAAATTCCCTGCATAAGGAAAGTGTCGTCCGCGTTTACCGCAACTTTTTTCACCGCATCAAGCAACTCAAGCTTTGCAGCCCTGACTGTTTCCATGCTTCCGAATCCCTCAAGATGCCCCGGCCCTATGTTGGTCACAACACCGCAGTCAGGCGCTGCAATCCTGCATAACTCTCTTATGTCTCCGGGAACACTTGCACCCATTTCAAGAACAATAACCTCATCGTCAGGAGAAAGTTTTATAAGACTCAATGGAAGCCCTATCTGATTATTGAGATTGCCGGTATTCTTATGAACCTTGTACCTTGCGCCAAGTATTGAAGCTGTAAGCTCTTTTGTTGTTGTCTTTCCGTTAGTCCCTGTTATGCCTATTACAGGTATATTGTTTCTTACGCGGACATAATGCGCAATATCCTGCAGCGCGCTCAGGGTGTTTTTTACGTATATTATTGTCTTTCCCTTCATGTGCTCAGCAGGCGGAAAATTCACTAAGGCCCCTTTGCCTTTCTCAAGCGCCTTATAAATAAAATCATGACCGTCAAACCTGGCCCCGCGCAAGGCGATAAATATTTCTCCGTCTTCTATAGTTCGTGAATCTATGGACACACCGGTAAAAGGCTGTGTGTTGCCGTTCTTATAGATGATGCGCCCTCCGGTTGCGCTGATAATATCTTCTATAGTCAAAATTGCCATAAGCTCTCTGTCATCAACTATATCTATACAGTTCATCTCCCACTATTCAGTTTTTCTCTTATCGCCTTTTCCGCTTCTTCCCTGTCGCTGAAGTGATGCCTTTTCCCCTTTATCTCCTGATAATCCTCATGGCCCTTTCCTGCAATCAGCACTATATCGCCTTTCTTTGCATCCCATATTGCCTTTTTAATGGCACTGCCTCTTTCGGGTTCAATCACATAATTAGCAAGCAAGGCTCCTCTCACCACTTCTTTTATAATCTCAGTGGGATCTTCACCACGTGGATTATCAGAGGTTATCACGACATAATCGCTCAGTTTAGTTGCTAGCGCACACATGCGCGGCCTTTTCCCTCTGTCCCTGTCGCCTCCGCAGCCAAAAACAGTAATAATTCTTCGCTGACCCTTTGACCCTTTGATCCATTCTCCGTAGCGCTGCGAAGGATGAACCCTTTGACCCTCTAATAGTTCTCTCGCAGCGCATATAAGCCTTTCAAGCGCATCCTCGGTATGCGCATAGTCAACTATACAAAGGAAGTTCTGCCCGAGATTAACCTTTTCAAATCTTCCCTTTACTGAAACCATATTTTTTATTCCGGTTGTTATCGCATCCCAAGGCACACCCAGGCCTACGCAAGCGCCTGCCGCAGAGAGTATGTTATAGACATTGTGAGCGCCGATAAGCGGAGCCTGAATACTATATGTCTTGCCGTCGAACTTAACATCAAACATAAGTCCGTCAAATGAGTTTTTAATATTTACCGCAGCCAGGTCAGCTCCGGCTTCAATGCCGTATGTAAAGAGATTCCATGTTTTTGAGTCCCTAAGTTCGGATATGAGTTTTCTTCCATAAGGGTCGTCAAAATTTATTACAGAAGTTCCGTCTTCAACAAGCAGTTCTTTAAACAGCCTCTCTTTAGCTCTGTAATAATCTTCCATTGTCACATGGAAATCCAGATGGTCTCTTGTGAGGTTCGTAAAAACCGCAGCATCAAAATTTGTATAATCCACGCGCCTCTGAGCAAGCGCATGTGATGATACTTCTGTCACTACATGGCTGCATCCTGCAGAAACCATTTCATTAAGCATGGCCTGAAACTCAAGCGCCTCAGGCGTAGTATGAGGGGCTTCGTAACTCTTATCCTTGACAAGGTAATTTATGGTGCCGATTAACCCGACAGCCTTTCCCCAAGCCTCAAGGATTGACTTTATAAGATATGTAGCAGTCGTCTTTCCGTTTGTCCCGGTTATACCGATAACAGTCAATTTATCTGAAGGCCTTTCATAAAAATTATTTGAAAGATATGCAAGGGCATCTCTGCTGTCATTGACGAAGATAAATACAGCTGGCGAATCGGTGAATCGGTCGCCTTGTTCTCCTTGGCGAACCCGCCTGAGCGCGGGGGCGACTCGCCGAGGAGAGTGAATCGGTGAATCATAAACCACTGCCCTTGCTCCTCTTTTCACAGCGTCTTCTATGAATCTATGCCCGTCAACATGTTCGCCTTTAATAGCAACAAAAACATCGCCCGGTTTAACTTTCCTTGAATCATAGGCAATTCCGGTTATCTCGGTATCAGCGCTGCCTGTTATGTTCTCTGTCTCCATATCCTTTATAAGCATCTTCAATATCATCTCTCCGAACCTTTATCTCCTCTCCACCACCAGTATATTTTTCTCCAGCGTGTCTTCCCTCGGCACGTTAAGATACGAAAGCGCCTGTTTCGCGATTTTCTTGAACACAGGCGCGGCAACAGCGCCTCCGTATATCTGCCCCTTCGGTTCATAGATAACCACTATCATCGCTATCATCGGCTTATCCGCAGGAACGAATCCCACGAATGAACCTACATATTTTTCCTTTGAATATCTCTTGGTCCTCGGGTCAATAATCTGCGCGGTTCCTGTTTTGCCCGCGATATGATTGCCTTCAACAGCAGCGCCCTTCCCGGTTCCTCCGTCCTCTGCAACCGTTTTTAATATATCCTTGAATATCCCGGCTGTCTTTTTGGAGACAGCCCTCTTGTTTTCCTTAGACATGAATTTATACACGGAGACGCCGTCAGGAGTCCTTATCTCAGACACCACATGAGGCGTAACAAGCACTCCGCCATTCGCAATCGCCGAGTAAGCCCTAAGAACCTGCAGCGGCGTAACCGCAACTTCCTGCCCTATTGATATCGCCCCTATGGAACCTGCCGACCACTTCGCAGGCGGCCTTATCCAACCTGACACTTCGCCGGGCAGGTCTATCCCTGTCTTTTCCCCAAAACCGAAGAGCTTTGCATATTTATATACCCTTTCCTTCCCGAGCCGCATTCCTACCATTGTGCTGCCTACGTTTGAAGATTTCTGTATCACTTCTTTAAACGTAAGCACGCCGTTCCTGTGGGAATCGTGGATAACAGAGCCTCCGACAGATACAGCGCCTTTGCTGCAGTCAAATTTTGTGCCAAGATTCACAATCCCTTCTTCAATTGCGGCAGAGCCGACAATTATCTTGAATGTAGAGCCCGGCTCATAACAGTCCGTTATGGCCCTGTTTCGCTTTTCAAAATCCTTAGCATATGATGCGGAATTAGGATCGTAGGCAGGCCCGTTGGCAAAGGCCAGTATCTCGCCTGTAAGGGGATTCATCATTATAACAGTTGCTGCAGTCGCGCGCCACTGCGCCATCGCATTATCAAGTTCTTTTTCAGCTATGTATTGAAGCCCTTCATCTATCGTAAGAATCACATTATTGCCTTTTGACTCTATATCAACACCTGTGGAAAGCGTCCTGCCCTTTGCGTCACGCGCAACAAGTATCTTCCCTCCGGGGGTCTTTAAAAATTTATTGTATTTCAATTCAACACCCTCAAGAGCCTGATTATCAATGCCGACAGCGCCTATGACATGCGCGGCAAGCTTCCCCTTAGGGTAAAACCTCTTTGCATCAGGAATAAAACCGAGCCCCTTTATATCCATCTTTTTTATCTTCTCTGCTGTTTCATGATTAATCTTTCTTTCCACCCAGACAAACCTGCCTTTAGAAGAAAATTTCGCAAGCATTGCTTCAGGATTTTTCCCGGTAACTTCCGAGACGCTATACGCCGCTTTCTGAGGCGAAACTATGGCCGCCGGATCGCAGAATAAAGACTCCACCTCAAGGTTCACGCCAAGTTCCCTTCCCCTCCTGTCATAAATCAATCCGCGTCTTACCTGTATATCTTCCTGTTTAAGCTGCTGTATCTTGGCCTTCTCGGAAAACCTTCCGTGGTTAAGGACCATCAAATCTACAAGACGCAAAAATACCGCAACAAAGCCAAAGATTATTGCGGTATTAAGAATTATCGCCCTCTTTCTCATTCATCCCCTTTGTCCATAGGTTAAGGCCCTGATAACTGCCGCCCTTCCAGAGACGCCTTGAACGGAGTACTCTTCCCGTCCTTTTTTACATAGACTACCTTTGTCCTATCCGGGAAAACCAAGGCGAGTTTCCCGCTTCCCTGGCTTTTAACGCTTTGTATTGATAAAAGACTTGCCTTCTCAGCCAGAAGCGTCTTCCTCTCTCTCAAGATTTCCATTTTCTCGCGGTCCAGCGCTGAAATACTGTATTCCACGGTCCTTACGCTGGACCTCAGCCATACAATAGAAAAAATACCGAACAAAATAAGCACAACAGCTAGAGGAACAAAGAAGAAAGAAAAAATACCGTTCCGGTTCACATAAGTCATATCTTTTCAGCTCCTCTTAACTTTGCGCTCCTTGCAGACGGATTAAACTTAATCTCTTCATCTGAAGGGATAACGGGTTTCTTAGTCAATATCCTTAATACCCCGCGCCGTTGTTCGTCTCTCAAAAAGTTCTTCGCTATCCTGTCCTCAAGTGAGTGGTACGAAATAACACAGAGCCTGCCTTCGCTCTTAAGAAGGCCTGCCGCCTCGCTAAGCCCTTTCCTTATCTCATTGAGTTCGTCATTCACCTCAATCCTTAAGGCCTGAAAGGTCTTTGTCGCAGGATGATGTTTTCCCCTCGTCTTATAAACTCTGTAAACGATATCCGACAACTCAGCGCAGGTCTCTATTTCTTTTTTTGCCCTGTAATCAATAACTGCTTTTGCTATTTTCCTTGAAAGCCTTTCCTCGCCGTACTCCCATAAAATCCTGCTTATCTCTCTTTCGGGATATTTGTTAACAATGTCCCGTGCAGTCAATTTTTGTTTTCTATCCATTCTCATATCCAGAGGCTCATCCGATGAAAAACTGAATCCTCTCTCAGGCGTTTTAAGATGAAACATGGAAGTGCCGAGATCAAACAAAACTCCGTCCGCTCCCGAAACTCCCGCCTCAGCGGTTAATCTGCCCATATCGGAAAATTTCCCCTTTTTAAGAATGAGCCTTTTATCAGGAATCCTTTTCATTGCCATATCCAGAGCCTCCTCGTCCCTGTCAAGGCCGATAAGCCTTCCACTGCCGATGTGCCTGAGTATTTCTTCTGCGTGCCCGCCAAGCCCGACTGTTGCATCAACATATACCCCCCCAAACTTCGGTTTCAGCAACATAATCACCTCCCTCAACATCACCGGGAGATGAATAACCTTCACAGTCCAACACCCCTAAAGACCGTAATTCACAAGTCTTTGTTCAACAGCCTTTTTATCTATCTTTGCAGGGTCAATCATCGCATCCCATTCTTTTCTGTCCCACAGCTCTATCTTGTCTATCTGCCCCACAACAACAATATCCCCGTTTATGCCTGAATCTTCCCTGTGAGCGGCAGGAATAAGCACCCTCCCCTGCTTATCCAGTTCAATCTCAACAGCGGATGCAATCACCCTTCTCATAAAAAATTTTACTGCCTCATCCATCTTAGGCATGGCTCTTACTCTTTCTTCAAGCCTGTTCCATTCTTCCTGAGGGTATAAATGCAGGCATTTATCAAATGCTGCATTGACAATGTAAAGTTTAGGGCCATAATTGGCGGAAATGATTTCCCTGAAGGGAGCAGGCACGATAATCCTGCCCTTGGGGTCTACTGTATAATAATATTTTCCAGAAAAAGACGGCATCTTCCTCTTTCTCCCTCCACCTTCTACCACTTTTTACCACTAATATAGGGGTTAAGGAGGGGCTTGTCAAGAAAAAAATGAATAAAATTAAGGGGTGTCTATATTTTGTGCCTATGGGTTGCAGATGCCACTATATAGTGTTATTTATACCTCAAGCTTGTTACTATCTTTTATCTAAATTATTAAAAAAATAAATTTGACGGCAGTATAAGGCGGAGTTAAAATAAAGTTGGGGAAAGAGAAAAAAGGCT
>Ga0172369_10002693_pt1 | contig 24044 bp, 9 predicted proteins | sample LakKiv25m_FD_114539 | JGI IMG/M metagenome (GOLD analysis project Ga0172369, IMG submission 114539) | Freshwater microbial communities from Kabuno Bay, South-Kivu, Congo - kab_022012_11.25m | ecosystem: Environmental > Aquatic > Freshwater > Lake | place: Democratic Republic of the Congo...
CTCAACCTCAGGTGGTTTGACCTCAACCTCAGGAGGTTTGACGCCTGTTTCAGCTTCTGCCGGTGGAGCTTCACTTTCCGGAGGTTTTACTTCAGCCTCTGGAGGTTTGACCTCAGCTTCGGGGGGTTTCACCTCTAATACTGCTTCAACCGCCGGTTCTGAATGGGGCATTCCGCCCATGTCGGTAGGAATCGGTGAAGTTCCCAGTCCTCCTGGCATCTGGCTCATGCCGGAGAGAGCTTTGCTGAGCCAGTTTGATACTCTTGCGCCTATTCGAGTGGCCAAGTGTTTTACCAAGGGCGGCTCTGCCGGATCCGGAATAACTTCTGTCACGTGGAAAGGCGAGTCGCGTTCAACGGATGGGGTTGGAGGTGGTGGTTCTGTTGAAGGGAGTTCGGGACTGAGGGCTTTTTTCTCTGCCTCCTTTGCCTCAATCGCTACAATCATATCTTTCAGATCGCCTTCCGGAAGATCCGCGGCCGGTGTATCTATTGCTATTTCGGGATGCGCTTCGTGCAATCTCCTCCGGGCTTCTTGGCGCGCCTCATAAAGGACATCACTTCCTATTTTTTCGGCGTTCACTCTTGTGGCGATCTGGTCCGGGCGGAGAGCCAAAAGCAATCCCGCCTCTCTCACTCGCTGTTCCTGCCTTCTTCTTATGAGTTTGGTTCCTTCATCGTTTTGGTGTTCTGCGGGTGTTTCTGTGCGTGCATCCGGTTGTCCCGGGGCCTTGATGGTTGATGGCGCCTCTTGGGGTGTTTCGGTGGGTTGTTCTGCTGCGCGCATTTCGGCAACTTGCCGGGCGACTGCCTCGGGGATTACCGGCGCCTGATTGTCATGGGTGATTCCTGCCTGGGGAAGCTGCGGTTGTTCGTTGGCGCGTGCCTGTTCGATGAGCCGGTCTAATTCTTCGACCTGCTGGGTCAGTTCGGGCGAGAAGCCTGCGCGCTGCCTAAGGAAAGGCGGAACATCGGTTTGGCCTGCATCGGCGAGGAGCTTTTGTTTCAGCGCATTAAGATCAGCCTGTCTTATAGGAGCCTCGGCTGCCGGCTGTTCTGCCTCCGGTGGTTTCACTTCGGCCTCTGGTGGTTTGACCTCGACTTCCGGGGGTTTGACCTCAGCCCCAGGTGGTTTCACCTCGGCTTCGGGAGGTTTCACTTCCGCTTCGGGAGGCTTGACGTCTGTCGCGGCTTCTGCAGCGGGGGGTTCCGAAGCAGGTGCTATGGGTGGGGGAGCGGTTTGGTCATCGCTCAACATGCTTGTTCCACCGGTTGCCGGACCGCCTGACGGAGGAGCTTCCTCTTCATCGTCTGGAGCCTGTGCTTCTGGTGGCTGCTCAGCTTCCGGTGGTTTTACTTCGGCCTCTGGTGGTTTGACCTCGGCTTCTGGTGCTTTCACTTCCGCTTCGGGGGGTTTGGTCTCGACTTCCGGGGGCTTCACTTCTGCCTCTGGAGGCTTTACCTCAACCTCTGGTGGTTTTACTTCCGTTTCCGGTGGCTTGACTCCTGTCTCTGCTTCCGTAGCCGGCACTTCAGCCTCTGGAGGTTTCACTTCTGCTTCCGGGGGTTTTACCTCAACTTCGGGAGGTTTCACTGTAGCATCAGCCTCGGTTGTAGGAGGCTCTGATCCAGAAGGTACGGACGGGGGAGCGGTTTGGTTATCACTCAACATGCTTGTTCCACCGGTTGCCGGACCGCCTGACGGAGGAGCTTCCTCTTCATCGTCTGCCGGTTTTTCTTCTGCCTCGGGGGGCTTGACCTCAACCTCGGGAGGTTTCACTTCCGTTTCGGGAGGCTTGACCTCAGTCTCCGGAGGTTTCACTTCAGCTTCCGGCGGCTTGACCTCAACCTCGGGAGGTTTGACGCCTGTCTCTGCTTCTGCGGCAGGTTCTTCAGCCTCCGGGGGCTTTACCTCTGCCTCGGGGAGCTTGACCTCAACCTCGGGAGGTTTCACTTCCGTTTCGGGGGGCTTGACCTCAACCTCGGGAGGTTTCACCTCGGCTTCGGGAGGTTTGACTTCCGCCTCGGGTGGCTTTACCTCTGCCTTCGGAGGCTTTACCTCGACTTCAGGTGGCTTTACTTCCGCCTCTGGAGGTTTCGCTTCCGCTTCGGGAGGTTTCACTTCAACCTCTGGTGGTTTCACTTCCGTTTCCGGTGGCTTGACGCCTGTTTCTGCTTCTGCCGCGGGGGGTTCTTGTGTAAAAAGCTCCGGAGGAATATCGCCGCCTTCCGGTTGTGCGTTGGGCGGCAGTTCCTGGGCAGGTGCTTCCTTTTGGGTTCCGTCGGTGGGCGGAATCTTAGGAAGCCTTTCATAGAGCCCCAGGCTTTCTCCATCTTTCCTTCCGTGCGTCTTGTCCGGACCCAGTGTCTCAAGGACTTTCTTCACGCGTTTCCATTCTTGACGGGACATGTGCTGATCGACAGGCGATCCGTCCGGATTCGTCATTCCTTTTTTCGAGAGATCGATAGGCGGATCCGTTTGGAATGTTCCATCCGGATTGCGGGCAAGTGTCGAAACGTCGATGCGGGTAAAATGGGGGACAATGCGGTTTCCGCGATGTTCCGGCAGGCTGAACGTGAATTCGTTTGTCTGGCGCCTGTCTGTCCCGAATTCGCGTCTGATTCCGGTTATTTCACCCTGCTGTCGTTTGGGAGTTCCCGGCGGATAGAAGAATTCCGCCTGACCCTTGAGCGAATACACTACCGGTTCCGGTGTTTTTGCTTCCGGCTGTTTGTCTTTTTCACTGCCGGGTGGTTTGACGCCTGTTTCTGCTTCCGCGGCCGGTTCTTCAGCCTCCGGGGACTTGACTTCCGTTTCGGGAGGTTTTACTTCAACCTCAGGAGGCTTGACTTCAGTCTCGGGTGGCTTTACCTCCGCTTCCGGCGGCTTGACCTCTGTCTCCGGGGGTTTTACTTCCGTTTCCGGGGGCTTGACGCCTGTTTCTGCTTCTGCCGGAGGTTCGGCGACCGGCTCCGGGATATGGGAAAGAAGGTCCTGGAGATCGGTTGCGGTACCTGATTCATTGACGTCATAGACAGGCACGTCGGCCGGGACCGGCCCTTTTTCTGTCTTTGTTTCCGTTTCTGTCTTTTTTTCTTCCGTTATCGTCGAGGACACGCCCTGGCGATAGAGATACTCGACTCCCTTGAGTCCCATGTCGAGGACCGTCCCGCCAATCTTGATTTCTTCGGTCTTTGCATAGGAATCGGTTTTGCCGTCACGTCCCAGCGTTGCCACTGCGCGCCCTACACGGCGTCCGTCGGCAACGATGCGGGTAGCAATCGCGTAGTTGGGGTCAGTATCTGCGATGCCCATGTCTTTGAGCAGTTCCGCGGAACTTTTTGTTCCCGAACGGATTGCTCCTGATTCCAGATATCCATTTAATGCCGTGAGTTGTTGTTCATTCAAGGTAATGCCCGCTGAGGCAAGCATCGCAGCCGTTTCCGTCCTGTTCTGGCCCATGACAGCGGTGCCGCGAAGCGAATCCATGTTCTTGCTTATTTGCTCGGCAAGCGCACGGGTCGCGTCATCGACATCCTCGGGTCTGACTGCCGGAGTGCCATCCTCGTATTTGACACCTGTCGCGATGAGTATGGCGCGGCGTTCCATCTGGCGCTGTGCCTCGAGACCCGCGACAGCGGTAGTATAGGTAGAGTCATAGGTAAGGAGTTTCTGCATGACCCCGTTGAGCTCGCCATTTGTTTCCTGGACTGTCCCGATAGCTCCCCGGGCATCGGCCACTGCCTGTTCCATTCTAATCCGGGCGAGTCTCACCGATGGAGGAAGCAGAACGTCCTGGAGCCCCACGGCCATTCTCAAGTCGACTTCGACCGTCCGCTGCATTCCTTCACGGCCAAACACCACCTGGCCCCAATCATAGAGGGCGCCATAGAGATTCTTGCCGGCATCGGCGCGTACCGCCGGATCCGTGCTGGTCAAATTCTTTGTCCAAGTTTCGACAGGAAGAGCAAGGGAAAGTGCTTCACGGAACTGTGCGGGGTCATTTAAATTGGGAAGAAGAGCTTTTAATTTGGCCTGGTCGGCAGGGGTGATGCGCGAGTCGGGATTTTCCATGAGCCGTGTCGCCAGGCGGGACAAACGTCCTTGGATTGCCTGCTGTTCTTCGGGGGTATTGTTGGAAAGGTCATCGAACTGGTGGAGAATTGTCGGTATCTCGCCATAATTGCCGCCGCGGACCGCCTTTGCAAACTCAATCTCGGTCCTGTCGAAATTGCGGCGTATCCCGCGTCCATCCTTGAGGTATGACTTACGGTCGACGGCAAACAAAGAAGACCGCGCGTTGGATAATTCGAGCTCCGTCGGGGTAGTGGAGAATTTGCTTGAGATTTCAAGCCGTCCGCCTCCTTGGCGTTTGACAGTGCGGGACTTGCGGACGGTGGTGGTCTCTATTTTTGTTTTAATAGCTGCGATTGCCTGTTCGGCGTAATCAATTCCGAGAGCCTGGAGACAGGTGATGGCGTCGTTCCCGCGGATGTCGTGGCCGGAGAGCATAAAGGCCATATCGTCCATGCCATCGGTATCGACCTGCTTGATGAGAGAGGCGACGAACTGCATGCGTTTTTCGGGATCGGTTGAGATGGTCGTCGCGCCGTCTTTCGTGGCGAGGACGCCTGCGGCCGTCAGGTTCGCGGTCTCGGCAGGGGAGAGGACCGTGAGGAACATGTTGAGATTCTGATCGAGATGATCGACGAGCGGAACATTCTGGTCGCCCTGCTTGACGACATATTCATTCCTGACTTGTTCACGTGTGCGCGTGACCGGTTTTCCTCCCTCTTGCTGGACCTCGGGCCACAATTTGCCGGGCGGGCGGGATTCCGGTTTGGTTACTTGGGCGAAGGCAGGATTCCGAATGGCCTCTGCTGTCTGTTGTATGCGGACTGTCTCGGGGCGGGCCTGTTCAATTCCATTCGGATGTGTGTTTTCTGCCATTTCAATAGTTATTCATTGATAATAATATTCATTAAACGGTACCGGACGAAAAAATGCAAGGGTTAGTTTATGTATATATAAATATTCCCTTGAAATACCGTTTTATATGTGTCACTATGTTATTAAGCATACGAACGTATGCGGTTGTTTTTAATAAACATTCCCACAATCCGAAACATCCATGCCGCCACCGGGTGAAGGTCAAGGTCAAGCAGCTGCCGAGCAAGCACGCACGGTCGAGCGGTTCTCCGTCGGAGAAAACAGAGCCCGTCTCGGGAGCCAGCGCGATGCTGTTTGTGACGGACGTACGGTACAGCTTTCTTCCGTCGAACGATCCCGCAAGGATACTCCGGACCAGGCAGAGGCCCGCCAGAAGAATGCGGCGGAGCTGGCCGATCGTCTCTCGAAACTGACCAAACCGGGACAAGCGGCAGGCTCGACGGAACCTCTTTTTGCAACGCCCCCTACCGCAGACAGGCTTCTGCATCTTGATCAGGAACTTGCCAAGCTGACGCATCCGGATACCGGGCGCTTTGCCGGACTCCTGGTCAATATCCAGGGAGCGCGCGCAAGAGGAGCGAGTGATGTCGCATCATACGAGGCTTCTTCCGTTGGCATGGTTGCATTCGTTGATTATCTTGCCGCCCACCAGAATGATCCCGGTACCCAAGCCGATATCCTCAAGGGGGCCTATGGTGCGGTTCGGGAAGCATACCGCGCCCTCGGCATCCAAGAAGATCCCTCCTTTGCCGCTGTCCTTATCGATTCCAAATCCGGCGAGATGGTGAGTGTGCGCTCAAAAGATGCTGCAGTAGTAATTGTAGATGATGATGCCCAGCCGGCAGATCGGGTAAAACAGACAAAAGCATCTACGGTCTCCGCATCCGGCGAACCCGAGGTCGGGACACGCACGGTCAAGAAAGGCGAGAAGATAATCCTGTGCGATCAGGTCTCTGCTGCCGGAATCAAAGGCGAGAACCAATCTGTGGGAACCATTGTGGACAATCTCACGCATGAACAGCCGGTGGATCCAAGTAAGCGGATCGAGATTCGTTCCGCCCAAGAAATGCGCTCTCCCCGAAGCGGCGAGACGCCCCCCAAGGAGTCTGAGGATAGGATTTTTGCCGAAGGACACTTTGCCGGAGTAATCGATGGAGTCGGCGGATACGTGGATGGAGGGAAGGCAGCCCAGGCGGTACAGGAAGGCCTGACGAAGATGATTCATGGCGAGGCCTTTTCGGTTACCACGAGCACAGGTCAGGTCATCGAGATACCCGCAGGAGAGGCTCTCAATTTCGACGGCATGCCTATCCAGCAGGTGCGCGCAAAGCTAACCGAGATGGCGGAGCATTTGAATCGGATGATCCGAGGCGTGGACACGCGTACTGATGCAGAAAAAAAACAGGAGCCGGGTCCCGCGGCTTGTTTCGCGGTCGGAGACATTCATCTGGATATAAGTGGCAAACTCAGATTGTCCTACATGTCGGTAGGGGATTCCGAGATTGCTATTATTCGCAACGGACAGGTTATTCTTGTTCCCAACGACTCTGTCCGCCACCGCGCGAATCAGGGTCATCCCCCGAACATTGACTTCTATCTGAACGAACGTGAGGCCGCAGCCAATCTTGCAGGTGGCCAGAAAACGATGCGGTTGAACCAGGAAGTGAATACAGGAAGCATCATCCTCCAGGAAGGCGACCGTGTTGTTTATCTCACCGACGGTGTCGCGGAAGATCTCCAGAACGTCCGGGGGACTGTCGCACCGGACGGCACCATAACACCCCAAGCAGGAGAAGGCGGACCGATAGCGTTGGATATACTGGCACAGATACCGCCCAATACACCGGTCGACCAAATGCCCAAGGCGATACTTGCACTCCTTGACAGCGTCCGTCAGCAGACGGGCACACCTATCGAGCGACAAAGCCAGACATATCAATCGACTGTGCACAGGAAAATAGTCAATCAAAAAGGCCAGAACGGTCAAGGCGACTTGCATGTAATCGTAGGAGGAAAAGGACCGACGCAGGATCGGGGATATGATGACGGTGAAAGCGTCGTCGTTGTCGAAGCGCATGTAAACAGGCCTCCTCGCAAACACGCGGCGGCCGGCGAGGCAGTCGATTCCAAGAAGACAACCGCTCCCCGCAAAGAAAAGGCCCCGGCTCCCGAGCCCAAGCCAAAGGCTCCTGAGCCCGCAGCAGATGATCAGGAGGCAGATACGGAAGTGGAGACGGTAAGACACAAACCGCCTTTCTGGGCCGACAAAAAAGATGAGCCGGTTCGCGCGAACGAATATATGAAGTCGGCTTCTGTTTTGACTAATCTGACAACGGAACAACTAAGGACTCGCGGTATTGATGCCCAGACTCCGGGAGTGTCCCTCATTGACAGAGGTAACGGCCGATATGATGCCGTCATCAACATTTTTCAGGCAAACCGCGCATGGGCGCGGGGTGCCATGGATGCGCTCCATGGTTCGGACACAAGCAATCTCCCGGTGGCAGAACAAAAGAAATTGTTACAGCAGATCCAGGAACAGTTGAGTTGGGAACAGGACAATGATCAGAACCCTGCCCGCGCAACCGTTCTTGCGGTTGAACATCCGCTTGCCAAGGCATTCACTCATTCGCAGACGGCAGATCAGATCATGACCGTTGAAGTGATGATGCGTCAGCTTGATGCGCCGACTCCCGAGCAATTGGCGGCATCGGCACGCGAGGCGTTGGTCAAAGGGCTTCGCGCTCGTCTTGGTCAGGAGGCGGGTGTTGCAGCACGCGGTAAAGTAGTACATAGGGGAGAGCAGATTTCGGAAGAGGGGGATTTCCAAAAACTATTTACCGAGGCAGGAGGAGTGAACGAGACGGTCCGGAGGGACATGGCCGCTGCCGATCTCATGCTGGATGTGTGTGGCGACCTCAAGGTCAATCCTGCAGAATTATCGCTTCGAGGCATCACCATTCCCGAAGGAACGACATACCAGGATGCACGCAAACAACTGACAGATGCAATCACTGCCGCCTCCAAGAGCGGTGACAAGGCAGCCAGGACACAAGCACTCAAGGCATACAACCAGTTCCGCCTCGTGTTCTATGGCCATGTGCACGACGCCCTTGGCCCAAGGGGAACTCTATCCGCGCAAGATGTCCTTGGCGCGCAGATCCGGGAACGGATCGAGACCTTCGATCTCCAAAAGGCGATAGAAGGACATCACATGAAGCGTCCGAAAAGCGCTTTTGATGGACTGGAACCAACGAGCGTCAAGGACATGGCCCTGAAAGGGATAGAGATGTATATACGCTTGATCAAGGATCCGATCAACCTCGAGGTCAAGCCGCAGGAGCCGGATCTGGGCATCATCTATAACAAGCAATTCATCCAGTCAGAGGCAGAAGCGCTGCAGTATCTGCAACCGCCAAAGCGGAAGACCCCGACCCCTCCGAAACCGACGCCCCCGCCCAAAAAAGGCGACAATGATACACCGCCGCCCATGCCTCCGAGGAAAGGCGGAGATGACGACGGCGGTGGTGATGATGGTGGCGGAGGAAACGGAAAAGAAAAACCCAAGCCGGCCCCGTGTAAACCTGAGGGGGGAGACGATGTTCCTCCTCCGGGCCCTCCCCGCAAGGAAGGAGATCCGGGGCTTGAGGGCGGTCCGAAACCGGCCCCAACCGGTGAACAGGATCACGGGCCCAAGCCCGTTGATCCGGCACCACCTGGTCACACGCCGCCTACCCCGCAACCGCTTCCCATGTCGGCCAATCTTGGTGCTGGAGCGGCCCAGAATGCGGGAGCGCAGAACATCGTACAATTGGCCGACCATGTCGGCGCAACGGATCTGGCACGCATGAAAAAGCCTTTTTACGCAAAAATACCGTTGCTTGGCGGAGTCTTGTATTCTCTCCGTCATCCCGTCAAGCTCATCTGGCAGAATAATCTTGCCCGGAGCGTATTCGAACAGCAACGGGTACGTTTCGCTGCCGATTTCCGTAATATCGTTAAGGGCGCGACCGACCAGACGGTGCCCGTCGATGTATCGCCCCAGCTTCTGGATCTTGCCTTGGAGAAGGGGCGCCAGATGCGCAAGAGTTCGAATCTCTTGCGCCGGATGGTCTGGGGTGCGTCCGATTTCGTCAAGGGAATCACTGGTATTTCTCAGACATCAGAAATGATCCTGGCCAAGAAATGGCTGCGTGAAGAGATGGTGGGGACGCGCAGAACCCAATGGTCAGCCGATCTCCAGCGCGTCACCAGCAATATACTTACCGAACAGACGAATCTGGGTGAGCGGTTTGCACTCATGCCCAAGGAATGGACGCTCGAGCAGGCCAATGCACATGCGCTTACATACCAGGGCGAGACACGTCGCTCCCTCATGAAGGACATCGAGGGCGGTCCGGATGGCGAACAGGCGCGTGGCGTCAATCGCGAACTGCGAGCCATGGTCGAGGGATACTGCACCGGCAACCCGCCGATGACCCAGGAGGAGCTGGTCGGCAAGGTGAACGCATACCTCAAGAGCGAAGCATTCCGGAATCTGCTTCCTGCAGACCAACGACGGATGATGCAGACATCAGAGCTTGCAACCAACATTGTCAATATCGCCGAGTCCGTCAAGGGACGATGGAGCGAATACGGCGCGGAGGCGGAAGGAGGGGGCAAGGTATTCGATAAATTTACCTTCAACGTCCTATATGGCAAGGCCGAATGGGGTGGTGTCCGCGGACACCGCGAGACCAGCTTCCTTACCGAGGTCCTTGCCCGTCGTCTGGCCGAACGGAGCGTCGGTGGTGCTGAGCTTGGATATGCGGCATCGCTGGCGAATGACATCATCACCTATGGAGGTGCATACCTTGCTGGTGCAGGGTCAAGCGCCCTGAACAACCTATTGGTGAAACTACCAAGAGCGGCTTTGGTTGCCGGGACAGGCCCGATAGGCGGCGTGCTCGGGATGGGTGTCATGTCGACGATCAAGGAAACGGGATTCTCCATCCCGGTATTGAACAAGATCCACTGGAACTGGGCCGGACATGAATTCCATCCGTTCACGTATGTCGGCCGGACCGCCAAGGATGCGGGCCAGGCGAGTCGTGAAGCAGCGCGTGGGGCTCTGGAAGGAGCTAAAGGAACAATCCGTTCCGAGATGGAAAAGACCTTGGTGAAACGGAAGGAAGCACCAGCATTAGCCTCCTCGGTCGAGTCCATGCTCAGACAAGAGAACATGACCGATGAACAAGCCATGCAGCTATTGACGACGCTTGCCGATATCGATGCGCGTATGCGGTTGTCGGATCTTTCGGGCACGATCCACATGAACTATCACACCCAGAATTATCTCGGGTTCACGGGGGGACAGGAGAACGCCCAGTATCTTGCATTGAAAAAATCGTTGTTGGATGGAATTGTACGACTCCAGGCGTACGGCGCAGCACATCCAACCTTCATGCATGGCCAAGGGGCCATGTTCACAGGCACATCGATGCAGTACGGGCAGAAAGGCCAGAACCTTGGATTGTTTGAAAAAATGTCGGCTCTCGCAGAGGCGCAGCTTCGTGTTTCGTCCGATGTTGACGTCGTCTCCCAGTGGATGAGGCGTGAACTCAGGATGACCGATGCGGAAGCGACGGCATTCATGAAAGATTTCTATGCCGAACAAAAGATGGTGAGCGCGACCGCCGAGGCAGATACGCTTCGCGCAAAAGAACGGAACCTTCGTAATCTCACCTTGAAGCGTGGTGCGGCAACACTTGTCAAATCGGTCCTCATGGCTCATGTCGCAGGCGCAATATATGGAGGCGTCTCGTCTGTCGTGAGCACGGGAGTATCGGAGATAGGGGACGTGCTCAAGGAAGGTCCCCAGGAATGGGCCGCAGATTGGGGCAAGGTTCTGCAGGGCAATATCCCGATAGATACTTCGACCGGCCATATCGTGGCCGATCTATCGCCTCTCCAGCAGCAATTCATCCTCGCACACAATATCGTGAGCCCTCCGTTGGATTTCAGCGGACGGCATGATGAAAGCATCGACGGCATCAATATCCAACTGCCCGGACACCTCCAGTATTATACCGACGGTCATGGCCATGATGGCTTGATCAATCTTCAGAACGGCACGGTAGCCAAGGATATGAGCGGTATGGAGATCCATGGAGAAGTCGTCGGCGGACATAGCGTCATGGTGTATACCGATGCCGCCGGCAATCATGTCGCCGGGGATCCGATTGCCGACTTCAAGTCAGTAGGCATCGATGTCAAACCTATAGATCCGATTCATGGGACGACGACCGCCGAGATATGGAATCCGGGAACGACGACGCATGTACAGACCGTCGAAGGCCACCAGGTGACGGTCCCGGCAAACGCGGAATGGAAATATGACGCGACAACCCATGCATGGGATCTCAAGGCGACTGATGGCGCGGGACATGTCCAGACAGCCACTGACGGGCATGAGATAACCCTCGTGCAGGATGCACAGTTCGGAGCAGACGGACGGATTGTGTCTTTCGACAGCATCCATTCGGGCGTCACATTCGCGAATGGAGCCCCCCGGTTGGAAGGTGGTGGCGTTACGGTCGAGCATCATGATGTCGTTGGTCCTGACGGACGATGGGATGAGACGAGCGGGCGATACGGATTCACGTTCATGAAGGGTGCCAGCACCTCCATGCAGGATTACAAGGGCACCAACGCCGCGGGAGAAGCCTGGTATCAGGTCCACGCGGGTGGGAGCACGGCAACCGCACCGGATGGTACCGTGTACAGCATTGGCGATGCGGCTGCCAACCACCAGCTTGGATTCGCCATCCAGATTCCCGGTCACGGGACATTCCTGGTTCCTCCGAACCAGGGCAATACGGACCTCAGGCTTGATCCTGCCGACACCCACACATTCCATCTTGCAAACGGCACGGAGATGACATACGGCGAGCTTGCCAAGATGGTCATCAACCAGGATGCCCTCAAGGCGCAGCCGAACGGGTTCCTGGGCACGGAATGGAAACATCACACCGACGTCCTCGCGCTCAAGCCGGATGGACGGGAGTGGGGGAGCATAAGCTCCGTCATCGTCCCGAGCGGCACGGTAGAGCATCCGCAGACCTATGTTTATAACGGGCCGCCCGTGGATACGAACGGCATGATCACATCCCCGGGGACGCACATGGACGGTTCCGTATTGGCCTATGCGGCGGTACGCGGGACGGCTCCTGCTTCAGAACAAGGCATCGACATCACGCACGGAACACCTCCGGTCGAAGTATTCTCTCCGTCCATAACCGCAGAAAAAATATCCGATACCGTTGATACATATACCCCGGCATTTGTCTCGACGGCAACATCAGCGATGACATATACTTTTACACCTCCTGGTTTATTCCCGATTCCTCTTGGCCGTGAGAACATAGAAAAAGCCGAATATGGAAGCGGGACCGGTACGTCGACTGGAACTGATTCAAGTGGAGGTGGATCTCAGGGCGGTTCTCCGTCCGGACAGGGAGGTACACAGCCGCCTCCGGTCGCCGCAGAAACAGGAGCACGGGTTCCTGCCATGAAGCCGGAAGAAATGGTCGCATTAGCAAAACTGAAGATAAGAGACAAGGATAAACAAAAAGAAGGCGGTCATTATCAGGCGGAACTCCTGCCGGCTCTTGCGGAGTTCGAGGTCATTATGGAAAGCGGAAGCGAGGCGCAGATAGAAGTTGTCCGCAAAAAAGTCGTGAAGGCGCTCAAGAGCTGTCATTCCGAAGACCCGGAAGCCGCGGCACGAACCATCGAGCGGACCATACGCGATAAGCAAAATGTAAGCGAGACAGAAAAACAAGCGCGGATTGCTGCAAAGAAGAAAGAAGATGAAGGCAAAAAGAAAGAAACAGACCGGGCGACCGAGCTCATGCGGGTAATGGGGATAGAGCTTCGTACCGCCAAGGAGCGCGAGGTTGGATCGCCCACGCTCAAGCATTTTGAGACCATCATGGCAGAGATGAAGATATATGCTGCAGCGTTCGAGAAAAACGATACCGCAACGCTTACCGAAAGCGGTCGCAGGCTCAAGGCTCTTCTCAAGACTGAGTGGGGAGTGAAGAAAGACGAGGACCAGGATGCAAAGATGGAGATGCTTCGGGCACAGCTTGAGCGCGAACGGGAGATTGCGGTTGCACAGAAGGCAAAAGCAGAACAGGACGCGGCGCAGGAACAGCTGCGGCGGCAACAGGAAGCGGCCAGGAATGCACCGCAGGAACAAAGCGGATCAGCTGCGGGCGCAGCCTCGACCTGAATTACAAGTTGACACCGATTATTATTTCAGATAATCTCATATTATGGCAGACCACCCGGTAAGCAAAACAGGATACAAGGATCAATTAGCCCTTTTGACGTTCGTCGACAATCTCATCCGTGAGCGCAAGGATTCCCGCGTGAACGAGAGCAACATGCCCCAGATACGCGAACTCCTCCTCAAACAGATAAACGAAGCGGTAAATAGGCACCTCATCACGCTCCTGACCGACAAGGACCAAGCCGAGCTCTCGGTTCTCCTTGATAAGAACGTGAGCGATGAGGAGCTCAATGCCTTTTTCAAGGACAAGGTGCTTAATTTCGAGGCAGAGATGACTGCCGCTCTTCTTAATTTCCGGACGGCGTATCTGTATTCTTCCCAATCACAGTCGAAAGAAGCCGTCGCAACCGTAGCGACGCCAAAAGTGGTAGAACCCGCGCCTATGTCGGCTGCCCTGGATGATCTCGGGCCTCCTCCTCCGCCCGCACCGGTCAAATAAGGAAATCTGCTTGAGAGTTACTTTAAGGAGAATTTCTTTTTTTATCCAAGAAGTTTTTTCAATCGCTCCTTTTGTTTTTCTGTCAGTCCGTATGTGGGTGCGACCAATTTCTCGCTTAGATCCTCCTGATCGGTTCCTGCGATAAAATCAATATGTCGAGTCATGTAGAGCGTTGGAATGGCTCCAAGGTGGACATAAAAGCTTTGTTCCGGTTTGTCGGCGCGTTGTCCTTGGGTAAGATCGCCATGAATTCCAACTGACTCAATTCCATCCATCTCAGCCTGTGCAAGAGATAAGAACCAGAGTGTTTCCCCCATTTTTTTACCACGGAATCGGTCGTCAACATGGACCGCGACCTCTCCGCGACCGGGAGGATTGAAATAGTCGACGGTTGCCTGAAGGTAGTCGGGGAGTGGAGTTGTCGCTGCGTCTCTGATTTGGTCCAATACTCCCATGCAACAGGATGCTTCTTTTTCCGTTTTGTCTTTCCGGGTGAAATCAGCATGACCGACAGGGACCAATGTCCCTGTTTGATCCCTGGCGATGATATTGCCGGATGTACGAATATTCCCATCAGGAAGATTTTGCGCCACATTGAAATAGAAATACGAATACTCATCCGTAGGTTGCCCGGGAAGAGGGATGAGGTCGGTTACCGTGGTATTCCCGTCGATTTGTTTGCTTCGCTCGAAAACGTCTTTTTTCCCCATTACTTCGAGTGATGGACGGAGATCTATGGTGAATTCGGTTTGCGGTGGAAGGTCTCCGGATCGGATGATGATTGGCTTATCCTGTTCCTGATCGAGAATAGTGATTAATTCTGAGGGTTCTTTGGGGCGATCTATGAAATGAATGACAAAATCAGGTTCTTGCGGGGGTTCGGGATGGGTATCGGGTTCGGGTGTGGGAACCGCTTTGGTTGGGTCTATCGGTATCTCGGTCAGGAAAGAAAGCAGCTTCTTCTCGTGATCGGACAAGTCATTGACTTTTTCCGAGGCGCGTGCGACGAATGCGTCGGCATGCGTTTCTCGTCCTACTTCGGCATCGATCATCTGGGTCAATAGCTCCGCAGATTCGCCTCCGAATATATTGGCGAGCCAACGGGCGGCGGGGAGGGCGTCATGCACGGCAGTCATATCCACGGTCCCGTCAGGCTTGCGGCACGAGGCCACGACGTCCCGTGCGAAACGGGAGATATTTGCCTCCGGCGTGTCGCCCGCGCAGTATTTGTCATAGACCGCTTGGGCCGAGGAATCGGTGAACCGCTTCGTATCGATGCCTATTTTGGCAAAGAATCCGGCCTGTTTTTGTCCTTTTTCGTTCGAGCCGAAGTAAGAGCTGCGGTCATTGATGCTCTCCACCAAAGATGTCTTCCACGAGGACAGTCGGGCATCATAGGAGGTCTCGTGCTGTCCCGCCCAGAATGCGTCACGCTCGCGTAGGGAAGCCTTGTGCATCAGTGCAAAGGTCGCATCGTCCTGACGGCCTAATGCATCCTTCGCGACGGCGACGTTGACGGCATTGGGATTGAGCGCTTCGCCGCCCATGGCGAGCCGTCCCTGGAGGCCCATGAGAGGGGTATGGGGGAGCAGTTCGGGCGACCGTGCGGGTTCGGGGATGGGTGATGTCTCGGGCATGGCATTAGCGTCGGCGTGCTGCGTCAATCTTTGCCTGTATGGCAGGCTTGTCCGTATCAGGCACCGGTTCGAATACGCCGTTATTGAGGCGGAACAGGTTACCGTTTATGATGAACGCGAGGTTGTTGTCCAGGACTCCTCCATTCCCCGCATCAATCCGGTGGAGCGTGCCATTGGCCGCGACGAATGTGACGTCGGGCGCGTTGGGATGAAGCTTGCGGATCTGGGGTTTGTCCCCGTGCGCATGGTCGGGGTGAAGTTCGTACGGCATCTGTTGTCCGTTGAGTTGCAGGACGGTTCCGTCGGCAAAATGCCCGGTGCTTTCCTGGCCTAAAGGTATCGAGGTGAGCGAAGGAAGGGCGTTGAACCATGCCTCATTCGGTTGGAGCGTGACCGCTTCCGGCGGGCGCGGAGGCTGAGCCTCGTGGCGGGCGGGCGGAGCTCCCTGGATTGCGCGGAGCGTATCTATTTTGGCCTGTTCGGTAACGGGTTGCAGGTGATTCTGCGCGTCAAGCGTGTAATATTCGCCGCCGATCTGGATTGCCTTTGCGCCTTCGACCGGTATGCCATATCCCGCGTCAACGAGCTGGATTGCGTCATCCGCGCCGATTACGGTAGCCGCTTTCATCTTGCGGTCTATCGCACGGATGCGCAGATGCCCGTCGTGGCCCGTGTGTACCTCGTAGGGAATCGGCCGGTCGCCGTCTGCAAGGGGCGTTGTTGTGAGCATGCCGTCACGCGGTCTGTCGCTTGCAATCATGGTGATACGGCCGTGTTTCTTGAAATATTTTTCATCCGGATGAAGTTCATCGTGCGCGGGTTGGCCCGGGACCTCCGGTTTCCTACCTCTGAATCTGTCCCACATTCCTGCAAGCCCTTTCCGGGGTTGCGCGGGTTCGGCCGGCGGCTGATTTGCCCTCGGAGGCGGCGGCGGTTCCGGATGTTCATCAACGTACGGAGGCGGTTCGGGTTGTTCTGCCGGAGGGGTAGTGGGTGGGAACAAATCCTTGCTCATCTCGGGCGATTCTATCATCCGGAGCACGGCCGCATAGGAGGCAAGCCGGTGGAGGGCAATGCGGTCCTGTCCGTTGGCATCGCTGATGATGCGCCTTGATTCGCGCAGCAGCCGTCCGAGATAGAGCATCCTTAGCTGATCGGGCGTGCTGATACGCTCCGACGCCATTACTTCCTTGATGCGCAGGATGCTTACCGGCTGATCCGCATCCAGGCCATAGGCTACCTGGTCCGCTGTCCGGAGGGATCCTTTTGCGTTGCCGCCGCGGAAGTCGTTGTCTGTCCCGGTCGTTGCGGAATCAAGGGAACGGGTGAAGATGATGTTCAGTTGGTCGTTCGGGAGATTGGCAAGGGCCGAAAGGTCATCGAGACTGGTGGTGCCGGTAAGGCGGAAGTATTTAGCGCCCAGCGCGTCTTCTGCTGTTTGGTCTCGATTCGGAGGCTGGGGAAGGTCCGCAATCTCTGCGCGTATGGCTTCCATTGCCTGGAACGCGGCATCTGCCGCATGCATGGCCTGAGTCTCGGTACTGCCCCCGACGGGGAGTTCCAACAGTTTTTTGGCCGATGCGCGCAACGGTTGTTCTTCCTGCAGGAGTTCGGCCCGTGTTTTTTCGGGAGGTGTCGTGGGAGGAGGGGTTTCTGGATGGTCGGGATTGTCCGGGCTGCCTGGCAAGGTGGCCTTTGCCTCGGCGAGGAATGTCAAAAGCTCCTTGGAGCGGGGTTCAAGCGAATCCGGCTGGACCGGGCCCTTGACTTCCGCAACGAATGCATCGGGATCGCCCGCCGCTTTGATCTTGGCATCGATCATCTGCGCGACAATGTCTGCTGAGTTTGCCCCGAACATGCCCGAGAGCCATCGTACAGCCTTGAGCGCCACGGCATTCTTAGCTGCGTCAGCGGCAGATCCATCCGTATCCATGGCGGTGACGACATCGACGACGAATGCCTCCATATTTGATGCATGGTTGGCTCCGCCGAAATAGCGGTCATACACTGCCTGCGCCGTCTGGTCGGTGAAATTGGAAACGTCGATGTTCATTTTTGCAAAAAAGGCCGCATATTCCTTGCCTTGGGGATTGGTCGTGAAGTATTCTTTTTTGGAGGTGACGGACGCGGCGAATGTCTTTTTCCATTCTTCCATCTGGGCATCGTACGGTTTCTCGGATCCCCAATGACCTGCGCGTTCGCGATTGGACGCATGTCCCACGAGGCGCATGGTGGCGGGGACATCCTTCTCGAGATTATCTTTGGTGACGGCAACGGGTTTGATCTGGTCGAGCGCCTCGGTTCCTACCGCGATGCGTCCCTGGAAGCCGGGAAGGGGAGTGTAGTTGAAGGCGCGTTCGGGAGAGCGGGTTTGTTCGGCACCGGAGGGAGACGGCTGTTCTGACATATTCTCTCATTATATGTACGGGTTCGGGGAGTTTGCAAGCGTAAATGTCATCCGAAAAGGAAATCGGTCGTGCCCGGGAGCGAGGCTCCTGCTTTTTCCACTTTCCTGAAATGCTCGGTGGTCACCGGGTTGGTGAATGTCTCGGGGAATTGTTTCTTCAGGGAATCCCATAATCCGGCGACAAAGCGTTCGACCTGTAGGACGCTTCTTCCGGCCCCGATATATGCGCCGGCGATATGGTATACCGCATCGAATTGGGAGACGAATGCGGTTTGTTCAGGAGTCAGCCCGCCCTTTTGCCTCCATTGGGCGCCCAGGCTTGCCATGGCATACAATCCCTGGGAATACTCGAACAGGCGCTTCGATGCCTCGATATCGGCGGGATTGCCTCCGACGAGCTCCCAATGCTTTTTGTCCCGGTTGTTCTCGGCGTATACATTGTTCCTTGCATTGAACCAATTCGGTTTTTTCTGGAGGAAAGACGAATGCAGCTCATCCAGATATGCCAGTTGTAATCTGATGTCCCGGACATCGGCCGGGCCAAGCGGGCGATCCATCGCCGCCTGGTAATGAGGAAGGTCGCGGACGAAAAGATCGTCGCTCGTGACGATGTGCTGGTCGCCGAAGAGGCTCTCGTTCCGGCCCTTCCGGTATCCCGACGCCATGGGGAGAGTGGGATCGGTCGTCAAGAGATAATCCGTCATGGCGAGTGCGTGATGCTGCAGTTCGTGGGTGACAGAAACCGTAGGCAGAACGTTGTCCGTACGTTTGCCCTTGTTGATATCGACTTCGACCAGCCCCAAGAAATGCTCGGATGATTTGCTATAGCCCGCGCGGTCGTTCGGGGACGTGAGGAATGCGATGCCGAGGTCTCCCGGAGGCGTGGGAGTACTCTTCGATGAATCGAATGTCACGACGATAGCACCCATGGCTTCGGCGACATCCAGGACACCCGGGGTCGCTTTCAATCTCGCGATGCTGTCGGCGGTCCGGGTCCCGTATTTTTGTTTCAGTTCCGTGAACCGCTGTTCATAAGCAATTTGTTCGGGGTCGGTCGGAGGAGGTAGAGGAGTGCCGTTTCTCGTTATTGTTCCGGTTACCGGATCGATTGCCAGCTGCATCGCTTCTTGGTCGAGCCGGAAGAGATATGCGGTGAGTTTTTCGACGTTTGCGTCCAAGGCTTCCCGATTCCGTACGTTTTCGGGGTCCGCGGCGGGTTCTACGGTCGGCGCCGTTTTCCCGTCGGTCAGGAATGTCAGGAGCTCGGTCTCGCGATTGGACAGGGCATTGACGCATGCATTCGATTGGTCTACGAATGTATCGGGATGCGTGACTCGGTTCATTTCCGCATCGATGAGCTGCGCCGCCAGTTCTGCCGAGTTCCCGCCGAAGGTATTGGCTACCCATTTTATCGTGGGTAGGTAGGATGCGAGCTTGGCTTCGTCATACGATCCGTCCGTTTTTTGCACAGACTTCATGGTTGCGGCGACGAAAAGACCGATATCCGAATCCGTTTTCGGATTGTTGAAGAATCGATCATAGAACGCCTGTGCGGATGCATCGTCGAAATGGGAAAGATCCATCCCGAGACTCGCGAAAAAGTCCTTGGATCCGGCCATCCGTTCGGGTGTCCCGAAGCTTTCGTGGACGGAGGAGACGAATGATCGTTTCCATTCGGTCATCTGCGCATCGTACTTTTTTTCAGTCGCTTGGCCTTTCCAATACGCATCCCGTTCCCGGCCTGATGCGGCCTGCATGAGACCGATGGTATCGGCGTTTTTCTTGCCAAGCACGGATTGTTCCATCGTTACTTTCGTGACGGGGAAGAGGGCTGGACCGCCCATCTCGAGTCGTCCCTGGAGACCGCGGAGGGGAAGATAGGAAAGGGTTTCCGGCGTCTTTGCCGGTTCGGGTAACGGAAGAGATTCGGACATGGTTATCAGTATACAGGAAGAAAATTCAAAACTGAAAAGTCAAAACTCAAAAGGATTATACCTCTTCGGTCTCGGCGCCGAGGAGCTTGAGGACGACGCTTTTCTTGTACCGGCGGTCGCCGCGGGAATTGATGCGTATCGCGGGGAGCTTGCCTTTCTTGCCCCAGCGCTTGATGGTGAGGGATGATACCCGAAGCAGGTCAGCGACTTCCCGTATCGTCATGAGATCCGGAAGATCTTCCAGTGATACCTTTGGTACGGTTTTGTTTTTGACTGACATAGTAAGTATTATATGTACTTGATTTGGAATTGTCAACTTTGCGTCAATATCCCCTCCACCAATCTTTGCGTACGCGAGGATCCATGAAGCTTCCCGTGTCGCGGATGGCGATCCGCACCTCGGATGTTTGCGCGGTGCCGAGTTGTTGCCCGCCCGCAAGACCCGGCAGGGACGAACGCCCGGAACCATGTAGGGAAGCATAGAGCTTGAGGAGTTCCGGATCGACGCAGATTCCGTCGATATGGATTGCGTATCCCCGGACGATGTCGTCCTCCCTCGTGTACTTGATGGTCAGGGATGTTTTTGTTGCGAAAAGCACCATTACCTGCTTGCCGTCCCCGATGTCATATTGCGAGACCGGCACATGGATTCCTTCTCCCGGTTTTGCCCTGACGCCGATGAGCGTGACCGGCGGTTCGCCGATGGGGGGTCCTTTCGTGTTCGTGTCCCAATCCCAGTTGTCCATGCGGTATGCGGTCACGAAATCGGGTCCCCGTTTCGGGGAGAACATGGTCGGAAACTGCGGCGCCTTGCCGCCGTCATCATCCCCCCCGACATCGATGAGAGTGAGGGCTTCATTCGCCGGTCCGAAACCGCGTACCGCGAGATTGATGTCGGGCTGGGATGCCGGGTCGGGCGTTTTGCCGGATACGACCGATATCGGGTCATACGAACTGCCCGAGGATGACGGGCAAGAAACGGCAGGTGCGGAAGTCGGGGTCGGCAGGGCTGTCGGTTTTGCCGTAGGCCGGGCGGTCGGTACCCGGGTGGGGATTGTAGTTGGTTGGGCGGGCAGGGAGGTCGGGGTGACGGGTCCGGCCGGAGGAACCGTCGGGCGCGCCGTCGCAACGGGAACGGTCGGAAGGGAAGAGGGGACCGGGGTAACGAAACCGAACGGATCCCCGGGCCGGGGGGTTGGACTGACATCGCCGGGTGTTCCCGGGGGAACGCGGATTGACGTGATAAAAGATGCCACCGTTTCCCGGATGGAACGGGGGATGCCCGCCACGAAACGCATGTCGATAGCGGGCGAACGATTGACGAACACGGTGTTCCCCACATATGTCGCCATGATGAGAGCGAAGACAAGCGCGATGACGGTCCGTATCCGTTTTTCTTTCCGTTCCATATATCCAGTATAGCGGGAATGAAACGAGAATTACTTTTTTATGTAATCTGCCATCCACGGAGCGATCTGTTCCAGATTGAAAGAATCCCAATCGCTATCATTGCCAATCTGGAAGAGGGTCACCCCGATGACATACGGGTCCTTCCGGAGTTCTCGGTCAAACCACGCAAGCCAGGACTCGTATGTTTGGGCGTGTCCCGCTGCCTTGTATCCCCCGTGCGGGTCGCCGTTCTCGGCAGCTCCTCCCTCCGAAAGGATGAGCGGCATGTCGGCAAGATCCGGCGCCGATTCCCGGAAGAAGGAATAGTACTTCCGATATCGGAGCGAGAGCTCTTCCTCCACTCCTGCATCCGTCGAATAATGGAATGTGTATCCGTGATAGCAAAGGGCCGCCCCCATGCCTTTCATGGTGCGGAGCTCATCTACGATGTAGGACATGTCCTGCCCTGTGGTATTGCCGACAGGCATGCTGCCGATGCATGTCTTGATGCCGGCGCTCTTGTTGAGCGCGGTCAGTTTGACCCAGAATCGCCCGTTCCATCTCATCTTCTCCTCGCCCCACCACTCTGGCGTGTTCTCGAATTCGTTAGGCATCTGGAGATAATCGAAAAGCGACTTGTCGTTTCCCAGTGCATCCAGATTCGGGCGGATCGCCCTGCCGAAAAAATCCTCGGCCGATTGTTCCGGGTCATCACTGGTGGAATATTTGATGCCTTCTGTCCCCGGGTAGAAGCGGGCGACGACCGTTCCTTTGCAGGTTTGTTTATACTTCCGTGCCGCCCCGATAAATGCCTCATTGCCCTGCGGGTCGATGAATTTGACGATGCGCGGACAGGATTCCGTGATGGCTCGCGCGCCCGCCGAATAGTCGGCGATGACAAATATGCCTAATTTACTGGACGAAAGCTTGATCGTGAGGGCAGAAGTAGGGGTCGGCAGGGTAGTTGGTTTTGCCGTTGGCCTGGCGGTCGGCAGCCGGGTGGGAGAAGGGATGGCTTTCGACACCGTCGGAGACGAGGTGACGATGCGGGGTGCAAGCGATACTCTGGGGCTTGGGGATATGCTTATTTTAGTTTCAAAAATGATGCCTGAGGTCGGCGTAACCAGGATGGTTGTCGGCGTCGCGGTTGGGACAGGCCTTGCCTGGAGGCTGGCAACATAACCGGCGAGCTGGTCGGTGACGGCGAGGAGGTTGGATGGTGAGACCTTCGGGGAATTGGACGGAAACGCGACGGATCCGATGGTCACCGCCATGACGCACGCCATCACGATGGCTATTGCTACACGTATCTGTTTCTCCTTCATGCATTCAGTATACAGAAAAGGCAGTTCGGATTCTTGCATGAGCACAGTTGCCCAAGGCGAGGTTGCATGATAATGGTCGTTTGCAAGGCAAATTGTATATATTAATTGAACAATAACAAGACATGCACTATACGGTCTATTTTCTTGATATTCCACGCATGTTTCGGGAGGGACTCATATACCAGTTGCAATTTATCGGTGCCTTTTCTACACTGATGGATAGTGAATCATATCTCAACAACAAAACGCGGTGAGGCTGCTACGTTGGTTGTCGCTGGAACAATGGCGATCCTTGCCGTTACCATGATCCTCACTTCGCTTTTTTCCGGGAAGAGCAAATCAACAAATTCCCGTGCCGCAGATCCGCACCCCGCATGCCAGGACAGGGTTGTGGCTGCAGGAGCCGGGTGGTATTGAAAAGCGGATTGTGGCAAGGCGTGTGTCGATGTGACGAATCATTCCGATTGTCCTGCCAACTCCGAGGACCCCGACCCGCCGACGAGCCATTGGTGCTATTTGTTTTCCGAAGGAGCAAGATGCATGCAGCGTGTCAAGGAGCCCCAGAGTGGTGGACAAACATCTTCCAACGCAGAACCTCCCCCGAACGGGAACACGAGCGGAGCTTGTTTCTCGCTTTCGACCGACGTGTATGCGGACAAGGATGGCGACGGATACAAGTTTAACACCCATGTCCGGGTATACAGCCCTGAGGGTGGTGGAGACGGGCACATCCAGCTTTTTGTCAATGGCAACTCGAAAGGATGGAATCAACCCTGGAACAAGAGCGTCAGCAACCCGTTCGACATCGAGCCGCAATATACCGATACCCCGCGCCTCACTTCCGGATCAGTTAGCATGAATTACCGGATCAAGGTCGATGAGTGTAACCAGAAAGGGAATGAGCACGACATCACGTGCCAGTATGGCGTCGCCAACGGCAAACCCTGGATAAAAGGGGACGGATGCAACTGCAAGACGGGAAACTGCGTCACGCCGCCTGCCGGCAACCAGACCAGCTCTACGGCGGGAGGACAACAAACGAGTTCGGCCGCAAACAACAACGCCTACTGTCCCGATGGCGGTGTAAGACAAGGCAACGCGTGCGACTACGGGAGGTATGACGCAGGCATGAACGACAACCAGAACCAATGCCTTATCGATAGCGGCCATGCGTCTGGTGACGAAAACAACAACACCTGTTGGAGCTGGAACGCAGGCTGCTACAAGACGAGCTACGGCAAAGACAGCCAGAACGGCGACGGGTCATGGGGGCAATGTCATTTTGCCAATGCCAATGTGTGCCGGAGGGGAGACTTCAAGGGAGGATGCGCGGGTGTTTGTAACAACGAGTGTTGCACGGGCGGACAGCGGCAGATGTCCGGCGAGGAATATGATTCTCGCAACAAGCCGGGCACCGGCGGCAATTGTTTCTCGACAGGAACTCCCGGCGGCAACACCTCTTCATCTAGCAAGGCGGGGCAGAGCTCTTCCTCAGCCAAGTCCTCGAGTAGTTCCATAAGCTCGACGACCTGCAAGCTTTCAAACGGAGGGACTATTCTCCGCGACGGATACTCGCATTGCATAAAAGGCATGACGGCGCTTGCACGATGCCTTGACGGGAAGGCGGA
>Ga0172369_10002694_pt1 | contig 24041 bp, 23 predicted proteins | sample LakKiv25m_FD_114539 | JGI IMG/M metagenome (GOLD analysis project Ga0172369, IMG submission 114539) | Freshwater microbial communities from Kabuno Bay, South-Kivu, Congo - kab_022012_11.25m | ecosystem: Environmental > Aquatic > Freshwater > Lake | place: Democratic Republic of the Congo...
GAATCAAATTTTTTAAACCGTCCTTTTTGACTGAAAAATAAAAACACAAAACCAAAACCAAAAAGAAAGTCGCAAGCCCGCCGAATAAACTTGTTATCGCGCTAAAAACGCTCCCGGTATAACCGGAAAGAGTGTCTCCGACTTGGACCAAATTGGATTGAAACATTTTCGTCACATCTGTTTCAACCTTCAAATCTCCGAAAAGATGCAAAAATCTTTCATAATAAAAAGGGAAAGACAAAGCGAGTTGATCTATTTGGTGTATTATGGGAGGAATTATAAGAACCACAGCCAAGCTTAAAACAAAAACAAGCAAGGTGTATATAAACAAAATTCCGACTGACCTTGGAATTCTCTTTCTTTCAAACCAGTCTATTGACGGCCCTAGTGTTGCCGCGAAAATCAGCGAAACAAAAACCAGCATAAGTATATCCCAAACCAAATAAATCAATCCCAAAAAAACAAAAACAGCCAGCACTTTTAAAATGCTGAGCGACGAAATATGCACTGTTATGCTGTCTTTTGGATCTGACAAAGGATTTGCCATGTTTTTATTTTTAATTTTTACGAATAAATTATACTAAAAATTCAAATTCTTGGCAAATTTTGAAATATCTTTATTAGGGCTTATCGCAACAAGACGCGCGCTGTTTTTTTGTATCACTCTTTTCGCAACCTTTTTTACATCAGCCAAAGAGACTTTTTCTATCTTCTTCAAAACCTCCTCAGGAGTAAGGATCTTTTTGCCTGATATGGCCTGTTGGCCGTAAAAAGAGGCTATTTCCAAAGAATCCTCGTGAGATAGGGCTATTTTGCCTTTTACGAACTTTTTGGCCTTTGTAAGCTCTTTTTGAGAAACCGAGTTGTTTTTTATATCAGAAAGCTCTTTGCTTACAACCTCCAAAGCTTTGTCTATTTTTTTCAAATCAAGCCCTGCCTGAATGTAAAAAACTCCTGTGTCGTCAAAATACTCCGCGCTTGAACGGATAAAATAACAAAGCCCCAATCTTTCGCGAACTTCTATAAAAAGCCTTGAGCTCATGTTTCCCCCGAGTATGACATTCAAAACAGAAAGCGCGTATCTTTGGGGATCGTTTTCGGAAAAAGAAGGGAAACCCAAAATCAAATGAGCTTGGCTTGTTTTTTTGAAATGAGCGCAAGCTTTGAAAGATTTTGAAGGAGATTTACCTTGCGATATTTTGTTCCTCGCCCCCTTGCTCACTGCTCCGAATTTTTCATTAAGGATTTCAAGCGCTTCTTTTTCGTCAAAATTACCTGCCACAGATATCAAAAAATTACCGGCGTGATAATGCTTTTTCCAATAAGAAACCATATCATCCCTTGTTATTGATTTTATATTCCCCGGAGTTCCTATCACATGCATTCCAAGAGGCTCGTTTTTCCCGAACAAATCCTCTTCAAAAAAATCGCCTATTTTTGACATGGGGTTATCCTCGTACATGTTTATTTCCTCAAGTATTGTCCCGCGTTCCCTGCCAACCTCGTCTTTGTCAAACACGGAATTCAAAAGCATGTCCGACAAAATATCAACGCAAGAATAAAGGCTCGTCTTTTCCGCTTTTATGTAATAGCCTGTAATTTCTTTTGACGTGAACGCGTTGTAATCCGCGCCTATAGAATCAAGCTCTTGGGATATTTCCAAAGTTGTGGGCCTTTTTTGAGTTCCTTTGAACATCAAGTGTTCCAAAAAATGCGATATACCGTTGTTTTTTGGAGTTTCGTATCTTGACCCAACGCGCGTCAAAACAAGGACCGAAACAGCTTTGGTTTGTTCCCTTTTTGCCAGCAGAACCTCTATTCCGTTTTTGAGTTTTGTCTTTTTAAACATGGATCAATAGTATCTTTTTTAAACAAAAAAATCAACAAACCAACGTATTGGGAAGTGTTTTTTACAATTTAAAATCAAAACAATATTTAATGTTTTGGAATGTTATTTATCATAAAAAATAACTTGCAAAAAACACTGTTTTTTTGTATAATATAAATAATTTTTGATTATTTTTTGGCTGTAATTTCTATTTTTTATTCTCGCTATGTTGTATTCGTTCATCTTGTAAAAAAGATATAAAGATATAATGATAGTGAGCTTTTAATAAAGCAGTATGTCAAATCCAACAATACAACTAAAATTTGACAAAAAATTAGACCAAGATATGGCTTGGGATTTTTATTCTGGTCCGGAATTTGGTGGCTGTGATTTTTGGAAAGAAAGAGCGTTATCTCACCATCCAAATCTTTTAAAAATTGATTTGGCCAAAAATCCTAAAATTTTTTTAGATAAATATATCTCTGAATTTTACATCTCTCATGCCGACGAGATGAAAAAATATAGTCAAAAAACATCTATATATCTCAAAGAATCGCAAAATGATTTTTTTAAAATAGTTGATGATATTTTTAATCATCATCCTTGGCCTAAAAAGGAATTCATCGGTTGTTTTTCTATTTTTGATTTTTGCCCCCGTTTTCTTGATTGGGGTGGTTTTCAAATTTTTCTTTATGACAATCGAAGTATGCAACTTTTCACCATTTTTCACGAGATGCTTCATTTCATTTTTTATGATTTTGCGCAAAAAAACTTTGTCAAAAATTTTGAAAATTTAAATACCGAAAAAGGAATTTTTTGGGACTTAGCGGAAATTTTTAACGCTGTAATTCAAGACACTGATAATTTTATTAAACTACATGGAAAAATTAAAGATCTTGGTTATCCAAATCACAATAATCTAACCATAAAAGGGAAAATTCTATGGCAAAAAAATCAAAATTTAAGAAAATGGATTATTGAGATGATGAAAATTATAGATATCAAAAATAAAAAATAGTCCCAAATAATGTTTTACTTCTGAAAACCAAAACTTTTATTAATGTTATTTTTTATTCTCGCTACTCCCCGTTCATCTCTATTTACACAAAATCTTTGAAGAATAATAAAAGTTCGTATAATATACAAAAAATTGTTAAAATAAATGCATAAAGTACGTATAATAACGAGTTGCACAAAATAATTTTTTTCTTAATGATTTTTTCAATCTACTTTTTAAGAAAAGGAGAAAATAAGTTTTTCAAGAATTAGGGTTTAGGGAGGGGTAATGCCAAGGTGTTTTCTTCGCTCCCTCTGGTCGCTCAGAAAAATTTTAAAATTTATGAGTCAAAAACCTTACGAAGCTATTCTAAAAAATCTAAACTCAGAAAGCGACATCGAAAATCTCGCAAACGAAACAAAAGAATGTTTCTTTTTGGACTACAAACAAACCGAAAAAGATGATTACACTCAATCGAGATCTATAAAAGGCAACGACCTAGACAATATAGCAAAATCTATTTCTGGTTTTGGAAATGCTCTGGGTGGTATATTAATTTTTGGAGTTGATAATAACAAAAAGCTAAAGCCCTTTGTGGGACACGAAACATTTGAGACATTGGTGCAAGAATCTGTTTCTAGATCAACCAACCCACATCACGAAAGAGTAGAAACAAAATCAATTTCATCAAAAAACGAAAAGGGTTACGTCATTATAATTATTCACCAATCACACAATAGACCTTTACAAGTAATAACTAACTCAAACACACATAGATACTTCTATAGAACCGGGGAGTCGCATGTCGACATTCCTCATGACGTGCTAGTCGGAATGATGGGTAAAAGAATACCGGTCAGTATTAGCTGCCAATTCCAAATTACTCAAACTAGTGATACAGCCCAGAATGCGTTCGAATTTAATTTTCTTCTAAGAAATAACAGCTCGGTAATTGCTCGAGATGTTTGGTTTAATATGGACGTAGGTGTTCCTAATGTGAGTGTCAAACAAGGAGCTTCCTTTAATTTATTTGCAGGTCACAAAATGAGTAATTCTATGAGTGTTATCACAATAAAGGATTATCGCCTTCCTCCACAAGGTTACGTTTCGCCAATTGGACTTTCTATACCGCGAACTCGCCTTAAGGACGAACAAGAATATCAAATATACTTTACCTATGGCTGTGATGGATCTAAAATGAACGAATTTGATTCTATTTTTACAGGAAGAGAATTCAATGCTCTATTGGACAAAAATGTGCGGGGGTTAATTGAGTTATTAAAACAAAAATCTAAAGGATTTGTGGAAAGAATTTAAAACTGTAAATTTAGTTTATCCACATAGTGTACTATACTTTCGGTTTTTATTCGGGTATAATATAAGTATAAAATTGGAATATTCGGCTAAAAAATGAGATAATACTCCAAACAGAATATAAAATATCAAATTTTATGAAATTCACTTTTATAGATTTTTGCTCGGGAATTGGAGCTGGACGCCTCGGACTTCAGAATCTTGGTCTAAATTGTTTAGCTTTTTCTGAAATTGATAAACACACAGAGAAAACATATCGGGAATTTTTTGGAAAAGATGAAAAGAACTATGGAGATTTAATGAAAATTAATCCCGATAATCTGCCAAATTTTGATCTGATGATTGCGGGCTTCCCTTGCCAATCTTTTTCAGTCATAGGACAAAGGAAAGGAATGAATGATCAGAGAGGACAAATTATTTACGGCTTGATAAAAATAATGAATAAAAAAAATTTGCCTTATTTTATTTTAGAAAATGTTAAAGGCCTAACAAACCACGAGGGCGGAAAAACTTTAAAAACCATTTTGGAAGAATTAGACAAAGCGGGGTATAAAGTTTATCACCGAGTATTGAATAGTTTGCATTATGGAGTGCCACAAATGCGCGAAAGAATTTATTTTGTCGGAATAAGAAAAGATTTAGTAAAAGAAAACAAGCATTTTGAATGGCCAAAACCCGTAAAAACTCCTAGAGTTCAAAATTATTTAATTGATGATGGCGAGCTGGAATTTAATGAGAAAAAAAAATCTTACGACACATTTTCAAAATTTTTGGAAAACAAATACAACAAAGGACTGTTTAAGGTTGAAAAATTGCTAAAAGAAGATTATTTAGTTTTAGACACCAGGCAATCTGATTTAAGATTATATAGAGGTAAGGTGCCAACTTTACGAACAGGCAGACATGGCATTCTATACGTCAGAAACGGAAAATTTAGAAAATTGTCGGGTTTTGAATCTTTGCTTTTGCAAGGATTTACGAAAAATTTGGCGGAAAAAACAAAAGGCAAAATCGCCGATGTCTATTTATTAAGCCAAGCGGGGAACGCCATGACTGTAAATGTAATTGAAGCTATAGGCAAAAATTTATTGGACTATATAAACGCATAAGATATGAACAAAAAAGAATTGATTGAATTAGGTTCGCAAACCGCAAGAGGCGGATTTAAAAATGAGAAAGATGTTATTATTCGTTTCAATAATTGGAAAATAGACAAAGTGGCCCAAAAATGGCTCAACGCTATGGGTTATGATATTTCCGACATTGAGTATGTAAAAGCGGCAAAAATTCGCGGGCAATATAAAGCCGACATACAAGTTAGAGTACGAATTATTATCAAGTTAAAATCGCAGGAAGATATACAAAATTTACAAGTAAAACTTGTTAGCAATCCGCAAGGATTCAATCAGATAGACAAAAGGTGGATTGATAAATATGTTGAGTTTTGGAATATGCCCGAAGACATAACAAAAATTTTAAAATTTTTTACTGGCGAAATAAAACCAACAAAAAAAGGACTAAAAGACAAAAGAAGAGTGCTTTTGTCAGAAATGGATGAAGGCGAACAAAATAAAATTATCGATTTTTTTGAGAAAAATAAAATTTTGATTGTTTCAGATTTGATGAAAGGCAGAGGTGAATTTTCCGCTGATTGGGTGCTTATTATCTTAAAAACCAGCAGCAAAAGCTCTTGGGTTCTAAAATCCATCAACGAAGCAATGAATATTTTTGGAAATGGTGATGTTAGAATTACAGATCGCGGCAGTTTGAGGATTGGCAAAATACTCATGCAGAGAAAGGGCGGTGATAACGGCAGAGATACCGCGAAAATGCTTCAATTCAAAATCAATCCAGTCGAACTCTTTAATGTTTAGATATGGCAGACAAAGTGTCAAAATTGCAACGAAGCAAAATAATGAGCACAGTGAAAAGCAAAGACACAAAAATGGAAGTTAATTTCAGAAAAGCTCTTTGGCAACAAGGTTTTAGATACAGGAAAAATTTGTCAAAATATTTCGGAAAACCAGATATTGTTTTGAAAAAATACAAAACCGTTATTTTTCTTGATTCTTGTTTTTGGCACGGGTGCCAAAAACATTTTCGTATGCCTGCAACAAGAAAAAAATATTGGGAAGAAAAAATTGCAAAAAATACACAAAGAGATAAAGAGGTAAACAAGTATTATAAAAAATTAGGTTGGAATATTTTTAGAATTTGGGAGCATGACTTAATGAGAAAAGATAATATTATTTTTAATAAATTATTAAAAATGTTAAAAAAATGAATATGGAAAATTTACAAAACAATATTATAGGAATAACAATCGGGATAAGATTTGCTAGGTCTTTTAGAATACCCGATATATCGGGGAATATCATAGATAATATTCTTTACGGCGAAAAAACACCGTTTGGAACAAAATTTTTTCCAAAAGTTCAAGAAAATTCTAACCGAGAAAAAACGCTTTACAATTCCAAAACATCAGAATACTTGAGGATAAATACGGACGATTTAATATTAGGCATTGAAGTCGATGGTAATTTCAAGGAAAAATTTGAATGGTTAAAAACTGATGTTTTAAATTATTTCAAGGAAACTTTGTTTCGTGAATACAAAATTAAAAATATCCGCAGAGTAGGTATTATTTTTTCTCACAAAATTTCAAAAAACAGAAAATTAAACGAGGCTGTTTCTCTGATAACTGAAAAAACATTGGACGATGTTGATAATGTAAGCATTTCTTTTTCTAAAAAACTTGTGGCCATGGAAGCTCTTTATAGAAAAGATGTAAGCGATTATAAAAATACCATTTATAATTTTGATGAGATGAAAGAAGCGATTTATTCCGCTCTCGATTACCAGTATTATTATGAGCCAGCAATCGAAGATTTAAGAGATTGTTTTGTTGATAAAATATTTGATGATGCAAAAAGTTTTTTAGAAAATAATTACTACACATGGCTTTCAAAATATGAAGACAAAGAAACCAAATAGAGCTGGTCATGCGGGAAAGAGTTTGCAAGACAAAGAAGCATATAGACGATTTTTGTCGTCAAAATTTGAATTAGATAAAACAGAATCTGACCCAATAGACACTGACAAAACAAATGAATCATCTTATGATGAAGATGAAACGCCAGAAATGTCAAAAAGCCAAAAAAAGTCCTTCCGACTTGTTGTCAAAGATTTCATAAACAATAATTGGTTTATTACAATTGTTGGCGGTATAATTGTTACTGTTATTTTCGGCTTAGGTGCTTTTTTAATAAGAGTCAATGTTTCTCAAGAAATTCATAATGAAAAAATTAGTAATATAGAAAAAGATATTGAAACATTGAAAAAATCCGATGATGATAAGCAAGATGGATTATCTGCAATAAAACAAAACTTTGAAATTTTTAAAGTAGAAATATCAAAAGATTTAGAATTTATCAAAAAGAAAATAAAATTTTAAAACAACCAATAAGGAGTTTTGGATTTTGGGCATTCCCGCCAAAGGCGGGCAGGCACCCCTAACCCCTCTTTCATTTTTTCAAAACAAAAAAACAAAATTAAAATTCTTTTTTAGAGCAATCCGCCCTGGGCGGACATCAGATATGCCCAACGTTATGCAAAATGTCGCTCGCTCCGCTCGCCTTTTGAAAAAAATACAATCAACATTTAAAGTATAAACATGAGAACAACAAAAATCGCCCTCTTCAAAGGCAAAAAAATCAGAAAAACACTTTTTCAAGACGAGTGGTGGTTTTCTATTTTAGATGTTGTTGAAGTGCTTGCGGAGACCTCAACACCAAAAACTTATTGGGCTAAAATGAAAAAAAGAGATAAGGAGATGTCTCAGTCATTCCCATTTTGGGAACAACTGAAATTACCAGCTTCTGACGGGAAAAATTATCTTACCGATTGTGCGAATACCGAAGGCATTTTTCGAATTATTCAATCTATTCCATCTACTAAAGCCGAACCATTCAAGCGATGGCTCGCTAAGGTTGGCTATGAAAGAGTGCAAGAAATAGAAAATCCAGAGTTGGCAACAAAAAGAACCAGAGCACTCTACAAGGCAAAGGGTTATACTGATGCATGGATTGAAAAACGCATGCGTGGCATTGAAATTCGTGAAACCTTAACTAATGAATGGAAAAATCGTGGCATTAAAGAAGATCCAGAATATGCAATTTTAACAGCAGAAATTTCACTAGCCGCTTTTGGTATGACACCTAGTCAATATCAGAAGTTCAAAGGTTTAAAAAAAGAAAATCTCCGAGACCACATGAATGATTTGGAATTGATATTTACAATGCTCGGCGAAGCCTCAACGACCGAAATTGCTAAGAATAAAAATGCTCTGGGTTTTCACAAAAATAAATCAGCAGCTCGTGAGGGTGGCGGTGTTGCTGGCAAGGCACGTAAGGATTTGGAAAAAAGAAGTGGTAAAAAAATTTCAAGTCGTGAAAATTATTTACAAGCACCTGAAAACAAGAAGAGATTAAAACACAAATAAAGAGTCTTTGTTTTTGGGCATTCCCTACTTTAATTCCAATCTGCCCGCCACCCAAAACAGAAAACGAAATTTTAAAATTTTTTAAAACAAGTCCGCTCGGGGCGGACATCAGATATACCGATACGTTATGCAAATAGTCAAGAAACAAATAAACGAAAAATCAATCATCTATCAAGCGAAATCCGGAGCGATTGAGCTTTCTGTTGACGCAAAAAAAGAAACGATTTGGGCGAATCTCAACCAAATTGCCGGTCTTTTCGGCGTGCAAAAATCGGCGATATCAAAACATTTTAAGAATATTTTTGAATCAGGTGAATTGCTTCAAAAAGCAACTGTTTCCAAAATGGAAACAGTTGGAATAGAAGGCAAGAGACAAATCCGACGCTCTATTGAAATATATAATCTAGACGCCATAATAGCTGTCGGCTATCGCGTCAATTCAAAAAAAGCCACGCAATTCCGTATTTGGGCGACAAAAATTATAAAGGAATATGTTTCGCAGGGTTATGTCATCAATCCGATGCGCATTGCGCAAAACTATCAAAAATTCCTTTCCGCTGTTGAAGAAACAAAAAAATTATTGCCGATCGACAATCAAGTTACAACTCAAGATGCGCTGGAGCTTATAAGATTATTCGCGAGAACATGGTTTTCTCTGGATGCTTATGATCGTCAATATTTTCCAAACAAGAACACTACAAAAAAGAAAATTGCCATTGCCAGCGATGAATTGGCTGAATCAATCAGTAAACTCAAAAAAGAACTTATTCAAAAAAGAGAGGCGACTGAAATTTTTTCCGTTGAGCGCAATATCGGTAGCCTTGCCGGAATTATTGGCAATGTTTTTCAAACTTTCGGAGGAAAAGACCTATATCCAACAATTGAAGAAAAAGCGGTTCACCTTCTCTATTTCATCGTGAAAAATCATCCTTTTATTGATGGCAACAAAAGGAGCGGCGCTTTCGCTTTTATCTGGTTTATGCAAAAAGCTAATTTAAATTTTAAAGAAAAAATAACTCCTGAAGCTCTCACAGCTCTTACTCTATTGGTTGCCGAAAGTAATCCAAAAGACAAAGACAGGCTGATCGGGCTTGTCTTGTTGCTTTTGAAAAAATAATATCAACGAAGAAGAAATCAAAGCCGAATATATTGACAGAATATCTGATTCAGAAATCCGCAACAGAAGGACATCAGATACGCCGAAACGTTAGCTGAAATACATGTTTTCCTTTTACTTACTAACTAAGTTTAAAAATATGATTGAAAAATTTTCAGAAAATCAGCCAGAGATGGCCGAAAAATATGCTACAAATTATCAGCAACTTCAAGAAATTTGGAGTATTCTACAAGAACTAGGATTAACTCCAACAGACTATCCTGCCGAAGACGTCCAAAATCAATGGGATATGGGTAGTGATTTCCCAATTGCAAATGAAGGTACTCAAGGCATTAGAGTAACTCGATCACGCAAGGGCGAGCTTACAGTTTGGTTTACAAATGGATTTGAAGACAAAAATAATCAAAAACGCGTTGAAGTAACAGAAAAATTGAGAGAACGAGGATTTTCCGTTGTTTAGCCGTAAAAGGAAATTTGAAAATTTTTTAAAACAAGTCCTCTCGGGATAGGCATCAGATACACGCGAACGTTATACAAAATGTCGCTAGTTCCTCTCGCGTTATGATACAATACAATTAACAATTATTAATCAAGAATATAAAAATATGTTAAAAAAATACGCTATTTTATTAGTCCTAATATTGGGCTTATCAGGGTGTGGCAAAATCAACACTCCGATAGAAAACACAACGCCAACAACCGACGAAACCGTGTCATGGAAAACATATAGCAGCCAAAAATTCGGTTTTTCAATTGATATACCGGAAAAGGTATTGTCAGACTACGCAGACGACAAATCATGGGCGCCTTTGAATATTTTTGAAGACGACAATAGCGCATATTTTACAACGCGTTCAAAAGAAGAAACATTGGAAAACAATTCATGGGATTTAAAAATAGGCGGAGCCACAATAAATAGCAAAGATAAAATAACGCCTTTTCTTGAATCATATTACAATGTTAAAGGCTGCGAAACTGAACTCAACAGAGATCAAGACAGTGAATTTTTTAATATTCAAATCTTCGCAAAAAATCAAAACTTGACACCGGACGATCCAATGTCGTGCTTTATAGGTGGAAAAGTAAAAACAATTTATGACGAAACTTCTGGCAGACTTATTACTTACCAACTATATGAACCGTTCTTTTTTGTTCCAGGAGGAAATGTTCATGAAGAGTCAATAGCAAGCCTGAGACTTGAACCTTAATATGGACAAAAAAACAATAAATCTTATTCAGTTTACAACCGGAATTATCCTGGCTTTAACCGGAGCTGTTTTGATGTTTTTTGGAATTCTTCCGTTGCCAACCAGAATTACAATCGGCATTATAGGGCTTGGTTTAATCGCGACATCAAAATTCAGATTGCTAAAATAAAAAAGATCCAACCACCTCTCTCCTTCGTCTGTCTTTATAGTTTGCAATGTAACAGCGATTAAAAAAATAAAAATTATTTTAAAGAACCCATAACACGATACACGCAGTTCGCACATCAACAAACTGGCGCGCTAATTGAATTATAATAAAAAAAAATCGCAACAAAATTTCATATATTTATAACATTAATAACTTTGTATTTTGTTTAAATTATTAACGCTTGACAATATTAATGTAATGCGTTAATATAACCACGCTATGATAAAAAGTTTTAAATCCAAAGAAACAGAAAAAATATTTAACAGAGAATTTTCATTAAAACTACCCTCTTCCATACAAAGAACAGCCTTGCGCAAACTCTGGATGATAGATGCGGCTCAGTCAATAAATGATTTAAGAGTACCCCCAGCCAATCATTTAGAACAATTAAAAGGCAACCGAAATAGACAGCATAGCATTAGAATCAATGATCAATGGAGAATTTGTTTCAAATGGAGTCAAAGTGATGCCTATGAAGTGGAAATAACCGATTACCATAATTAATAACAATATAATCAAATATATGACTAAAAAAATACAGCCTGTCCATCCGGGAGAAATCCTAAAGGAAGAATTCTTAACTCCTTTTGACATTAGCCAATACCGATTAGCCAAAGACATTGACGTGGCGCCTATCAGAATCAACGAAATTGTTAAAGGCACGAGATCTATCAGCGCCGACTCCGCGCTTAGATTGGGAAAATACTTCAATACTTCGCCGCAGTTTTGGCTTAATCTGCAATCACATTATGATTTAGCAAAAGAAAGCGAAGAGTTAAAATCTATTTTAAACAGCAAAGTTAAAACTTTTAAATTCTTAACAGCTTAAAAATCAACAATTATAACAAAACAAAATCCTAATGATTTATTGGAATAAATCAGAACTAACTTCTCAACCAAAAACAACTCGCGATTTGCGAGTTGTTTTTGGTTTTTATTGATTTATGGAATCGCTTATTATTTTTTCCAAATCCTGAATTTTGACTCTCTCCTGTTTGGCGCTATCCCTATCCCTAACCGTCACAGTGTCGTCTTCCAATGTGTCAAAATCTATTGTGACGCATTTTGGAGTGCCAAGCTGATCCTGGCTGTAATACCTCTTGCCTATGTTTCCCCTATCATCCCATGCTATATTGAATTTATTTTTAAGAGAAACATACACCTCTCTCGCCTTTTCCACGAGCTCTGGCTTGTTTCGCATAAGCGGGAAAACCGCTGCTTTGTAAGGCGCTATTTTGGGATCAAGTTTTAAAACAACCCTTTCCCCGTCTTCTGAATAAGCTGAACACAATATGGCGAGAACGGTTCTATCAACACCCATTGATGGCTCTATCACATGTGGCCAAAATTCTTCTCCTGTATCCTGCTCCCGATATTTGGTATTTTGCCCTGAATGCTGTTCATGATTTTTTAAATCAAAATCAGTTCTATAGGCGAGCCCGTAAAGCTCTTGCCTGCCGAACGGAAAATCAAATTCAAAATCAACAGTCCTTTTTGAATAATGCGCAAGATCGGATTTGTCAATTTCCACCTCATGAACTTTGTTTTTATCTACTCCGATAAGATCAATCCATTCGTTTATATTTTTAATCCATTTTTCAAAATAATCTTGCCACTCTTTTTCGTTTTTGGGTGGCTTTATAAAATATTCAATTTCCATTTGTTCAAACTCGCGCGTGCGGAATATAAAGTTCCCCGGAGTTATCTCATTTCTGAAAGCTTTTCCTATTTGAGCTACTCCAAAAGGAAGAACCTGTCTTGATGTCTGCAAAACATTTTTAAAATCAACAAAAATCGCTTGAGCTGTCTCTGGTCTTAAATAAACAACATTATCACTGCCGGCCACGGGTCCCAAATGCGTGCGGAACATCATGTTAAATTGTTGAGACTCTCCAAGCTCGCCTGAGCAAGACGGACACTTGTCGCTGTCAAGATGATCCGCGCGAAATCTTTCGTGACATTTTTTACACTCAACAAGAGGATCGTTAAACTCGGAAACATGGCCTGACGCCTCCCACACCTTGGGGTTCATTATAAGAGCGGCGTCAAGACCCTCCATATCCTCTCTTTTGCGAACAAAATGATTCCACCATAATTGTTTTATGTTGTTTTTCAATTCCACTCCCATCGGGCCGTAATCCCAAGAATTTTGCAATCCTCCGTAAATTTCGCTTCCGGCAAAAATAAATCCCCTTTGTTTGCAAAGAGACAGTATTTTTTCCATTTCTTTGTTTTGTTTCGCCATATAGCTCAATATAGCATAATCAGACCAAATTAACAATTTTTATACTAATAAAAGCCTTGTTTTTAATGGTCTATTGACAAAAATATAAAAATAGACTATACTATTATAAGCACTTAAAAAGTTCGTCTCCGGCCCACAAAAAGCCTTCAAGCACCTCCCAGAAGGCGCCTCCTCAGGGGGTCGGAGATTGGTCCGTTCCGTGTTCGGGCGTCACCTGACATGGTTCGGACTTACACCCGGCAGGCCCCCTCTTTGCGGAGAGGGACCTGCCGGCTTTTTTTATTTTAAAAATTTCCTTTTTTGATTTCTCTTCTTATCAAATCCATCAAACAAAGATAAAATTCAATATTGTTCAAAGTCGCGAGTCTTTGGCCCAAAGGCTCTTTTGTTCTGAAAAGATGATGTAAATAAGATTTTGAAAAACGATTAAGCTCCGGAATTTTTGAACACTTGTTTATGGGTGAAAAATCTTTAGCGAATTTTGAATTATCAATATTTATTGTTTCAAAAAAATCATTATTTTTGAATATCTTATCTTTAAAAACGCATGACTCTTTGCCTGTATATATTTTGGATTTAAAAACATAAAGCCTGCCATGCCTTGCTTCTCTTGTCGGTATAACGCAATCAAACATGTCTATGCCTCTTTTAACTGCTTCAACTATTTGATCCGGAAACCCGACACCCATCATGTATCTTGGTTTTTCAAAAGGAAGCTCTTGCACTGTGTAATCCAGAACTTCCAAAGCCTTTTCAAACGGCTCGCCAACGGCAAGCCCGCCTATGGCATATCCGTCAAAATCAAGCTCGCGCAATTCTCTGGCTGATTTCAATCTCAGGTCTTTGTAAATTGATCCTTGCACTATGGCAAAATGCAAAGCCGAGTCTCCAAAAAAACCAAGCAATCCTTTTTGAGAATTTTTGGAAAATTTTGATAAATCTTTTTTCGCTTTTTCTATTTCGTATTTGCTTTTCTTTGCCCACTCGGTCGTAAGTTCAACCGCTTTTTCTATTTCTCGCTTTTTTGTTTGATAAGAAGGGCAAACATCCAAAATCATTCTTATGTCAGATCCTATCGCGCCTTGTATTTTAAGCGCTTCTTTTGGTGTGAGAAAAATTTTTTTGCCATCAATATGCGATCTAAACTCAACACCGTCTTGACGAATTTTTCTTATTTTTGACAAAGAAAAAACTTGGAATCCCCCGGAATCGGTAAGAATCGGTTTTTCCCAACCCATAAAAGCATGTAGTCCTCCTGCTTTTTTTAAAATCTCAACTCCGGGTTTTAACATTTGATGGTAGGTGTTTGAAAGTATTATTTGAGCGTCTAATTTTTCCGCGTCAAAACTGGAAACGGACTTTATCGCCCCTTTGGTCGCGATGGGCATAAAAAAAGGAGTCGCTATTTTTCCATGCGCTGTTTTAAGAAATCCTGTTCTGGCCAAGGATATATTTGATTTCTTTGATGTTTTAAACATAATTTGAAAGAGTCAAAAACAATCGCAACAAGCTAATCAAGATTTTTTATGGAAAAACTGCCTCCGAAAAATTCAAGTTCTTCCATGGACGCGGGGTCTGTGGCTCTCAAATTTATGTCTTCAAAAAGAATTGTTGAAGAATTCGCTCCAGAAGACGGAGAGACTCCTATTTTAAACTTTATTGAAATAGGCAAATCAAGAGAAGGTATTTTTGAAGCTGACCAAACTATTTTTTTTGAAGAAGAATTAAAAACGATTTCTCCAACAGGAAGAGATGTCTCTTCTTTTAAAGAAACATATTCTGCTCCATCAAGAGTGAATATAACATTTTTCACTTCCGATGAAGTGGGGCCTAATTTAAGCTCTATTTGATAAACAGTCTCTTTGCCAGCCTCCGGAGGATTCGGGCCTGATCCGACTATAACTCCTTCCGGATTTTTATACCAACCGGAAACTTCATAATTAATATCCGGAAGAATATTTATTTTTGATTCCGAACTTTTAACCTCAACTTGCTTGCCTCCTATATCAGAAGACACGTTAGCCTGCAAAATCAAAACCGGCCCTGATGGCAATTCTTTGGGAGGTGAGACTTTTGTCTTGAAACTGAAACCGAGTTTTACTGTTTTGCCCGGATCTATTGATGACAAAGAAGAAGTTGTTGAAGAATCCCATATGAATTTATCAGCTTCAAAAAATCCTCCTGATAAAACATCCAAAGAATCGGATTGCCAAAGAGAATCCGCAATACCGCCAGCGCTGACAACCACGTTTTTCATCGGAGAAGATCCTGTGTTTTTTATTGTAATGGAATAATCAACAGCTTCATTCCATTGGAGTTTTTTACCTTGCCCAGGAGTCGCCAAAATGGAAACAACAGCATCAGCGCTTTGTATTGAAATAGTCTTTTTTGAAGAAGAAACAGAATTTTCTTCCCCATCTCTTTGTAGATCAGCGCTTATCTCATAATCCTTGCCTATTTCGCCGGACAAAACACCTTTTATGGTAATCTTATAAGACTCTTCTTGCTTTGGAAGCCCGGCGACACTCCATTTGTTTTGTCCATAATCAGACGGCGGAGAAGAAGACTCAATTTTAAATTCGGAAGGAAAATTTATTTTAACGCTTAATTTGCTCAAATCACCGAAAGCCTCCGCGTCTCCGGAGATAAGAAAATCAATTGAACCGGATTGATCTTTTTGAAAAAAATCTTGCGAAGAAATTGACATTTTTATACCCTGCTCTCCGAGAGTGAATTTTTTATTCTCTTTAACAGGAAAAAAATTATTAAATCCGGTTGGTTTTACGCTGAGAGAAAAAGGAACCTCTATCTCAGAGCCTTGCGGACCCACGAATCTCGCGCTAAAAACAAAAACAATCTCTTGACCTGATTTTATTTTCCCAAGTTTCCATGTGTTTTTTGAATCGCCGACCGGCTCTTTTTCGGACGAAACAAAATTAACAACAGCGCCGGAAGAAGATTTCGCGCTCCAATCTATGAACAAATCAACTTCTTCCAAGTCAACTGATTCGTTGTTTTTTATTTTAAGATAATAATCCTCTTTTGAAGAAATTTTAGGAGACATGTTTCCCTGCAATTCAAATTCAACCTTGTCTCCGGTAAAGCTGTCAGGCGTTGTCCCAAACACATACATCCCGCCCAAAACAAGCGCCACAATCGCGAACATGAACAAAGAAATGCCCCACGCCCAAATACGCGCGGCGTTTCTCCTCGGTCTCCTGTCAAAACGACGAGGATTGTAGTTTCCGGTGCCGTAAATTTGCCGCATGGCCGAACTTATGTTTTGCTTCATAGCGCTCTTAAAAATTGTAAACTGTTCAAAGGCCTTGAATCTATGACAGCGCGCCAAAATAATTCCGAAATCTCACGCGCGCCTTGGGTTGAAATATAAAAAGATTTAAGTTCTGAAAGCGTTTCTTCTTCCACCTTCTTTGACATAATATCACGATTTTGGCAATTTTCACAAAGCATTCCGCCTCCTTCAAAGCTGAAAGATCCTGATTTTATAGATTTTCTGCAATGTATGCATGTGTTCAGCTCGGCCCCAAAACCGGACAAAAAAGAAATTCTCCATAAAAACGAAAAAGCTATATCCGAACACTCTTTTAAAGACTTGGCTTCTTCTATCGCGTCAAAAGAAGCGGAAAGAAGAGAATAAATCCTATTGTCTTGAGAAAAAGGCTTGGCTACTCGCTTCACAGCTTCAACACAAACCAACGAAGATGTTATTTTTTCAACACCTGAGCGCAATTTTTCTCTGCTTTTTATAGTTTTGCTTCCTGCCAAAATATCCCAAACTCTGCCGTTGGCGAGCAATAATTCGGTTTCTATAAAAGGCTCAAGATGCCCCGCGAGCTTGCTTGTTATTTTTCTCAAACCTCTGGCCCTTGCCTCTATCTTGCCGAATTCTCCGGAGAAAAAAGTGACTATCCTGTCGTGTTCGCGAAAAGGATATGATGATAATATAATAGCTTTTGTTTTATATGTTGCCATTTTAAAATAATTTTGTTTTATGCCGGCGTCAAAAATTTAATCTTTTTCAATTTTTATAAAAATTTTCTCTTCTCCAACCTCAATCTCCTCGTCGCCGTCGCCTTCGTGAATATCAGACGCGTAAACTGTCTTTTTGAGATCTTCTTTATATTTCAAAATCGCTTTTTTCACGACTTTTGAATCTGTTTTGAATTCCAACAAAACAATATCCTTAAAAGTAAGCCCCATTTTTTTGCGTATTGAATTAACGCTCCTGCCAAAATCTCTGGATATTCCTTCAGCCAAAAGATCATCTGTTATTTTTGTGTCAAAATCCAAAGACATCGGCTCTGAAGATTCAACATAATCAACCTCTTTGACATTAAGCTCTGACTTTACAATGTCTTCGTAGTCTTTTTCCAACTTATCTGTTGATTTTATTGTAATCTTTTTAAGAGGTTGCCTTATTTTGATTCCAAGCTCTTTTCTTTTGGCGTTTCCAAATTCGCATATCTTTTTTGTGTAATCCATTTTTTCAATCACAAAATCCGGATCTTCGCAAAAAGCGAATTTCGGCCATTCCTCCAAATGGACAGAAGACGAGTTTCCTATTTCTTGCCATATGTATTCCGCAACAAAAGGCATAACAGGCGCGATGATTTTTGATATTGATTCAAGACAAAGTCTTAAAGTCGCCCGCGCTCGATTTTGATCTTGTTTATCCGAAGATTTGTATCTTTCGCGGGATTGCCTTACATACCAAGTGGACAAATCCGAAATCAAAAGCATTATAGGCCTTGTGGCCTGATTCAAATTGTAATTTTCATATCCTTGGGTTATCTCCTCACCGGTTTTTTGAATCCTTGCCAAAATATATTCATCCAAAACGTTTTTAAGCGAAACATCAACAGGCTCCTCTTTATCAAGCTCGTGCATTTTGTAAAAAGCCAAAACATTTTTCAAAATTATCAAAATTTTCTTTACAACGTCTTCAACTCCTTTTTCTGAAAAATTCAAATCCTCGGCTCGCATGACTGTTGACGAAGCAAGGTAATATCTTATCGCGTCAGCTCCGTGTTTTTCCATCACCTCCATTGGGTCCGGATAATTTTTAAGTCGCTTGGACATTTTTCTGCCGTCTTCGGCCAGAACTATTCCGTTCACTATAACATTTTTAAAAGCGTTGCTCTGACATATCGCGACCGACAAAACATGAAGATAATAAAACCAAGCGCGCGTTTGATCAACACCTTCGGCTATGAACTGAGCCGGAAAATTGGTTTTGAATTTTTCCGAATTTTCAAAAGGATAATGCTGCTGCGCGTAAGGCATTGAGCCTGATTCAAACCAGCAGTCCAAAACATCCGGGACTCTTCGCATTACTGATGAACAAACCGAACAAGGAAAAGTTATTTTATCAACAAAATGCTTGTGCAGATCGTTGATTTTTTCTCCGGAAAGCTTTTCCAGCTCTGATGCTGATTCTATTATTTTTTTATGCGATTTATCGCCTTCACACTCCCAAACAGGTATTACGGATCCCCAAAATCTCTGCCTTGAAACAGACCAATCGCGAGCGCCCAAAAGCCAATCTCCAAACCTGCCTTGCTTTATGTGAGAAGGCGTCCAAGATATTTTCTCCGCGTTTTTCAAAAGCTCTTGTTTTATTTTTTCAACCGAAACAAACCAAGAAGAAGAAGCGTAATTCAAAAGAGGGCTATCGCATCTCCAACAATGAGGGTAAGAATGCTCTATTTTTTGTTTTGAAAAAAGAGAACCGTTTTTTGAAAGATACTGAATTATTTTAACATCGGTTGCAGAAGGATCGTCTTTTGGCTTTGCTTCCACTCCGGCAAAATCAGAAGCTTCGTTTTTAAAAATACCATCCATCCCGACATGCTGGACAAACGGAAGCTTTTTCTCTTTTGAAAGCGAATAATCGTCCTCGCCAAAAGCCGGGGCAATATGAACTATGCCTGTCCCCTCCTCAATATTCACAAAATCCGCGCAATATACTTTGAAAGCGTTTTTCCTGTTTTCCAAAGATTCTTTGTCATAATAAGGAAACACGCTCTCATATTCAATTTTTTCCAAATCAGCTCCTTTGAATTGCGCATTAATTTCAAATTCTTTTTCCGAGAAAATCTCAGAGACTTTGTCCGAAGAAAGAACAAAAACATCGCCATCATGCTTAACAGCTGAATATTTTATTTTTTTGCCGACAGCCAAAGCGACATTTCCGGGCAAAGTCCATGGCGTTGTTGTCCAAGCCAAAAAATAAACCGCGCGACAAGATGACTCAAGTATTCCGATTTTTTCCAAATCTTTCAAAGATTTAACTTTAAATTTAACCACAACAGAAATATCTTTTACATTTTTATATCCTTGCGCGACCTCTGATTGAGCCAAAGTCGTTTCGCACCTTGGACAAATATGCATTGATCTGTAATCTTCGTACAAAAGCCCTTTTTCATAAAGCGTCTTAAAAGCCCACCACACGCTCTCCATAAAATCCTTGTCCATTGTTTTGTATCCATTCTCAAAATCAACCCATCTTCCCAATCTTTTAATTATATATTCCCATTCAGAAGCGTATTTCAAAACTTTTGAACGAGCGTCTTCGTTGAATTTGTCTATTCCGTATTTTTCTATATCTTTTTTGTGTTTAAATCCATGCTCTTTTTCAACTATATTTTCTATCGGAAGGCCATGACAATCCCAACCCCATTTTCTCTCGACTCTAAATCCGCGCATGGTGAAATATCGCGGAACCATATCCTTCATAAGGCTCGCTACTATATGACCGTAATGAGGTGTGCCAGTCGCGAAAGGAGGCCCGTCATAAAAAACATATTCGCCTTTTGGCGATTCTTTTTGAAGCGATTTTTGAAATGTTTGATCTTTTTCCCAAAAATCAAGTATTTTTTTCTCTATTTCTTTCTGTTCCATGGTATTTAGAATAGCAAAAAAGAGCCCATTATTCAACACAAATCATATTGTCGTCAAAACCAGAATACCCGCGACCCGCCTAGGGTGGCTTAATTCCTAACCCCTAATTCTTAATTCCTAATTCCTAAATTCTGTAACAACCCGCTGATTCGTCTGGCAGATTGCTTCACTTCGTTCGCAATGACAATAAAGACAATCCACCGATTCGGCGGGCGCTTCATTCGCAATGACAAAGGAGATGCTTTTCTATTATTTAGATTGCTTCGCTGCGCTCCCTCCAATCCGGCGGGCAGGCGCAATGACAATAAAGACAATCCACCGATTCGGCGGGCATAATTCCTAACCCCTAATTCCTAAACAATACATCAATCGCTCCTTCGCCTCCTTCTGAAATTTTGGAAAATTTAAAATCATATCCTTGCTCACGCAACAACTCCACAACAAAATCTCTCAAAACAGGTCCGGACTCGGAATGCAACCCCTTACCGGTGATTATTCTCACCAAATCATATCCTCTTTCTTCTGCGGTATTTAAAAATTCAAGAACCGATTTTTCCGCTTCGCGCTTTGTAAAATTATGCAAATCCAAAACCTGTTTTGCTGTTTTTTCGTATTTATTCGCCATTTCTTAATCCACCACACTTTCCTTTACTTGTTTTATCTTTTCAATAACGTCTTCGTTCTCCGGATTTAATCTCAAAACTTCTTCAAATTCCAAAAGCGAATCTTTATATCTTCCTAGTTTAAAATAACAAACAGCCAAAGAATATCTCGCGTTAGAATGATTCGGAACCTTTTCTATTACTGACTTGAATTTTTCAGCTGATTTTTCAAAATCAGATTTTTTAAAATACATTCTTCCTATATAATATTCTATTTCCGGGCTTGAATTTTCAAATTTCAAAAGCTCGGAAATGGCCGAATCCGGACCCTCTTCTTCTCCGTATATAAAAGCAAGCTCAAGCTGAGCCGGAAGATAATTCGGTTCAATCTCGGTCGCCCTCCTCAGAGAGTCCCTTGCCTCCCCCAAAAGCTGAACAGAAGAAAATCCGGCAGAGACAAGCTGGTTCAAATTTTCTCTGTAAAACTTTGACAGCGAAACAGGCAAAGCCAAATTTTTCGGCCAGAGCTCCAAGGCTTTCAAATAGTGATCTCTGGATAAAGAATTGGCTCCGTCAAGATAATTTTCTAAATTTTTATAAATAACAGCTCCATACCAATGCGCTATGGGATTTTTTTTCTCGTTTGTTTCTTGTTTTATGATTTGAGATATTTCTTCAAGATATTTTTTTTGTTCTTCCGTTGACTTATCTTCAATACCAACAAAAGAAGAATAAAAAGCGTATTTAATTTTATACTCTGAATTCCATTGGAATTTTTGAGACGCTTTTTCGTATTCTTGGGCTTTGAAAAAATTATCCGATGACGCCTCGGCTGCTTTAGCTGTCAAATAAGCTGACGAGGATAATAATGAAAAATAAAAATAAAGAGCAGAAGAACAGAAAACAAAAAGAAGAATCAAAAAACCGTTTTTTAAAGAAAGGCTTAGCCATGCTTCTGAATTTTTTGAATATTCCGATTCAGCTCTATCTTTTGCGTCAAAAATAAAAAGTCCGCCGGATTTTAGAATAAATAAAAACAAAATTACAAAAAAAGAAAAAGGTGAAAACCAAAACCCGAAAAAAAGAAGAAAAAAAGCTATTAAAAATATTAACCCGAGATAATCGTCTTCCGACATGTCTGATTCTTTTACCAAAGACAAACTTCTTTTTAAAAAAGAAAATCCGGAAAACAAAAATAAAATACCCAAAAGCAAAAAAAACGCCACGCCAAAAAATCCCGAGCTTATATAAAACGACTCAAATCCGTTTTTAATTGTTTTCTCGGATGAAGAATAAATTTTTCCATCTTCCGCGCTTTGCGTAGAAATAGAATTGAACCAAACATAATCATCCGCCATTGATAACCCTTTTCCCAAAAAGGAAAATCCTGAAGAACGAACATAATCAAAAACTTCTGTGGAAGAAAAAAACCCGGGCTGGGGAACGCTTTTGCCGGTAAAAACTTTTACAGGAACAATCAAAAGCAAAAAAACAACCACGCAAATCTGCAAAGGATAAGTGAAATTTTTTTGCCAAAGTTTTTTTGAATAAATTATTTGAAAAACAAGAATGGACAAAATGCCAATCAAAAGAACAATCCAAGCCCAATGCAAATCAAAAATAAACAAAACCAAAAGATGTAAAAATAAAACAGACGTCCAAATAATCTTAGATAATCCTTTTTGAAATATGGCAAAAGCAAGAAGAAGAAAAGAGTTAACCGCAAGCGCGAGCAAAAATCCGTTTTCCGCGATAAAAAACAAAGTCTCGTATCCACCCTTAAAATAAAACAAAAACAATGAATAAAGCGTAAAAACAGCTGACCCCAAAAACCAGCTTACAAGAAAAGTTTTTATCTCCACTGTTGCTTTTGGGATAAAAAACAAAGCAATAAACCAAAACAACAAAAAAACAAAATCAACAAGTGAGATCTTTAAAAAATCACTGGAAAAACCAAGCGAACGCATCAAGTCTTCAGAAAAAAACGATGAAGATGACAAAACAACAAGCCAAAAAACTACAAGAACAAATATCGCCGGCCTTCTTGAAAACTCTATCAAAAAAGATTTTTTATCAAAAACAAGATACAGTGTCAACATCAACACAACCAAACAAGACGATGCCCTGAAAAACAAAACCCTGCCTACTCCCTCGCCAAAATTCCAATCAAAAACAAAAGCCGGAATCAAAAACAAAAATCCGCAAAGCGCGAAAAATAACGCTCTGCGGACCATTGAACTGAAATACCTTGCCAAATGAACCCTTGAAGTTGACTTTTTACCCGGTTTTTCAAGCCGATCATAAGGCTTTCTTCCAAATTTGGCTATATCAAGAGGCATGCGGCTTGTGAATTAAAACAACACTAAAGTCCTGATTTGTGGTTAGCTATAGCTTGGACAACTTTTGAATCGTCTTTCAAGTCCTCAATAAATAAAATTTGATCTCTGTTGATTGTCATTGAATCGGTAGGTCCGTGAAGCTCATTTCCAAGCTTTACCAAAGAAAGCTCGCCTTGTTTTGATGCTTGATCTCCGCCTTGATCTGATTGTTGCAAAGGCTGTGTCACTTGCAAATAGTATATTTCTTTAATTTTCATTTCAACTTTATTGTGTTTTACAACTTTACCGAAATAGACTTGCCCGTTTGTCAAAAAAACAGCTTGCCACTCTTTTTCATTTCCGTCTATCCTGTTCTCGTAATACCATAATGAACCAAAAACAGCCAAAAGAACAGAAACCAAAATCATTCCAAAAGATGACGAGCCGGAAACTCTTACCATCTTTGTTCCTCTAGGTGATCCGGAATTATCAGAAGAATTTAAAACTTCTTTTTCCATATTAAAAAATTTAATTATAATGTCTTGAAATTGCATATATATTTTACTAGAGTATTTGGAAAAGTCAACATTTAAAGATATACTAAAAACATGCGAGGAAGATTATTGGCAAAGAATAAAAAAGCGTTTTTTGACCATGAGATATTGGAAACTTTTGAAGCTGGTATAAAACTTCAAGGTCAAGAAGTAAAATCAGCGAAAATGTCGCAAGTGAAACTTGATGGGTCTTACGCGTCTTTTGACCAAAAAAACGGTTGTTTGCGC
>Ga0172369_10002698_pt1 | contig 24019 bp, 25 predicted proteins | sample LakKiv25m_FD_114539 | JGI IMG/M metagenome (GOLD analysis project Ga0172369, IMG submission 114539) | Freshwater microbial communities from Kabuno Bay, South-Kivu, Congo - kab_022012_11.25m | ecosystem: Environmental > Aquatic > Freshwater > Lake | place: Democratic Republic of the Congo...
AAGTGCAATCTGTGCATACGCAACCTGTATCCTGGAAACGACCACCACAAATGTGAGGGGATTTTCAAGGGCTTTGCAAAGGCGCTCTCCCAAGCGGTGAGCGTAAGCAAGAATGCAGAAGGCAAAATACCAAGCACAAAAGGGGCAATCTGAGCATGAACTGCGCGCATGCGCAATCAAGGGGTAATCTAAATGGACACACTAAAAATAGCAATACCAAACAAGGGAAGGCTCCGCGGGCCCTCCCTGGAGCTGCTTAGGCGCTCCGGAATAGAAATAGAGGAGCCCAACGGCTCACTTTTTGTGAAAAGTGCGGACGGCACATGCACAATACTCTTCGCGCGCGCAGACGACGTTCCAAAATACGTAGAGGGCGGCGCTGCGGATTGCGGCATAACCGGCACTGACATGATAGCTGAGGCAAATGCAAATGTGCAGCAGCTCTTCCCGCTTGGCTTTGGCAAGTGCCGCATATCCCTTGCGGCAAAAAAGGGCGCAGCACTCTCTTCCCTTGAAGGAAAGACAATTGCAACAAAGCTGCCCAATATAACCTCTTCCTTTTTTGCCTCAAAAGGGATGAATGTGAACGTGCTCAAGGTTGCCGGAGCAACCGAGCTCACTCCATATTTAGGGATGGCGGATGCAATTGTAGACCAGGTGAGCACGGGCGCAACGCTCGCGCTCAACAATCTTTGCGAGCTTGAGAAAATACTGGATTCGCAGGCAGTGCTCATATGCTCGGAAAAATCGCGGCAAAAAACGGAAGAGCTTGCGCTCTCCATAAATGGCGTGCTGCTTGCGGAGGAGAAGGCATACCTCATGCTCAACGTTGAAGAGAAAAACCTTGGGGAAGTTGCAAACCTTCTTGGGGGAATGAAATCCCCGACAAAAATGCCCCTTTCACAAGAGGGAATGTATGCCCTGCACTCAGTTGTGCAACGCCGCGGGATAAACTCGCTCATCTACAAGCTAAAAAAAGCGGGCGCAAGCGATATCCTGCTCCTCAACATAGAGAGTATAGTGAAGTGAATATTATGAAACCCGCAATTGCAACGCAGCCGCGCGCCCGCACGAAACCCACGATAGCGATAATAAGCTACGATGCAGGCAACATCGGCAGCGTAGCAAACGCCCTAAGAAAATGCGGCGCAAAAACATTTATCGCAAGGGATGCGGCTGATTTTCAGGCTGCGGATGGGTTAGTCCTTCCCGGCGTGGGCTCGTTCTCCTGCGCAAAAAACCTCTTAAAAATGCGAAAGCCCCTCCTCATCGCAATTTCCAAAAAGCCCTTCCTTGGAATCTGTTTGGGAATGCAGCTTCTCTTTGAGAAAAGCGAAGAGGCAAAAGGGAGCGGGCTTGGCATTTTCAAAGGGAAAGTGCAAAAGCTCAAATGCAAAAAACTCCCAAATGTGGGCTGGCGGGGCGTGCAGGCGTGCTGCAGAAAGCCCCAAAAAACAGGAAGCAGCAGCGTGCAGGCAAGCGGAAAGCTTTTTGCTGGCATAAAAAAGCCCGTCTTTTACTTCTGCCACTCTTATGCAATAAGGAGCAGCGAAGATGCAAGCGCCCTCTCAAAAGCAGGCAATGAACGCTTCGTTGCAGCCCTTGAGCGCAAAAATCTTTTCGCAGTGCAGTTCCACCCAGAGAAAAGCGGCAAAAGCGGGCTTAAGCTTTTGAGCAACTTCGTGAAGATTGTACAAGGTGCATAATATGCAGGTAATACCGGCAATAGACCTCCTGAGGAAAAAGTGCGTAAGGCTTACGCAAGGGGACTACGCAAGCGTGCAGCCCTATTCGGATTCCCCGGCAACAACCGCGCGCGAATTCGTGTCCCAAGGCGCAAAGCTTGTGCACGTTGTTGATTTGGAGGGCGCAAAAAACGGGAATCTCTCCAACTTTGACATCCTTGACCAGCTTAGCTACATCTGCCTGATGCAAATAGGCGGAGGGATACGCACCATAGAGAGCGTGAACAAAATACTCTCACTGGCAGCAACGCCCATTGTCTCAAGCGCAGCGGTGAGCGATGAAAAGTTCCTCGCATCCCTTAAGCCCTTTGCGAAAAAAATCGCAATCGCAATAGACGCGCGCGAAGGGAAAATCTCCACAAACGGCTGGCTTAAGGATACCAAAATTGATGCATTCGAATTCGCAAAAACCGCGCAGCCCTTTGCAAGCCGCATAATATTCACCTCCATACTGCGAGACGGGATGCTGCAAGGCCCTGACATAGATGCAATAAGGCAAATGCGGAAAGTTGTCTCAAAAAAACTCTTTGTTTCCGGCGGCATCTCTTCCCTTGAGGACGTAAAAGCTGTAAAAAAAGCAGGCGCGGACGGCTGCATAATAGGAAAAGCGCTTTACACAGGAAAAATAAGCCTCCCAGAGGCGATTGAGGCGGGCCGGTAAATATGCAACTTAAGCGCATAATCCCCTGCCTTGACGTTAAAAACGGCAAGGTCGTGAAAGGCAAATCCTTCAAGCGCCTAGTGTACGCAGGGGACGCGCTCTCCCTTGCTAAAAAATACTATAAAGATGGCGCGGACGAGCTTGTTTTCCTTGACATTGCGGCATCCTCCCAAAAAAGAAGCACAATAAAACGTCTCGTACGCAAGGTTGCGCGCGAAATTTTCATCCCATTCACAGTAGGGGGCGGCATACGCACGCTTTCCGATGCCGCGCAAATCCTGCAAAACGGCGCAGACAAGGTCTCAATAAATACTGCCGCAGTGGAGAACCCAAAACTCATCTCCCAAATTGCAGAAAAGTTCGGCTCGCAGGCAGTTATTGCAGCAATTGATGCAAAAAGAAAAGCAAAAAACAAATCGGGCGTGAATGCAGGCAGCGCAAATGCGGGCGGAAGGAAAGCAATTGATGCAAACGGAAATCCTCAATGCGAAGCGTGCTGGACAGTTTATACTTACGGCGGCAGGAAAGATACGGGACTTGACGCAATAAAATGGGCAAAGAAAGCAGCCTCTTTAGGCGCGGGTGAAATCCTCCTCACAAGCATGGACAGGGACGGTTCAAATGCAGGGTATGATGTTGAACTAAACTCTGCAGTTTCCCGTGCAGTCTCCATACCCATAATAGCTTCGGGTGGGGCTGGAAGCGCAAAGGACATTGCGCAGGTGCTCAAAGCCGGCGCGGATGCAGCGCTTCTCGCAGGAATGCTGCACAGGAAGGAAACAACAGTGAAAAAACTCAAAAAAGAATTAACAAGCTTGAAAATAAAAGTGAGATGAGAAACCATGAAAAACTCAAACAAAAAAGCGGAAAACCCGCGCAATTCAATGAAATTTTCAAAAGCGCAAGCAAAAAAATTCGCGCGTTCGGTTAATTTCAATAAGGGCAACGGGTTTGCAATTGCAATAGCGCAAAACGAAGCAAAGGACGTCCTCATGGTTGCCTTCATGGACAAAAGAGCGCTCCTGCTCACGCTCACAAGCGGCTTTATGCACTACTTTAGCAGAAGCAGGCAGCGCCTATGGAAAAAAGGCGAGGAGAGCGGCAACACGCAGCAGGTGCTTTGCGTGAAAAAGGACTGCGATTCTGATGCGCTTCTCTTTACTGTGAAGCAAAAGGGCGTTGCCTGCCACACTGGGAAGAAAACCTGTTTTGGAGAGCCCTCGTTTGATTTGCTTTCGTTAGCGCAGCTTATAGAAGAAAGAAAGAAGAGCGCGCCAGCAGTCTCATACACGAAAAAGCTCCTCACAAACAAGGCGCTTGCAATTGCAAAGGTGCGCGAAGAGAGCGAGGAGTTCATAGAGGCAATTCAAAAGAAAGGCAAGAAAGACATTGTTTGGGAATGCGCAGACCTGCTCTACCACACCCTTGCCCTTGCCTACGCAAGCGGCATCACTATACGGGATATTGAAAAGGAGCTTGCAAGGCGCAATCGGCGTTAACAGAGCAAACCTTTATTAACTCCTTTTCCCACAGTATAAAGCATGAGTCCCCCCCTACAATTTCCCATCCCACTCACTTTAGTGCAGCACGCGCAGCAGGGTGCAACTGCGCAAGCTTCCCGCGCGCCCAAACCGCAGGCAATGCAGATTTTCCCTTCTTCTACAAAACCCCTCGCACTCCTCTCAAATCTTGCGCCTGAACAAAAGCAAGCACCTGAACGCAAGCCCATCCTCTCAAAAGAAGCAAGCGTAGTTTACCTTGCACTCTTCAACCAAAACCCAATGACCCAAGTGCAGGCATTGGAAGAAGCAAACGCAAAAGGGCTCACTCTTGCACCACTAAAAGACCTTGATGAAAGGCTAAACGGGAAAGAAGAGCTTTGGAGGGCAGAAGAAGCCCTTTACCCAGCATGGAGCGGCACATTCGTGGCATACAAGGCACCAAACAAGCCTCTTGGCAAAACAATTGAATGTAAAATTCTTGGAGACACATACGTTTTCAATGTCCCAAAGAAATTCCAAGGGAAGAGAAACATCGCTCTTGCAATAAACCACGGCTTCACAAAAGAGGGAAAGCCGCTCATCTCATACAAAAAAATAGGCGAAAAGAGATTCCTCGTTGAAATCGCAGACGAAAGCATGATAAAAGCAATAAGGCATTTTCCATCAGAAGACGGCTGGCAGCTCCCAGAAAAAAAATTCGGATTGCCTTCAGGCAGCAAACTCAACTATGCTAGCAAAAATGCGCGCTATTTGTGGAGAATTAATGGCGCTTACTGCGGCTTTGCCTCCGCCGGCGACTACGTCTTCTACGTCATCAGCGGCTGGCGCGTCGTCTACGTGGGCTGCAGGTCTGGTGGCCGGTTTGGGGTGCTCGCATACGCATCGCAACAGGCAGAACAAATCCAAAAGTGATATTTATGGACGCAGCATTTCAACCAAAAGCAAAAGTTCCATTCTCGCCAGTTGCAGCACGCCAGCCAAAGCCCAGCGCAACTTCAATGCAGCTTCTTTCCAGCATAAAGCCGATTGAAAAGCAGCCGGAAGCAAGAAAACCCACCCTCTCAAAAGATGCAAGAATAGTTTACCTTGCAACCAAAGAGGAAGGAATGACAATGCTGCAGGCAATAGAGGAGGCAAACAGGCAGGGCTTATCCCTCATTCCAAACAAAGACATTGACGAAAGACTAAACGGAAAAGAGCAAATCTGGCAGGCAGAGAAAGATTTCTACCCATGCTGGACTGGCACTCTCATAATATACGTAAAACCAAACGAGGAGTTTGGAAAGGAAATCTCATTTGACGGCTTGCGCGTGAAAATCCCAAAAGAATGGCAGCACAAGATAAACTGCGCAATCGTATGCAACCACCCAAATTTCACAATAGAAAAAGACGGAACAATAAAACTGAAAAAGGCATCCCTTATTGAGAATTTCCCAGCAAACGATGGCTGGTACAAAACTGACAAAAAGTTTGGGATACCATATGGCGTGAAGTCAAATGAAACTGACAAGGAAGCGCGCTGTCTATGGAGACAAACTGATAATATTTTTGTCGGGCTTCCCGCCCGCGGCGACGACGGCTTCTACTACGTCAGGAACGGGCACCTCGTCCTCGCCGGCCTCCGGCCGTCCGTCCGTCTTGGGGTGCTAGGCACAAGAGCTGAAACGCAGCACGCGGAAGAAATCCAAAAGTGATATTTATGCAGGCAAGCATGCACAGAAAAGGGCCCTCATAATAATATATGGAAATGCAGGCAAGGGAGCAGGCGAAATTCTTGGAGGCGCGCGCCTTATATTGCAGGGAGAAGCGGCTAAGAACGCGGCAAAATATGAATGCAGGCAAAATCTAGCTGGCATGGACAAACTGGCACCAATCCTCCACATTCTTCCACAAAGGCATACCTTTATAAAGAACTTCTACCATAAATATCCATACTTAACTACCCTTAATGCCCCACAGGGGCGGTGATATTAATGCAAACAACGCAACTCCCTGCACAAAATGAGCGCATGAAAGCAGTCGCAATGCTAAACAACATTGCAAACAGATACCATTTTGCGCCCCTTGACGGCTCTGTGGGCTCAAGGCGCTTTTACACAAACCTCTCGCTTCTTCTCCTTAATGCAGTGCTCGCAGAAAACGTCCTCATAAAAGGCGAGCCGGGCTCAGGAAAGACAACCTCTTCAAAGATAGTGCTTGCATCCGCAACCGGCATCCCCTACGACTTGTACGATGCAGTTGAGATGAGGGGCAACCCGCAGAAATACGAGGAAAAGATTATAGGGAGGTTCCACTTTGGGAAACTCCAAGGCGGCGAGGAATTAGTGATATGGCAGGGCACGTTCGTGCTTCCCGCAATAGTTGTTGACGAGGGCAACCGTTTTTCCGCGGAAACCCAAGACGTGCTTTTGCAGGGCATTGATACGGGCATTTGGACTTACGGCAACGAGCGCGTGTTCGTTGGCAAAAGGCCGGTTTTCCTTACTGCAAACCACGAGGACGATGGCAATGGGGCGCTCATCCCGCCACTTAACGACAGGATGGGCATAATGGTGGAGCAGCTCCAAGTGAGCCCAGTAAGGCGCCCGCAGCTGCGCTCTGCAAAGCTTGCAGTTGAAGAAGACCTCTGCTCAAATTCCGAAGTGGAATCTGCGCTTGAAACCCTAAGCAAAAAGGGCTTGGAGGCGTTCCGCACAAAAGCAGACGAGATAGCAAAAGGGCGGCTTTCAAAATTCTCATGGTTCATTTCCCCAACTGAAATGCAGAACGTGCGCGCCGCAATAGAAAGCATGGCGATGGACAACGATGCGGAGCTTTTCCTGCAGTCAGTGATGGCTGAAATAAACTATTCCGCGCACTATGGGCAAAAGCGCCTGTGCGACCCAATAAGCGATGATTCGCACGACCAGCAATACGTGGGAAACTCCACACATGGCTCATTTTCCGCAAGGCCGGGCATGTCTGCGGAAAGGTTTGCAAAAGGGCTTGCATGGCTGCTTGGGGATGCAAGCGTGAGCCGTGAGCACGTGCACTTTATCCTCCCGCACACATTTGCGCACAAGGCGCACTTTACTGACGATTTTCGCAACGCCCGTGCAAGCGACCACCGTGCAGACTGCGAGGAGCTGCACCTTGCAAAGAAGCTCACGGACAACGCATTCACACACTACACCAATAGCATTTTACCAATGAAAAATTTCATCGCGCTTGTGCAGCACATTGGAACGCACGGGCTTGACGAGCTTGTGCGCCTCACGCAGGAGGTTGCTGCACGCAGTATGGGCGTTGGAGCCGCAATAGGGCGCCTCACGCAAGTGGTCCCTCCCATAAAAGACGGGCAGGGAAACGTGGTCCCCTACACCCAAGATGACGTGCGCTTACTAACACAGGTGCTTGGAAGCGACGATCAGGACGCAACAGCCGCAATGAGCGCAAACGACCATCCTCTCATGAAATACATGATACAGGACGTGCGCGATGAGCTGCGCGGGGGCATGAAGTAAGCCCGCATTGGAGTTGTCAACCATGGCACAGCCAAACCTTGTTGCATCCGCTTCTTCGCTGGCAGCTTTGCAAAAGACCGCAAGCCCGCAAACAGCAGGCACGCAAAACCTGCAAGCAATGCGCACAGCAACTGCGTTCCCAGCCAATACAAAACCTCTTGCACTCCTCTCCAACCTTGCGCCTGAACAAAAACAAACCCCAGAGCGCATGCAAGACCTCTCTCAAAAATCAAACGTGGTTTACCTTGCCTTTTACAAAGAAAACCCAATGACCCAAATGCAGGCACTTGAAGATGCAAACGCAAAAGGCATCATACTTATGCCACTCAAGGATCTTGATGAAAGGCTAAACGGGGAAGGCGAGCTTTGGAAAGCAGAAGAAGCCCTTTACCCAGCATGGAGCGGCACATTTGTTGCATACGAAATGCCAGACAAGCCCCTTGGGAAAACCATAGAATGCAAAATTAAAGAAAACACATTCGTTTTCAATGTTCCAAAGAAATTCCAAGGGAAAAGAAACATCGCACTTGCAATAAACCACGGCTTCAGCGAAGATGGAAAGCCGCTCATCTCATACAAACAAATAGGCGAAAAGAAATTCCTCGTTGAAATAGCTGACAAAAGCATGATAAAAGCAATAAGGCATTTTCCATCAGAAGACGGCTTTTATCTCCCAGAAAAAGAATTCGGATTGCCTTCGGGCAGCAAACTCAACAATGATGGCAAAAATACGCGCCATTTGTGGAGAATTAATTGCGCTTACTGCGGCTTTGCCTCCGCCGGCCTCGGCGTCGTCCTCATCTACGGCAGGCGCAGCGTCGGCGTGGGCGGCAGGTCTGATGGCCGGTTTGGGGTGCTCGCATACGCAAAGCAGGAGCCCCAAGAAGAAATCCAAAAGTGATTCCTATGGCACAACCAGCAATCCAACTTCCAACAAATGCGCTTATCCAGCGAGCAAGAGCGCCAATACCGCAGCCAACGCAAGCTTTCCCTTCAGGCACAAAACCTCTCGCACTCCTTTCCAACCTTGCTCCTGAACAAAAACAAACCCCAGAGCGCAAGCCCATCCTCTCAAAAAATGCAAGCATAGAATATCTTGCAACAGCAGAAGAAGGGAGGACAATGCTGCAGGCAATAGAAGAGGCAAATAAAAATGGCTTGACCCTCATTCCAAACATTGACATTGACGAAAGATTAAATGGGAAAGAGCAAATCTGGAAGGCAGAGCAAGACTTCTACCCTTGCTGGACTGGAACCCTCATAATATACGCAGCCCCAAACCAAGAGTTCGGAAAGGAAATCTCTTTTGGAGGCTTGCGCGTAAAAATCCCAAAAAAATGGCAGCACAGGAGAAACTGCGCAATCGTATGCAACCACCCAAATTTCACAATAGAAAAAGACGGCACAATAAAACTGAAAAAGGCAGTTCTTATTGAGAATTTCCCAGCAAAAGGCGGCTGGTACAAAACTGACAAAAAATTCGGAATACCCTGTGGCGTGCAGTCAAATGAAACTGACAATGAAGCGCGCCGCCTATGGAGACAAACTGATAACATTTTTGTCGGGCTCGTCGCCCGCGGCTTCGACGACTTCTTCTACGTCTACTTCGACAGGCGCGACGTCGGCGCCGTCCGCCCGCCGTCTGACCGTCTTGGGGTGCTAGGCACAAGGTCCGAAACACAAGAGGCAGAAGAAATCCAAAAGTGATTCCTATGTCAGAAAACCAAGTGCAAAAACCGCAGGGCAATCCCGCATTGCAGCAAGCAAACCGCCCAACTTCGCACATGCAGGGCAATAAGCCTTTGCTTGAGCGCATAAGGGACATGCTCGCTCCAAAGCCCCTTGCGCTCACCCCAGAAGAGCATGCAGAGCGCATTCACGTATGGGGGCTTGCGCGCAGGGGCTACAATTACCCTGCTCTAGGCGACCCGCTCTACTACGAGAAACTTGATGGCGGCGCATTCATAGACATGCGCAACTGCCAGGTGCACATGGGCGAGGCAGTAATAAACGACCTCATCGCAACAGGTAAAATAAGCGAAACTGATGCGCGCGCAATGCTGCAGTCTGCAATGGGGCTTGGCGCAACAACCCCTGACATAACTGCGGACGCAACGCACAAGCTCTGCCAGCTTGTGATAGAATGGCACGAGCTTGGGCACTACATGGTTTTCCCGCACAACCTCGCAACCACCCTCTTCGCAGGCAAGGTGCTTGACGATTTCTTCAAAAACTCCAAGCACCCGCAAATACAAGATTACATTTTCCAGCTTTACGCAGACACCGCAAATGATACTGCAAGCGTGCTCACTCCAACTAGGAGGGAAGGGGTGCTTGCAATGCGCTCCGCTTTCCAGTCAACAGAGCAATGCAAAACAGACGCAATAGTGCGCGAACTGCTCCTTTCATACCTCTACCACCAAGCAGGCGAAAAATTCACCATCACCCCTGCGCTCCAAAAGGACTTTTCAGAGTTGCACCCCGAGGCGGAAAAGGACGGCACGCGCCTCACTCTCTTTGAAAAATGGTCCAAGAAAATGCTTGAGGTTGATTTCCTTAATCGCAGCCCGCACAACATGCGCATGTCCCTTTACGTTTTCGGCAATCTCATAGAGGAAATACTTGACAAGTTTCCCCCGCCCAAGCAAAAAAAGCAAGGAGGTAACCAGCAGGGTCAAGGCAGCCCACAGCAGGGCAAGGGAAGCAAGGGCGAGAAGCAAGAAGGTGAGGGCGAAGGGGAAGAGGAAGGCGAACAAGAAGGCAAAGGGAAAGGAAAAGGCGAAGGCGCAGAGGAAGGCGAAGATGAAGGCGGGCAAGGGCAAGGAAAAGGCGGCAAAAAAAACCCTCTTGGAAACCCAACCGGCATGCCGCAGGACACGGACGCAGGCGACATAATACGCAAGGCTACGCGAGAGGAAATAGAGGGCGCTTTGCGCGAGCTTTCAAAAGACCTCACAAAGGCAGAAATAGACAGGATAAAGGAATGGCTTGGGGACAAGAACCCCCACAAGGCGCAAAAGAAACAGTCCATAGGAATAGGCACCTCTTCAGGCACCCTTGAGGTTGACATGGACACAGTTACTTATTACATGGAGCATTCAAAGAATTACCCAGTAATAGTTGCAACAAAGCCAATGATTCTTCCAGACACGAAAAAATCAATGAGCAGCACGCAGCGCATGCGCATGGGCAGCGACCCAATGCTCATAATCCCCTCAAGTTCAGGGGGCAGGATACTTCCGGGCATTACTAAAAGCGTAAGGATAAGCGAGCGCCCAAAAACAACAAGGAAATTTGACACCCCTCACTTGCTCATTGCGATAGACAGCTCAGGAACGCAGGACCACCCTGCGAACAAAAAATCCATGCAAGTGACTAGCGGGGTGTGCGCAGCGCGCTCCTACCACGTGCACGGCTCGCAGATAGGCGTGATAAATTTCAGCGGGGATTCCTTCTACTACGAATATACTCGCGACCTCGTGTCCGCATGTGCAGCCATATGTGCCTACCAAGGAGGCGGCACAGTGGTTGACGTTGAACTAATCAAAACAATGCTTGAGAAGGGCAACGTGAAATTTGGCAGGGGAAGAAGCGCAGAGGAAATAGCAGAGGAGCTCAAGGGAAAAAGCATGCGCGAAATTGAGGAGCTTGGCCTGCCAAGGGGTGCAGTGCGCAAATCCGTTGAGCTCAACCACAGCAGCTTTGAGAAGGCGCTTGCTGGCAATGACATAGACCTGCTCATGTTCACTGACGGCGGCATTGCAAACCTTAGGGAAACCCTTGACTTCTTTGAGGAGCAGGCGCAGCCAAACCGCGCAACCATAATACTCAGCGGCTCTTACAATTTCGGGGAATGGTTTGACTACGACAGCAAAACCGGGAAAGTGAAGATAATACATGTTGACAAGGATTCTGACATACCGCTCATCACGATAGGGCAGATGAAGGACAACATAAACAACCGCGCCACAAGCGGGCTGCTGCATAGGAGGTAAGCAAAATGGAAGCAACTGTACTACCTGTAAAAACAGGTGGGCATGCAAAACTGCCGCAACTTCCCGTTGCCCCAAGCAACAGGAGCCGCATTAGCGCAGCAACCGCAAAACTGCTTAGTGGCTACAAAGGAATTGAAAAAACCCAGCCTCAAAGGGATGCAGAAGTAATAGAAAACAAAACCATTGAAGGCGGCTTTGAAGAACTCGCAGGGCATCGCACTGCGCAGGGGCGCCTTTGCGGGATAAAACTCACCCAGAGCGAGCTTTCCGAATTCCTTGTTGCAATAAAAGAATTTGAAGACGAGCCTCATTTTGCCCGCTGCGGGGTTTTCATAAGCGCTCTCCTTAATTCCATGGACGGATACAATGTAACCGTTGACGTTTCGCACATTGATGAGCGCATACACCTAATCGGCATGGAAAACGCCAAAAACCTTACCATAAACGGCAATGTGGGGAACGGTACCGGCAGGAGTTTTGTCGGAGGGCGCATCACAATAAACGGCACTGCAGGCTACACTGACATCGACCTAATTTCCAGCGGCAAAATAATAGTAAAGGGAGGGCACGTTGTCCTTGAAGACGGCGCGCCCAAAACTTGCGCTCCTTATGCCAAAACAAAATCTGACAGAACGCAGGACGCAATAAAGAGGATGAAGCCCAAGTGGCCCAAGGAAGTTAAGCTTCCAGCAGAGCGCAAAAACAGGATTTGATTTTTATGGCACAGATAGCACAACTACAAAGAAATGCACTCATTGCATCAGCCCTGCAAAAGCAGCAGCCAGCATCAGCAGTTCCACAAACTCATCTCCAACCAAAACCATCAGCAACAAATATGCAGCTTCTGGGAAACCTTAATCCCGAGAAAAAAACTACGCAGGAAAGAAAAGCGGAAGTTCACGAAAGCCCAGTGCTTGCAAGGCTGTGCGAGTTGTTTAACTATTCAGCAGAAAACTATCTCGCACTTAAGCCGCACGCGGACGGCTGGCTGCAAGAGCATCTCAAGGGCATTGCATACACAAAGGCGGATTTTACGCATTTCGTCACTATTCTTGCGATGTTCCAAAACGAACCGGATTTTGAACTGGTTTCAAGCCATTTTCTTGGAGTTTTGGCAAATTGCGGCAAAGACGACGAGTATTTGTTTATAACCTCCCATTTTGAAAAAAAGCCAAGCATAGGGTATCAACTTGATGGCAAGCGGCTGGTTGTTGAGGGTGATGCGGGCTTTTGCCTTGGCGGCTTCATGCGCAAAGGGGAAATAATCGTAAAGGGCAATGTTGTTGGAGCTTTGCCCTGGATCGCCATGGAAGGCGGTGAAATTACAGTAGAGGGCGATCTGCGCGCTCTTATAGAGGACGCTCCCAATGGCGGCATTGTGCGCGTAAACGGGAAGCTGCCCGCGCCAGACCCGACAAACACGCATTTCTCATCCTCTCCCAGTACGCTAAAATATCTCTTCTTTTCCGGCCGCAAGGATTACAGCGTTCTGCGTGCCATAGGAGATGCAGCTTATGCGATAAAACGCAGGTTTTCCAGCAGGGGGAAAATCTTCCATAGAGAAAAGCTCGTGTTTGACAGCGGCTTTCATGGCATCCAGCTTTACGTAAGGCATCCGCTAATGGCACTGCAGGGAAAATTGGAAATGTGGTGAATATGGCGCAAGCATTGAGAACAACAGCAATCGCAAATGTGCGCATCCAGCCAGCGCAGCCAAAAATTTCAGCAACAAACAGGCTCCTTTCGGGCTTAGGCTCGGAACGGAAGATGGAGCCTGAAAAAAAACCATTTGTGCACGAGACCGCGCCTCTAATGCTGATAATGCGCCTTTTTGAAGAGGCGCTAACCATGTTTCCCATATTGCGCGATATCCAGGCAAATTCGGACTATGGGCATGGCTGGGCATGTGAGAGGCTCAAGAACATCGATTACACGCCGCAGGATGTGCGCGCATTCTGCCTAATGCTTGAGCAATTCAGCGAGCACAAAAACTTTCCATACATAACCTCCGCCTTCCTGCGCGCGCTAGTGGAAAGCGGGAAGGCGCAGGAATATGTGCTCCCTGTGAAATACATGCCAAGCTTCACTCTCAAGTGCAGCGGCACTGAGCGCAAGCGCGTGGTGATAGAGGGCAACCTGAACAACGCGCATACTGTGGGGAAAAAAGCCGAGATAGTTGTCAAGGGCAGACTGGCCTGGATGCCTGACGATGAGATGAAGGGCGGCGCAATAACCGCTGAGGAAGGAGTCGGAGCGTGCCTGCTCTCCCTTCCATGCGCAGGCACAGTCCGTGTGAGCGGAAGATTCCCTGCTCCGAGCCCTCTTAACCCATGGACGAGCATAAATCGCGCAAGCCTGCAACCTCAAAACCCGCGCTTTTTGACGTGTAAGCTCAGGCTTGCGCAATACGCTAGGGCGCTAAAAACCCTTGCGAAGCGTTTTTCAAGCACCAGCAAAATCTACAAAGGAGAAAAACTCGTGTATTCTGGCGGCTTGCACGGAATTCCACTGTACATAATGCACCCCCTGCTCGCATTTCAGGGGAAACTGGAAAGATGGTGAGCATGAACCAGCAAAAACCACCAGCCCAAAAAACCGCAGTAGGGAAAGCAGCGCAGCCAATGTTTTCAGCCACAAATAAACTTCTCTCAGGCTTGGGTAAAGAGCAAAAGCACGAGCCAGCACGCACCCAATCTCTCTCACAAAAATCAAACGTTGTTTACCTTGCAAGCGCAGAAGAAGGAATGACAATGCTTCAGGCAATAGAAGAGGCAAACAAGAATGGCTTGATTCTGGTTCCAAGCAAGGACATTGATGAGAGATTGAATGGAAAAGAACAACTCTGGCAAGCAGAAAAAGACTTCTATCCATGCTGGACTGGCACGCTCATAATATATGCAGCCCCAAACAAAGAGTTCGGCAAAGAAATCTCTTTTGAAGGCTTGCGAGTTAGAATACCAAGGAAATGGCAGCGCAAGAGAAACTGCGCAATAGCGTGCAACCACCCAAATTTCACAATTGGAAAAGACGGAACAATAAAACTGCAAAAAGCTGCCCTGATTGAAAACTTCCCGACACAAGGCGGTTGGCATGTTCCTGAAAAAAACTTTGGAATTCCCTGCGGCGCACTTTACAGCGAAGAGGATGCGGCTGCACGCCTGCTTCGGCTCTTTATAACTGGGCCCTTTGTCAGTCTTGTGGTCTGTGGGGACTTCTTCCTGAGCATCGGAGGCAGGCGCGACTTTGACGCCGCCCGCCGCCCCTCTCGCTCACTTGGGGCGCTCGCCTACGCGCCGCAGCCGCAGGCAGAAGAAATCCAAAAGTGATTCTTATGGCACAAGCAGCATTGCAATCAAGGGCGCAAATGCGCACCCCCCCAGCGCAGCACTCAAAAATGGGCGCAGCGAATCTCCAATTGCTTTTGCCGCAGAGCAGGCACAAGCAAAAATAAACAAACGCTTAAAAACCTCCAATCCTATCTTCTCCTCGTAGTGTTTCTTATGGCAAAATCAGTTGATGAGATTACAAACGAGGCAATACAAGACGGAGGGTACCTCTGCCTCCTATACTTTGACATGCACGCCTCCTCAGAGGAAGCGGTGAAGAACATAATGGTGGGCTTCATAGCAAAGCTCACAAAGGCGGAAGGAGTGATATATGCGCTTGGCGACATAGACAAGCCAATCGTGCATGACGACTTATACTCCGCATCAGCAGAAGTGAAAATACTCATAAAGGACCTTGCGTCCCTCACAAGGATTTGCGCGCAATACTCCCCAATAGGCATAGAGATACTGCGCCCTCACGATGTAAAGCTTACGCTTGGGGAACTCCAGGATGCACTGCTCTCGGTTGCGCAGCTTTCCTCGCAGTTTGCAAGCGTGCTCATGCAAAAGGGCTTAACTCAAGAGGAAAAAGCGCTTTATGAGAAGAAAATGCAGCAGCGCATGGAACTGGGCAAGAATTTGCTTGAAAGAAAGCAAGGCAAATAAAAAGTGGAAAGATGGCAAAAATACTCTCTGCAAAGGTGAAGAGCGGCATCCCAGGCATGGACGAGCTTACCGGCGGCGGCTTTAACAGAAACAGCATCTGCTCCATAATAGGCCCAACCGGCTCAGGCAGGACGACTTTCGCGCTCCAGTTCCTTATAAACGGGATAGAAGAGGGTGAAAACGGGCTCCTTATCTCCTTTGACCAGCAAAAAGGCAACTTTTTTGCAAACGCGCTCCCTTTCGGGTGGGATTTGCCCGAGCTTGAGCAGCAAAAGAAATTCGTTTTCATAGAATACCCCCACAACGAGCTTGAGCATTTCATAGAGCAGGAGGGCGCAATAAGGGATTTGATAGACTCTTTGGACATAAAGCGCGTTGCAATAGATTCCATTACGCCTTTCGCAGTGCTCTTCCCTGAATCCGACGAGCGCATGCGGAATTTGATGAAGCTTGTGCAGGCTTTAAGGAAATGGAACGTTACAATAATGGTTACTGCTGAGGACATTTCCCAAAATCAAAGCATGCCGCGCTCCTCTTCCGGAATAGAGTCTTTTTCAGCCGGACGCATCCACCTCACTTTTGAGCGCACTGCGGACGGAAGAAGGGTGCGCGCAATAGAGGTCGTAAAGCTTCGCGGATGCGCGCACCAGCACGGCGCATTTGAGGCAAAGCTTGATGCATCCGGATTCTCGCTCGCTGGCTTTGGGCAGCAGGACATGCAAGAAGAAACCGTGCAAAAAACAAACGTTCCTGAAAAGCCGAAAATGCAAAAAAAGCAAAATGCCACTATAGAAGATGCAGGCGCCCAATTGCCCGCTAAAAAAGCAAAAAAGCTTCGCAAAGAGGAATTCTAATGGCGGATTTCAACGTAACTCCGTGGGACGTAAGCGGCGCAATAGATTACGACAAGCTCATTTTGCAGTTTGGCACAAAGAAAATTTCCCCAACTCTCAAGGAGCGCATCTCAAAATGCGCAGGAGAGCTGCACCCAATGCTCGCACGCGACTATTTCTTTTCGCACCGCGACATGGATTTGATGCTTGACGAGCACGAAAAGGGAAAAGGCTTTTTCCTTTACACAGGAAGAGGCCCAAGCGGCCCCATGCACATCGGGCACCTAGTCCCACTCGTTTTCACAAAATGGCTGCAGGACAAATTCAAGTGCAACCTCTACATCCAAATAACAGACGATGAAAAATTCCTTGTAAAACAAGGAATGCAATGGGAGGATACCCAAAAATACTCGCACGAGAACATCCTTGACATAATCGCGGCTGGATTTGACCCAAAACGCACTTTCATTTTCAAGGACTCAGAATACATAAAGAACGTCTACCCTCTTCTCCTAAAAACCGCAAGGAAAACAACAATGAGCACCGCAAAGGCAGTTTTCGGCTTCACGGATTCTTCAAACATAGGGCTCACTTTCTATCCCGCATACCAAATAGTGCCCACCTTTTTTGAGAAAAAGCGCTGCCTCATCCCATCCGCAATAGACCAGGACCCCTACTGGAGGATACAAAGGGATATCGCAGAGTCCCTTGGATATTTCAAAACAGCCGCAATACACAGCAAATTCCTGCCACCTCTTTCAGGGACTGACGGGAAAATGAGCTCAAGCGTTGCAGAGAGCGCAATCTGGCTCACTGATGATGCAAAAACAGTGAAGAACAAAATAAACAAATATGCGTTTTCAGGCGGCAAGTCCAGCATTGAGGAGCATCGAAAACTCGGGGGCAACCCGGACATAGACGTCCCATTCCAATGGCTGAAGATATTCTTTGAGCCAAGCGACAAAAAGCTGCGTACGCTTCACGACGATTACAAGAGCGGTGCGCTCTTAAGCGGCGAAATGAAGGCAGTTCTCATTGAGAAAATAAACGAATTCCTTGCAGCGCACAGGGAAAGGCGCGAAGCCGCAAGGCACAGCATAAGGGAGTTCACGCACGAAGGCTCCCTTGCAAAGCGCATGTGGGAAACGCAGTTTTAACCACTCTTTGAAGATAGGTTTTTAACGCTTATATCTGACTTTTTACAGTGGAGGGCAGCATCAAGGGCAGCATGGATTTTTCAGAAAGCCTAAAATATTCCATGGGCGCCCTCAAGGAAAAGAAGCTCTACCCAACTTACCTGCTTTTCATGGCAGTCTGCATATTCTATTACTTGTGCGTATACGCAGTGCCCCCTCTTATCCTTCTCTTCACGTTCCTCTTTGCATTCGTACTCTGGTACTTTGCAGGCAAATTCATCCACCATGCCCTCTCACAGGAAAACCTCACAAAGGAAAAATACACGCACGAGCTCTATCTGAAATACATGTCCGCAATCCTCATGCAGATAGCCCACGTGCTGTTTTTCTGGAGGGACAAAAAGCTCCTGCTCCTTTACCTTGTCCCAATAGTGGGCGCATTTTTCCTTTTGGGCTCTCTTACTGCAAGCGCGGACATGTCTGGCGCATCGGGCGCACTAAACGCAAAAGCCACTCTTGAAGCCGCTCTCCCAAGCGCACTTTTCACCCTTGCAGGCCTGCTTGCGCTCATGCTCGCATATGTTTTCCATTCATACCGCCTGTGCTTTATGCCACTCATGAAATTGTGCACTCCCCAAAAAGACCTGGGGCTCTGCTCGCAGGCATCCTGGAATGCAACGCACAAAAAATTCCTCAAAATATTCGCATACATGCTCGGCTTTACAATTTGCATCGGCATCCCAATCGCACTCATAAGCGGCGCATTTGCGCTTGTTTTCCAATCCCAACCCCTGCTGCGCGCGCTTGACGGCGTGCTTAGCGTCCCGTTCTACAGCATGCACGCATTCCTGCTCGCATACCTTTACAAAAATCTGGCGCATGGCAAGCCTGCAGGTGCAAAAACAAGTGCCATGAAAAAATCCAAAAAGAAAAAAAGGAAGTGAAAAAATGGAACAACGCAAACTGCTCACCGACGCATTCAGCTGGTACACAAACCGCGAGTTCTGGAAATGGGTGGGCGGCTTCACTGCCCTCATAGTGCTCTTCTACATCGCAGTTCTTGCAGTCGGATTCTCAATGCCAAGCCTGTTTGACAACCCCATGATGGACCAGGTGCAGGCATCGGGCGCGGCTTCCGCATTCGTGTTCCTCTACTTTGCATCCCTGCTCGTAATAATTGCGGGCGCAATTCTGGTGTACGTGAACATAATAACAATCGCGCTCAAGCAGCACGGCCTTCCCGCGAACCCCATCACAATTGTTTCCGTGCTGAAATTCGCGGTTCTTTCAATAGCCGTGATGATTGCAGTCTGCATCCTCCTTGGCGCAATCTTCCTGGGTTTCATGGCGTTCATGATGCTCATGAGCGCAATCTCAAGTTCCAAGCTCCTCACAATATTCGGGGTTATGCTCTACGCCCTGCCTGCCCTTGCAGTTCTTCTCTACGTCGGCGCACGCCTTTCCATCATAAACGTGTATTTCTGGACAAAGCAAAATTGCGGCATACTGGAAGCAATAAGCCTCTCGCTTAAAACAACAAATGGCAGGGTGCGCGAAATCGTGTTTGCGCAAATACTGCTTGCCGTTGCATTTCTGGTAGTGCTCCTCTCCTTCTACATTTACATCATAATCGCAGTCGTTCTCGGAGTCATGCTATCGCTCGCACTTGCATCAATCTCCGCCTACCTCCTCATAATACCTGCAATTCTTGCAGTGCTCTTCTATCTTGCGATGCTGCTTGCGCAGGAGGCAATAACGTTCGGGGTGCAAACATACTGGTTTGTGGGGCTCTACAAGCAGCTTGTGAAATCCCCGCAGAAGCCCAATCCCCAAAAATCCCAAGCGAAAAAGCAAAGGAAAAAGTGAGCAAATGGACTACTCAAGCCTGATAAGGGCAAGCTTTGGCTGGTACTCAAGCAAGGAGTTCTGGAAATGGGTGTGCGGCTACGTGGCGCTCCTGTTTGTTTTCTGCGCCGCGTTCTTCGCGCTCATGCCAGATGTCCCAAAAGACCCTCTCCTGCTGCTTTCAGTTCCGCTTGGCGCCCCCATATTCGCAGATTTCATTGCCTTTGGGTTCATAATGGTGCTAGCCGGCCTTCTCATGCACGTGAAGACATTCACAATTGCGCTTAGGCAGAACGGACTGCACGCGCGGCACATTTCGCTTTCCTCCTATTTCCAGTACTTGCTTCTTGCGCTCTTGCTCCTTTGCGCGCTGTGCATTTTCCTTGCAACCGCGGCAGTTATAGCAGCATTTTTGATGCCGCTCTTTTCCATCCCAGCGGGCTTTATTTCCCTTGTCGCAGGCATGTCAATTTACGCGCTCATAATCCTTGCAATTTTCATCTATTCCTGCATCCGCCTCTCCCTTATGGGCGTGTATTTCTGGTCAAGGGAAAATTGCGGCATCTTCCAGTGCCTGCGCCTCTCAATGCAGGCAACAAGGGGCAACGTTGCCAAGATAGCCATCGGGGTGCTCCTTCTCGCGCTCGCCCTGCTGGTGGCGACAGGCCTCATATACATAGCGTATTTCGCGCTGCTTCTCATAATCTCACTTCTTGCAGCGCCGCTGCTTGCACTCTCCCCCCAGCTGTTTTTCATCCCAATCGCCCTGATAGTGCTGCTCTACATACTTGCATCAATCGCAAACGAGGGGCTGGTTTTTGGGGCAAAGCCATTCTGGTCGGTTGAGCTTTACCTGCAGCTTGGGCAGATGCAAAAGGGGCAGAAGAAATATCCGATGAAAAGCCCCGCAAAAAAGAAAAGGCGCAAATAATGCCTTCTTCAAGGGGCATTTTATAATATTTGCGCGCAAAATTATCCCATATGGTTGCTCAGGTTTTGCTCTTTTGGGGCAGCATTGGTGTTCTTTTCGCAGCTTCAATAGCGCTCGGCACGGTACTTGGGAAAATACTCCTCAAAATAGCCGCGTTTTTCGTAGGAAAGACAAAAACAACGCTTGACGACCGCATATTTTGTGCAATAAAAACCCCAATCGAGTCCTTTTTCTTCCTCATTGTATTCTACATCCTCATACATGACGCGCCCTCTTATGTGCACGAACTGTCCAACCTCTCCCAGGCTGCAGCATTCCTTGAAACATACACCCTTGCGTTCCTGCTGCTCATCTTCACTTACATGGCAAGCGAAATAGCCGGCGCATCCCTTCGCTGGTACTACGACGAGGGGCACAAGAATGCGCGCATAAAGGTAGACCTCTCCCTCCTTCCATTCCTGCGCAAATTTTCAAAACTCATGATTTATTTCGTGGGTATAATGGCAGCGCTTGGCGCAGCCGGCTTTGACATAACCGGCCTTATAGCTCTTAGCAGCGTTGCAGGCATAGTAATCGGGCTTGCCTCGCAGGAAACGCTTGCCAACCTGTTTGCAGGAATGGCATTGCAGCTTGACCGCCCATACCGCTACGGCGACTATGTACGATTTGCATTCGGGGGGGAAGTTGCAAAAGTGAAAAAAATAGGCCTGCGCTCCACAACCCTTGAAGACGGCAGCGGCGCAACAATGATAATGTCGAACTCCGAGCTTGCAAAGCAGCGGCTCACGAATTTCTCGCACCCTTCCCCTACAGTTTCCTTCTCCTTCCCTGCAGAGGTTCCCCTCGGAACAGACCGGAAAAAATTGCACTCCTTCCTGCAGCATGCGCTCGCAAATGCAAGGCCTGCAGGCTATGATTTTTCATCCCCGCTGAAAATAAACGTTGAGCGCATAAGGGAAAAAACAGCAGAGCTCTCAATTTCCCATTCCGCAGCCGCCTATCCCTACGGGGCTGCAGTGCGCTTTTTCCTAAACGAGAAAATAATTGAGTTCCTGAAAAAGAAAAAATAGCTATCTCACAATTCTTTGTGCGGCTTTTTGCGCTTCCTGCACGACTTTTTCCTCATCCATTGTGAGCAGCTCCCCCTCCTGCATCACAATCTTCCCATCAATCAGCACGTCCCTAATATTTCCATCGCGCGCAGCATACACAATTGCAGACTCAACATTATGCAGCGGCACAAGTGAAACAGATTTTTTGTCAAGAAATATCAAATCCGCAAGCTTCCCCTCCTTTATTTCACCCGCATCAAACCCAAGCGCGGCTGCCCCGTTCTTTGTCCCAAAGGAAAGAACCTGATGCGCATTTGCAACAGTCGCATCCCATCTTGAATGCTTTTGCAAAAGTGCCGCGAATTTCATGCTCTCAAGCATGGAGAGCGAGTCGTTGCTTGCAGCCCCGTCAGTTCCTATGCACACGTTTGCGTGCGCCTCCATGAGCTCGGGCACCGGGCACGTCCCGCCCGATGCAAGCTTCATGTTTGAAACAGGGCAGTGCGCAACGGATGTCCCTGTCTTCCCAAGAATTGCAGCCTCCTGCTTTGTAATCCATGCGCAGTGCGCTGCAATAGTCCTCTTCCCAAGAAGCCCGAGTGCATTTGCATGTTCAATTGGCCTTTTCTTTTCCTTCTGCAAAATCCCAAACACTTCTTTCCTTGTCTCCGACAAGTGTATGTGCAGATGTGCACTGTATTTTTTTGCAAGCGCAGCAGACACCCCCAAAAGCTCGTTTGAGCACGTATAAGGCGCATGCGGCGCAAAAGAAACCCGTATCCTCCCGCCTTCCTTCCCATTCCAGTTTTTGAAAAATTCCTCTGCAATTTTAAGCTCGATTCTTCTTTTCTTCTCATCCCCCAAATCTATCATCCCATACCCCAAAAGAGCCCTTATCCCGCTTGTGCTGCACGCTTTCGCAACCGCGTCCATGTGGAAATACATGTCGTTAAAGCACGTCGTGCCACCTCGCAGCATCTGCGCAATTGAGAGCATTGCGCCTGCGTGCATTTCCTTTTCCCCGATTTTTTTCTCCGTGGGCCATATCTTCTTCTCCAGCCACTCGTGCAGCCTCATGTCGTCCCCCAAGGAACGCATAAGCACCGTGCCGCTGTGCGCATGCGTATTTACGAATCCCGGAAGGAGAATTTTCCTGCTTGCATCCATTTTCTCATGCCCGCTTTCGCTAATTTCACCTGCAACTTTTGCGATTTTGTTCCCTTCAATTAGAACGTCTTGCACGCTGCCATCCGCAAGCGTTGCCTTTTTTACCAAAATGCCCATACTAAAAAGTTTAAAAGCCCGCCTTCTTTAACTTATCGTGCTTCTGGATGAGAAAAGGGCAATTTTCCTGTGCGTTCTCCTGTGCATACTCGGATTGCTTCTTCTGTATTTTTTTGGCGAAACGCTCGTGCGCACCACGCCCATAGGCGCAAAATTCTCGCCCCAAGGCACAAACGTGCAGTTTTTTGGCAGCATAGAGAAGCTCACGATGCGCGATGGCGGCTGCACGCTCTCCGTGTGCGATTCCAACTGCATAAGCGTTTCTGTAAATGAGGCGGTATTCCCTTGCGCGCTTCTTGGGAAAGGGAGTTCCATCTCAGTAATTGGGCGCGTAAAACAGATTGAAGCAGGCTCAAAATTCGTGCAGGCAAGCAAAATAACTCTCCAATAGGGGTTTTTACATCACAGACATCCTCGCAATCATTTCCGGCTTTCTCCTGGGCGCATTTTCAGGGCTTGTCCCAGGCATCCATTCCAACACAATCGCATCCCTTGCGGCTTCCGTCTCCCTTGACCCAAATTTCCTCTCCTTTTTCATAATGGCTGTTTTTGCCTCGCACATTTCCCTCTCTTTTCTTCCTGCGATTTTCATAGGGGCGCCGGACGAGAATACTGTACAGTCCGTTCTTCCCGGGCACCGCCTTATGCAACAAGGAAAGGGCTTTGAGGCGCTCCACATAGTTTGCGCATCACTTTGCATCGCAGCGCTCCTCTCCTTCCTCCTCTTCCCAATTGCGCTCTCCATACTTCCCCCGCTCTATTCCCTCGTAAAACCCTACATGCTTCCCCTTCTCCTTCTCGCAAGTGCAATCCTGCTTGCAAGCGAAAAGGAAATTTCCAAAATTTCAAAAGCAACGCTTGTATTCCTCCTGTGCGGCACCCTTGGCATCCTCACAATGAACAGCACAATGCGCGAGCCTCTCTTCTCCGTTTTCGCAGGGCTCTTTGCGGTGTGCGGGCTTCTCGCAAGCTCAAAGGAAGGCGCAGCAGTGCCTGCGCAGGAAAACCCCCAGCTTGAATTCACGCACTGGAAATACGTTTTTGCAGGGGTTTTCCTTGGGATGTTTTCCGACCTTCTCCCCGGCATCGCAGCGCCCGCGCAAATCGCAGTGTTTGCCTCCATCTTCATAAAAATAGATGATGCAAAAAACTACCTTGCGCTCGTTTCCTCAATAGCCGCCTCGCACGCAATTTTCGCAGTCTGTGCAGCGCTTTCCTTTGGAAAGGCGCGCGAAGGCTCCCTCGTCGTTATACAGCAAACAAGCGGCATCACTTTCCAGAACGCCCCCGCACTCCTTGGCACTTTTGCGCTTTGCCTGGGCGCCTCCGCATTCCTTCTTCTCCTCTTGCTTCGCTTTGCCCCAAAATTCGACTTCAACAAATTGCAGCAGCTGCGCTACCCGATTATATTTTACCTCTTCATAGTCGCCTTCCTGATAAACGGGCTCCTTGGCGTGCTTGTGCTTTCCATTTCCGCCTGCCTTGGATTCCTGCCGCTTCTCCTCGGGGTGCGCCGCACTCACGTAATGGGTTGCATTAT
>Ga0172369_10002699_pt1 | contig 24013 bp, 9 predicted proteins | sample LakKiv25m_FD_114539 | JGI IMG/M metagenome (GOLD analysis project Ga0172369, IMG submission 114539) | Freshwater microbial communities from Kabuno Bay, South-Kivu, Congo - kab_022012_11.25m | ecosystem: Environmental > Aquatic > Freshwater > Lake | place: Democratic Republic of the Congo...
AGGTTGAAATCTTTTGTCATATATTTCTTTTATATCACGAAACATTTTTATTCAGCTTATAGATTCATGGAATTTAATCAGATCTGAATCTGTTTTCCATCGATATAAATCTATATCCTTTATTATTTTTATTGCTTTGTCAAAATCATAAATACTTTTATCTAAGCCCATTTTTGATAATAATGTATCTATGATATAATCTGAATTATTTATGACATCATTATAATAAATATCACAGTTATCTTTATTATTACGTAATTCTCTACGATCATATTCTCTTTTCAAATATTCTTGAACAATATTTTTAGCTTTGGCTTCATCATAAATATAGTTATAAGAATCCCTCATAGCGTCATACATATCATTCATAGTATCATTGCCTACTATTATATGACTACAATTATTCCATACATGTTTCAGATAATTGTAATATTTTTTATCGGCATAATGGCAAGAAAATAATATCGCTTTTTTGACATCTTCTTTTTTTTGGGCCTTCAATATTTTTTTAAGCCAGATGTTAGAAGAAACTCTTATTATATCTGATATATCTTCTCCATTTGTTATTTGGTTATAAATCAATACATGAAATTCTTCACAAATAAATCTAAAATGCTCTAATGTGAATAATTTGATTAAAAAAGCTGGATAGTCAGACCCATCTGTTATTGATATGATACATACATCCGGATGTATTTCTAGTAATTTTAGAGTAGTTATACCAGCTAAACGACCATATGATCCTATAAATCCCCAATTAGAATTATCTTCTAATTCATCCCCCTGTGCTTTCTCAAGATTTATAGAAGCTCCAATACTTTCATCAATTATTAATGTTTCAAATCTAGATGGAGTAGTGTTAATATATTTTTTGAGATTTCTTACTGGTATTATAGCCATTTAAACTATTTTTTACCTAACACCATGGATATTGCACCATCTATTATGATAGTTTGGTTAAAAAACTTAGATGCGGAAGTTATTACACTATCTATATTATAATCTTCTCCTAAATCTACAGCAGTTGAGAAATCAAACAAGATACCTTCTCTAACGTAATACTTTAGACCTTCGAATATTGTATCAAGATTATGTGTAATTTTCCAAAAATTCCATCCGAATTGAGCTTGTACATATAGGATATCGAATGCTTGTTCATATTGTGGATCAACAAATACATCATCTCCCTTAAACATGATTACAGCATTATCTGTAACTGTTATTGGTTTAGACACATATGAGGATAATGCTGTAGCTAATTTTACAGCTTCAGGGTTTTCAGTGGAAGCTGTCACGGTTTTTGCACCACATTCTTTTAAGAGCAATGCCCAAACACCAGTATTAGCAAATAAAACTCCTACATCCTTATCTTTACATAATGATTTAAAAACTCCAGTATTTGTTTTAACTCGCCACTGCATTGTATTGCCATATACTATGGAATTATTGGCTACTTGAAAATCATCAAACCAATTCTTTCCAACTGGATAAAGTTCCAATATTTTAGCGTTGATTTCTGCTTCTGTCATGATATCTCTCCTTTAATCATATTATTTGAATTATATCTTCCCCCTTCAATTGAAGGGATCTATATATTTCTGAAAATTTTTCTATATTATTATCTAACTTATAGTTATCATAGGCAATCCTATAAGACTGATGTTTCATATCTGCTTGTTGTTCCTTGCTTAAAAGCATAAAGGAGGCTATGCTGTTTCTTAAATTCATTATATTGCCTGGAGGGCTAATATATCCTGATATTTTATCTTTTACTAATAGTCTTTGCCCTCCACCTTCCGAATCAGTAGTAATAACGGCACAATTAGCAAACATGCCTTCTATGGTGACTAATGACATACCTTCTGAGTCTGATAGATTTAATGTTACATCTGATGCAGCATTCAATAAAGGGGCGTCCCATGGCATAGCATCATTTATCCATATTATATTGTTCTTCTTAATAAAATCACTCCATCCTAATACCTCTTTATCAAATAATGATTCATAATATCCGCTTATGATGAATCTGATATTATCAAAATTTCTATTGGACCAATTTATCAATTTCTTAAGCATATCTAATCTTTTTCTATTATCCGAAAGTCTACAAGAAAATAGAAAAACTGTTGCATCATCATTTATTCCAAGAGTTTCTCTTATCATAGGTCTTATTTTATCACAATCATCAAATTGATTATGATCAACACCGTTAGGTATGAATATGGTTTTGCTATCCACTTCTGGACTAACTTTATTGCGAGGATAAACAGATGTTATTACATCTAATTCTGGTATATACTTTGGATCTATTCCTTCGAATTCTTTTTGGCCTGTCAAGCACACTGCTTTTTTCCAAGGTCCCTTAAGAGTTATATCTGGATATATAATCCTCGTGAAACTATGTATTATATCTGGATTCCATTCTTTGAATTCCTTTTCTAAGGATTCTTCAGTTACAACTTTTACATATATGTTATGATCTATAGACCATTTTAATAAATCATCTGTTACCATAGGTTTGGATGTATTATAGATTCTTACATCAAATTCTTCATCTTTTAAGCCTAAAGCCAATTGGGTTATTTGCCATTGAGCCCCACCGACAAGTAATGATTCTATTAACAAGGCTACTTTTATGGCTGCTACCTGATTATTTTTAACCTTATATTCTGGTAAGAAAAATTTATCTCTTAAGGTCTTTATACTAAGAGATGTTTTATTCATATCATTTTTTATTTGATCAAATGAAATTCTTTTGATTCGGTTATATTTTTTCTTAATGTTTGTATCTTTCATTAAATCTTCAAATATATTTTCTAGTCTATTGTATAAATCTACTATATTAAATTCTTTTGAGGCTTTTTCATAATTTATATTTCTTATATGATCATAAAATTCTTGATCTTCACTTAGTAATTCTAATATTTTGTTACATAAAGGCTTATGATTTCCACAATCGTAGAGATATCCATTTACTCTATCTTCAATTATCTCAAATTGTCCGCCAGATTTTGTAGAAACTATAGGCAATCCATTAGCCAAGGCTTGAACACTTGTCATTGATAATCCTTCATAACTATTATTTTTAAATCCAGAAGTTGAAAGATAAATATCTGATGCATCATAGTACTTATTGATATCATTATTCCAGCAATCTTTTATCCAAGTAACTTTTCCTAAATTATTATTACAAAAATCTTCCCATTCATGTTCTTTTTCATTGTTCACATCATAAAATTTATTAAAATATCCTACTATTAAAAAATGGACATCATGAGAAGACAATTCTTTTATACATTCTATCAGAATGTCTAATCTTTTATCTAATTGGCCCATTCTTCCTACCCATAATATGACTTTTTTAGAGGGATCAATATTTAAACCTTTTTTTATATTTTCTCCTCTAATACTATCTCTTTTGAACATATCTATATCTACACTATTTTTAAATACTTCCATATTTTTATGATATCTAGGGTCTAAATGCGAGAAGACATCTTCTGAAACACATAATATTTTGGATGATTTTTCATATATAGATTCTGTTAAGATATCTGTATCGGATACATTTTGACAAATAGATATCAATTTTTGATTATCAGATAAGGGGATATCCATGATAGTGACTGGCAATACTATGTCAGCGTTCCATTTTTCAAGAGAATCCGGAAGAGAATCTTTTAACCATTCATCATAATTTTCGGCATCAGAATAAAAGACACTAAAGCCATTATTTTTCATCCATTCTACTAAGGGGGATCCGATATCTCTTTGGATAAATAATGCCAATTCATATTTATTTCTATCTAATAGTTTGCATAGCATTACCCAAAGCCATTCGGCCCCACCAATATAAAAGGAACCATTACATAGTGCTACCTTTATTTTATTTTTCTTTTTTTCATTCAATAACTTAGTATAAAATTCCAAAGTTTTTTGTGAATTAATTTTAGCATCATAAGCAACGGCGCTATTTTTAGCTTTTTGGCTGATTATATTTTTATCATTAGAAGAAAGATTATAGAAATCTATTATTCTTTTAGAAATATCATCAACATCCCCTTTAGTGCATAAATATCCATTTTCACCATCGGATATTATCTCTCTTTGTCCGCTAACATCTGTGCATATAACTGGAAGGCCAGCAGCTAAAGCCTCTAAAGAAGCCAATGATAAACCTTCCCAGTCTGAGTTGAGAAGAAATATATCGCCCGCAGAGTACAAAATTGGAGCGTGATATGGTTTCATGTCTGGTATCCAAATTATGGGGCGCCCATCCAACCCATTTAGCCAAGTTTGAGCTATAGGGTGATCAAGGAAATAATCTGGCAAACATGCTGCTACTAGAAAAACTACATTATCTATATTATTTTTTACTTTGTCTACTATTTCTAAAAGTAGATCCGGCCTTTTTTGTTCAGATATTCTTCCCGACCAAACAATAACAAAAGTATCATCCTCAATTTTTAACTGTTTTCTAATCTTTTCTCTATTATTTTCATTGAAAGCATCTATGTCGATGGGACTTGGAATAATAACAGCTTTATTATGTATAGTAGGATAAGTATCATAAACAGCTTGGGCAACACAGATAATACCATCAAGTTCATTGATCAGCTTGGGATTGAATTTACAATAATCAACTTTTAATTCAGGATCTAACCAGGGGATTTCTGTGGCTTGGGCATGAGCGACTACAACTGGAACAAATTCTCTAAATAAATTAAATCCCCATTGAACTGACCAAGCTCCGTCCACAATATCTGGCTTCCATTCATCTAGACAACTAACAACCCAATTATCGAAAGCATCCATATCTTTAACATTAGAGTATGGACAGATGATAACTTCGATACCCATTTTGGTTAAATAATCTGATATATCTGATTGTCTACCAGAATATACTCTTGGATATATCTTAGATTTATCGATATATTTCAAAAGTAATACAATAGACCATACTGCCCCACCAACCGCCAGAGAATTATCGAGAATAGCCAACTTGATTCTATCATTTTCTGGAGATATGGTTGAAGTTGATTCTATTCTAATATATTTGTCTAAAATCTTTCCCAAATATAAGGCATCATTAGAAGACATCTTTAATATTTGACTTTCTATATTTTGAGCAGATGGTTCTAGAGGAGCAATTTTATCAATAACAATTGTCTTAACTTCGCCTGTTTTATCTTTTTGGAAACGGAATGAACTAATATCAGCGATATGCATATCAACTAAACGCCATTGAGGATCTCCCCAAAGTTTTTTAAGTTTTAGATTATCTTTTAGAAAATCATTAATGTCCATTTTTCATCCAGTTGATATATGCAATAGCGTGTTGTCTAGCTATATTTTCTAGATTACACTCTGAACCGATAAGACTTTGACCTAAATACCCCATCAGATCTAGAATCTTCTTAGATTCTGTAGATTGATGAGTTTTATAGAATTCTAATATGGCGCGGACGGCTTGCTCACTTGATCCTTTTTCTATGAGGATTCCAGTAATGCCAGGGATGACTGCTTCTGCTTGCCCTCCAACATCTGTTGATATGACAGGACATTTAGAGGCTAAAGCCTCCAGGGTTGCTAATGATAATCCTTCCACATCACTAAGTGATAGAAAAACATCTCCAACCGAATGGAACAGACTCATTTCCCATGGCTTCAGATCTAATATGATACTGCCATCATGATCTTCACACCATTTTTGCCAACCCAAGATATACATTTCTTTATCTCTTATATTACCATCTATTATTCCACTTATCACAAATTTTATATTGGATTTTTCTCGATGGATCTTATCCATCACATCTCTCAATAAATCAGCACGTTTCTCTGAAGATAATATTCTTCCGCACCAATTTACTACAAAATCATTATCGTTTAATCCTAATATTCTTCTCATGGTTTTTTGTTTTGAGACTAATTGTAGATATCTAGAAGCATCGACCGGAGAATTGATGGTGACAATTTTATCTGATGCACTAGAATATTTTTGCTTAATAGATTCAGAGACGGCTATGAAATGATCAATTCTTGATATTTGTTTTTTGGCAATAAGATTATCAAGCCATGGAATATCTTGGCATTGTAAATGGGCCACAACAATAGGGGCTGAATTGATAACTTTTTCAGTTAATAACTCCCCATTCCAAATAACGTCGATCATATCCGCCTTCCATTCGCAGATTCTATTATGCAACCAATCTTCGAATGGTAATTGTTTGTCCCATATTTCTATATCATAACCATCATTGATCGCTTTAGGAACTAAAGCCCCTTCTGAATAAAGTAGGAATTTAATCTTAAATTGATCGGGGAGAAGTTTTGCCCATTGTAAAATTGACCATTGAGCCCCTCCCATATTTAAGTTGTTATCTATAATTACTAGTTTGATATGATCCCCATATTCTGTCGCTTTTTTATATTTTGCAGCAATCTGTCCTTTAGAATACAGACTTTCTCTTCTCATATTCAGAAAATCAAATAAAACTGGATTTTCATTCAGTAAGCTGACTGATTCTTGAACAACTGAAGTGTTTGATTCTGACCAATATTTATTTATAGAATTGGCGCCAGCCAATGATATGATACAATCATCATACATATCATCGGCTAGATCTATTTCTTTAATAAACTGTTTACCAAAAATTGCTGTTTTGTAGATTAATACATTCTTAATATCGGAACCGATCAATGAATCTAATTCATCGAAGCAAGCAGATAATTCTTCGTTCTCTTCGTCTTTGGTAAGGATTACTGACCCTAAACAGACATCTTTACCATTATCTTTTAATTCTTTAATCTGAGCGATCATACCAGCCGGTGAAATCATGTCTGGATAAGCTGTGAATTTGATATAGTCGCCTTTGGCTATTTTTAAAGCCGATTTGAGACAGACCATCTCCCCATTAGTTTCAATATTAGAAATCAAGCCCAATCTATTATCTTGAGGTAGATTTATACTGACTTGGCTACCATCATTGACTAAAATTATTTCGAGATCTATATCTGATAAAGATAGTAAATGGATTATAAACGACAGCCAATCTTGACGCAATTCTCTGAAATAAACAATGATGGATAAATCTGCCTTATCTATTTTTGAAGGAATAATCAGATCATCTTTTGCTATCAGGGCATCAAAATCGCCACTGAAAAACAGATTTTTCATTCATGTCTCCTATTATTGAGGAGAACCTATTGGCTTTACACTAAGTCTCACTATAGCTACCCATCCAGTATCACCGAGATAGACATTATCTCCACTATTTTGATATGCATAGACTCTTACAATATTAGGACTTAGATCTTCCTCTCTAACCATTATAACTGCATGAGCTTGAACTGTGCAATCTTTACCAGAAACATATTTCTTAGAACCGAATCCATTAGTGACCCATCCTTCTGTACTCTCTATCCTTACCTCACGAGAACCAGCATCGCTGCTATTTTCTTCAAATTGGACTTGAGCTATTACCAAATAGCAGCCAGGATAATTGAGAACGATATCAGTAGGAACGTTAGGATCAAACATAGCAGTTCCATCCCAATTAACATTCGAAATTATTTCATTCCATGCTATTAATGTTTCGGAATCGTCTGCAACATAATAAAGATCATCAGTTAAACTAATATGTGCTAATATATACGGGCCGCTTGTATTAATATATCGGTTGTCTGTGCCAGGATCCGGTATGGTAATCCCGCGATTATCAGAGAAACTGGTTGGACTGATAATATAAGAGCCGATAGCTAATCCACCTTCTATATCAAAAAAACTATTGATAGTTTGAGCAACCATCCAATCATGCTGTGATGTGATTGTATCTTTTAGACCTATATTTAAAATAAGTTGTCCGGAAGTATTTGATGCTACTATCTCTGTATCAACAGAATCAACTCCAGTGAATATCAGATCATCATCATTTTGTAAAACAAAAGTTCCATCATTGACTGTAATATAACCATAATAATGATTGCTCAGATTGGAGAATAAACTTCCATCTGCTGCATAATCAAGCGTATTGATTAGTATGCTGCCTCCATTTCTAATCTTGATTTTTAATGCTTCATTAATATCAAATTCCATGCCAGATAAAGTAGCCAGATCAACATTAACAATAGCATTTTGCACTGTGCCACTAATAGATGTTTCAGTTTTTGCTTCAATGGTCATACCGTCTCCACCCTCTAAGAACATCAGATCTCCAGATTCAAAATTTTCTGTCGCTGCCGCTGTGTCTGAGAGAGAGAATAAAGTTATGATATCTTCTATGAATATGTCATAATTCGCTGTAAATGTCGTAAATTCGCTGTTGACAATTTTACCAGTACCAAGAAGAATAGAGTTATTTGGAGAAGCAGTATCAGAAGATTGAGCAACAAAGGATATATCTTTAATTCCTCCTATAATATATTCTTGACCGGACCCAATATCTGTACCTGCTACAACAAAGAGATTAGCAGAATTAGTATCAGCATCAGAAAATACAATATCACTAGAATTTGTTGTTCTAAAGAACCAAGCTTCTTTATTATTATCATAAATGATGATCGATACAGGAGGATATTTTGTTTTGTTGACGGCAGAACTTCCTATTTGAGGGCCTAATAAAGAAAATTCTTTAGCCCCGCCACCATGGATTCCAGCGCCCCCCATTGTTTTTGCTAGAGTTTTTGCAAGTGCTGCTCTATAAATAATAGGTTGAGCAAATTCTGCAATGCCACAAAGTTCAAATGGATTATTGGCTAAAAGTAAACCTATGCGATTCTTCCAATAAACATCTGCAACAACATTGACAACCGCTTCGGCAATAACAGATCCTACAGTGGTTGTGGCTCTGACTCTATATGTCCCATTTGAACTGGGAGCGGTAAAAACACCACTGCCATTAATCGACCCACCATCTGGAGCGGACCAAGTTACACTTTTATCATTATTCCCTTGAACAGCACAGCGAAAAGTCTGTGTGCCACTTTCTAATAGGATAGCTGTCGATGGTTCTATTTGGGCCGTGACACTACTCACGGTTATTGTAGCTGTGCTAGTTTTGGTTGGATCTGCTACACTTGTGGCTATTATGGTGTCCGTCCCGGCTGTAGAAGGGGCTTGATAAATTCCCTGGCTGTTGATTGTTCCTCCTGCTCCACCATTTTGGACAGACCATATAACAGATTTATTAGTTGTTCCTGATACCCCCGCAGTAAATAAATATTGTTCTTTTTGATCCAAAGTGATAGTACTAGGATAGACAGTTACAGAGATATCATTGATAGTTACAATGGTTGTAGCAATCACAGATGGATCAGCAGCCGTGTATACATTAATATGATAAGTTCCAGCAGTTGTCCCAGGTGTATATAGTCCAGTACCAGATATGGTACCTCCTGTAGCCCCTTCTAAAATAGCCCAAGTTATTCCAAAATTACCAAGATCATAAGATCTCATTTCTTTATAGTCTGGATATATATTTCTTCCAGAACCTAATGAATATAGTTTGCTATTCGCAGAATAATAGGCAAAAGGAGTTTTAATTTTAGGTTTATCAGTATCTCTACTCATCAAATACCAATTATCATTAACAGTATCATAGACCATACCTCTACCATAATTCGCATTATAAGTATTAACCTGAATATCATCATCAGGACCGATACAATATATTAAATTGCCCACAGCAGCTACTCTGATGGTCTCTGTATTCGAAATAATCGAAGATGCCCTCAAGGACAAAATAGGATCTTCCAATCTTGTCCATTCTGTACCACTAGCAAGATTTCTTGAATAAATAGCGTCAAATTTTTGATTACCATTAAAGAAAGTCCCTATGAGATATAATACGTCTCCTATGATACAAGCTTTTCCTAATACTGGATATGGAGTTTTGAATGATAGAGTTGTTACAGCATCATTGGCTGGATTGTATGTAAAACAATGATCTGTCAGAGATAATGTTAACCCAGACACATTATTGCCAGATAAAATGTAGAATAGATTATTGTAAAAAACATGGGCATAATTTCTTCTAGAATAAATATCGCCATCACTTACAACAAAATCTGAGGACCAAGAATCTAACCCAATAGAATATTTGGTTACAGTTAGGGCAAAACTAGAATATCCACCCCCATACTTATAGATGTATCCACCATAAGAGAATATACCACCATCATAACTTGTAGACGCAGCACTATGGGTCGCAGAAGCGGACCATCCTGGGCTGGAGAAATCATAGATTAGGAACTTGAAAGAATCTGGCACATAAATATACCATTTTGTTCCAACAATTATATCTTCACTATTCCAGGCTTCGGAGTTGGAATATCCCTCGTGAGACCAAGGATAAACAGAATTATTGATCCAAGCATAGAATTGGTAAGTTTCTCCCTGCTCTAAAGTCAAGGTGCTCGCATTAATGTTAGTCACAACATCTTGTAGAGTAACATTGGATTGATCCACGATTGAACTGTCATCAGTCGTAACAACTATACTAACATTATTCTGTAGAACAGTAGGATCTATCCCAGGAATAGTTGGAGCAATATATTTGGTTGGGTTAGAAGTAGAAGTATTACTAGCGTAATCATCAAATGTTCCATGAGTAGATGGGGTTAAAGACCATGTAACGCCAAGACTTGTGGTGTTAAGAACTTCGGCACTAAAATCATATTCCTGACCCTGATCTAATATGATGCTATCTGGGAAAATGCTGACTGTAACATCCGGAACGATTATCTTAGATGTAGCCTTTAAGGATCCAGGGGCATTTACTGTTGCTGTAAGATAATAGGAACCTCTAGTTGCAGAAGATGTATATTCTATGACCTCTCCTTCTATATCATAGATTCCATGGTCATCTAGAATGGTATTTATATTTTTGCCAGAGAATGCGTGCAAAAAACCATCATATTCTATCATAGAACTATACCCTATTTGATGCGCATAAAAATCAGCAAGAGATGAAAAAGTATTAGAATTTAGATCAAGCTTTCTAAAGGAGAATCCAGATAAGCCTCCAAATATATAAATATCCGTGCCATATAAAACAGAATTTGTATAAGTCTGGGATATAGAATCATCAATAAATGAAAAGGTATCACTAGATATATCATAAATATTGACTCGTGTCATAGGTACAGAATTTGCATCTCTTCCTTTTATAAAATAGAGTTTACCATTATAGACAACTGACGAAGTATCGAATTGATAAGAAGGACCCATATCCCTTATTTGAACAAAGTTCCCAGTAGAGAAATCATAATAACGAAAATTATTATGATTAGTTATTCCACCATACAAATACATTTTATTTCCATAAACTACAGCAGTATGACTCTTTTTAATGTTATTAGAATCTTGTGATATTAATGTCCAAGAATCAACCTGAGGATCATATTCGTATAATTTGGAAAGTGAATGAGGATAATCTGAAGTAGCTGCGGTTGTCCCTCCTCCAAAAATATACATTTTGCCGTTATGAACTACCGCAGAGTGTCCATTAATAGCAACTTCTGCTTCGAGAGGTTTCCCTCTCATCCAAGTTTTTCCAATCAAATCATAAATTATCATATCATTAGTTGGACCATCTACTGTTATCCCTCCTAAGACATACATCTTGTTATCCATAACAACAGCGGAATGCCACCAACGACCAAGATTTGTGGCATTCGATGCCGCGAACCATTTATCCGTAGGATCACCGAGAGCGGCGGCGGCGGCTCCGGTTGCTGTCCAAGAGGCGATAGATTTATCTGAATAATTTATAACTCTTGCGGAAAATCTACGAGTATCACTTTGATCCATTTTTATAATTGCAGGAGTTAGGCTGACGCGAATCGGCGGAACAGTAATCAATGTTCGATAAATTGCTTCTGGATCATTCGCATGAGTTGCTATGACATGATATTGGCCTTCTTGAGTCGGGGCTGTATAGACTCCGCTCCCATTAACCGCTCCACCAGTAGCTCCTTCTTCAACAGACCATGTTACTCCATTTTCTGTACTGCCTGAAATTGTAGCAGTGAAGTTGTACGAATCATCTTGATTAACTCGTACTAGCCTCCCTTGATCTATTACAACTGACACAGTATCAACAATAAAAGTAGTATTATCTGTTTTGCGGCTATCATCACCATGGACAACATTCAAGGTATAATGACCTTCTGCTCTCTGTGCCGCCAATGAACCAACAGAATAAGGTGCAGTAATACTGCCTGTATTTGATACAATAGATCCTGATAAAGCAACAAATGAAGCTGATGGATTATCTATATTAGTGTCTGTAACACTCCATATCACATTTGTATGTTCTGTACCGGAAACAGATGCTGTGGTCAGAATTTTGGTTTCTTTTTGTTTGATATCACCGGCTGGTTTAGAAGTAATAGTAATAACTATTGGATTGACATTAAGGGTAAAATCACGATATTCAGAAGTATCACCATTGTTATTGATTACTGCCCTAACGGTATAGGCCCCAGCAGCATCATTAGGAGAAGCCCAACCATATGGTGCCACAATTGCTCCAGAAGATGAATTTAAAGATCCAGATCTAGCCGTCCATGCTACCGCATTGCTTTGGATACCCCATGTTTCCGTTACTGTCCCATCTACACCAGAAACAGTAACAGTAAAAGGAATACCAGAATGTGCTTGATCATAAGTTGCACTTGTTGTATTGACTGTTATCACAGTAGGATTTACGATAACAGATCCTGTTCTATAGATACTAGTATCATCATTAAGTATAGCTTTTAAAGTATATGTACCATTTGCATTTGAGCCATATGGCATCAAGGTTATAAGGCCATTAGAGGAATTTATAGTACCATGGCTAGAAGCAAATCCAGCCTCTACGATGGACCATGTTAACGTTGTATATATTGTTCCCGAAACAGATGCAGTATAAGGTTGAACATTCACAGCATGTTGATTAAATGGGCCAGTAGTATTTACAGTTAAAGTAATTTGTACTGGAGGTATTGTTAAAGCAATCGTAGCATATTTTGTATTATCATAATTGCTGACAGCTTTTACTACTACATTACCATTAGCGCCAGCACCATGAGGCGCTGTGTAAATTATTGTATTTCCAGAGGGGCTAGTTAATGTCCCGGCACCGCTTACAATAGACCATGTTACGCCTGAGCTTGAAGCAAAATTTGGGACAACTGTAGCTGTTAATGTTCTTGTATCTCCTTGGTTTATAGTTGAAGTCCCACTATTTTGGATTGAAACAGTAACTGGTAAAATAGTGTATTCAAGAGTTACAAAATTTTCTCCTGCCGTCAATTGTGTTCCACTATCAGATACTTGCCAGCCATCAATAGGTTTACCTGATATATCTATTGGATCAAGACTAGGCAATTGGATCCGATCACCAGAAAAATAAGGATATGAAAAATCACCTTGAAGTCCCCATTTAGCGCCATCATTTATAGCATCAACAGGGTCAATATTTACGGTTAAAAAAATCTCTGGATATACAATTTGAATAAAAGCATCAGATGGCGTTGATGTATTATGATAAGTTGCTTTAACTGTAAAGTTTCCGACGTTATTCCAAACATGAGATATCTGAAATTGTCCCAAATATGTAGAAGTAGTGGTTAACAATATATTATCTATAAAGATATCTATTGAGAAGAAAGAAAGATCCTGACCACTGAGGCCATCCACTGCAATCTGACCACTTATAAAATTTTGTTCTCCCACAGTTATACTAGGATTAGCAAATAGCGTTATAGATGAACTCATTATTTCCTCATCTTAAAATAGTCTATACATTTTCAGACTATTATTTTCTCCCGAAGTAGAGATATTCAAAGAAGAAGTACTATCTTGTAGAATCTTGACATATAGATTATCACCCGGAGAAAGATACATCAAAGATTGACAAGTTACAATTGTCACCGCTCCATTGACTGCTGTGAAAGTTTCAGACATATAATCTACACCAGAAGAAATATTATTATTCAAGAAGGAATTATATCCATCAAACTTCACTTCACGGATACCAGTAGCATTGCTTTGAATACCGATATTGGCTTCAATCAAATACCATCCCTCTGCATTTTCTCCTATGGTGACGAGGTGTTTTTGACCGACTATATTTTGCCAGATTATATTAGTATCAGCATGAACACTGCTATCCCAATTAATAATATTCCAGACAAGATCGCTTGAAGTTAAAGATTGAGCGCCTGTTGTCCATTTAAGCTCCATGACAGGAGTTCCCCAAGCTATATTAAAATTTGGAGAAAATTGCCCAGAAATATTCTGCATCAATATATTTCTATCAGTTCCTAATGTTTCAACCTGAAAATTCCCAGTATATTGATTGGTAATATCTCGCAATTTTAGTTCTCTATTGAGAGTAACATCATCTTTGAAATACTGCTTCCCAGTCCAAGTATGATTAATTACCATAGGATTATCAAGCTGTATAAGTAATTGGTTAGTATCTTGAGAAACAGTCGATAGACCTTCTTGTCCTATTATACTTAAAGTATTGCCAAGAATTAATGTTTCAGAGCCAATATCTCCTTCCGCTGTGAAGGCTGCGAGACTAGAAGGATCGGACAATATGAGTTCATTATTCGGACTTATTTCGAGCGATGAATCTAATTTTAGTTTGAGCTTATTAGCCACAATTTCCAAGCCAGGGTATTCCGCTAAATCAACATCTAGTTCAACTGTTGTGTTCGTCAAGGTTGAAATAACGCCTAACCCACCTTTTATATTCACTGTTTGATTATTCCAAACAATAATTTGGGATTCATCTTTATCTCCAGCGATGGAGAAGTTTAGATTAGAACTTCCGCTATTATCAATGAAAGAACCGGTGCTAGGAAAAAAAGTATTAAAACCACTGTTGCTAATTTTACCATTGCCAATTAATATACTATGGGGAATTGAAGTTGTGTTATTTCCATCTTTTGCAATAAAATCAATATCTGCTACACCTCCTCGTGCTGCCGTTGATGATGCTATAACTTTAATCGCTGCCCATAATTCCCCATTCGCAGTATTCTCATCTTCAAAAGTTATATTTATTTCACTATCTGTCAGGAAAAACAAAGCTCTATTATCATCATCATAGATGATGATGGTTACAGGAGGATAGGTATTACCACCTGAATATAATGTAATCTGTTCCGCATATTCTTTAATAACATTTTTGTTAGTTGAATCATAAACATCAAATTGAAGTTTATTATCAAAAATATTTGCTGATGGAAATTGAGAAGAAGGATATGTTGCAACAGTCGTCCAAGAATCAGTAAGATACGCATATTTCCTATGTTTACCATCTCCAAAAGCATGGACCTCTCCATTATAATAGATAATACTTTCAGCTTCAATGGTTGTCCCTATCATGGACCATATACCATTCCCCAAATATTCATAAACTCCAGAATAGGTAGTATCAGCCAATCCTGATCCATCATAGAAAAGTAATGATATGTATATAGCTTTATCACTCGCTATAAAGTCATGTACTTCCATGCCATCATTCGGAGATACGCCTGGATTAACTGTATTTTCCCAAGAACCTATTTCAGCCCATGTCGTCCCACCAGAATACTGATAAGCCTTTACTTTATTATCAACACTATCATCAGTCACCACAACGAGGTAAAGATTTCCCCTAAATGAAATAAGTTTTCTTGCGACACCGCTATTAAGAGAACTAAAATCTCCAACTGATGACCAACTTGTCCCACTACCACTATATTTGAAAACTTTTTCGCCCGCTGCTGCATATAGATAATTATCATGACTCACCATTGAGTAAATACTTTTGGTACTGTGAGTAAAAGATAAAGATCCGATAGGAGACCATCCTGTGATTCCATCATAAACTTTAACGCTCGGGTTCGAGGTATCGCTTCTGGCTTCACCAGCATAAAGAATTTCTTCATGATTAACGAGAGTATTAACTGTTTGACTAGAAAATATAGCCGTTCCAATGTCAGCCCATGTTGTCCCAGTTGTCCATCTGGCGACATCATCTTCATGGGCAACATACAATTTATTATCTGCGGTAATTATAGATTTCACAAGATTCGTGGTATTAAAATCAGAAGCAGTATTTAGATCCGCAATACTTGGAGTCCCTGGACCAACTGTAGAGCTAGAAGTGCCTCCAAAATCCGATATACTATAAGCACCTCCAGAATAGATACCTTGTCCTCCTAATTTTTCAGCGACAACATCAGCCATAGCCATTCTGGCTACAATATTCTGTTTCATATCGTCTGCATCTACCAAACTAACACTAGGTTGATCTGGTATAATATTTTCTCCGAACCTTTTATCCCATCTAGATAGAGACATTATTATTTCCCGTTAACTTGTCCAAGCTGACAACCTTATGATCGCCACATCTGTAGTGTATTCCTTGTTATATGTGGAGGAGACATATGCAGAACTTATGAGATTTAAATTACCGCCAGAATTTTGTAAAACATTTATCTCAATATAATCATCATCTTTCATTTCAAAAATATCATAGCATTTTACGAAAGTCGGACGAGTTGAAGATGAAGATACCTCTCTTGCATATTTCTGAATGACTGTAGCTCCAGAAGTAAGACTAATTTGAACTTCTCTATATCCCGCAGCAGCGGCAGCGAATCCAACTTTTGTAGCGATTAAGTACATACCAGCACCTCCCGGTTGTACAAAAATACGGCTAGGGTTGGTGTTAGGCGACCAATATATTCCATCCATATAACTGGAGGTTTGCCAATTAATAGCAGTTGCTACAGCCGTTGCCTGTTGACTTGTAGCATTGATAGTGAAACGACCAATCGGGCCGGTAATCCCTATCTGTCTATCAGTCCCAGGATCTCTTAAATAAAATACAATATCATTAGTATCGACGCCATCTAATATAGCATAATTATTCCCAGCAATATCTTGAAGTTTTACCTTGCCTTCAAAATAAACATTATTTTGGAATGTCTGGATCGGGACATCATCTGAGTTAGTATAAGAAGTTTCTCCCCATTGATTTATTGCATATAATTGATCTTGAAGTTTTATGCCTATTTCTTTTGTTGTACCGCTATTAGTTTTAATATAAGTCCAAACATCAGGATAACCTATATCTCCTGTTATCGTTAAACTTTCTTCATTTTCTGCTAGCTGTTTAGTGCCAGTATTTCCGATTACGAACCATGCTAAATCTGCCACAAGTCTTCCTTGGCTGTCTATATAAATAATGTAATTATCTTTTGTTCTAACTCTTAATTGACCATCTACAAATTCTAATCCACTATTATCTGCCAACACTATATCTGTCACTAGTTTCTGACGGGAATAACCATTTTGTGATTCTAAGGTTGTATTAATGGCCTCACTGCCTATAATAGATATTTCTTGTCCAATACTTATTTTTGTTTCAGTTAGATCGTCAGATGTGAGTAACCAATCAAAATAGGAGAGAGTTTGTTTTATTATATCATCAGGTGTCCAAGTCGTAAAAGTTGATGTCGCGATATTACCTATTCCTAATCGTATGGAATTTTCAGGTGCAGCGGATGCGGCAGCACGAGCTATGAAAGTAAGATTAGCATTACCAGATTTTGCGAAATCTGAGATATTAGCAGTAGAAATAGTATCTATAACTGCATATAGAGCACCAGCTACCGGGCCTGTTACTTCAAATGTTATTGCTGTTTTAGCATTGGTAGTAAATGCCCATGTCGTTTTATCATCAGTATCATCTTCAATTAACATGCTAACCAAAGGATAATTCTGTCCATCAAAATAAAAATCATCATTGATATCAATGATACGAAAAATCTGAGTTAAAGTAGCATCCCCACCGATATAGAGCCTATTGAAGTATTCAAAAAATGCATTAACAGAAGAAGTGGCCCCTACAGCATCAAGGTCTAGCCATGTTGTTCCAGAAGACCAGCGCGCAACGTGACCATTAGCCGATCCGGCATATATATTATTCTTGTAAGACACCAGAGCAGTTACATTTTGGCCAGATATAGGATCTCCGTAACTAGTCCAAGAAATTCCACCTCCCCATTTATAAACTGTTGTATCTGATCCTGCAAAAAGATTAGAAGAATATACTGTTAAAACTCTGACACTAGCAGATCCGCCAGATGGCTGCCCTCGGCTTGTCCAAGTTGTTCCCGAAACCCATTCATAAACGTATCCTGTATCTGTACTTGAATATAGTTTATTATTGAAAACTTCGAGATCGTATATATTGGAGGCAGAACCCACCAAGCCTCTATCTGTCCAACTTGTTCCGGAAGACCACTCATAAACATGACCATTAGCAGCAGCGGCATAAAGTTTTCCATTAAATTCTTTTAATGAATTTACAACACCAGCATAGGGTTGCCCGATAGAAGTCCAAACATTATTGACCAATTTATAGACATAACCATTATTTCCGCATACATGCAAACTGCCGCTATAAGTGACTATATCCCATATACCTCCCAAAGAAGCAACTGCCCCAAGATCTTCCCAAGTATTTCTACCACTTAATCGGTATACATGAGAATTATTAGCAGCACAATATAATCTCCCAATATAATAGGTGAAGGATCTAGCGTTGATACCGTTGCCTAATGTTCCTGCGTTTTCAAAAGCTATACCCAGCACAGCAGTACCACCATAATAAATGCCTTCGCCTCCGAGAATATTTGCAGTGACACGCCCTAAAGCACCAAGTGCTTTAATATTTTGGTTGAATTCATTAGCCCCAGTTTTTCTGCGAGTAGGAAGAAGATTCGCGCCTTGCTGCGTTGTCCAGTTTATTCTATTGGGTGTCTGTAGCGGCATTTTTTCTCCTTAAGGTGCGATTGGGGCATCGCCACCAAGTTCGCTTACGTCGCTCATAAAAAATCCAAGAACTCTAGCTACTTTGAAAATCATATCATCCGTTTCAAAGGTCCTAGATTTTAATCTTATTTTATAAGTTCCATCTACATAAAGAGGAGCCGATTGTTTATGAACTGTGTATAATCCTCTATATACTGATGAACCATTAATATTACCAATATAATCGGCCTCATTATTCACAGAATAAAAAGCGGTGCTTGATGGGGGGATAACATCAAAAAATAGAGCGGGGGCATATCCCTCAATGCCCACCAATTTATTTGATACAAATTCTATATATAACGTCAAAGTATCAAGACCTAAACCTAAATTATAAGCTTCAACAATATCAGTTTCTCCTCCTGCCACATGAGGGTCCAAAGGAACAGTACCGGTAATTGGCAAACCTTTATAAAGATTTAATGGATAATCCACGATATATTTTTCAGCAGTAGGATGAGTACCAGAATTGGTAAATAATCCTTGGAATAAATGAATTGAGTAAGATATTTCTCCCGGCGTTGCTCCGTAGATCCCTCTACTGACAGGATCTATTTCGCCAGCGACAAAAGAGAAAGCCACCGGCCCAGTCGCCATAAGCTTAGGGGCAGAGGATATTGATGACATATTCCAGACTGAACGTAAAATAATAGGAGATTCGATTGAACTATCGATAGTTGGAATGTTTAATTCTATCTTATGTTTCCCAGAATTAAAACTATGAGATGGAATCAAACTACCAGGGATGATCTGATCTTTACCATCTACCAATATAAATGGTTGAATTGATAAAATCTCTTGCCCATTATAAGCAGTGAAATCAATACTATTGCCAGAAAGAGAAGCGCTGGCCCTAGAATCTAGATTTAACTCAAAATCTATAGAATCCAATATTTTAGTTTTATCCCAAAAAATGATATTATGTTCTAAATGATCATCGTAAATATAAATTACAATATCAGTATCTTCGAAAACTCCATGAAAAATTATCTTAGAATCATGAGATTCTGTTTTGAAATCTGGTAGATATCCAGAATTAATGACATCAACTGTTTGACTATTGTTGATGATTCTGAATTCTGGTATATCAGTTCTAATTTCGAATGAAAACATATACTCTCCTAACAAGATATTATTCTAGAATCCAATCCTTCTATCTGTGTCAAACCAGTTGGCCAACTCAATCGGCCAAGACCCCATTCCCATATGATATCATTAGTATTATCTAGGATATAAGCACGACTGTTAAGAGCTAAAGAATGTCTTTGGGCTACCAATATCAAAATATTGCCATTATCTAACTTATACGCATCAACTGGACCATACTGAGTTTGAATACTATCTATCATATTTTGAGTATCTATAATTATTTCTCCTAATAGATTCATTCTAGGAGCCGCGACGAAAACATTCCCATTGCTTAACATTCTAGCAGAACCGAAATCACCAAAATTGAAATTGACGATTGTATCAAATATGCTCCAAGCAATATTACCATCTGTTGTTATATCTACTACGGAATGTTTATTAGCTTGAGCAATAACATATTCTGTATCACCTTGTTTTTCTACACTGACTGGATGCAATATATCCCAATAAATAATATCCAATTCATCTATAATCACTTCTAATTGATGATCATTCCCATCAATATCCATCATCACCTCTTGAGTAATATTTCCATCATCATCGAAATCTCCTAATTTCTTCCAATCTGCATCAGAAGGAATTATCTCTTGATAAAGTTTATTAATATCACCGTTCGTATAAACTGGGTATTCATAGAAACTATTAACTCTTATTAATAATTGGGGAAGATTATATCTTGGTTCAGCGAGATAAGAAGTGGTAGTCCCGTTGATATATTGTTTATGAGGTAGTAGAGAGTATAGATTAGTTGTAGAATCCAATGAAACGCTCTCCGAATCAAAAACTGGAGTGTCATAATCGGCAACTATATTTGTAGCACTATCCGCAAATATGAATGGATTATAGTTATTAGTGAATGCTGAACTTGGTTGATCTGTGCTTGTACCTTTAAATCCTACGCCGCCTGTTACTGAGCTTTCATCAAACCATTGTGCAGCAGGGAGGCTACCTGCTGTGCCTCCTGTCGCCGATCCACCCGTAGTAAGAGTTACTGGCTTCCAAAAATCAGGATAAATAACAATCTTTTTTGAACTTGACCAACTATCTATTTCAGCTTTTGCTTGAGATGTTAAATCAAAGATTAATATAGCTCCCACTTCATTGGAAATTGTAGTTTTATCACCAGTTTTACCTAACCCAGGAATAATAGTAAATCCAGATTGTGTTTCGGCACCAGTAGTAAAATTATTACTATTATTTATATTTTTGAATTCTGTACTATCTAAATCCTTAATATTTTGAATCAAAGAGCTACCAATCATTCTTGCTGAAGTTTTTGATTCATCCCCAAGCGGCATTTCATTTGTGCCATCTATTGATACTATAGATATTTTACCAAGATTTAATGCTGACAATTGAAGATTTTGGCTAAAACAAATTGCTATTTGAGCCAAACGAGTATTATAGCTCGCTGTCAAGGCTACAAGATCTCTATTTTTTAAGCCTAGATATGAATTGCCTTGTATAATACGGTATGGATCACCAGTCCCATATAATTCAACTATCCTATCATTGCCTGTATCCGCTATTAACCATGTCCCATCTTCATTTTTTTCTATGAAAGATGGATGCAATAATCCTGATGCTTCTTTAAAGAAAGCTTGGATAGGACTTTTAGGTAGTGAAGTCCCATTTTCCTCTTGTTCTGCTATTTCTTGATTATCATCATCCAAAACTTTAATTGAATTTCCTTCAACATAATATTTAAGATTAGTGTTGCTATAATCGCTTAAAGATATACTATCAGGACCTGATGGATCATCTGTTAGAGTGATATTTGATATATTGATATAATCTTGCCATTCTTCTAAAGTGCTCCATGACCGCTGATTAGATTCAACGGATGCTGTATAATAAAGGATTAAAGATTCTAATATAGGAGAGACTGTTCTATCATCTGAAGCTGACAATGTAACTGTTATTTCAATCCATTGTGTTTTATTTTCATTTACCGTAAAAATAGTTGGGTCTGGTAAATATGTAATGATATCATGAGATGATGATAGTAATAAATCCGCTTCTGTATTAGCCGCTTTGGTAGAAACATCAATTTTTGGTAAAACTATTCCAGTATAGTTAGGGATGGTGGAATCATAATCAATAAAATCCCATATAGCTGCTTGATTAGGAGAAAATCTGAATTTAATAAAACCAGTAGCTGAGTATGTCAAATCATTATAACGATACATTATAACATCTTTTTCAGGATCAGTATCTTTTAATATATCTGATACAACTGTTTTCATTTTGGAATATTCTGGTTGTTGTATATCGAATTCAAAAGCCTCGCCAACAGCCCATCCTGTTGCAGTCGTTGAATAAAACCCGACACCTGCGACATGGCTTAAATCTGAAAACTGTGTCAAATCTATCTGAATAAATTGCCATCCATCTGTCAGTAATCCGTCTGCTAAAATTAATGCTCCTGTTGGTACTATTATTTTAGTGTTCGAAGACCCAGAAAGTTCAACAACCTCTACTGCATCCTCATCAAAATCTGGGGGAACAGCATCAACCAAAAAGAAACGAATATCTCCGTGGTTGATATTTTCTTCGCCTTCTAATTTAAAGGCGAACTCAAGTTTGGTGCTTCCTCTCCAATCTTGGGATTTATAGGAGTTACTCCCTGGCAACTTAAAGAGTTTGAAAACAAAATATCCCACATTAGCAACAACTCCAAAATTCTTGCCTTGTCCAAAACTATCATTATTGATAACCTGAACAGCACTAATCCATTGTTCAGTATCACTGGCTCTTTGGACCTCATTAACACTAGGATTTTTATCTAAAGTCACTGTTCCATCATCCTGAACAGTTATATTAGAAGATCTTGTTACAGTATCGAGAGAATTGTTATCAGTATCAGGGAAATCATTAATACTAAGATTAAAAGCATCTCTAGCTTCTTCAAAATCTTGTTTGGTATTCCAAGTAATAAAATCAGACCCGCTAGGAGTTGCTAATATCCCCAAAATTCTATGGCCAACAGTATCAATAACAGCAGTCATGAACTCACTATCATCAATCCAATCATCTGTTGTAATACCCGGAATAAATGCTATTAAATTTAGTAAAGTTTCATCTATTTGAATAAAAACATGCTTCAACATCAATACTATCTTCACCAAATTGGCTATTGCCACATCTCCAAGATAATGATCTGTTTTTAGATCTAAGGCTAAAATTATGGCTTCTATTTGAGCATGAGAAAGTATACCGCTTCCAACAAGTTCACTATGAGAGAATTTAGCTTGGCGATCTGGGCTCAAAGTTCCCTTGGTGATCAAATCTGCTGATAAATCTCCAAAAATATGGTCAGCAGATAATTTACCAGTAACATTTCTCATTAAGTCTATTTTACTAGGATTATTGGCCCCTCCTATATGGATATGGTCTTTAATGAATTTAGATAAATTATCGAATAAACCTATTTCATCTCTTAATTCATAAGTAGCATCATCTAGGACATAACTAATGATTGTACCAGAATTATCTATCACTGGTTTCATAACAATTTCTCCAACTATTATCAGACCCCCAGGAGAAATTTCAAAATCTTGTGCGTCTCTAACGGTTGTATTGTAATCGTTATAATTCAGAATATTTGTGGAAGCAAAGAAATTTACAGAACGATCAACATTTGTATTATTGGTTTCGATCCCGTATATAATATATTTAATGCCAGTGCTAGGAACAGTCAGCCCAGGTGGAACTTCTAATGTGACAAAAGTATTATCAATTGTCATCGTTGATTTATAGCCAATATGACCACTACCGGGAGTAATCGCGATGACATTACCAGCAGAAGTTCCTTGTATTTCCCATCCTGTCAATATACCATTACCAAATAGAGAATACAATTCAAACATCTGAGTTTCAACTGCTTGCCATCTTTTAAATTCTTCATGGACTACAGAACCAGTGTTGACTCCTTCTGTAAGGTAGAAGAAGCGATAAATATCGGTATATGGTTCGGCCATTATCTTTCTCCCGAAG
>Ga0172369_10002700_pt1 | contig 24008 bp, 16 predicted proteins | sample LakKiv25m_FD_114539 | JGI IMG/M metagenome (GOLD analysis project Ga0172369, IMG submission 114539) | Freshwater microbial communities from Kabuno Bay, South-Kivu, Congo - kab_022012_11.25m | ecosystem: Environmental > Aquatic > Freshwater > Lake | place: Democratic Republic of the Congo...
ATGTAGCTCATAGTATTAATCTTACTATGAGATGCAAGGTTTGTCAAGCGATATCAGGGGTAAATTACTCATAAAGTGGCCGGTGCGAGAAATTCATAGTAAGAAAAGCGGAGATTTTAGGTTCCTTTTTCAAACCGAGCTCAATGGTTACCGGATGGATCGGGAATTCTGTTCGATGCAGGCAATACAGATAACCAGACAAAGGTTGGAAATTTCGACTTGTGGCAGGTGTCTATCGATGGACAATCAAAACGTCTTCTAAAAGGTGCAACTCTTAAAGCGACATCTGCTAATGCCCGTCATTGGTTGTTCGATATATCCGGAGATTGGTATGAAGTCTCGATAATCGATTAGGAGGGATATCATGACCAGGTTGAAATGGACTATTTTATTAACAGTTCTCATATTTGTTGCTTCGCTAAGCACCTACATCTTGCTCTTTTGTAATGATAATGTTACTACAACTATGCCAGAATACAACATATCGCCACTTGTAAAAGATCAATTGGTAGATCCTTTTAGCGCATTAAATGAAATGCCATCTTTCAAACTGGCCTTGATGGCGAAACTTGATATGTCGATTGTTGAAAATGAACTTTCAAACGATATCAATATCGATATTCATCATAGCGAAATATCTCCCGATGGTAAAAGGATTGCATTACTGATAGATACAAAAGCTGTAAAAGAGTTATGGATGTTAGGTTTTACCGATAACGTTGTTGTAATGTCTAAAATTCAATTGGGCGATAACTTCTCCGAATTTCGTTTGATCCACTGGGATCCGAAAAGTCCTGAATATCTCTATGGTGAAGTCTTATTCAATAAAAACGATACTATTTCTCATCAGATCTGGCGATTTCGTTATGATGGGACAGATCTTTCTCGAATAAGCGCAAATAATGAAAATTATTATTTAGGTGCAGTTTATCCAGATGGAAATTCTATCATAATCGGTATAAGCAATAAGTTGGAAAAAGGTAAAATAGATTACTTCATTCACTCATTAATAGACAATACTAGAGAGAAGATTGAGAATCCGCGATATTATATTGATTTTCAATTGTGGGATTTTACAAAATCGCATGATAATGAACGCATATCACCTGATTCTTCTTTTTCTGCTTTTAGTATTCCAGTTATAGATGTTCTCGGATCTGATCCACCGACTGATAATTCTCATATTGCAGTTATTGAGCATGCCACTAAAAAGGTGTTTGCTATGATTTTCGATCAGCAGTTATTTTACAGTACTAAAGAACATATTATTTTTCAGCATCAAAATTATTCGTGGTTTCCTGATTCAAGTGGCTTCTTTGTTTGCTTTACATCAAAAGATGACCCATTTAATGAGAAAACAGCAGAGATTTGGAATGTATTAATAGACGGTACTGAAAAACGATTAATGAAAGAAGTATTAATGATAGCCACCTCAACAAACGGTAAGAATATGTTAATGAAATATAATAATAATTATTTTATCATCTCAACTGATTATCATACATAGAGCCAATACCGGGGACAGGTTATATATTTCTAAAACTAGTATTTGTGGAAAACCGGGGACAGTCACCTATTTATTGCCAACTTTTTTCAAATAAACGATGATCGTCTCTCACTGACCCCGTATTCCTTAACGCAAGTATCCAGGCAGGCGAGACGCCTGCGATCCCCAGGGGTTTTGACGAATCCCGGCCGGCGTCGTATACTCCGCATGATGGCAAACGTGAAAACTCCCTGCGATCTGGTACATGCATTTCCCTTCTTTGCCGGGCTGGACGAGCAGACCTATGATGAGTTGCTCGCCGGCGCGACGACGCGCCGGTATGGGAAGGGGGAGACGCTCTTTCTGGAGGACGAGCACTGCAAGGGGCTGTTCCTGGTGCAGTCGGGCGTGATCAAGATTTATAAACTGTCGGAAAGCGGCAAGGAGCAGATCCTCACGCTGGCACGGGCCGGCGATTCGGTGGCGGAGCTGCCGCTGTTCGATGACGGACCCTATCCGGCCTCCGCCGAGGCGATGGAAGATTCATCCGTGCTGTTCATACCCGCGGAGACCTTCAACGGGCTGCTGCTCAAGCGGCCGCAGTTGTGCCGCTCGATCATCACCGCGCTGGCGCAGCGGCTGCGCAAGCTGGTGGGGCTGGTGGAAGACCTGTCGCTTCGCCACGTGCGCGAGCGGCTGGCGCGCCTGCTCATCGAGGAATCTGGCGGCAAGCGCGTTTTCCGCCTGGCATATACCAATGAAGAGCTGGCCGCCCGCCTCGGTTCCGTCCGCGACGTAATCTCCCGCACCCTGAGCGCGTTGCAATCCGAAGGTTACATCCGCCTGGAAGGCCGCCTCGTGGAAATCCTCGACCCGCGTGAACTGGCGGCGCTGGCAGGAGAGGGGTGAGGAGTGAATGTTGAATGGTGAATGGTGGATGATCGATAACCAGAAAGCCTGCCTGCTATTCACCATTCACCATTCACCATTCACCATTCACCATTCACAAATGTATATCTTCCTCCTCCGCCAGTTCCTCCGTCTCCAGCTGCACTGTCATGTGCGGGACGCTGTATTTATCATGCAGCAGGCCGCGGATTTCATCGAGCTTGACGCAGGCGAAGTTCTCGCAGTCTACCACTACATGGCAGCTTAGCGCATAAAGACCGGTGGTGAGAGTCCAGATATGCAGGTCGTGGATGCCGATCACCCCCGGCATGCCCAGTAAAGCGGCGCGCAGCTCATCGGTATCGATATGGGGTGGGGCGGCTTCCAGCAGCACGTCAACCGCCTCGCGAACCAGACCGATGGCGCTTGCGGCGATGAGCAGGGCGATGCCGATGGCGAGAATCGGGTCGGCAATCGTCCAGTTGAATGCCAGGATGAGGATGCCGGCGAAGATGGCGCCCAGCGAGCCGAGGGCGTCGCCCATCACGTGGTAGAATGCCGCGCGCACGTTGAGGGAATGGGCGTGGCCGTGGTGCAGGATATACGCGCCGGCCAGGTTGATGACCAGGCCGCCGGAAGCGATGAGCAGCAGCCCCATGCCCTGCACCTCGGGCGGTTCCCGCAGGCGCCGGATCGCCTCGTAGATTACGAACGCGGCGATGAGCAGCAGCGTGAGGCCATTGATGAGCGCGGCGAGGATCTCCAGGCGATGATACCCGTATGAGCGGCGCGGATCGGGCGGGCGCGCGGCGAACCGCAGCGCAACCAGCGCCAGCGCCAGCGCGGCCACGTCGGTGAGCATGTGCCCGGCATCGGAAAGCAGCGCCAGGCTGTTGGTCAGCAGCCCGCCGATTACCTCGGCCAGCAGGTACGCGCTCGTCAGCACCAGCACCGCGAGCAGCCGCCGGCGGTTGCCGGCCGCCATGGCATGCCCGCGGTGTTGCGCGTAATCATGGTCATCCATACCGGGATTATTCTTCCCGTTTTGCCTCCGGCTGTGGCGCCAGCATTGTTTGAAGAGCCTTCATCGCGGAATACAGGAAGTTCAACTGCCCGCCGGGAACGCGAACCGATCCGTAAAGGTAGCCGGGCTGTATCTCCTGGCAGGTGGTGATGGGCGGACCCTGCGGTGGGAACAGCGCAATAAACATGCTTGCGCGCTCGCGCTGGTCGGGCGGGAGCCAGCTTGTGACAACCATGCTCAAATCGCGCAATGCAATGCTCTCGAACCCGATCGCCTTTTCAGCAATATTCTGCTTGAGCGTGCGGTAACTATCGCCGGCGGTGAAGTTGTCCTCGCCGGGTTGGCGGATGCGCCTGATCAGCGCCGCCATCTCCTGGTTACTTTCGTAACCCATCGTCACCAGCATCTTATCGCCGAGATAGGCTACGCGGCATTCCAGGTTGAACGGCACCGGCGTGGTGAAGACAGGCGCATCGTCATTGTTCACTTCGGCAGCGTCAGCCTCAACCATTCCGACGGTAATGCAATCTACCGGCAGGCCTTCGATCGTTTCCTTATCCGGTTTCACGTCGAATTGCACGGTATTCGACAGCATACCGCCCAGCACGGTATCGCTCGTGAGGATCAGCTCGTTCACAAAGGCGCGCACGGTAGCGCGCGCATCCGCTTCATTGGCGATATGGTACACACCTACCAGCGCCGCGCCGGCTTCCGGGTCCGCCGGAACGGTTACTCCGATGGCCCGCCCGCCCGAGCACTGGTTCATGAGGGCGCCGAAGCTTTCGGCGAGCGCCATGCCGCGCTCCTCCGGCAGGAAGCCGGCCAGGATGCCGAATGCCACGCGCAGCATGAACTGCGACGTGCCCGGCGCGCCCGCCAGCGCCGGACCGCTCGCTCCGCAGTAAGCCAGGTTCTTCGGCAGATAGGCAGCGTAGTCGCCGGCGATGGTATCGGGCGCCGGATTTTCCATGCCGCGCGCCAGCGGGCTATCCGCCACCGGGATGACGAAGATTTCCTCCCGCAAGTCCGGGCCATCCATCGTCAGTCCCACTTCAATACGCAGCACGTTCTCCTGCTGTTCGTGTATCAGGTCGATTACCGGCAGCGCCATCGGCTCCAGCAGGGGCGGCATGTTTTCCCCTATCGGGGTCAGCTCAAGGTTGGCGATCTGAAACGACAGCGTGATGTCGAAGGTAGAGAGCAGCGGCAGGTCGAGCTCGACGCCGGTGAATTTCGGGGCCGCCGTCATGCTGCCCACGGCGAAATTGCCGGCGAAGGTAAAGCGCAGCTTCGTCGGTGGATCGGCTTTTTCATAATATGCGCGAAAGGCCGGGGGATCGGTCAGCGGCAGCACCAGGTAGACCGGCGGCTCCAGCGCGGGATTCGGCTTCATCTCCCCGTTGTCTTCGATGAGGGGGGGAATATCGCCCACCTTTTCCGGCGGCATGACGACCACCCACACATCGCCCCGCGCGTCAACCCCCGGCAAGCGAGCCAGGCCGTCCACCATATCCCGCATCATCGCGGTGACGGTAGTCATGTTGGCGCGGGCGTTAGGCGCGCCGGGCGCGCCCGCGGGTATCAGCCCGTCGATCATGCCCAGCAGGGGAGCGAAGCGGGTCAGTTGCTTCTCCGGATCGGTAACCTTGATCCCTATCAGGCTTTTCGACAGCGCCAGTGTTTCCTCACCCCGCGCCTGCCCGGCCAGCAGGCCGGCCAGAATACACACGACAATCACAGCGTACCGCATGCCATGCTCCTTTCGAATGGGAGGCGCTGCCGTTCCGCGCCTCAGGCGAGTGAATATTTCCACGGCTATAACGAAATTCCTGTATTGCCGGAGCGCGGGCGGGACACCCGCGCTCCGGCTTACCGGCGCACTACCACGCGCACGCTGGTGGAGATGAGCGGGTCGATGGCGCGGCCTTTCTTATCATCGACAACGCGCCACCCGGTAGCGACGATTTCGTATTCCCCGGGGGGCAGGCCGCGGCTGTCCAGTGTATAAGTATCGCCCTGCGGCTCGAACCGCTTGTCCGGCAGGTTGCCGCGCACCGGATGGGCGGCCACGGTAACTATGTCGAGATTGCCGGTTGCCCGCGCGGTGACGGAGATTTTTCCCGTCACCTCCTGATCGGGAGTCAGGCCTTGCAGGGATATGCTGTTAAACCAGTCGATGCCCGCGTAGCGCAGCGGCGGCGCCAGCGCGGGGTCCTGGGTGAGCACCACCGCGACGTAAGCGCAATACCCGGCGTCGCCGGCCGGGCGGGCAGTAACGCGCAGGCGCTGGCTCTCATCTACGTCGAATTCGCCCAGTTTATACCATCCGTCGGCGCTGCCCGCGCGCACCGACTTCGCCAGCTTGACTTCCGGATTGCCCTCCAGGGAGCTTTCAGTCACACTCACTTCAATTCCGCGCGTCCGCGGCTGCGCCAGCACCCAGAGGTGATAAACGCCCGGACGGGCGAGGAACAGGTGGGAATCCTCCGCCGCGCCGGCGGGCGCAACCCGCCCCCAGCCGTCACACAGGGGCGCCGGATTCCAGGCGCCCAGCATATCGCGCCCGCCCATCAGCGCCACGCTGTGTTTCCTCGTGAGTCCGACGGTCAGCGCGCGGTAAGGCGAGGCGGCCACACGTCCCTTTCCATCCTGCGCTTCGATGCCGTAGACGAGCGTCCTGCCGCCGGCTTGCTCGGGCAGAGCGCCGGTGAACAGCACGTTGCCGCCGCCCGGCACGGGATCTAATGCCAGCGTCTCCAACCTGGCGGCGCTGTCGCCGTAGCGCAGGCGCACCGCCTTTACCCCATCCGGCGAAAAGGCGGTTACCAGCACTGCCAGCGGCGTTCGGGCAGGCGCAGGCTCCGGCACAAATTGCGCGGACAGCAAATAAGGCCCCTCCGGGTTGCTGACCAATCCCACCTGATAAACATATAGCGGTTGAACTCCCGCCGTCAGGGTGACACGCAGTGTCCCGCCGGTGATATGCGCCGGGACAACCGGAATATCGGTATCCTCCGGCGCAACCCGCAGGTCGATCGGTTCGGCCCGATTCACGCTGGCCACGCCGGAACCTTCGGTAAGCAGGCGCAGGATCGTTCCCGCGGCCGGGATGCCATCAACGGGAATACGGTAGGTAATCGAGCTGCCGACGGGAACAACGCGGCTGTCGCCCTCGACTTTCGAGGCGCCGGCGTCGGCCAGCAACGATGCGTCATCCGGCGGCACGATGGGCGTAATATATTCGGCTACCGGGCCGTCGAGTCGAATCGGATGCTCATCCAGACCGTCCGGCAGGCCGTCGCCGTCCGAGTCCTGCCGCCGGGGATCGCTGCCCAGGTACGTTTCCAGCGTATCGGACAGGCCGTCGCGGTCCGTATCGGCGCCGGTGACTTTTACGGTAACTTGCGGGGTGATGGTTTCGCCGAAGCCGTTGCCCTCCACCACGCGCGCATGCAATACCAGATCGCCGCCGGTCAGCATGGGGGGCAGCTCCGCGATCCATTGCCCCTGTCCGGTGGGCAGCAGGTTTGCCACCCCCGGCATGCCGTTCGGGGCCAGGTAGGCGATGTGCGCTTCCACTACCGGCGCGGCGCCGTCAATGCGCACCACCGCGCGCAGCTCGCTCGCGTCGGTCACTTCCGCCGGCACGCCGGGCGATGAAACGCGCAGCGTGGGCGGGCGGCGCGAAAATTTTATCAGCTTGTTTGCCTTCACATAGGCTTCCATGGCGTCGAGCTCGCGTTTCGTGCGCAATAGTTGCGAAGGAGTGACCACCGTGTGCGTACGCTGGATCTCCGGCAGCATGGCGCTGAGCACCGCCGGCGGCACGCCGTTCGGGTCCAGGTAAATCACCTGGTTGGGGCCTTTCAATATATCGAGCGCCTGACGCAACTCGGCAACCGAGGCAACACGACTGGCGAGTACCACGGGGAAATCGGCGGGCAGGCCGCCGGCCAGCCAGACCGGATCGTCCTGCCGGGCCAGCGGCTGCACGAAGGCGCCCTGCCAGCCCGCGCGCGCGACGGCAAGCATGGCCGCCGTGGTGGGCCATTCACCCGGCTCGCCGCGCACGGAGACGACGGACAGGTCCATCTGCCGCGCGCGGGCCGGATCGGCGCCCGGCGCGGCGATCAGCTCGACGGCCGTTCTCCGCGCTTTAGCCAGCGCCAGCTCATATAACGCCGGCGCCGCCTCCAATATCGCCGTGGGTGTCTCCACCCCCACCGGCACCCGGTAGTCGGCAAGGTCGTCGAGCAGGCGGGGCAGCGATGTCGCGGCATAATCCAGCGTCTGCGAGCCGGCGCCGACGGTGGCGCCCAGGTTGTAAATCAGCGCCACCGTGCCCGATGATTCCACCTTCGGCGTTTCCGCGCGAAACTGCACCAGCGGGCGCGTGACCGGGAAACGCATGAAACAGGAGAGATTGGCGGCGTCGCGCGCCGGCAGGTAGGAGAGCGGCCTGTTGTCATGCAGCCGGAGCAGCGCTCCCCGCGCCGCGGCCACCTCGACGTCGTCGCTGCCCGGATGGCCGATCACCTGGCCGCCGTCCGGCAGCGCGGCCAGCAGCCGGCGCAGCAGCGGGGCGTCCCGCTCCGCGAAGGGCGACAGTCCCACCGCCGGCAGCTTGCGCGCGACGATCAGGTCGCCCAGCAGGTGTCCGTCTTCCGGCGCCAGCACCAGCGCGCCGGCATCCAGCGCGTGGCCGAACTGTTCCGCCAGGCGCGCATAGGCCGACAGGCGATCCGCCCAGCCGGTACGCAGGTCGAGCACGGTCGGCAGGTCGCGGGGGGTGTCGGTGACAATGACGGTTCCCGGCGCTACCGCGGCAACGGAGAGGGCGATATTGCGCGTCCAGGGTTGCGCCGGATCATACAATACCTGCCCGGTCAGCGACGGCTTGCAGAGCTCGAGAAACTCGTTTGGCGCGAGCACCTCTTTTTTCAAATCATACGCGGCAACGAGAGCGTCGGCCCAAGCGGCATCCTCTTCGCCGCGTGCCAGAAACACCGCCGCGTCCCCCCCCTGGCGGTTGATGGCGCCCTGCAGCGAACCGAGCCAGACTTCCAGCTCCGGCTGTCCTTCTATCGAGCGCAGGTCCACCACGCGCAGCAGCGTGGGCACGGCGGCATGCCCCAGCAGGGCGCACAGCAGGATTCCCACCAGCAGAAAACATCGTTTCATCATGCACTCTCCTGAAAGAAAAACCAGCGGACGCAGGAAAACGGCATTTACCGCGGAATATTATAACTCGAAAAGTCCATATCAGGGGATATCCGCCCGATTTATGGGATGCATGCCGGGGCGCCGGGTGGCGGCTCCCTTTTCGTTATCCCCCGCCCGATGCCGGTTAAACGGCGGCAGCGGTTTCAGTTTTTTACCGGCGTCTGTCGATGTTGGGCGGTTTTTTGTGCGAGAAGCGGTTAAACCGGCAGGGAATGGGATATGATATGGATAACGAAAGAGTATGCCGCGACAAGCGAGCGGGCATCGATCGCGGCAGACAACGCGCGCTCCGGGGAATCGGCCCGGCGTCGCCGTTGTGCGGCCCGCGGCTGGGGCGGGTAAGCGTTATGCGAAAAAACCGTGCGGCTGGTTTCACGCTCGTCGAGATTGTCGTCGTAATGGCTATCGTCGCGCTGCTGATGGCCATTATCGTGCCGATCTTTTCCACCTCGGGAAAGCGAATCAGCCAGCAGACATGCATGAACAACCTGCATGCCCTTGGGGTAAATCTCACGCAATACTGGCAGGACTATGGAGCTTATCCGGCCGCTCCGCAGCCGGCATACCTGCGCACCCTCGACCCTAAATATACGCCCTTCGGATATCTGCCGACGCGGGTGGTTATCTCCACCGATCCCGCCACCGCCCTCGACGATCTCGGCATCGACGGAGTTTACGCGGGCGATAATCCCATGGATTACCAGATTACGGTCAACATTTCCGCCAGTGACAACGCGCCGAATCCCGATGAATACCGGTGGTCGGACAACGGCGGGCAAAGCTGGGAAGGTCCCTTCCCCATCAGCGATACGGATACCGCCTTCGGCCTCCGCCACGGCCTGCAGGTGCAATTCGCCAATCAGTATGGCCATTCGACGGCCGATGCCTGGACAATCTCTCTCGAGCCGAAGCTGTCGCCGGATTGGCTGCAGTGGCAAACCCCGTCGCCGGATGATTATCCGACGATTGCCAATGCCATCCCCAACGATTCGACGGCGACGCCGGTCAGCGTTGATTCTACCGATTTCCTCTGGGATAACCGGGCGGCGGCGATCACCTCGCCGGATAAAGCCTACCGCGAGCTTTTTATAGTGAAAGAAGTGAATACCGATAATAACACCTTCACGACCTACCGGCCTGTCAGTGACATCTTTCCCGCCGGCAGCGTCATCGAGCCGGGGTATTTTGAGTTCACGATGGATCCCGCAGATTCGAACCATCCGCTCGACGACACTATCGATCAGCATTTCGTCAGCGGCAACTTCGGCCTGGCGCGTTTTCTCGAAATCTACGGATTGAGTAAGCGGCAGTTCCACTGCCCGCAGGTCGAGACCACGGAGAACGTGGATACCGACGCCAACCTGCGCATGTCCACGGAAGGCTCCGGCTTCACGCGCAGCCTGCGTTTCGATACGCTGCTGTCCGGATTCAACACTTATGATGTGACCTATAACTACGATCAATACGACAACGACATCCGCTATTTTGACGCGCGCCTCGGTTTCAACGAGCTGAATGCCAGACGCCAGTTGAAGGAAAAATACCCGCCCGCCGATACGGTGGTTACCTGGTGTTACGGCCACCGGCCCGATCAGACGCCATCCTTCGATCCCGGCGCGCCGGACGAACCGGACTTGATCGACGAATCCTTCATCGCCCGGCAGGAGCAGAATCAGCGCGACAAAAAGGTACTGATTTTATGGGTCGATGGCGCCGTAGACGCGATGTCGCCGTATCTGGCGCGCGGCGCCGATGACGCGTTTTACTGGGTTCCGCCGTTCCTGTATTCGCGGGGAGAGTGGCAAAAGTGAGAAAACCCGTGATGGACAGCACAGCACGGCAGCCGCGCCGGGGATTCACCCTGGTGGAGCTGCTCGTCGCCATCATCATCCTGCTCGTCGGCGTGGTCGCGGCGCTGCGCATCTTCCCTCCCGGCTTCGCCGCCTTCAATGATGCGAAGAAGGAGACCATCTCAGGGGCGCTGCTCGACAATTCGTTCAATTTTCTCGCCGACAACGCGGACAGCCTGCCCGATGCCATCCTGCCCGTCGATTCGAGCGCTTCCACCGCCATCGCCAGCCGGCTTGATTTCGGCGATCTGCGCGCGGTCAGTTATATTCCCGGCCTTACGGATTCCTGGGCATATGCGCATCGCTATACCTTCGGCGAAGATCCCTGGCCGTTATGGCAGCCGCTGAGCGCGCGCATCCCGCGCCTGGTGATCGGCGAGAAGGTGACCATTCCGTCGGACATCAATGCTTTTCGCGATCCGAATGACACCGGCGATCCGCCGACTCCCTACAATCTGGCGCGCTTTCCCAGTTATGTCCCGCACTTCGCTCCCATCGAAGCGGATTCGCTGTACTCGCTGCTGGTTTATGATCTGCGTTATGTCAGCGGCGGCACACCGGCGGATCTGGTCTATGTCCGCGGCGCCGACAGCTTTACCTTCGCCGATATCGGCGAGCCCCGCTTCATCCGCATGACCTATTCCTGCACCGATGGAAGCAGCGTAGTGCAGGTTCCGCCGGCGGTATGGCGGATCGACGGCGACGGCGCGGTCATCCACCAGGGCCGGCAGGACATCGATGGGCAGAATATCTCCGCCACGGTAAGCGGCGCCGATCCCTACACCATAACGCTGCACCTGCCGGGAGGCTGGACGGTGGTGCCGGGCAGCGAACAGCTCAACCGCGCTTATGAGTATGTCGATATGGACAATCCGGCCGACATGCAAAACCTGATCAGCCGCCAGTTCTGCCTTTACACCCTGCCGGACCCACTGCCCCGTTATGTGGGGATGACGAAAACGCTGCTCTCCATGCTCATCTTCTCGACGGCGGACAGCGGCAAAACGGTAAAGATCGACTATGTCGTCGCTGATTGGGGCATCCTGCACGACGATGTTATGGTGGATAACGACGGTTATGTCACGCTGACGACCCTGCCGCGGTTCAGCAGCCGGCCCCAGTTCCCGCGGGAAACGCAGCCGTGGGGATTGCTCGAGCCGATGACGGGCGGCGACCTGAACGTCGTCATGACCCTCTTACACCTCTACTCCAATAATGTTTTCAGCGTGGAATTCGATCCCGCCGCGAAAAATCAGAACCTGGGCGTGCTGGAAAAGGGCTACCAGGTGAATACCCTGCTGACGACCGGACCGGCGAATTACAAGCTGCTGATCGATATGTCGAACGTGCAGCAAAAACGCATCCGCCTGGGCGTATTGAGCAGTTCTGTGGATGACGGGGGAGTTACCCGCCCCATCGCGGATTGGAACGCCCTTGCCGGGCAGTCATTCCGCTTTTATTACCGGGCGCAGGACGATTGGGCGGTACAGTTTTTCCGCGCCCCCGCGGAGTTCGGCTATATCAGTGGCATCGACATCTACAATAACTCTGATTATCTGGGCTGGACCAATTACACGCGAGATAACGGGAACAGCATATTCGTGCCGGGAATCTATGCCGGGCAGTCGATTGCAGTGGATTACCAGTATCGCGATCTCTGCCGGATAATCAACAGCGAGACCGATAGCGACACGGTACAGGTAGATGCCACCAGACGGCTGGCGGAAGGCGCGTCGGTGCGGATAATCGAGCCGGATGGCGCCGTCAATCCCGCGGGCACGCTCATCATCGAAGACATCGACAGCCGCCTGAAAACCGTGCGGTTCAACACCGCCGTGAACAGCGTCCCGCGCGGATCGTTCCTGCTGGATGAGAACCCGGATTCCACCCCGCTGCAGCGCGCGGCGGGGGAAGCCCATTATGTGCCGGCCCCCGATCCGGACACGGGCGACAGCCGCGCCAGCAGGGTAGCGCTGCAACATTTACCCGCGGCCGGCACCGTGCCCGCCGTCCGCGGGACATCGGTCATGCTCCGCGCACTGTGGACGCAACCGCGCAGCGGCGAAGCGTATGTAGTGGATGACGACTGCGCATACAGTTTTCCAACGAAGATACGCACGTTGAACGAGCGCTGGCGCGAGAAGACGGCGGTGATCAATCTGCCGGCGAGTGCTAAGTGAGAAGGGGTTAGGGATTAGGTGATAGGGTTTGGGACATAGGCGCTTAGTATATTAAGGGTTGAAAACCATTAAGAAAAACAAGTTGTTAGGTTGCGGGCAAAGCCAGCGTTGGTTATTAAAATAAAAAAAGAAAAAATAGCCACGCGGGTGAAGGGCTGAAGAATATGAGAATACATATGCAGGGAGAACGGGGTGACAATATACTGAACCGGAGGCGCCGCGGATTTCATCCCGGCCTGACCCTGATGGAGTTGGTCGTCGCCATCTCGCTCTTCGTGCTGGTGCTCGCCCTGCTGGGCTTCCCGCTGTTCGCGGCTTTCGGCTACCTGCAAAAAGCCATCGCGCAGAGCGAAGCGCTGCGAACCGGCAAGCGGGTCATGAAACAGTTGACCGGCGAATTGAGTGACGCCAGCGTCATCTTCTCCATCCCGCCGAACGGTGAATGGATCAGCTTTTTGCCGTCCGACAGCAGTAATGCCGCGTTCGGAAACTTCGCCGGTTCCGCGGTCAACGTCAGCCTGATACGCTACAGCCTGGTGCCGGATTTTCCGTGGATATGGGACGATTACGAAGGCCAGACGGCATCGAGCTGGGTGCTGTTGCGGCCAAATTATGCCACCGTTTCGTCGGAGTTTCCGCTACAGCATCCGGATAATTACCGATATGCGCGGCATCGCTTCCCGTTTTACGCGGAAAATGCCGTGAATGGGAAGCTCAATCCCTACGTGCTGGCCCGTTATCAGGAAAGCGGCCTGGCATACGGATCGGCTCTCAATTATGCTCTTGACGGCAGCTACCCGCTGAATCAGCCGGACTACCAGGCGCTGACAGGTGAAAAGCGCCTGGCCGCGGTTCTGCAGCGGAAGGTCCGCGACGAGCTGGTCGCCATCTCGCCCTACGGCCCGGAGTGGGATGTCTCCCACTTCGTGGTTCAGCCCATGCGCATGACGATGGAGGGGCTGCGCCGGCCCGCCACCGGCAGCGCCGTTTGCACTTCGCTGTATTCTCGCTACCCGCTATGGGCCGCCCGCAGCCGCGATCTCGATGAATACGCGGACAATCTGTTGGAGTATCTGTATTATCCGGTGGTCGATACGGCGTGGGCGGACTCGCTCTCCAGCCTGCGCGGCTTCATCGAAGAGCAGTATCCGTTATATAGGCTTTATCCCGTCACGGCGGACGGTCCGGTAGCATCGGTGAATAACACACGCAATCCCTTCGGCTACCAGGTGCGCGTCTTCCGCCAGGATGGCGCGCTTCAATTCGGCTTTTCCAGCACGAAAAATACCGCGACAAACGAAATGATTACCACTGCGGTGTGTAATCGTCACTTCATGGATTGGCCGCCCATCGACAGGCCGGACCTGGCTACCCCCGCCGGGACGGAATTTATCTTCGATGCGGGTTATCTGGCACAATGGAAAGCGAATGTCGAACGCCAGCGCGTGGAAGGCAAGCTCACCTTCGAGCAGCCTTACCAGCCGCAGCGCGAGGGAAATTCACTCATCGATGTTGCCGGAAGCTATTACCTGCCGATCTCCACGGGCGCGGGCTGGCAACAAAGCCTCACTTATCGGGTCAAGCCGCCGCGGAGCATAACGATCGACGCCAAGACCTATCGGCTGGTCGATAAGGACCCCGCGGCGCTCGCTGCCGATGAATTCTGCCTCCGATATCGGATCGATGGGCTGGATACGGGCCGGCGACATGGGAATTCCATCGAAATCGGCTCTTACGACTGGTGCCGGCGATCGCGCGAAGTGGTGTTCGGCGAATCGCCGTCATCGCTGGATATCAATGCGAGCTATACCATCTGCGACCTGCAGCCCACCGATACCGTGGTCGCAACCTACTCGACGCTGGGCATGCTGGATATCGGCTTGACGCTCAGCCGCGAGGACCGCGGCGCCGGACGGAAAAACAGCCGCCAGGATTTTGCCGTGAATCTCCGCGTGGAAGCGCGCAATGCTATGCGCCGCGCGCGGCAAAAGTAAAGAAAATTTTAGATTTTGGATGTTAAATTTTAGATTAGCTATTTAACGATATGCAATCTAAAATCTAACATCTAAAATCAACAGAATTGGAGGGGAAATGACGGCACTGCGCTCGACAACCGGATACCGCGCCCATCGGGGGCAGGCGCTCATCATGGCGGTGCTACTCATGTTCCTGCTGGTCGGTTTGGCCGGCGTATTCATCGCCACGATCAACCGCACGCTGGTGCAGACCGCGCGCGCGGCGGAACGCGATAAACTGGAGCAGATCGCTCAGTCGGGGATGAAGCTGGCGGAGTCCGAGCTGCACCAGGGCGTCTTCGGCGCCGACTGGCGCCCGGATGCCGGCCCGGACGCGAACAATCCCGGCTGGCAATACGACGGCAACGGCGGATTTTACAAGACTACCGTTACGTATGGCGGCATCAACGGTTATTCCGACTCCGAGCCGTTCCTGCAAAATCCGCTCGACCGCTACCTGAAGGTCGATGTAGAGGCTCGCTTTACGCTGGATAATCAGCCGAACGTAATCGGCTCGGAGCGGGAGGTTTACGAGGAAGGCTACGCGGAAGGCAGGAAGCCGAATAAAAAATTCCTGACGCGCAAGATCACCGCTTATGTGCCCATCGCGCTGACCGACTACCTGGTATGGGTTACCAATCTTTACGAAACCGGCGAGCCGGCCACACTGGGCAGCGATATCGCGCTGTCCAACCTGCGCACGGTGATGGCCAATCCCGAGACGTATAACGACGAAACGCTCAACACCACCGCGATTGCCACTGCCATCAACGTCAATATTCTCTCCACCTACGACGGCCCGCTTCGCAGTGAAAGCGACCTGCGGCTCGGTAACGCCCGCATCGACCTGACGCGCAATGATGCCAGTTATCGCGAAAATTTCCGCGTGCTTCGTGAGGATATGCTGCAGGTGCGCGGGATGCTGTCGGAATACGCCGACTCGACCGCGGCATCACGCCGGTTGCTGGTGAATAAGCATAACATGCCGATGGCAACCATTTTTTCGACGACCAATCTCGATCCGGTGGCTGATCGCGCGCAAATCCTGAGCAATATCACCCTGGTACAATACCTGCAGACCGAGGAAAACGCCGGCCCCATGTCCGCGCTGCGCGCTCCTAAGCTCGATGGAGACGGACTGGATCGTTATCGCAAGCTGACCCGCGACTCGGGCGCCATGGGTATTTATATCGAGAACCCGGCGGAGGTTCAACATCGCGACAAGCCGGATCCGCTGGAGAGTCTGCGCCAGGAGTGGCTGAATCCGGACAGCGACGATTCGGCATCATGCTGGGAGAACGGCGTCTATAAGCCGGACGATAAGGAAAAGGCGGTCAGGATAGTCCTGAACGACTGGGAATACGAGAGCGACAGCAATACCGCCGTCGCTGTCGCCATACCGACCATCGATCTATACGCGGGCGGCAACATCTTCAAAGATGAGAACGGCGACTCGACCAGCCATATATCCGTCATCTACCCGCGCAACGGCGTAATCTTCGCGGAGGGCAACGTGGTGGTGACTGGCCACCTGCCGGCCGCGGTGGCCTATGACTCAAATTCCGTCACCGGCCTCGCTCCGATCTTCGGCACGAACGGAGATCAGCGTCCGGGCGGGTGGAACGCGAGCGACGGCAGCATCCGTTATTATGTATCTCCCGCCAACCGGCGCTTCGATCTGACCGTGGTATCCGCCGCCACGGTGTATATCGAGGGGAGCCTGCTCGGTCCGGCCAGCCGGGAAGACAACGGGGGATATTACCTGTCGCAGTCGGCATTTCCGCCGAACACCTATATTCGCAACGGCTCGGAATACGACACTAAAATCGCCCTGCTGGCGGTGGATAACGTCTGCCTGAACCCCACCCGCATTTTCGAACAGGTTACCGATATCGACGGCAATCTTATCAGCCCCGTTCCCGACGTCGATCCGCTCACCTCAGAATGGTACTGGAAAGCGACGGCCAGTGCGGAGAACACCGCCTTCGTCTTCAGCTTCCGAACCGCGGGCCGCGTGCATCCGCGCACCCGCCTGCTGCTGCGGCAGGCCGCCGAGGCAAATGCCGATGCATCGGCAACCGCTATGCAAGCCGCCGTGCTGCGCATGACGGTGAACGACCAGTACCCGTTTTACTGGAACAAGGCCGCCGGCGAAACGTCCGCTACCAATCTGTATCTCTGCAACTCGGCGGTCGTCAGCACCCTCTACCCCTGGCTCGACGCGCTGCTGCCGGCCGTGCCCGACGATCCGGACCATCACGAGTGGCCGGATAAACAGTGGGGCGGCGGCAGCTATAAGCATTACCTGGTGACGCCGCCGTTCAATACCTTCGGCATGCAATCCTGGGACGTGGCGAATAATGCTCGCTACAGCGGACTGGCAGCCTCCATGACGCCGCTGTGGAGTTTCAACCGCTGGAACAGTTTCCTCTTCCATCCGATGGATATCCCGGAGGACCCGTACGATGGGGCGCCCTACCTGCTGCACGCGGGGAACCGGCAACCTACGGTCGCTACCGAGCGGTATGGTCCCGGCGTGCTAGCCACCTGCGTCGATCTGCAGGTTGACGCGCTGATTTACGCGCAGCGGGGAAGCTGGTTCATCATTCCGGGCGCATACTGGCATGACAGCAGCAACGGAACGGCGACGAAAGAGTTCAAGTGGCCGTTCCCGAAATATCGCGAACCCTATGATGTCCGCATCATCGTCCACGGCGCTATCGCGGCAAACTCGACCGCGCCGGCCGACGCGCAGCAACAGTGGATCGAGCACTGGCGCGGAGCGAATATCTGGTACTTCGATGCCAACGGCGACGGCCGGCCCGATATGCAGGACCCGGGCATGGATTCCTCGCTCTGGAATGCGACGGATTGGCGCTGGAATGGCAACGGAGACAACCGCCGGATGGGCATCACCTATACCTACGACGCCACCCTGGCGCGGCCCATCTGTTTCGACGTAGACCCGTCGGACCCCAGCATCCGCTACTACACCCCGCGCCTGCCGAAGCTGCCGGTCGGACCGGAGCTGTTGTTCGTACAGGAAGAGGAGGAGACGTGAGGGTAAGGGGTTAGGCGTTAGGGATTAGGGAGAAGGGGTTAGAGATAAGTCGTCATGTGATTTATCCCTAACCCCTTTTCGCTAACCTCTCACCCCTACCCGAGGCCGGCGGCGGCGCGCTGGCGCTTGCGCTTGGCTTTCTTTTCCCGCGTCATGCGGACGGACTCCGCCTTTTCCTTGCGGACATCGCCCTCGCGATTAATGGCGCCGATAACCTCGCGTTCGAATGCAAAGAACTTGTCCGGATTCGGACTCAGCTCGCGCAGCTCATTGATTTCAACTTGCTTTCCCATTCGGTGGTTCCGCTCCTCACGGCATCGATAAAATACGGGCAGCATTGTAGCAGTACATGCGCGGCGCGTCAAGCAGATTATGCGGAATATGAACCTGAGACCATGATTTAAAATTTGTAAAAAAGGAAATCGGCTCCGATCGGCAAAATATCTATCAGAACCATTCATCGAGTGGAGAATGATCCTTGACTTCGCCGCGCGATATGGCCGGGCATCTATTCTCCACCCATCCATTCTTTTGGATACCGTCATGACGCTTTCGGCTCAACGCTTTTTCACGATCTCGCCTACCGGAACCGCCGCATCGCGCTTGCGCGAGGCGGAAGGCTATTTTCTCTCCGGCAATTTGAATGAAGCGCTGGCCGCCGCGCAACAGGCCTGGCGCGAGCATCCACAGGAGCCGGATGTTTTCCGCATACTGGCCTACCTGCATATGGCACGGGGTGAATTTCCACCCGCGGTGCAGGCGGCGCGCCAGGCGGTCGTGGTCGAGAGCGGCAATCCGCTGTCCTTTGCCATCCTTGCCCAGGTTTACCTGACCTTCGGCGTGCAGAAAATGGCCCGCGATGTGCTGACACAGGCGCAGGAGCGTTTTCCCGGCGACCTTACCTTCACCGCCCTGCTGGCCGACCTGTGCATGCGCAGCCGGCAATTTCGCCAGGGCATCGAGCTGGCGCGGCAGGTGCTCGCCGGCAACCCGCATGACGGCTATATGAAGGCCCTGCTCGGGCAGCATTTCCGCACCCGAAAGCGATATCGAGAAGCAGCGCCTTACCTTCGCGACGCGGTCGATACCTACCCGCAGCGGGCCGATTACCTGCGCGACCTGGGCGTCTCGCTGCTGCACCTGCGGCAGTCCGACGAGGCCGCCCGTCACCTGGCCCGCAGCATGGCGCTGAACCCGCACGATCACATCACCAGGCACTATCTTTTTTATGCCATTCGCACGGAGCAGGTCGGCTCGTGGTACTGGTACGCGTCATGGTTCTTTTACGAGCACGGATTTTTCGGCTGGGTTTTCTTCCTGCTCGGGTGCTGCGCCCTGCCCACGGGCGGCATCTGGCTGCTCGTTGCCGCTATTGGCGAATATGCGGAATGGCAGGCCTTGAGCATACCGCTCAGCATTCTGCTCGTCGGCGTCATGCTGGTGGTGCTGACTGCTTCCGGCATAAGCATGCCCGCCCGCCGCGGCGAGCGGTTTGCCGTCTATCTGCAGCAACTTGTCGAACGGCTGCGCCTGATCGAACAGCCCGGACGGTAATCTCGGAGGACCCCCCATGTCCGTGACCTACGCCATGATTCGCGATCTGCCTACTGACGAGCGCCCGCGCGAGCGGTTAGAGCGTTTTGGACCGGGTTCGCTGGGTACGCCCGAACTGCTCGCCATCATTCTGCGCGTCGGCAATGCGCGCGTCTCGGCGCTGCAGTTGGCGCAGCAACTGATCGTCCATTGCGAAGGTTTGCGCGGCGTGGCGGCGGCATCCGTGCAGGAGCTGAGCGAAATACCCGGCATCGGCCTGGCCAAGGCCTGCCAGCTCAAGGCGGCCTTCGAGCTGGGCAAACGGCTGGCGGTCTCCAGCGAGTCGCCCCGCCCCATCATCTCCTCGCCCCTCGACGCCGTCAACCTGGTGATGGAGGAAATGCGCTATTATCCCGAAGAACACTTCAAGACGTTCTTCCTGGATACGCGCCACCAGGTGCTCGGGTTCGAGGAAACCACTAAAGGCACGCTCAACGCCAGCGTAGTGCATCCGCGGGAAGTGTTCAAGCCCGCCATCGCCAGGATGGCGAGCGCCGTGCTGATGGCGCACAACCACCCGAGCGGCGATCCGACGCCGAGTAAGGAAGACCTGGCGCTGACCGCGCGCCTTATACAAACCGGCGAGGTTATCGGTATCCCCGTCATCGACCACCTGATCATCGGCGACGGACGATATGTCAGCATGAAGGATAAGGGAATCATCAAATAACCCTCAGCCTGCCTCCGAAGCCATCCCGGCGCCATCGTCTTACGCGGGAAAAGGGATTGCTTCTCTTCGCGTCGAACAAAAAAAAGCCCGACATTCTCTCGATAATATAAATCAGGAGAAACGCCATGAACGAGCTTCGCATACTCACGGGTACCGCGAATCCGCAGCTTGCGCGCTCTATCGCCGATTACCTGGGCGTGAAGCTGTCCGAGACGCTGGTCAGCCGATTCAGCGACGGCGAGATTCGCGTGCAGGTGCAGGAAAGCGTGCGCGGCATGGACGTGTTCGTCGTACAGCCCACCTGCCCGCCGGCAAGCGAGAACAGCCTCGAGCTCCTCATCATTCTCGATGCCTTGAAGCGGGCTTCCGCGGCGCGCATCACCGCTGTTATCCCTTATTACGGTTACGCGCGCCAGGAGAAAAAGACGAAGCCGCGCGAGCCGATTGCCGCGCGATTGATGGCCGATCTTATCACCACTGCCGGCGCCCAGCGCGTTTTCGTTGTCGATCTCCATGTCGAGACCATCCAGGGATTCTTCAACCTGCCGGTTGACCACCTGCCCGCGGGACCTTTACTGGCGGAATATTTTCGCAGTCGCGGCTTCGCCGACGGCAACACGGTGGTCGTCTCTCCGGACGTGGGCGGGGTTGGGCGCGCCACTTCGCTGGGCGACCGGCTGGGAGCCGACCTGGCCATCATCGCCAAGCGCCGTCCCGAGCCGAACGAATGCGAAGTGATCGACGTGATCGGCGAGGTGGAGGAGAAGCGGGTGGTGATCGTAGACGACATGGTCGATACCGCCGGCTCGCTGGTTTCTGGCGCGCAGGTCCTGATGGCGCACGGGGCGCGCGAGATTTACGCTTGCGCCACCCACGGCATCCTATCCGGCCCGGCCATCGAGCGCCTGCGGGAGTCGCCCATCGAAAAGCTGGTCATCACCGACACCGTGCCGCTGTCGCCGGATAAGCGCATCTCGAAAATCGAAGTGCTGTCGGTAGCCCCCATGCTGGCGGAAGGCATCCGCCGCATTCACGGCGACCAGTCCCTCTCCAGCATCTTCGAACGTTTCTGGTTCCAGGAGACGAGGTGACCGGAAAATGAAAAATGAAAATTGTAAAATGAAAAATGCGCCTGAAATTAAGGGCAGATATTGTTACTCGGATAGAAGCCGTTTTTCATTTTACGATTTTCCACACCTCCACACTCTTCCTCCTCCCCCATGTTCACTTCCGTCCCACAATGGGGTATAATACTCCAACGGAGAGCGTCTCCTTGCTATCCGCGCAGATGAGCATTCGTTGGAGGAGCCATGACGTCTAACATACTCCGTATTTTCGGCATTCTGATATTGATCTGTCTCGTTTACCTGGTCATCAACATCGGCAACAAAGCCACGAAACCGGCGATGGTGGCGGCCAGGCAATTCATGACCGCGTTCGCCAATTCCGATCTGGATACGGTGAACTCGTTGCTGGATACATCCGTTTCCAGCGTGAGCCATGCGGGCGGCAAGATTACCGGCATCGAGTTCGAGGCACAGCATATCTCCGAGAGTGCTTTTTCCAATGCGCCCGCGGTGGAATTTTCCAATCAGGATATCACTTGCCGGGGCATTCCGCGCGACGGCAACGCGCAAATGACGCCGGATAATCAAAAAGCGACGGTGGCGCTGGAAATGAATACCGATAACAAGCAGGCCGGAAGTATCTACCTGCGCCAGATCGACGGCAAGTGGAAAGTGTTCTACATCGAAGAGCTGCCGAAGGATAACGAACGGTAATGCCGCAAACCCAACCGGAGGAAGATGCCCTGATCGCCCGGTTGGCCGCCATGCTGCCGGCGCCGCGCCGGACGCGCCTGGGCATCGGAGATGACGCCGCCGCGGTAGAGTTGCCCGGCGGCGATCTGCTGTTGATCACCACCGATCTGCTGATGGAAGATGTCCATTTCCGTCTGAGCTGGGGGGATTTCGCGCAGCTCGGTTGGAAGGCGCTGGCGCAGAACCTTTCCGACATCGCCGCGATGGGCGGAACTCCCACCCATGCGGTGATCGCCCTTGCGCTGCCTTCTCGGGTGATCGCGGCACAGGCAGCGGAGCTATATCGCGGCTTGAGCGAGCTTGCCGGGCAATCCGGAGTGGATATTATCGGCGGCGATACCGTCCGCTCGTCCGGCCCGCTGACGATTGGTGTGACGGTGATGGGGCGAGTGCCGGAAGACGAGCTGCTCACCCGCGCCGGCGGCCGCCCTGGCGATGCTCTCTTTGTCACCGGCGCGCTGGGCGCGGCGGCGGCGGGGGTACAAGTGCTCGATAGCGGCAGGCCGGCGCCGGAAAACCTTCGTCCGGCTATCCTCGCGCAGTTGCAGCCGCAGCCGCGGCTGGCGGCCGCGCGCGCGCTGGCGGCATCTTCCCGCGTCACGGCGATGATGGACCTCAGCGACGGCGTCGCCACTGATCTGCACCGCCTCTGTCGCGCCAGCGGCGCCGGCGCTGTAATCGAACGTCATAATCTCCCCATCGCCCCCGTCGTATTCGCTGCCTGCGCGTGGCTGGCGGAAGGTGGAATAGCCTGCGAGCCGTTGGAGACGGCGCTGTGCGGCGGCGAGGATTTCGAGCTGCTGCTCGCTGCGCCGCCGGATGCCGAAGAGGGGTTGCGCCGGCTCATCGCCCCCCTCCCATTGACCCGCGTCGGAATGCTCACCGCCTCCCCGGATATCCTGCTGCGCGGCGAAGCCGGCGATCTCCCGCTCCCCTGGGGATTCACTCACTTTTGAATCAGTAATAAGTGATAAGCGATAAGCGAGAAACGGCACGTGAGCAGTGAGCTGTATGTTCCACCAGTCCTGTCTTTTTAAGAAAAACTTATCACTAACCACTTATCACTCATTCTATCCAGATGTGCGGCGGCATGCACAATTTTTACTAGTTGGTAATCTCTACCACACAATGTCTACCCTTGCGGATTTCCACACCCCACATATTGTTGAGTTGCGGGAAGATAGTAGGTGCAAACACTCCCCAATAATTGGAGGTGCAACATGAAAGGATTTCCGGTATTACTGGCGACATTGCTGGTGAGCGGCGCAATGGCACTCGCGCAGACATGTCCGCCAGGTATGATGACGTCCACGGGAAGCGGAATGGTTCCCACGGTGGTCTATCCGACCGGCACGATGCCGGTCGCATCGGCGACGACAGGATCGATGGTAGCATCGCCGGTCTGTCCGAATGCTATGGTATCGCAGGACGCTGCCTGCATTCTCAATGAGATGGCGGCAGTGCGTGGACAAATCCTGTCTTCGCAATTGACTTTGCAGGGCCAGATGCTGACATCCCGCATCGATGCGTTGATGTCGGAGGAAATGCAGTTCCGACAAGCCTTCGCAAACAATCCAAACCTGCCGAATGCCCAGGTGACCGCGCTACGGTTGAACGCGGAAGCGGAAGCTTTGAACCGCGATATCGCGGCCTTCAATACCACCTTGAGCATGGTGCCGGTTGCGCAGCGCCCGTTTGTGGCCCAGCAGATGAACACCTTTGATGTGGCCTACTGGCAGCCGACGATCCAGCGGTTCAATACCTATACCGCATCGCTTCCGCAGGTTTCGGTAAGCTACCAGCCGGCCTTCGCGGCAAATCCCTGGCTGCAGCCCTGGGTGTCCAATTATCAGGCATCCGTGACCACGCTGCAGCAGACGCCGCAGGTCTTCGCCAGCGTGCGCTGGTGGACAACGCAGCCTACCACCGTGGTACTCGGCAGCACCGAAGTCTTCCCGGCTACCAGCACCGGTGGATATTACCTGCTGCCCAACGGCGCCGTAATATACATCCCGGCCAACACCGCCGCCAACACCGGCATGATGACGGCTCCGATGTCAAGTGTGCCCGGTGTTTCGCAGGAGCTCCGTTTTTAATTTCGGCTGTGCCGGATCATTCAGCCATCGCCAGGGGAACGGTGGATTACTTGGGCCAATTGCAGGAACAATGGCACTTGCTGCTGTAGAAATATGGGAGAA
>Ga0172369_10002704_pt1 | contig 24001 bp, 24 predicted proteins | sample LakKiv25m_FD_114539 | JGI IMG/M metagenome (GOLD analysis project Ga0172369, IMG submission 114539) | Freshwater microbial communities from Kabuno Bay, South-Kivu, Congo - kab_022012_11.25m | ecosystem: Environmental > Aquatic > Freshwater > Lake | place: Democratic Republic of the Congo...
GGTGGCGACCAATATCGGCGTGCATTTCTTTGACCTGTTGCTGTGGCTCTTTGGCGATATGAACGGGCAAAAGGTCTATCACGCCGACCCGTATCGCATGTCTGGCTTTATTGAATTGGAACGTGCGCGCGTGCGCTGGTATCTTTCCGTAGAAAAAGATGACTTGCCGCAGGCGGCGCGCGCGGCGGGCAAGACCACCTACCGCTCCATTACGGTGGACGGTAAAGAAGTGGAATTCTCCGAAGGCTTCACCGACCTGCACACCAAAGTTTATGAAGAGACTCTAGCAGGGCGCGGCTTTGGCATTGCGGATGCGCGCCCTTCCATTGCCCTCACGCACGCCATTCGCACTGCGCCCATCTCGCCCAAAGATGAACTGGCGCATCCGTTCTTGAAGTAGAACAGGCTTAAGCCTGTTTCTACAAAAAAAGGAATCTTATGTCCGATTATTTTGTTCACGAATCCAGCTACATAGATGAGGGCGCGCAAATTGGCGCAGGGACGAAGATATGGCACTTCTGCCATGTGATGCCGCGCGCCGTCATTGGCGAGCGTTGCAACATTGGGCAGAATGTCCTCGTCTCTTCGGATGTGACGCTGGGCAACAATGTCAAAATTCAAAACAATGTTTCGCTTTATACTGGCGTAATTGTCGAGGATGATGTCTTTCTCGGTCCTTCAATGGTCTTCACCAATGTTGTCAATCCGCGCAGCCATGTGAATCGCAAAAACGAATATAAGAAAACTTTGGTAAAAAAAGGCGCGTCCATTGGAGCAAATGCCACCATCGTATGCGGCGTAACGCTGGGCGAATTCTGCTTTATTGGCGCGGGCGCAGTGGTCACCAAGGACGTCCCCGCTTACGCGCTGGTCTATGGCAACCCTGCCCGCCAGCGCGGATGGATGTGCCAATGCGGGCAGGCGCTGACCTTTGAAGGCGACTCCGCTGTTTGCAAAGCCTGCGGCGATACTTATCAAAAAGACGGGCAAGTTGTTACAAAAACGGAGCGCTAAATCTCATGGAGCGCAAAGCTTCCCGACTTTGCGCTCTCGCCCGAAAGTCAGGAGACTTTCGACTCCGTTGAATAATCTAAAAGGTGAACAATGATTCCATTGGTTGATTTAACCGCTCAATATCACGCCATCAAAAACGAGATTGATTCCGCCGTGCTTGCCACCCTCGAATCGGGGCATTTCATCCTCGGTCCGCAAGTGACAAAATTTGAAGAGACCATCGCCAACTATCTCGGCGTAAAGCACGCCGTTGGGCTGGCGTCCGGCACAGACGCGCTGGTCATTGCTCTGCGCGCGCTGGGCATTGGCGCGGGCGATGAAGTCATCATCCCGGCGTACACTTTCTTCGCCACCGCCGGAACTGTCCTCTCCGTAGGCGCGCGCCCCGTCTTCGTGGATGTGAATCCGCGCACTTATGAAATAGACGTTCAAAAGATAGAAGCCGCCATCACCGCAAAAACCCGCGCCATCATCCCCGTTCATCTTTATGGACACCCCGCAGAGATGAACCCCATCCTCGCCATTGCGCGCAAGCACAACCTCAAAGTGATTGAAGACAACGCGCAAGGCTTCGGCGCGGAATATCTCGGCAAGAAAACCGCCGCGTTGGGCGACATCGGCTGTTTGAGTTTCTTCCCCACCAAAAATCTCGGCGCCTTTGGCGATGGCGGCATGGCAGTCACCAATGACGACTCCGCCGCCGAAAAAATGCGAATGCTCCGCGCGCATGGCTGGAAGAAAAAATATTATTCCGAAATGGTCGGCTACAACAGCCGGTTGGATGCAATCCAAGCCGCCATTTTGCAGGCGAAATTTCCGCACGCGGATTCGTGGAACGACTCGCGCCGTAAACTCGCCGCCCGCTACGGGCAACATCTTGCCCTGCCCGCAGTGATTACGCCGGTGGAGGAATCTTGGGGCAAGCATGTCTATCACCTCTACATTATCCGCGTAGAAAAACGGGACGCGCTGCAAGCCTTCTTAAAAACGCGCGGCATTGCCAGCGAAGTGTATTACCCGCTGCCGCCGCACCTCTCCATCCCGTGCAAAAAACTCGGCTATCAAGAAGGCAACTTCCCCCACGCGGAAGAAGCGGCGCAGCACACTCTCGCCCTGCCGCTCTACCCCGAATTGACGGAAGCGCAGCAAGATGAAGTCATTGCGGCGGTCAGAGAGTTTGCGGAAAACGATGGGAGTAAAGGTTAACCATGACTCAAAAAATTTTCCCCACGGGAAACTCCGGCACAAAGATAGCGTTTGACGACTCATGGCTCGTGCTGGATATTGGCAGCGGACATAACCCGCATCCGCGCGCAAATGTATTGGCGGATAAGTTTTTACTGGACGACACAGAGCGCTCCGGCGCGGCGGTTGTTTTGCCCGTAGGAAAGTCGTTTGTCATTGCGGACGCTTGCGCCATGCCGTTCAAAGATAAAGCGTTTGATTTTCTAGTCTGCTCGCACGTCATTGAACATATTGAAGCGATGGATGATTTTTGCGCGGAGTTAAACCGCGTGGCGCGCGGGGGGTATGTGGAATGTCCTAGTAAATTTTCTGAAACGCTGCGACATCCGCCTAATCATCGTTGGTTTGTGAGCGCGCGCAACGGGCATTTAACCATTGAACCAACGCCGAACGGCTACCCGCTGGGCTGGTTTGGAAAACTGTTTTTTAGTTTGTACTTTTATGGCACGCGCCAAGTGACGGGCAGAGATGTATTTCCTTTCGCGCATGGCGTTCCGCAACCGTTTCACTTTTTCTTCAAATGGACCAGAACCGCATTAACAAAATTATGGATTGCATTTAAGCCTTTAACTTATATGCGTTTACTCTGGCGGGGAGAGTTTAGTTGGAACATCCGCTACAAAAAGGAGACTCAATGAAAATTACGTCTTTATTACGCGCCGCGCAAAAAGCCGCCTACTCGCAGTATCGCTTGTTGTTATGGCGGCTAAATGGAATATTTCGTAAATCCGCTTTAATTTCTACGCCGCAAGGAAAATTTAAGGTTGTCTTCTTAAAAAAAGAAAGCATTGGCAGGTCGCTTTACGTCAGCGGGCAATATGAGATGGATTTAATCTCGGACGTATTGAAATTTTTACGCGGCGCGGGGCGCTTGCCAGAGGCGGGCGGGCTTGCGTTGGATATTGGCGCAAATAACGGAGTCATCTCCATTGGGCTGCTGCACATGGGAAAATTTGAGCGCGCCATCGCCTTTGAGCCAGAGCCTCAAAACTTTTCCCTTTTGGAATATAACGTCAATTTGAACGGCTTCAAAGACCGCTTGCTGTGTATGCCTTATGCCATAGCCGATAAGCCGGGGGAACTGCGTTTTGAATTAAGCGCTGATAATTACGGCGACCATCGCGTGCGCGCCGCAAACGCGGGCGAGGGCTTGCAAAACGAATCGAGTCGCCGCGAAATTGTCGTTAAAGCGCAAACGCTAGACGCGCTCTGGTCTTCCGTCCCCGCAAACTTTTCCCAGCCGCCCGCGCTCATTTGGCTAGACGTGCGGGGCTATGAAGGCTATGTCTTCAAAGGCGGGCAGGCAGTCTTCTCGACTGGCGTTCCCGTGGTGGCGGAAATATGGCCCTACGGCATTCACCGCGCAGGGATGACCAGCGCGCAATTTTGCGAAAGCGCCGCCGCCTTGTGGACTCATTACTGGATACGGCGGCGCGGAAAATTCATTCAATATCCCATTGAAACCCTAAACGCCGTCTTTGAGGAATTGGGCGACAAAGGCGTATACGAAAATCTTATTTTTATGGGAACAAAAAATGCCGCCTAAGGTCGCCATTTGTCAGGAAGGAATCATCCCCGGCGGGCGTTTTCGCGTCATCCTGGGGATGATAGAAATACTCAACCGCTGGGGCATTGAGCCGGATATTTTGACGTTTCGCCTGCACTTAAAACCGAATCAAATTTCTGAAATTTATGGAAAACGCCCGCGTCTAAAATTTCGCGTTTTGCCGCATGTGCCGCTGTTGAACGAATATTCCATCATCGCATTTAACGCCCTGCTGCGCTATTACGCGGCGGATTACGACCTGCTGATTAACACCAGCAATAGCCTGCTCTTTTTACCCGAAAATAAAAATGTCTTAAGTTACATCTTTTACCCAAGAGAGGGCAGGCTACGCTCTGATGCATTTAGCATTCATGAGCCAGAAAAAATCATCCCGCCATACTCTCCCGCTTTTTTCTCGCGGCGTTTACTGCGAACTCTCTACCGCGCGCGGCGACTGCGCCCGCATCATCGCATTGTAGCCATGACGAAATTCACCCGCGCCGCGTTGGAAGAAGAATACCCGGAACTCGCCGCCGCCGACCTGCCGGTTATTTATCCGCCGGTGGAAATTGAAGATATGCGGCAAGGCGACGCTTCCGTCAAACGTTCGGACGTGGTTTCGATTGGGCGTTTTGTGAAAGATAAAAGACAGTTGGAGCAAATTCGGCTTGCCGCGCGCCTGCCAGAACTAACTTTTCATATTGTCGGCTTTGTTGGCAACTATGCTTACTACCGTCAATGTGAACGCCTGATTAAAGATTTACATTTGCCGAATGTCCAGTTGCATCCAAACGCTTCGCATGAACAAATGGCGGAAATTCTCAAGCGTTCGCGTTACTTTATTCATACGTTAATCAATGAGCCTTTTGGCATTACCGCTGTGCAAGCGGCGGCGGCGGGCTGTCTGCCTTTGGTGCACGCCTCCGGCGGTCAGCAGGAGGTTGTTCCCTACCCGCAGTTGCAATACCATACTCTCGAAGAAATTCCAAATTTGATTTTAAATCTGGAAAATTTGGACGCGCCCGCATGGAGCGAACTTCACGCCAGTTTGTATCGGCATATCTGCGAACAATACGGCGAATCTATATTTGACCAAAAAATGCAAGCCGTCCTGCGGGACGCCTTGGGTTATCCGGCTTTGACGGAGTCTCCCCTATGAAAAAAATTAGAAAGTAAGGAATAAAAAGATTGCGAACTTCAAGCCGAGAGGTAAAGGTTGTTATGTTTGAAGAAATACTTACCCGAATTGTTAGGCGTATACCTAATAGAATTAAAGCGCCCTTCATGCGTATGTATGACTTTATTGCCAGTTATTATTATAAATACTCGAACTCATACGCTGCATTATTAAATTTGAATAAGTATTTCAACAATTTCAATCAGCCGCCAGACATACTCTATCTTGGAGATTCGGTCCTTAAAAATGTGTCTTATTACGACACAGACAAGAGAACCATTAATGAAATGCTGGAAGATGACTTGCCAAGTTTTGTCAGCATGGCTAGTATTTACCAATCTGCTTATCATCCTGGCGTATATTATTCTTTATTGAAAGCGATTCAGGCAATGAAAAAGAAGCCTAAAATCATATTGCTTCCAGTTAATTTAAGATCGTTTTCTCCTCAATGGGATTTACACCCAAAATATCAGTTTGAGACGGAAATAAACGCATTGGAAAAATACAGCCAAATTCGCAATGTAAATGCGATTAAATTGGATTGCCAAACAATTCCTCCTGCTTTATTTGAAGAATATGACGCGTCGCCTGTTCTCTACCCAAATACCTTCTTGAACCGAGTTGGGCAATTCAGGTTGCTGGTTAATTCTCGCGCGGAAACAGAAGAGCAGAAAAAGTTTCGACTTGCCCATGTTTTTATTTTTCACTATATGCATACGCTTTTGCCTACGCATAGAAAACTGGTTTTGCTCCACAAAATATTAGAGATTTTTCAAGAGATTGACGTGTCTGCGTTGATTTATATAACGCCCATTAATTATCAAGCAGGGAATAAGTATGTAGGGGAATCTTTTTCTAAAAAAATAAAATTAAATGTTGATACTGTGTTAACCGTTCTTGGAAAATGCTTGACCTCAAGTAAATTTATATTTTGGGATGCGAGTATGCTTTTGCAGTCGGATTCTTTTGTTCATAACGATATTGCAAATGAGCATCTTAATCAAGCAGGGCGAAGTTTTTTGTCTTCAAACGTAAAGACAAAAATAATGGAACTGTACTATGCTTTACCTAAACATTCCATTGGGTAATCAAAAGACTGACGGATAAAGGATGCGAAGTAACGCCGTGTTGTTAAGGAGACAAAATGATTAAGAAAATAAGGAAACTTATTGCCAAATTTCTCCCGGTATGGCTGATGGATATTTTATCTGCCTTCCAATTAAGAAGGAATTTGTACTACCGTAGAATTGAAAATTTAGTTATTAGAGAATCAGGGCTTTTGGATGACGGCGTTCCATTTATTCAATTAGAAAGCGGACGCATCTTTTACGGCTACTTGCCTACTCCGGAACAGCGCGCCTATCACCGCTATATGTTGCCGCAGCGCATTAAATCTCATTTATCGGAAGACTGCATTAACGTTGCCTACGATATTGTGCTGCGCTATGTAGGTCCCGCCTCCTCGCAAGACGCGGTGAGTCAGGGAAAATATTATGATTTTTCAGAGGGCAATACGGTGGTAGAAGCCGGAGCGTATATGGGCTATTACGCCCTGCGCGCCGCAGAGTTGGTCGGCGCAAGCGGCAAGGTGATTGCCATTGAGGCGGTGGAAGAAAACTTTGCGCTACTCCAACGAAACATTACCGCAATTTGCAAGGCGGTCTGGAACGTCCCCGGCGAGTTGTCTTTTCAGCGCCATGCGCGCCAGCAAGCCAGCGCTATTCGCGGCGTAGTAGAAGCGGATGAGAATTTCGCCGTTCCGTGCGATACGCTGGATAATATTTTGAAACAGGCGCAAGCTGCCCGCCCGCAATTTATTCGCATCCAAGTAAACGGCGCGGAGCGCGAAACGCTGCAAGGCATGAGCGAGACTTTGCAAACGCAGCCAACGCTTTTAATTGCCGCCATTTATCAACGAGACGGCGCGCCCGCCTACAAGGCAATTAGCGCCGAATTGGAACAACGCGGTTACAACGTCATGGTGCGGCGCGGAAACATCCTCGCAGTCGCGCGTGCAACAAATTGAAATTTCACATGACTGCGTTTTTTCGCCGCATTTTGCCTAAAATTTTTGGGCGCGATATTTTAGACCTGCTCAATCATTCTAAAAATTATTTTTTTACCGCCGCTTTCGCGCAAGGGATTATCTTTTTGGCGATGCCGTTGCTCACGCGCATTCTTTCGCCCGCCGACTACGGCATTTACCAAGTCTTTCGCTCTTACGCGGAGATTTTTGCCATCCTGCTTACGCTCAACTTTCACGGCGCAGTCTCAAGATATTATTACGACTCGCGCCCCGACTTGAACGAATTTGTGGGCGCGTCTATTTTGGGCAGTCAGCTGGCAATAGCTGTCGCCGCGCTTGTTCTGTTTTTTTCCCCCATTCAAATTGCCGAGTTTCTAAAAATTCCCGTTACGCTGGTCTGGCTGCTGGTTGGCGTCACCGCCATTAAGGTTGTAGATTCTGTATTCAATCAATTAACGGTTGCGGCAAAAGAAAGCCAAAGATATTCTCTGGTCAATAACGCGCGCGCCATTCTGTCTTTATCTTTGGGCGTGGCGCTCGCTTTGCTTCTGAAACAAGATAAATACTACGGGTTAGCCTTCGGTCAGGCGCTGGGCGGCTTGCTTGTAGGCGTTTACATTTTTACGCTGATACGCGACAAAATTCATTGGCGCGTCAAACGGGAGCATCTTATTTTCATCGTGGGCTACTCTGTGCCGCTTGTGCCGTATGTGGTTAGCACCATGTTTTTGGATAAATTAGACCGCATCCTCATCAATAAAATTGTCAGCGCAAGCAGCGCGGGCTTGTATAGCTTTGCCTACAATATTGGCATGGTGGTCAGCATGGTGACGGACGCGCTCAACGGCGCGTTTATTCCAGATTGGTTTCGCCTGATGCGCGAAGAAAAATACGAAGAAGTAAACGTCATTACGCTTAAAACCTTCCGTTTTGTGTTGCTGGCTTCTGTGGGCGCGCTGCTTTTTTCTTACGAAGTCTTCGCGCTCATTTCCAGCGCGGAATATCATGCCGCCCTTTTGATTATGCCCATTATCATTTCGGGCTACCTTTTTGACTTCTTATCAAAAGTTTATTTGCGTAATCTTGGGCTTGCCAGAAAAATGTTGGAAGCTTCGTTGTTGGGCATTATTACAGTGGCGCTAAACTTTGGGTTGAACGTTATTTTTCTGCCCATCTTTGGCTATGTCGCGGCGGCTTATTCCACGTTGGCTTCTTATGTCTTTTTAACCGCGCTGGCATGGGCGACTTCAAAATATATTCTCAAACATACGGTGGTGCCTTGGCGCATTTTTATTGTTCCGTTGGCGTACTTTGCGCTGGCGCTGACCTCTTATTACGTTATTACGGAGATGCAAATTGAGACGCTCTGGAAACTGGCGCTAAAAGCGCTGGTGATGGCGTTATTTAGTCTGGCGCTGTTTCGCAGTTCCAAACGGGCGCGGGTTAATTAACTATGCAAGCAGGTTTATCTCTTTCGACCAACGCGGTGAATTATGCGTGGACGCAATTTCTGCAACGCGCAGGCGCTTCGTATGACCTCGTTCCGTTTTTTTACGGCAATCCCTCAGAGGCGAGATTCTCCTCGCCGGGCGTGATTGTCTGCCCGTGCGCTCCCGATGCGTGGAATCAGATTCTTCATGCGCCGCCGCGCTCCCTCGCTTGGATTCCGCTTTCCTCTGCTTTGCCTGCGGGCGGCAGCGCGCCGTTTGAAAACGACATCCCGATTCTCTTTTGGGGCGCGGGCTTTGAGCGCGGCAAACCTTTTGCCGCGCAACGCGAAGACGGCTCAATTATTTTCTACGCCGATATTTTCTCCGCCGCCGTTTTTATGCTCTCGCGCTGGGAGGAAACTGTCAGCGAAGAGCGCGATATACATGACCGTTTTCCTGTAACCGCCAGCGCGGCGTACCAGCAGGGCTTTTTAGACCTTCCCATCATAGACCAATACGCGCTGATTTTGCGCGCGTGGCTGAAAAAAATTGCGCCGCAGGGGGCGCTCGCTGCGCCGCAGCCCGCGTTAAATCTGACGCATGATATAGACTGGACGATGCGCTTTCCCAACCCCGTCCGTTTTTTTCGCATGGCGGGCGGCGAGTTAATGAAAAAGAAAAACTTAAAAGGCTTTGCGCGTCAAATTCACAATTTATACATTCAAGCGGTTCATCCATCGCAAGATGAATACCTTCAATCTATTGATACGCTGGCGGAGATTTCTGAAGCGAACGGCGCGCGCAGCCATTTTTACTTTATGGCGGCGCGGCGCGGAAAATATCAACAGGGCTACAACTGCGCCGCCCCGCTGACTCGCCGCTGCATGGCAGACCTGCTTCAACGCGGGCATCAAATTGGAATTCACCCGGGTTATGAGACCTACCAAAACCCGCAACTGTTAATGGAAGAAAAACGGCGCTTGGAAGACGCGCTGGGCGTGAACGTTTCTGGCGGGCGGCAACATTTTCTGCGCTTTGCCGCGCCCGCTACATGGCGGCATTGGGCGCAAGCGGGCTTGCAATTTGATTCTACGTTGGGCTACGCCGACTACGAAGGCTTTCGTTGCGGCACATGCTACCCTTATTCACCGTTTGATTTGCAAGCCGACCAAATTCTTCCCATTGAGGAAATTCCGCTCATTGTGATGGAAGTTACGCTGCGACTCTACCGTCATCTTTCTGCGGAGGAGGGCAGGCTGCGAATTTTGGAACTTGCCCGCCGCTGTTTTGCCGTTGGCGGCGCGTTTACCCTGCTTTGGCATAATACCTCTCTGGTGGATGAATGGGCGGAGTGGGCTGCTCTGTACCCGCGCATTGTTCAAGAACTGGCGGAACTGCGCCGCGAGTTTATGGCGAACCCATGAAGAAAAAGATTCTCGTCATGGTAAACCATGACCCCAACGTTAGCCCGCGTCCGCATCGCATGGCGGGCTGGCTAAAAGATAAATACGCCGTGACCGTCCTCGCCCGTCAGCCCTTACAAATGGAAGGGCTGGCGCAAACGCTTACAATGGACGCGCGCGGTCTGTTCGGCGTTTCCTCAAAAAACGCATCATCTTTGCAAAAAGTAAAAGCGCTTTTTGTGCGCTTGCAAATGTTCTTCCAAAAAAACTATGAAGGTTTGGTGTGGTCAAGTCTGGGCGAGCCGCATGAGATTCTTTCGCAACTGCGGGCGCAAGGCTTTGACTTCATCATCTCGCACGATTGCACTCTGCTGCCGCTGGCTTTTGCCATCAAAGCGGATTCTCGCGCAAAGGTTCTCTTGGACGCGCGCGAATACTACCCGCGTAATTTTGAAGACCAACCCTTGTGGCGCTTGTTTATTCAACCCGTAAATAAATATCTCTGTAAAACTTATTTGCCGCGCTGCGACCATCTCTTTACCGTTAGCGCGGGCTTGGCGCGGGAATATGAGCGTGAATACGGCGTAAGCCCGCAAGTATTAATGAGTCTGCCCGCCGCTCAACCCATGCAACCGCAACCGGTTTGCACGGAAAAAATTCGCATCATTCATCACGGTTCGGCGAGTCCCTCTCGTAAAATTGAACAAATGATAGCCATAATGCCGTACTTGGACGAGCGCTTTACCCTCGACCTCATGTTGGTCGGCGGCGGCGCATATGATAAAAAATTGCGCCGCATGGCAGCCGCCGCGCCGCGCGCGCGCATGATTCCGCCTGTGCCAATGCCGCAAATTACGACCTTTCTTAACCAATACGATATTGGGCTCTTCCTTGTGCCGCCCAGCAACTTTAACCTAAAATATACTCTGCCCAATAAACTATTTGAATTCATTCAAGCGCGGTTGATGGTGGCGATTGGACCCAGCGTGGAAATGCAAAAACTCGTTCAGCAGTATGATTGCGGCGTGGTCGCCGCCGATTTCTCCCCGCAAGCGCTGGCGCAGAAATTGAATAGTCTCGCCCCGCAAGAGATTCTGCGCTACAAACAAAACGCCCACCTTGCCGCAGCCGAGCTCAACGCTGAAGCCAATCGGCGCATGGTCTTGCAGGTCATTCAATCGTTGGAGGAAGAGCTGTGAACGCCCATCAAATAATAAAAAAAATTTTAGATACCCCGCCGCGCGGCATGTACCATGAATTACGCGCCAAATGGTTTGCGGCGCAAGCGCTGCCCGCTTTTGACGAGCGCCGCCCGGCTGTCTTTGTTCTCTCCACCGGCAGGGTCGGCACGGAGACTCTGGACGCGCTCTTTCAACTTGCGGGCAATCTCTTCTCGCGCCATGAGCCCGCGCCAAAACTATACCGCCTATCGCAGAGCGCTTACCAAAATCAAGACAGCCCGCTGGCAAAAGAAATTCTGACGCAGGCGTTTCTTGCCGCCCGCGAAGACTTGTTAAATTACTCGCTCAAAGGCGGCAGAGGCTATGCCGAAACCAGCCCGCAGGTCACTTTTCTTGCGCCCATGATTTTGCAAGCGTTGCCGCAGGCTCGCTTTATTCACCTCATCCGCGACCCGCGCGCGGTGGTTCGTTCTGGAATGCGCCGCAAATGGTACGCCGGACAGGCATACGACGCCACGCGCATTACGCCCCGCCCGCAAGATGTCGCTTTTACCCATTGGAGCGCGTACAGCCCGTTTGAAAAAAATCTGTGGTTGTGGAACGAAACCAACCGCTGGATTCTCTCCTTTTTGGCGAATCTGCCTGAGGGTCAAAAAATGGCGTTTCATTCCGAAGATTTGTTCGCGGGCGCAGAATCCGCGCTGACGCAGTTATATCAATTTATTTCCGCGCCCATGCCGTCCGCCTCCGCGTTGAAAAAAATATTGGGAAAGAAACTCAACGCGCAACGTAGCGGAGAATTCCCCGCCGCTGACGGTTGGACCGAAGAGCAAACGCGGCGGCTAAAAGAGATAACGGGCGAGACCGCCCGCGTTGTAGGCTACTCGTTGGAATAGCCGCGCTTTTTGCCGCCTTTTCTACCTTCTCACCGAAAGAGAGACTCGTCACCATGAAAATCCTCACCGTAGTCGGCGCGCGCCCGCAATTCATTAAGGCTGCCGCTGTCAGCCGCGCGCTTAGAAAACAACACAAAGAGATTCTCGTTCACACCGGGCAGCATTATGACCAAAAAATGTCCGATGTCTTCTTTGAAGAACTGCAAATCCCCAAGCCAGACCATCTCCTGCAAGTCGGCTCTGCCAAGCACGGCGCGCAGACCGGCGAAATGCTTGCGCGCCTCGAACCCATTTTAGAAGATGAAAAGCCGGACTGCGTCCTCGTTTACGGCGACACCAACTCCACGCTGGCAGGCGCGCTGACCGCTGCCAAACTTCACATCCCTGTCGCGCATGTGGAAGCTGGGCTGAGAAGCTTCAACCGCGACATGCCGGAAGAAATTAACCGTGTCCTCACTGACCACCTCTCCGCTTTATTGTTTTGCCCTTCGGATAAATCTGCCGCACAACTTGCGGCAGAGGGAGTCGCCTCTGGCGTGCATGTTGTGGGTGATGTGATGTACGACTCCATTCTGCAATACACCGGCATTGCCGAAAAAAACTCGCGCATTCTTGCTACGCTCAACGCGCAGCCCAAGACGTATCTGCTTGCCACCCTGCACCGCCCGGTGAATGTGGATGACCCGCAGACTCTCTTTCATCTGCTGGAAACCTTCAACGAAATCGGCGAAACGATTCTCTTCCCCGCGCACCCGCGCACCCGTAAGATGATAGAAGCGGCGCGATTCTCTACGGGCGAAAATATCCGCTTCATCGAGCCTTTCGGCTACCTCGATATGCTCTGGGTGGAAAAAAACGCCCGCCTCATCCTCACCGATTCCGGCGGCGTACAAAAAGAAGCTTATTGGATGAAAGTCCCCTGCGTTACCCTGCGCGAAGAGACCGAATGGGTCGAGACGGTTCAATCTGGCTGGAACACGCTGACGGGCGCAAACCGCGAGAAAATTTTAGCCGCCGTGCGGAATTTCCGCGCCCCAGCGGAACACCCGCCCTTGTTTGGCGATGGCAGCGCCAGCGAAAAGATAACGCGCTGCCTGACGAATTTCTTTCCCGCTTGATTCAAGCGCCAAAAAGAAATTAGGAGACAAAACTTTATATGAAGCAAACGGCGCTTATTACGGGCGGTTTTGTGAGGCGGCGCGCATTTCGCTGCGCGCTTCTCTGATGGCAATGCTGAAAGATTGGCGCATCAAGTTGAAAGAGGAATCTCTATGAATTGGACTGGAAAAAAAGCGCTAGTCACCGGCGCAGGCGGCTTTATTGCCAGCCACCTAACGGAGCGCCTTGTCCGCGCGGGCGCAGATGTGCGCGCTTTTGTGCGATACAACTCGCGAAATGACGTCGGGATGTTGAAGTATCTGCCCGCCGATGTTTTCTCTCAACTGGATTTGATATATGGCGACCTGCGCGACCCCGAAGCGGTGCGCGGCGCGGATACGGTCTTTCATCTTGGCGCGTTAATTGCCATTCCCTACTCTTATGTGCATCCGCGTGAGGTGATTGACGTGAACGTGATGGGAACGCTGAACGTGTTAAGCGCCGCGCGTGATTTTGAAGTCCGCCGCGTGGTGCATACTTCCACTAGTGAAGTGTACGGCACGGCGCAGTATGTCCCCATTGATGAGAAACATCCCTTGCAGGGGCAGTCGCCTTATTCCGCTAGTAAAATTGGCGCGGATAGAATCGCGGAGAGTTTCTTTCGCTCGTTCAATTTGCCTGTCTGCACGTTGCGCCCCTTCAATACCTATGGACCGCGCCAGTCTGCCCGCGCGGTGATTCCTACCATCATCGTGCAGGCTCTGACCCGCAATCAGATTAAACTCGGCAGCCTCGACCCTTCCCGTGATTTTACTTTTGTCAGCGACACGGCGGAGGGCTTTGTTCAAATGGCGCAAGCGGAAAACGCGCTGGGCGAAGAAATAAATCTTGGCAATGACAACGCCATCCGTATTGGCGATTTGGCGCAGAAAATTCTGCGGTTGATGGATAAAGACTTGCCCATTGTCGCGGACGCGCAGCGCATTCGCCCCGCCAAGAGCGAGGTGATGAAGTTGTGGGCGTCCAACGAAAAGGCGCAAAAAATCTTGGGTTGGCGTCCGCGCGTCTCTTTGGATGACGGACTGCGCGCCGTCATTGATTGGGTCTCCGCTCATCTTGACCTTTACAATCCCGACCAATATACGGTGTAACCATGAAAGCGATTATTCTTGCGGGCGGCAAGGGAACGCGCCTTGCGCCTTATACAACGGTTTTTCCAAAGCCTTTGATGCCGATTGACGATATGCCTATTATCGAAATTGTCATTCGGCAATTGAAGCAACACGGATTCGATGACGTCACTTTGGCTGTTGGCTATCTGGCGGAATTGTTGATGGCGTACTGCGGCGATGGGAGCAAGTTTGGCGTGAATCTTAACTACTCCCGCGAGGAGCAGCCGCTTGGCACAGCGGGACCTTTATCGCTCATCCCTAATTTGAATGAAACCTTTTTGGTGATGAATGGCGACCTGCTGACGACGATTGATTACAACGCCATGTTGCAATATCACCGCGAACGCGGCGCGATAGCCTCGATTGCCTGCTATCAGCGCGATGTGAAGGTTGACTTTGGCGTTATTGAAGCTAATGCGAATCACTGGATTACGAATTATGTTGAAAAACCGACCTTGCATTATTCAGTCAGCATGGGCATTTACATTTTTGAGCCGAAGATTTTTGACTATATTCCGAGCGGGCAATACCTTGACCTGCCCGACCTTGTGAAGAAACTTCTGGCTGCTGGACAGGGCGTAAACATCTTCCGCTTTAACGGTTACTGGCTGGATATTGGCAGGCATGACGACTACGAAAAAGCCATCCATGAATTTGAGGAACACCGCGCCGAGTTCTTGCCGAATTATTCCAACAATCTGCCCGTCCCTCCCGTCGCAAAGTGACATTCCTCCCCGCCGTTTTTTCTGCGCGGCGCGGCATGGTAAGATATTTGCAAGGTAAAAAATGAGTCTGTCCACGCTGCCTTTTGTCTATCTCTTCTATGGGCTTGCCTTCTTCAGCATGGGGTTGGTGGTTTCCATTGAAGGCGGGCGTTCCAGCGATGCGCGTTTAAGGATGGCGTTGCGCCCGTTGGCGGCGTTTGGCTTTGTGCATGGACTTCATGAGTGGGTCGAAATGTTTCGCTCCATTCGCGCCTTTCCCCCGGCTTGGCTCGGCGTGATAGACGTGATTGGATTGAGCTTTCTCGTTTTTTCTTTTCTATCGCTGGCTGCCTTTGGCGCATATTTGGCGCTGGGCAGCGAATCTACTTGGCGCGTTAGCCTGCTCGTCCCTTTAAGCATGGAAGCGCTGTGGGTTTTTGGGCTGACTCAAATTCAAGCCGCCTACCCGCTGAACGCCCTGCCCGACGTTGTAGATGTGTGGAGTCGCTACGCGCTGGCTGTTCCCGCCAGTTTGCTCGCCGCCGCCGGTCTTGTTGTGCAACAGCGCGCCTTTCGCCGCAGCGGACTCATCCGTTTTGGGCAAGACAGTTTGTGGGCGGCAGTGGCTTTTCTTTGGTATGGCTTGGTGGGGCAAACTTTTTTTCGCATCGTGCAGGAAGCGCTCAACAACGTCATCAAACATTCCCGCGCCACCAATGTCAATATCAAAGTGGAATATCGCGCTTGCAAAGCCTTTATCCATGTGCGCGATAACGGGCTGGGCTTTGACTTGGAATCTGCGGGCAATCGCGGCGGGCGAATTTCTCTTGGCTTGGCAGGCATGAAAGAACGCGCTGCGCTGCTGGGCGGTTCGCTTCACGTTAGCTCGCGCCCTAACTACGGCACGGAAATAGAAGCCGTCATTCCATGCGAAGCCGAACGAAAGGAAACCAATGATACGCCTCTTGCTGGTGGATGACCACGCCGTTGTGCGGATTGGCTTGAAAATGCTGCTTGCCGGTCATAGCGAATTTGAAGTGGCGGGCGAAGCCGATTCCGCCGCCGCTGCTTTGCAAGCCGCTCTCACGCTGCGCCCGGACGTTATCCTCATGGATATTGGCTTGCCGGATAAAACCGGCATTGAAGCCACCCGCGAGATTAAGGCGAATTTTCCAGAGGCAAAAATTGTGGCGCTGACCATTCACGAAGACCAGGAATACTTTTTCCAAATGCTTAACGCGGGCGCGTCCGGTTATGTGCCAAAACGCGCCGCGTCGGAGGAACTCATCTCCGCTATTCGCGCCGCCGCTCAAGGCGAGGTGTATATTTATCCCTCGCTGGCAAAATGGCTCGTCCATGACTATCTCAACGCGGAAAATTCCGCCGAGCAAAAAGCCAGTTTGGATGGACTCACCGAGCGCGAGCGCGAAGTCCTCGCCCGTCTTGCCGAAGGCGAAACCAATGAGCAAATTGCCGCCGCTCTGGTCATCAGCCCAAAAACGGTGGAGCGTCACCGCGAAAACTTAATGAGAAAACTCAACCTGCATTCCCGCTCCGCCTTAGTGCGTTACGCCATTTGCAAGGGCGTCATTCAACCTTAAACTTGTAACCTTCAACCCTAACTCTGCCCCATGAAACAACTCCTCCAAAATATCAAAGACGGCAAGACCTTAATAGAAGAAATCCCGACCCCAACCCCGCATGATGGGCAGGCATTAGTGCGCGTCCATGCTTCGCTCGTCTCTGCTGGCACGGAACGCATGGTGGTGGAATTTGCGGAAAAGAGTCTGGTTGGCAAAGCTCGCTCCCGCCCAGACCTTGTAAAACAAGTTTTAGAAAAAGCCAAACGAGAAGGAGTCCTGCCTACCTTGCAAGCCGCCTTCAACCGATTAGACCAACCCATGCCGCTGGGTTATTCCTCTGCTGGCGAAATTGTTGCGCTGGGCAAAAATATGCGCGGCTTCAAAGTAGGGCAGCGCGTGGCTTGCGCGGGCGGCGGCTACGCCGTCCATGCCGAATATAACCTTGTGCCGCGCAACCTGCTGACGCCGCTCCCCAAAAGCGTGGATTTTGAATCCGCCGCCTTCACCACGCTGGGCGCAATTGCCCTGCATGGCTTGCGTTTGGCGCAGCCTCAACTGGGCGAGCGCGTTGCCGTCATTGGGCTGGGCTTGCTCGGCTTGATGACGATTCAAATGGCGGCGGCGGCGGGCTGTCATGTTCTTGGCGTGGATTTAGACCCCGCGCGCGTTGCGTTAGCGCAATCGCTCGGCTGCCGCGCCGCGCTCCGCCCGCAAGCCGAATCTGCGGCGGCGGCTTTTACCGCCCATCGCGGGTTTGACGCGGTTATCATCTGCGCGGACACCTCGTCCAACGACCCGATTCAACTGGCGGGAGTCATTGCCCGTGACCGCGCAAAGATTGTCGCCACCGGCGCGGTGGGCTTGAACCTTCCCCGCAAAATTTACTACGAAAAAGAATTGGACTTCATCAACTCCCGCTCCTATGGACCCGGACGTTATGATTCCAGTTATGAAGAAAACGGCAACGACTACCCGCTGGGCTACATCCGCTGGACGGAGGGGCGCAACTTTGAGGCGGTGGTAGAAATGCTGGCGGCGGGGACGTTGGATGTGAAACCCTTAATCACCCATCGCTTCCCCATTGATGAGGGCGTCAAGGCATATCAGGTCATCACCGGCAAACGCAAAGAATCTTTCTTGGGTGTGTTGCTCCAATACCCGCAACCTTCAACCTCCAACCCGCAACCTGCAACCTTAAACCTGCAATCTGTAACCTTTAACCTGCAACCTGCAACCGTAAATCTCGGCGTTCTTGGCGCGGGGCTGTATGCCAATGCCACCCTACTGCCTGTTTTGAAAAAAAACAAAGAAATAAACCTGATGGGAATTGCCTCCTCTGGCGGGCTGCACGCCCAACATTCTGGCAAAAAATTTGGCTTTCAATACGCAACCTCTTCCGAGGATGAGATTCTGCGCGACCCAAACATCAACGCGGCGGCGATTTTAACCCGTCACGACAGCCACGCCGACCTTGTCCTTCGCGCCTTGCAGTCCGGCAAGCACGTCTTTGTAGAAAAACCGCTGGCGTTAAATTTGAATCAACTGGCGAAGATAGAAAAGCAATTGCGCGCTCCCAATTCCCCGCTGCTGACGGTGGGCTTTAACCGCCGCTTTTCCCCGCTGGCAAAATCCCTCTTTAATTTTTTTGTCAGTCGTCAAGAGCCGCTGCACGCGCATTACCGCGTCAATGCGGGCTACATCCCCGCCAATCATTGGACGCAGGACGAGAATCTCGGCGGCGGCAGAATCATCGGCGAGGCTTGCCATTTTATTGACTTGATTACTTATCTGGTCGGGGAGCCGCCCATCTCCGTCAGCGCGCGCGCCTTGCCGAACCTGGGCAAATATCAAGAAGATAACGTCAGCATGACCTTCGCCTTCCCAGACGGTTCGCTGGGCGTAGTGGATTATCTTGCCAACGGCGACAAGTCTTTTGCCAAAGAGCGGCTGGAGGTCTTCTGCGGCGGCGGCATTGCCGTGCTGGATGATTACGCCTCGCTGGCGACTGTTAAAGACGGACAAAAGAAAACGCAACGCATGGCGCAAGATAAAGGTTGGCGCGAGGAAATAGCCGCTTTTGCGCGCGCAATTCAAACGGGCGGGCAGCCGCCCATTCCCTATGTAGACCTCTTTGGCGTAACGCGCGCTTCCTTCGCGGCTTTAGAATCATTGCGACAAGATGGGCGCGCCGTGCGCGTGTAAAATAAAAAAGCCGTCGGATTTCTCCGGCGGCTTTTTTATTGCCATTTTCGACGCTATTTAATTCATAGCGCTGGAAAGGCTGGAGTTGATGGTGCTGAACACATTGCCAATCAATGGTCCAAGAATCATCATCGCAGCAATGACCACAATAGCAACTAAAACGAGGATGAGCGCATATTCTACAAGACCTTGGCCTTTTTCTTTAGGGGCGAATAACATGATGGATTTTCTCCTTTCTTTTAGATTTCTCGCAAAACTATTTACGAGATGCCCCCATTATATAACATCCCGCAAAAATGTCAAATGGGCGTATAAAGATGTAAACAGCATGTAAGGTCGTTAACGGGTTTTCATTTCGGTCAGTTTTCCTGCTGCGGCGAGACTCCACCCGCCCAGCAGAATCAGCCAGCCCGTTGCAAGGATGCGTTTCATCTTGGGTTGCCCACTAAATCTAACTTTGGCGCAATTCGCCGCATGGCGAGAATCACGTTGCCGACATGCTCCCAGAGTTCCACGTTCAAGTCTTTGGCGTTGGCTTCCATCTCTGCGCGGTTGGTTCCGGCGGCAAAGGCTTTATCTTTCCATTTCTTTTTGACAGAGGAGGCTTCCAAATCCATCAGAGAGCGCGAGGGGCGCACAAGGGCAACGGCGGTGATGAGTCCGGTGACTTCATCGCAGGCGGCGAGCGTCTTGCGCCGCAGGGTGTTGCGCGGAACGCCGGTGTGGTCGGCGTGGCTGAGGATGTCTTGAATCAATTCCTCGCTGACGCCGCGCTCCCGCAGGATGGGCGCGCCCGCAGTGGGATGTTCTTCCAGCGTGGGGTGAATCTCCCAGTCGAAGTCGTGCAGCAAACCTAGCAAGCCCCAGGTCTCCGCGTCTTCGCCAAATTTTTCGGCGTAAAAGCGCATGGCGGTTTCCACCGAGAGCATGTGGCGGACCAGCCCTTCATTTTTGACGAATTCACGCACCAACAATAGACCTTCTTCTCGATTCATGTTGCCTCCTAAAAAAATAAAGACATCACGGAGCGCAAAATCTCCTGATTTTGCATTTGTTCCATCCAAAGTCTGGAGACTTTGGACTCCGCTCCGAAGGGCAATGGTATCATAAGCGCTTCGATTCCCTTTTAGGATACATCCATGACTCATACTAACGATTCGCACATCGGACATGACCCTTACGCCGCGCTGCGTCACTCTGATTTTCGCCTGCTGCTTTCGGGCAGGTTCATTGCCTCTTTTGGAATGGAGATGTTGAGTTTCGCCGTTGCGTGGGAACTGTGGCTGCGTACGCACAGCGCCTTTGTGCTGGGGCTGGTTGGCTTGGCGCAAGCGCTGCCAGTGATTGCCTTCTCGCTTCATGCCGGGCATGTAGCAGACCAATTCAATCGCCGCCGCATTGTGATTCTGGCGCATCTACTCACAGGGCTGAGCGCCTTGGGCTTGGCGTATCTTTCCTACTCCTCTGGCTCGCTGCCTCTCATCTTTCTCTGCCTGTTTGGAATTGGCGTGGCGCGCGCCTACAATGACCCCGCGCTTTCTGCCCTTGTGCCAGAGACTATCCCTGTGCGGCTTTTCACCAGCGCGGCAACTTGGAACAGCAGCGCTTGGCAAACCGCTTCCATTGTGGGACCTGCCGCCGCGGGTCTGCTGGCGGCGTGGCTGCACAGCGTCACGTTGATTTATGTGATAGAAGCGCTTGGCGCGCTGGTCTTCATTGCGCTGGTCACAATGATACAAAGCAAGCCCCTGCCGCTGGCGGAAAAATCAGAAACATGGGAATCGCTGCGACAGGGATTGAATTTTGTGCGTAGCAATAAAATCATCCTCTCCGCCATTACGTTGGATATGTTCGCCGTTTTGTTTGGCGGCGCGGTGGCGCTGCTGCCCATTTACGCCACAGATATTCTTAAGGTGGGCGCGGAGGGCTTAGGTATTATGCGCGCCGCCCCGTCCATTGGCGCGCTGCTGATGGCATTTTTGTTGGCGAATTTGCCGCCGATGAAAAACGCGGGGCGTACCTTGTTATGGGCTGTGGCGGGCTTTGGCGTAGCGACGGTGGTCTTTGGCTTATCCACTTCATTTTTGCTTTCGCTTGTCATGCTGGGCTTGCTCGGCGCGTTGGATAATATCAGCGTGGTGATTCGCGCTACTTTGCTGCTCACTCAGCCGCCTAACGAAATGCGCGGGCGCGTTTCTTCGGTGAATAGTATCTTTATCGGCGTTTCCAATGAATTAGGCAGCTTTGAATCTGGCTTCGCCGCTGCGCTCTTGGGTCCGGTGCTGGCGGTGGCGGGCGGCGGCGTGATGACGGTTTTGGTGGCGCTGGCAGTCTCGCGGTTTTTTCCGCAGTTGACGGCGTTGAAGACTTTAGACTCTGTGAGGCACGCAGGCTGATGTTGGGAGGTTTATGAGCGAATTGCAAAAAAATTTTTGGGCGGGCGCGCGCGCGGAGATTCCGCTGTTGATTGGCGTCTTCCCCTTTGGGATGATATACGGCGCGCTGGCGCTGCAAGCCGGTCTTTCCGCTGCTGCGGCGCAGATGATGTCCTCGATGGTCTTTGCTGGCTCGGCGCAATTTGTCGCCGCGCAGTTGGTCAGTGACGCCGCGCCGAGTCTGGTCATTTTACTGACGATTGCAGTCGTCAATTTGCGGCACATGCTGTATAGCGCTTCGCTTGCCCCTTACCTTAAAGACCTTTCCTTGCGTTGGAAAATTCTGCTCTCGTATTTGCTGACGGATGAGGCTTACGCGCCTAGCATTGTTCATTACGAACTGCGCGGCGCGCAGGCGCACAGTCACTGGTTTTTATTGGGCGCGGGTCTATCTTTGTGGACAATCTGGCAGCTCAGCACTGCGCTGGGTGTTTTTCTCGGCGGCGCAATTCCATCTTCGTGGCAGTTGGATTTTGCCCTGCCGCTGACTTTTATTGCGATGGTTATCCCCGCTTTGAAGAATCGCCCGATGGTCGCGGCGGCGCTCAGCGCGAGTTTGGTTGCCCTCGCCGCTTATGCGCTGCCCTTCAAGTTGGGACTCATCCTCGCCGCGCTGACGGGCATCCTTGTTGGCGCATGGCTGGAGGGCAGAAAATAGACCCCTTGCAAAGGTCCAAAGTCCTAACCACAGAGACACCGAGACACAGAGAAAATCAATAAAAAGACTTCACGCCTCCGTGTCTGAGTGGTTAATCATTTTATGGCAAGCCATCTCTAAAATACTTACGCAAGAGGTTAAATGAATATCTGGTGGATTATGCTGTTGGGCGGCGCTATCACGTTTGGAATGCGCTTCTCGTTTATCTATCTTTTCGGAAAATTTCACATCCCCGAAACGCTGCGCCGCGCCTTGCGTTACGTTCCACCGGCGGTACTCTCCGCCATCATCGCGCCGGAGTTGCTCTACCCCGCCGGTCATTTGGATTTTTCTCTCGGCAACACGCGCCTGCTGGCGGGTTTAGTCGCTACGGCTGTGGCGTGGTTTTCTAAAAACACGCTGCTCACTATTCTGGCGGGGATGGTTGCGCTTTTTCTCTTTCAGGTTTTGTAGTAGGACAGGCTTAAGCCTGTCCTACTTTCTACTTATATTGATAAAACCCTCTGCCGGTCTTGCGTCCCAAATAGCCCGCATCCACCATCTTGCGGAGCAGGTACGCCGGGCGATATTTATCTTCGCCCAAATCGCGCTGCAAAACTTCCATCACAAACAGCACCACATCCAGCCCAATTAAGTCCGCCAGCGTCAGCGGTCCCATTGGGTGATTCATGCCGAGCTTCATCACTTGGTCAATCGCTTCCGGCGTGCCGACTCCCTCTTGCAGGGCGAAAACCGCCTCATTAATCATCGGGCATAAAATGCGGTTGGAGATGAAGCCCGGCGAGTCGTTTGCCTCTACCGGCTCTTTGCCCATAGATTTGCAGGCTTCCAAAATGGTTTGCATGGTTTCATCAGATGTTCCCAGCCCGCGAATGACTTCCACTAACTTCATCAAAGGCACGGGATTCATAAAGTGCATTCCAATCACCTTGTCGGGGCGTTGGGTCACTGCCGCAATTTTAGTGATGGAAATAGAAGAAGTGTTCGAGGCAAGGATGACGCCTTCGCGCGCGTTGGCGTCCATGTCTTTGAAAATTTTGAATTTTAATTCGGGGTTTTCTGTCGCGGCTTCGATGACCAAATCCGCGTCTTTCATGGTGGACATATCGCTCACGAATTGAATTTTATCCGCCGCCGCTTTTTGTTCCGCGCTGATGACGCCTTTCTCCAACAACTTGGCGGTGGATTTTGCGATGGTCGCTTTTGCTTTTTCCAGCGCGGCGGGCATCACGTCCATGCAAGTGACTTGATAGCCAGAGGTCGCCGCAGTTTGAGCAATGCCGTTACCCATCGTTCCCGCGCCGATGACAAAAATATGTTTGATGGTCATGGAAAATAGTCTCCTAGTCTTCTAGTTCGATTGCCATAGCAACGGCTTCGCCGCCGCCGAGACATAGCGAGGCGACTCCGCGCTTGAGCCCGCGGTCTTTGAGCGCGTACATCAACGTTACCAAAATGCGCGCGCCGCTTGCCCCCAGCGGATGCCCAATGGAGATGCCGCCGCCGTTCACGTTCACTTTGTTCCAATCCCAGCCTTCGTCCGCCAACATGCGCCCGTCCGCTAAGGCTTGCGCGGCAAAGGCTTCGTTGAGTTCAAACAAGTCCACATCCGAAACCTTCCAGCCGATTTTCTTTAATATCTTTGGAATGGCATAGCCCGGCGCGGCGAATAAATATTTTGGCTCTACCGCCGCGTGACCGTAACTGAGAATCCGCGCCATGGGCTTGTGACCGTGCGCCTGAGCGTAGGCGCGCGAGGATACCACCACCGCCGCCCCGCCGTCATTCATGGAAGAAGAATTGCCCGCCGTTACCTTGCCGTCTTTCTTAAAGACCGGCTTTAACTTCGCCAGCGATTCCATCGAAGTATCCTTGCGCGGACCTTCGTCTGTATCCACAATCGTTACGCCTTTTTTGCCCGCAATTTCCACCGGCACAATTTCCGCCTTGAATTTTCCCGCCTCCTGCGCCGCTATGGCGCGCTGATGCGAGCGCACAGAAATTTCATCCATCTCTTCGCGCGTCACTTTATATTCATCGGCGATAAACTCCGCCGCCATGCCCATGCCCCAATTTTCAAACGGGTCCCACAGCCCGTCAAAAGAGAGCGCGTCCACCAGAGTCTGATTGCCAAACTTTAACTCGCCATTGCGCCCATGCACGAGATAAGGCGCGCGGCTCATCGATTCAAACCCGCCCGCCACAAATAAATCCGCGTCCCCCGCGCGGAC
>Ga0172369_10002712_pt1 | contig 23946 bp, 26 predicted proteins | sample LakKiv25m_FD_114539 | JGI IMG/M metagenome (GOLD analysis project Ga0172369, IMG submission 114539) | Freshwater microbial communities from Kabuno Bay, South-Kivu, Congo - kab_022012_11.25m | ecosystem: Environmental > Aquatic > Freshwater > Lake | place: Democratic Republic of the Congo...
GAAAAATCGGAAGTTGCATCTGCATAAGCTTTGTATTTTATGCAAATTTGCGACTTTTTGGTTTACGACAAAATCATCTTAACCTGCTGATTGATAAATGGCAGGTCAGGAGTTCTGAATTTGTTCAGAACTAAAGTCAAGCTCAGCCAACAATTCTGTGTCATACCACAATTCATTAAGCTCATTTACATCGTTTTCACTCATCGTGAACATGGCTTTCACTTTTCTGTCATCTGCAACCCTGATGCATTCGACAAGTTTTTTCTAATTGCAGCAGTGTTCATTTTTTGAAATTTTTTTGTAAAGGTAAAGTGTATCAACAGACGAAACCTGTTGATGATGCCAAATGATTATTCGTTTAATAATTTGGCTACCTCAGCTTTTAACCAGGGCAAATGATTGATAACAATACTCCAGATTAAATCATCCGATATTTTGTCATAACCGTGAGTTATTCTGTTTCGCGTTCCAACAATCTTTTGTGCATTTTCAATTTTGAATGCTTTGTCCTTTTTCAAAATCCTGTTGACTGCCTCACCAATGATTTCGATGGTGCGTTCGATGGTGCGTTTGGTTTTTAAATCTTTTTGGTACTCCTCAAAAATTTTCGATTTATCTTCATAATAACTCTCAATCTCCATAACTGCCTGAAGAATATCGAATAACCATGTTTTAATTTCGCTATCCATAAATTAACCGTTTTGACGAATCAATCGAATTCCTTAAAAATGGATTACGTATGGCCTTATCTTCCAATAAATCAACCTCGTGGTGGAGCAGTTTTTCAAGGGCATCTTTGAAGTCGAAATAATTATCGGCATAATGGTACAAATCAACCCCTTGAAAATCAACCAAAAAATCGATGTCGCTATTTTGCCTGAACTGGTCAGTTAACACAGAACCAAAGGCAAATAATTTGGCGACATTGTGTTTACCACACAAGGTTTTTATCTGATTGATATTCTGTTCGATGATTTCCATTGTTTTAATTTTTAACAAACGAATTTACCACAATTTAGCAAATTGGTTTTAAAAAGGTTTCACTTTTTAAAAAGGCGAAACCTTCGTATGTTTTTTGATGTGTTCCGGCATTTTAGATTGTTCTGGCATTTATGCCAAAGATTAAAGCACATCCCACACTTTTTTTTTTGGGTTTTAGCCTTTCAATTCCAAATTTGGGCTAAAGCCCATGATTGATGTTGTTTATCCTTTTTTCCCAGGCTGAAGCCCTGAGTAACTCACCAGAGCAATTCTGAATTTTAATTTTTCCAAAAAAAAATTTCGGTCGCTTCACGGCAAATAATAAAATAGTCTATTAATCCCTCAAACAACGGACGCTCATTCCATTACCCTTATTGAGGAAGGTACGGGTAACGGCCCAGTTGCCGCTGTACATGTACCGGATATATGCGTCCGTAGTAGAGAACTCCGTTTCCGTAGAACTCCAGAAGAGGCCGCTGTTACCTATGTAGCCGAATGAACCACTGGTGATGCGGTAACCGCCCGGAAGGGCTGTAAAACCGGTTGAATTATTGGCTGAAAGATTGTTGCCTACAACGCAAGTGTCTGAAGAATAATCCCAGTTGGTAGTGGCAGCCATTGCTTTAGAAATGTAGCTTGTATTGCTGTTGCAAAGGTATTCGGGCTGGCTGCTCACATATGTAGTTAGGGCAGTCAATTGGGCATCGGTGGGCACATGCCAGCCTTCGGGGCAAATGCCTTTCACACCTGGAGTGGAAGTGTAGCCCATCATTTCATCCCACTGGTAGAGGCCTCCATACGCATTGCATTGTGCATCGGAGTTGTCGTAGCAGTATTTTTCTATGGTAATGTTGTTGGTTTGGTTGCTGCTTCCGTTTATCCGGGTTCCAATGTTCAGGTTTTCGGCCATCCAGCACTGGTTGCCAATAAGCACCGTTTCGTAGGTTTGGCCATCGCGGACATCAGTAAACTGGCTGCCGCACTGCGATGTGTAAAATGCAACTGTAACCTCATCGTAGGAAGTATCGCACACGGTGGCAATGGCCCATTGCAGGGTGTAAGTTACTTCTGATAAACCGGTAAACAAGGTTGTCGGGTTTGTGGCATCTTCAAAAATTCCGCCTTCGCCGCTTAGTATTGTCCAAAGCCCGTTACCCATGAGCGGGGTGCTGGTGTTAAGGTTTACCGAGAGGTCGCCACCTAAAACAACGGTATCATTCCCTGCATTGGCTACGGTTGGGGTGGCAAAAAATGAAATATCTGTTTGGTCGGCAGTGGAGCCGCAGGTATTGGTTATGGTCCAGGTCAGGGTGTAAGCGGTGCATGGCTCACCGGTAAATGTGGCTTCGGGGTTGGTGACATCGTCAAAGCTGCCGCCAGCGCCGGTTTGTACTGTCCAAAGACCGGTACCTTGCACTGGCGTATTAGCGGCAAGTGTGGCGGTAAGAGTGTTGTCGGTAAAGTTTTGGTCATCACCGGCATCAGCATGCGAGGGCTGCGGGGTACATGTTCCGCAGGCTTCAAACCATGATGTACCGTTAAAATAATTTAGGCAATTAGAGGTAGAATTGTAAATCTGCAGTCCCACAGGTGAGTTTTCCAGTGCATCACGTTCAGCGGTAGTCATGCTTTGCACGCCGTTGGCAGAGAAAAGCGCAAACGGTACGCTGAGCAGTTCCGAAGTTCCCATTTCAACAAAGGCTGTGCCTCCGGCACGGTCGGTTTCGGTTTTCAGGAAAATGGGAGTCTGGCTCCAGTTAATGGCTGCAAAACTTCCGCTAACGGGAGTTCCACGGCCAATTTCGAGGGTGGTTAGCCCGGCGGCGTTTGTGGTGGCGGCGTGGGTTTCGGAGTAAACCACCGTGCCAGGCAGCTCGCCCTGCACAATAGTCATCCTGAAACTGATGTTCTGACTGGCCAACACATCACCGGCGTAGTTTCGTGCCACGGTCTGGTATTTAAACGACTGCGGTGTTTGAGCTAAAGCGTACAGGCTTAGCCAAATTAATGACAAAAAGAGTAGAGATTTTTTCATAAATGCACTGATTTTTTAATGGTGCTCAAGCTTCCGAAAGCAATTAATTGATTACATAAACAAAAAGCGTGGGAACTGTAACCTGCCTGCAGGATAAGGCTTTTTGTTTTTTTATTTCAAAAAAGTGATGTCATATTAATGTTTGTGTTTTTTTCAAATTGCATCCTAAATTCTTTCGACCCTCAAAGATAGAAAATTATATCGTATGCCAAAATCAGAATGTTTTTTGTTATAAATTCTACCTAAACCTGCAGATAAGTTGTGTTTGTGAGATATACAATAAAGTAAGCTTTCGATATCAGTGATTTACTAATATTCATTAGTTCTACAAAACTAATCTTGCTTTTCTTGTTTACCAAAATTCTGAAACTATGTTTATTAATGTAACTTTAGCCTATTAAACTCGTCAAACAGCATTGACAATTACTACCATCAAAACATAATCACATTAAACAATATGGAATTACAGATTAAAAACCTCAGCAAGCAATACAGCAATGGTGTTGTAGCGCTCAATGATGTTACGCTTAGCATTGGAAAGGGTATGTTTGGTTTGCTTGGCCCCAATGGTGCCGGTAAATCATCCCTCATGCGTACCCTGGCTACTTTGCAGGATGCCGACAGTGGTACAATGACACTTGGTGAAATTGATGTAATGAACGACAAGGAATCGGTGCGAAAAGTACTGGGTTACCTGCCCCAGGAATTCGGCGTTTATCCCCGGACATCGGCCATTGAACTGCTGGATCACCTTGCCCTTTTAAAAGGATTTTCCAATCGTACCGATCGAAAGGAAATGGTGAACCAGCTGCTCCACAAAACAAACCTGTACGAGCTCCGCAAAAAATCTGTCAGCAGCTTCAGCGGTGGTATGCGTCAACGCTTTGGGATTGCCCAATCGCTGATTGGTAACCCGAAACTGGTCATCGTTGACGAACCCACTGCCGGACTTGATCCGGGAGAACGAAACCGTTTCTATAACATCCTCAGTGAGATTGGCGAAAATATTATCGTCATCCTTTCGACGCATATTGTCCAGGATGTCCGCGAACTGTGCACACGAATGGCCATCATGAACGATGGAAAAGTTCTTTTCAGCGGCAATACCGACGACGCCCTGCAGGCTGTTAAAGGCAAAGTGTGGGAGAAAAAAGTAGAGAAATCCGAACTAGCTGTTTATCAAACGGAATACAAAATTGTGTCCAACAAATTGGTTGGTGGTAAGCCACTGATCCATGTCTTCTCGGAAAACGATTTAAATAATGGATTTGTCCAGGCTGAAGAGACCTTAGAGGATGTTTTCTTTGCTAAAATAAACGAACTTATCTAAGCATACCCGAATAAACGGAAAAGTCAAAAAACTAATAACAAACATGCCATGCCTGATGCAGCACTGGCAGGTAATGATCAAATTCGAAGTTCTCAAATCCTCAAAACCGTTCATTAGACTTTGTAATTGTTTATAAATTAAATTCTTAGAAATAAACTTATTTGAATTTTGTCATTTGTGATTTGTGATTTTTAAAAGGATGGAATAAAAAGACATCTCAATAAAACGATAGATTATGTGGATATTCATCAGACACGAGTGGAAATACTGGTTAAGTTCACCCATGGTGTGGATTTTCCTGTTCGTCAATTCCCTGATGGTTTTTGGGGCGGTATCATCCGACAACGTCAACATCGGCGGAGCCATTGGAAGCGTACACAAAAACGCGCCCTATGTTATTCAGACCTATTATGGCGTAATGTCGCTGGTAAGTTTGCTGATGACAACCGCCTTTATGAATGCAAGCGCAAACCGAGATTTTCAGTACGGAATGTACCAGTTTGTGTTTTCGTCGCCAATCCGGAAAAGGGATTATTACTTTGGCAAATTCATCGGGGCCATAACCATTTCGATTATCCCTTTGCTGGGTGCTTCGTTGGGAAGCCTCATCGGCCCTTTGATGCCCTGGGTACAGCCCGAAAGGTACGGCGATATTATCTGGACGGGACATCTGCAAGGCTTACTCGCTTTCGGAATTCCGAATACCATCATTGCAGGAGTAATACTCTATGGACTTGCCATTCTTTACCGCAACAATATTGTTTCATTTGTAGGTGCCATGCTGGTTCTGGTTTTCTATGTGGTTTCATCGGGATTTACTGCCGATATCGAAAAAGAATGGCTGGCCAATATTCTCGATCCTTTTGGGTTCAGGCCACAGGGCATTATTGCCAAATATATGACCATTGATGAGAAAAACTTTCATGCAGTGCCGCTTGCAGGTGCTTTCCTTTTCAACAGGCTGCTCTGGCTTGGCATAAGTTTTATTATCCTGATGGGAACATACTTCAGGTTTTCATTTAATACACGCAAAGAGAGGGTCAGGAAAATTAAAGAGGCTCCAAAGGAAGAAACTGCGGTTATGGTTGAGGAAAAAGTTTACAAAACGCCTTCAGGAAGCAGTTTCTCGTTAGCTATGTTGTGGTACCTGATTCGTTTCGAAACCAAAGCCATTATCAGAAATCCAACATTTATCATCATTGTCTTGATCGGACTGCTAAACCTGGTAGGTAGCCTGACAAGTTTTACAGGTCGCTATGGGGTGGACCAGTATCCGGTTACCTACGATGTAATCGATAGTATTCGCGGTTCATTTTATCTCTTCCTCATCGCGATAATAACTTTTTACACAGGTGTACTGGTATGGAAAGAACGCGATTCAAAAATTGATGAAATCCAGGACGCTACGCCGGTTAAAGCAGGAATGTTGTTTACTTCCAAACTCGTCGCAATGCTGATAGCTACGGAATTGGTTATTTTACTCGCAATCCTCGAAGGAATGACGGCTCAGACTCTTTTCGGTTATTACCGCTATCAGTTTGATGTTTACGTGAAATCGCTGATGATTATGGATATGCTTTCGTTTGCCTACCTAATTGTAATTGCCTTGTTTTTTCATTCCGTCATCAACAATCGTTACATCGCGTACTTTGCCTTTGTTGCCTTTCTTATCCTGAACCAGTTTGTGTGGGGCCTGCTCGAAGTAAACAGCAATATGCTGAAATTCGGTGGCATACCATCTGTTACTTACTCCGATATGAATGCTTTCGGGCCATTTGTGACCTCCGTTTCCTGGTTTAATATTTATTGGGTCCTGGCTAGTGCTATCATTGCTTTGATTGCTTTTACTTTTTTTATCCGGGGTAAAGAATATGGTTTTCTGAGCCGGCTTAAAACATCACACATTCTGCTTTGGAAAAACAGCCTTGCCGGATTCGCCCTGGTTCTGGTTTTCGTGCTTTGCGGTGGTTTCGTTTACTACAACACCAAAGTTTTAAATTCCTACGATTCACCCAAAGAAAGCGAAAACAAGCAGGCCGACTATGAAAAGACCTATAAAAAATACGAAAACATCCTTCAACCACGCTACACCAACCTTAATTATCATATCGACCTGATGCCTTACCAGCGAAGCATGACTGTATATGTGGAAGCATGGGCAAAAAACATATCAGATTCAGCTATAAATGAATTACATTTCACCATGCCGCAGCTTACCGACAGCGTGCATATAACCATAAATGAAAGCAAACTCAAGCTTCGTGACAATCGATTAAAATACCGGATTTATTCGCTCAATAAACCATTGCTCCCCAAGGATTCGCTCCTGATAAAAGTTGAATTATGGAGTATCAGCCGGGGCTTTGAAAACGAGGTAAGCTTTACACAACTTACGCAAAATGGTACCTTTTTCAACAATATCGATATTATGCCCACTATCGGTTATGACAAGCGGTTCGAAATCAGCGACAAGAACAAACGCGTAAAAATGAAACTTCCTCTACGCATCAGGATGCCTAAGTTGGATGAAAATAACAGGGCTGCACGTGGCAATACATACATAAACAGCGATGCCGACTGGGTTCAGGTGAATACGGTTATCAGCACTGCTCACGACCAAATTGCCGTGGCACCGGGAAGCCTGATAAAAAGCTGGGAAACTGATGGCAGAAAATATTTCAATTACCGGCTCGACCAGAAATCGCTAAATTTCTACTCTTTTATTTCGGCGCGCTATGAGGTGGCCCGAGAGAAGTGGAACGACGTTGGCCTGGAAGTTTATTACATCAAAGAACATGCTTACAATGTTCCAAATATGCTCAACAGCCTCCGGAAATCGCTTGAATATTACACGACCAATTTTGGTCCCTATTACCATAAACAGTGCAGGATCATCGAATTTCCGCGATATGCAGGTTTCGCCCAATCGTTTCCGGGAACCATGCCCTATAGCGAAAGTATTGGGTTTATTATTGATTTACGGGAGGTCACCAAAGATGATATTGATCAGGTGTTTTATGTGGTTGCCCACGAAATGGCGCATCAATACTGGGCACACCAGGTTTGCGGCGCCGGTATGCAGGGCAGCGAGATGCTGAGCGAAAGTTTTGCCCAATATTCCGCACTCATGGTGATGGAAAAAGAATATGGCAAGGACAAGATGAAAAAGTTCCTCAAATACGAAATGGACGGCTACCTCAAGGGAAGAAGCACGGAACCCGAAGCCGAACGACCACTTATGAAAACCGAAAGGCAGGGATACATTCATTATCAGAAAGGCAGTATTGTGATGTATTATCTCAAGGAAATGATCGGAGAAGATAAGGTAAACTCGGCTTTGCGTATGCTCATCGACACTTTTGCATACCGGTACCCACCCTATCCTACTTCATGGTCGGCAATTCGGGCATTCAGGCAAGTAACCCCGGATAGTCTGCAATATGTTATCGATGATTTATTCATGAATATCACACTTTTCTCAAACCGCATCCTGGAAGCAAGTTATCAGAAAACTGGCGATGAATATGAAGTGACCATGAAAACCAGTTCCGAAAAATTCGTGGCCGATACACTGGGTAAGGAAACTGCAGTTCCTGTTGCCGATTATATCGATATTGGTGTTTTTGCCGAACCAACAAACAAGAAAAACCTGGGACAAGCTTTGATTTATCAGCGCTTAAAAATCGACCGCAAGGAAAATACCTTTACTTTCCGCACCAAAGAAAAACCTTACCAGGTGGGCATCGACCCTTACAATTATCTGGTTGACAGGTTGCCGGAGGATAATCTGCGAAAACCTGAAGAATTATAATACATTTCATTGCCGGGATTAAACCCGGCTTTTTTTGCCGGTCATGGTGATTTGCATTGGTGGCAGCAACACACTTACCTGCTAATAGTTTTTATGAGCTAAGAAATGACTGTTATCGCACTTAAAGCTGAGAATTTTATTCCTTTTTCATTCGTTTTATGTCACAAATCCTTTTTCCGGATGTTCTTATAAACAACATTATGGAAAATAAATCATGGTTCGACTTACATTACCAGCAAAACTATGAGGCAATCTATAAATTTTGCTTCAGGTTTTTAAATTGCCATGAAAATGCTTTGGATATCACACAGGAAACCTTTATTAAATTTTATGAACGCATGAACCAGTCAGGTACAGCAATCGAAAATCCTAAAGCATGGCTTTACAAAGTCTCCGGAAACCTTTGCCTTAATGCCATCAATAATAAAAACAGGCGTGAGATCATAAAAAACTCATTTGAAGCGCGAACAACCGAAACATCAACACCCGAAAGTATCCTGATCCGGGACGAAAAAAACGCCTTAATCAGAAAGATCATTGGACAGCTAAAACCGGAGAGCAGGCTATTGGTTATGATGTACCAGGATGGATTATCGTACCGGGAAATGGCGGAAGCAACCGGCATCCCGGAAACTTCCGTCGGGAAAACCTTATGGAGGATCATCGAAAAAATATCACAAACCTTCAAATCTGAATCAAATGAATAACGAAATCCTTTTCTTAAAATATCTCGATCACCAGCTCACAGCAAAAGAATCCGCAGAACTGGAGAAAAGTTTGATGGATGACCCCGGTCAAAGGGAGCTTTTTGAAGTTATAAAAGATAAAAGACAAATTACGCTTGATGCAATCCGCAGGCTTAATCCTGAAGGGCCAATTGCTGTTCCATCCTTTGAATCAGATAACCTGATGATAAAAACCGAAAAATTAGTTAAGCAGACTTTCAGGTCGAACTTCCTGCGCTATGCCGCTGCATTGTTTCTCCTGGTGGCCATACCGGCAGGTTTCTGGCTGTTAATCGATAAAAAGCACCATCAAAATACATCTTCCACACTTTCTGGAAAAACCGGAATTCAAATTTCCGGAAACGAAGAACTGGATTATTACATCAGCCCCAACCGTTGCTGGAACAAACGACAATTGGTGTGGACCGTAACCGAAATTAATCATTAAACTTTATAAGCGATGAAAACCAAAAATTTAAGTGTTATGATTTCCCTTTTCCTGATGATTTCATTCGGAATGGCACAGCAGATCAATTACAACGCAAGCCAGGTAAAACTGATTCCTGAAACAACTTTTTTACCCGACGCCAACTGGAAAACCTTGTTTTACGACGACACCCGAAAAGATGCAGCCGAAAAGGCTGGCCTCAATAAACAGGTGGTCATCGGACCGGATGAACAAATATTTATTTCCGACCGGACTAATTTTACGATCACCATCCTCGATAAGACCGGCCAGGTTGTGAAAACCTTTGGAAAAAAAGGCTATGGTCCAGGTGAATTTGCAAATAACCAGGATTTACACGGCATTCTGAACGGCAAATTGCTTGTGGTGAGCGATAACCAGGGGCGCATCAACTTTTTTGACTTCAATGGAAATTTTGTGAAGATGATTACCGTCGACTTTCTGCCGCTTGACATTTATCCATTAAAATCTGGAAATCTGGTTGTTTGGGGTCATGTTCCGGTAAAAGGGAATCAGTCGAAGAGAGTACTTGCAGAAATTGAGTATTCATCGGGGAATTATAAAACTTTCTATGAAAATGTAAAATCCAATGACGATCTGTCAAAAATCAGTATTCCGACGGCTAATTCCATCATTAACTTTGGTGCTCCTTATTCGGCAGGAAGGCAAATGATAAGAGTTACCAACGACGACCGGATTATTGTTGCAGACAACACAAGCAACATTGTGAAATTGTACTCAAAGGTTGGTGGGAAATTTCAGGAATCGGAATTCACAATCAAAACTGAGCCTATAAAAATTGGCGAACAGGAAAAAGAGGAATATTATCAGAAACTTAAAGACAGGCTTCAGAAGAATGGCCTTGATGAAACCTACGCCGAAAAGATCAAGGCAGAAGGCTTTTTCCCGGATTACCTGCCCTATTATTATAATCTGATTCTGGATAATAAAAATAATTGCCTTTTCTTCATCTACACCAATAAACAAAACGAAGATTATGCCTTTGAGGCTTATTCGGTCGATGGCAAATTTCTTGGCAAATCAGCTTTTGAAATTGACGGTTATGATTTGCTTTCACGACTTGGGCATTTCAGCTTTGATAACGGATTTGTTTATACGCTTGCGCTAAAGCAAAACGAAAGCTTTCCGTTAAGAATTCTCAAATGTAAGCTGATGACTGAGTAAAGACGTATAAAAGCTTCGGCGGTTTGAGATAAAAGCATCGGAAATGAAAATAAACTGTTCAACCTGAGCAAAATATTTAATTCGTTTCTTTGGCCTTTTCACGTAAAACTTCAGGAAAAACCTTCGAAGAGTGCATGCTGTTATAATCCAAAATGAAGTTTTCACCACAGTAAACCTTTTACCGGTTATTGGAATGACCAGGCCGGCTGAAAGGTTTACTGCATTTTACAGGCGCTATAAGTTGTATAGTTTATTATACCTGTTCCGGTATTCAATGGGTGTAATGCCCGTAATTTTTCTGAATATCGTCCGGAACGCCTTGGTATCGGTATAACCTACATCAAACATCACTTCGTTGATGTTTTTGCGACTGTTTTCAAAACTACGTTTTGCCCCTTCGATTCTTACCCTTTGAATATATTCCAGCACCGAATTATTAGTAGCTTGCTTAAATCTGCGTTCAAAACTTCGCCTGCCAACCGCAACTTTATCAGCCAACGTTTCAACGGTAATTTTTTCTTCAATTTTTTTCTCGATATATTCCTGTGCCTTCTTAACTGCCTCATCATTGTGGGACATTTGCCCTTTAAACATGGCAAATGATGATTGGCTGTTACGACTAATATCGACGGCAAAATATTTTGAAGTCAGAATTGCAGTTTCACGGTTGGTATATTTTTCGACCAGATGCAACAGCAGATTCCAGTAAGAGTTTGCGCCGCCACTCGAATAAATCCCGTTTTCCTCGGTCACAATACTCCCGTCCTGAATATCAACTTCAGGAAACATTTCGCGAAATTCGTTGATAAAGCCCCAATGCGTCGAACATTTTTTTCCGTTAAGCAATCCTGTCGATGCCAGCAAAAATGCTCCTACGCAAAGCGAAGCTAGTTCAGCCCCATGGTGATATTGTTCCACAATCCATGGAACAAATTTCCTGTTCGCTTTAATCGCTTCCGGCATGTCGCCAAACAAAGCGGGGATAATGACGAGATCAGTTTTCTCAACCTCATTCAGGAGCTTGTCGGGATAAACAGAATAACTGCCGTTACTGAGATGAATGCTCTTTTTAAAGCCTGTCAGTTCAACATTGAACATGGCATCCTTACCCGACTGAACCAAAAACCTGTTCACAGCGTTAAAACAATATTGTGGGTCCGCGATCGATTGTATCACCGCATTTTCGGGGACCAGAACGGATATATTTTTCATGCCGCAAAGTTAATCATAATCATGTCGCAAATCGCCCCTCATTTGTCGTTTTTGCACATCCTCAATTTTTAACATTCGCTATATGTTTGCATCAGTGAATTTAAATAAGAAAATAATAAAAATTTGTGCAATGAAAACAATCGAAAAAACATCGGTCACAGTGGAGGCAGTAATAAATGCCCCGGTCGAAAAAGTATGGGAATTCTGGACAAACCCTAAACATATTATCCTTTGGAATGCTGCATCAGAAGACTGGCACACACCAAAAGCTGAAAACGATTTGAGGGTCGGTGGTAAATTTCTTTCACGCATGGAAGCCAGAGACGGCAGCTGGGGTTTTGATTTTAGCGGTGAATACAATAATGTTGATATCCACAAGCTTATCGTATATACCATGAGCGACGGACGAAGGGTACAAGTACAGTTTGCAACACAGGGTGATGTAACCAAAGTTACGGAAACCTTCGACCCCGAACAAACAAATACCATCGAAATGCAGCAGGCTGGCTGGCAGGCTATTGTGGACAACTTTAAAAAATATGTTGAAACAACGGCTAATCCGGAAACAATGCATTTCGAAATAAACATCAGTGCCAGGGCTGAAAAGGTATTCAAAACAATGATCGCCAAAAAGCAATATGAAGAATGGACAGCCGTATTTAACCCTGATTCTCATTTTGAGGGTTCATTGGAAAAAGGTTCAAAAATTCTTTTCCTCGGCACCGGTCAAAACGGAGATACCGGAGGAATGGTTGGCCGGATCAGGGAGAATATCCCAAACAAGTTTTTAAGTATAGCGTATGTAGGTGTTGTTCTGAATGGCAAAGAAATACTTAGTGGCCCCGAAGTTGAAAGTTGGGTGGGAGCAATGGAAAACTATACCTTTAAGGATGAAGCGGGGGAAACACTACTTGCTGTTGATATTGTCGGCACCAATCAGGAATTCAAATCTTACTTTGCCGAAACCTGGCCTAAAGCATTGAAAAAACTGAAAGCCATTAGTGAACAATAATTTCTAACCTTTAAACTTAAGAGAAATGAGAACTTTAAAAAAAATCGGAATCGCATTGCTGATCATTATCGCAATTCCTTTTATCGTTGCGCTATTTATCCCGAAAAAATATACGATAAGTGTATCTGAAACCATCAATCAGCCGAAACAGATAGTTTATGATTATGTTCGCATTTTAAATAACCAAAAAAACTATAGTGTCTGGGTGATGGCTGATCCTGATCTGAATCCTGAAATTATCGGGACGGATGGAACTGTTGGAGCTATTCAAAGGTGGAACAGCGCTATCAACGATGTAGGCGAAGGCGAACAGGAAATTACCGCCCTAACACCAGACAGGATGGATATTGATTTGCGATTTAAACGTCCGTTTGAAGGAACGGCTAAAGCAGCAAATATGTTTAGGACCATTTCGGAAAAGCAGACACAATTAACAAGCGAATTTTACAACAACTCCCCTTATCCTTTCAATTTGCTATCATATCTCTTTGGCAAAAAAATGATCAGGGAAGCAGAAACTAAAAATCTTCAAAACATCAAGCTAATACTCGAAGGTCAATAAATTGACCGGACAACCCTGAAGCAAGGAGGCTGATTATCGATAAATTGTCTTCTGGCGATGACTGCACTTGCATAATGGAAGTACCTTATTGAATAAAATAAACCCAAACATTATACCAAAAAATCAGTGAACAACTAAACAGTAAACTTGTTTTTAATAAACGAATACAAACCATTAAATAAAACATTATGGCACACATAAGCACATATCTCAATTTTCCACGCAATACGGAAGTAGCATTTAACTTTTACAAATCAGTTTTTGGTGGTGATTTTGTGGATGGCAAGATCAACAGGTTTGGAGAAGTTCCTGCCCGGGAAGGAATGCCACCCATTGCCGAAGCGGATAAAAACCTTGTAATGCACGTAGCCCTTCCACTTCCTGGGGGACACTTATTGATGGGGACCGATGCTCCCGAATCAATGGGTTTCAAGGTAAACCAGGGTAACAATGTCTATATTTCGATCCACACCGATTCGCGTGAAGGAGCCGATAAACTCTTTGCCGGTCTTTCGGAGGGCGGAAGTGTTGAAATGCCCATGCAGGACATGTTCTGGGGAGATTATTTTGGTTCCTTTTCGGATAAATTTGGCATAAAATGGATGGTAAATTTCTCAGCCAGGGGATCTCAGAATGGCTGATTCCTTAGGATTGCAACAAACTGAGAACATCCACAATACCTTATTTTATTTGGCAACCAACATTAATAAAAACCGGTGCGCTAACCGTTGACTCATTTCAGGAGGTTTATATGAGAACGCTATCAGCCTTTAATTTTATCACACTCAATGGCTTTTTAAGTAGTATTGACGATGACATCAGCTGGCATAAACACGGGGAAGAAGAAAACCAATATGCTTCTGAAAGCCTGAAATCAGGAAACATCTTACTTTTCGGCAGAAGGACTTACGAAATGATGGCCGGCTACTGGCCGACACCCATGGCAATGCAAAACGACCCTACCGTTGCCGGAGGAATGAACAATGCCGAAAAAATAGTCTTTTCGAAAACACTAAAAACGGCCTCCTGGAAAAACACGAAAATACTCGCTGAGGGCATCGCCGAAAAAGTGAGCAAACTTAAACAGACAACCGGGAACAACTTGACCTTGTTGGGAAGTGGAAGCATCGTTTCACATTTTGCTGAGCATGGGCTCATCGACGAATTTCAAATCATGATCGACCCGGTTGCCATTGGTGAGGGAATACCCATTTTTAAAGGGATTAAACACCCGCTTGATTTGAAACTTACAAATATGAGAACTTTTAAAAGTGGGGTCGTCCTCTTAAGTTATAAATCGCAGCTCATTACCGGATAACGGGAATTGCAGAAAAAGATGATGCCAAATCCAACAAAACGATGGCTTTGATTTTAAAGACCGTTGACAGTTTTTGCGAATATCGTAATCCGGCCAAGCCCGCGAAAATTGATCTTCAATATGGATGATAAATGCCAAATCAGAAAATTATGATAACCGACAATTCAAAAACCGTAGAAGTACAAATGATGATCAGGAAACCTGTTTCCCGGGTTTTTGAAGCTTTCATCGATCCGGTGATAACAAAAAACTTTTGGTTTACGAACGGAAGCCAAAAGCTGGAAACGGGCAAAACAGTTACCTGGACCTGGGAAATGTATCACATCTCCATCAGGGTTTTTGTAAAGGAAATCCTACCAAACGAGAAAATTTCGATCGTATGGAACGAACCGCCCACCACGGTTGACTTTGAGTTTAAACCTTTGGGCCCCGGGGCAACCTGGGTCGTAATTAAAAACTATGGTTTTAACCAGTCGGGTGACGAGCTTTTAAATACCATCAAAGATTCGACTGGTGGATTTACAACTGTTCTCGATGGTTTAAAGGCTTATCTGGAACACAACATCAATCTGAATTTAATAGCCGATAAATATCCAAAAGAAGTAACGCAACATTCAAAATAATAACCTTAACAAATAGATAATTATGACAACGAAAGTCCAACCTATCCCAAAGGGTTACCACAGTTTAACCCCTTACATCAACGTTAAAGGTGCTGCTGAAGCCATCGGATTTTACAAAAAAGCATTCGGCGCAAAAGAAACAGGCCGTATCACCATGCCGGACGGATCCATTGCACATGCCGAGCTGGAAATTGGCGATTCGAAAATTTATATTTCCGAAGAGAATGCCCAATGGGGTAATTTAAGTCCGCTGACAATCGGGGACTCCCCGGTCGGCATTGCATTATATGTTGAGGATGTTGATACCGTATTTGCCAGAGCCCTTGCCGAAGGAGCCAAAGTAATTGGTGAAATGGAAGTAAAGGACCAGTATTACGGCGACCGTTCAGGTAGTCTCCGCGATCCGTTTGGGCACAAATGGTTCGTCATGACACATATCGAAGAAGTTTCCTTCGAAGAATTGCAAAAACGAACAGATGCCATGTTTGCGGCCAACAAATGATATTCATCAAAGTGTAGATTGACTGGCAATAAAATGCCTGTCAAAAAAACCGGAATGATAATCTGGACGGCGCAGGAAAAGAAATCTTAAAAATGAAACAACAATGAAAAATAGCATTTATCCTTGCCTGTGGTTTGATAATCAGGCATCAGAAGCGGCAAAATTCTACTGCTCTGTTTTTAAAAACTCAAAAATAACCGAGGAAACTCCGCTGGTTGTTACTTTTGAACTGGATGGCCGGAAATTCATAGGCATAAACGGCGGTCCTGTATTTAAGTTTAACGAGGCCGTTTCGTTCGTGGTGGAATGCGAAACCCAGGCGGATATCGATTATTACTGGGAAAAGCTCTCGGCCGTGCCGGAATCGGAACAATGTGGCTGGTTGAAAGACAAATACGGAGTATCATGGCAAATTGTTCCAACCATATTGAGTAAACTGATGAGCGACCCTTCAAGATCGGACCGGGTTGTGAAGGCATTCATGCAAATGAAGAAATTTGATATCGAAGCATTGTTAAAAGCCTGACCGGAAAAGGAAGGTCATTCCTTCACTCCGGTTAATGAAAATCGAATTAATGTAATTTGTTTCGATGGTTGAATTTTTCAGGACAAATATGAACGGTGCCAACACCATTGATAATTTGTTACGTAACTCCAATAGCTGTTCGATGCGGTTATCATAAATTTTGACACCGGGGATTGCGATAACATTTTGCGAACGGCATAATGCCGGATAACCATAACTGAGGTTACTGAATTCCCGGCAAAATCAGGATATTCCTGCACTACCCCGGCTAAGAGGCATTTATAACACAACTTTGATGTTTATTGAATTTGCAATTCAACAAAAAAAATAAAATTTAATTCCAGCGCTCCCGCCTGGGAGATCAGGAAAGCTTACTGAATATTATTCCGGTTACTTTGAGCTTAAAAACCATTAAATAAAATATTGAGTTTAATTTTTTTCGAACAATTTCAAATTATCCGGGGTTGCGAGCGGCCTGCCAGTTGGCGGGCCGTTCAGTGTGGGGAGGTTATGAAATTACTTGCAAAATCATCATATTCACCCATGGCCCTTGATTAAACCGGCCGTTAATAAATAAGTTTCTTGTACACTGCTTTATTCCTGAATTCTGACTGCCAGGTGAGCATCGCACCATCAATGTTCATCACTATTTACTGACTATTTTATTGACATCAGGCGAAACATTGAAATTTTTATTATGTTTGACGGAAATACAAATTACCGCTTACGAATAAAAAGAACATGGAAACCGGTGACATCATTAAACTTACCTTCCCCAACAACCCTAAATATGCATTTATGGTACAACAGTTTGTGCGGGAAATTGCAAAGTCGGTTGGCTTTGGGGGCAGCAGTCTTAACCAGATCGATATCGCCGTCGAGGAATCGGTGTCGAATGTTGTGGTACATGCCCACGATGAAGAAAATCCGACCTTCGACATCATTTGTGAGAAGATTGGCGGTGGGATTAAAATTACGCTCAAAGAGATGGGCATTCCCTTCGACCCTGAGAAGGTTAAAAAATATGAACTGAGCAAAGACTCCAACAGCTCTTCCGATTCAGGTCTCGGCATTTACCTGATCCAAAAAGTAATGGATGGTCTTTGGTTTAAGAATCTGGGTATAAAAGGAAAAGAAACCATTATGGTAAAGTATCTTCCCGGAATTGCAACTCCTGCCAATGTTCACCAAGGACACGAAACGGTTCATGCCGAACAAAAGGCGATATCCGAAAAAATTGCCTACGACATCCGCGGAATGAAAGAAAACGAAGCCATCGAAATATCGCGCTGTGCTTACAAAGCACATGGTTATACCTTTTTCGACGATCATATTTATTACCCCGACCGTCTGATTGAAATGATCCGGACATCGCAGATGATATCAGCCGTTGCGGTTACCTCCGACAATACTTTCATGGGTCATGCCGCTTTTCTTTACCAGCATCCCGAAGATGCCATTGCCGAACTCACCTTTGTATTTGTAAATGTCGAATACCGCGGGCAGGGTGCCCTGAACCGGCTCGTGGAATACCTGTTCAATGTTCCAAAAACGCGTCTGTTGAAAGGGATTTATGCGTATGCCGTCACCAACCATCTCTTCACTCAAAAGTCGATGGTAAAGTTCGGCATCAACGATTGCGGAATACTCCTGGCAACCAGTCCGAATTCCTGGAAATTCAAAGGCATCGCCGACGACAGCAGCCAACGGATCAGTGTGGTGCTTTCGTTTAAATACATGAGTTCGCCGGTAATTCAAACCCTTTATGTCCCGGCACATCACAGGGGAATGATCGAAAAACTGTACCGTAATATTGGCGCTGAAAACGTTTTTGTTATTGCGGAAAACAACGAAATACACTTTAAACATCCCAATGCGGTTATCGAATCGGAAGTAAACGAACTGGAAAGTTGTGCCGAGATAACCGTTTTCGAATATGGTGCGGACGTGATAAAGCAGGTCAGACTATTGGTAAGAAGTTTTTGCATAAAGCAGGTCGCTGCCATTCAGCTTTTTATACGCCTCGCCGAACCATTAACAAGCAATATGACTGCCGAATTTGAAAAACTGGGATTCTTTTTCTCAGGCATACTGCCCGAATCAAGGATTGGCGATGTATTAATCCTGCAGTATTTAAACAATGTGGATTTCGAATACGACAAAATCCATCTGCTCACCGATCTTGCCAAAGAACTTTCGGCATATATCGAAGCACACGATCCAAACATCATAAAATGAAATAACAAAATACAAAACTCAAATTGTAAAGCGCAAAGCGCAAAGGGTTTCGCGCAGAGCGCAAACAGTAAGAAACAACGAAAACTTGCACTGAGCACGGCCGAAGTGACAAACACCGAACAACGAACCATAAAGTTTTAAATGAAAGCCATATACTCCGTACGTCACATTCTTCATCATCCGCCAAAAGAATTTAACAGCAACCAGGTGATGGCTTATGGCGAGTCGCCCGAAAGAGCCGAACTTATTTACGAAGCCCTGATGGATATCCCGCAAATCGAACTGCTAAAATGCAATACTTTCGATGCCGACCATTTATGCAAAGCCCATTCTTCCGCTTATGTAGGATATCTCGAAAAGGCTTACAGCGAATGGATTGCCGAAGGTTTATGGAAAGAAGGGATCATGCCTGAGTTCTTTGCCATCGGGCACCTCAGGGGAAATATTCCACCATCAAATGCCATTGCCAAAGCGGGCTATTATATGACCGACAACTGCTCGATGATTGTTGAAGGAACCTGGGAAGCAGTTAGATATTCGGCCTTTGTTGCACTTAGCGGCAGCAGCCTGATCCTGGAAGGCGACCGCTATGTGTTTTCGCTGTGCCGGCCTCCCGGCCATCATGCCGGTTATGATTTTGCAGGCGGTTATTGTTTCCTGAACAATGCCGCCCTTGCAGCGATATATTTACGGGATAACGGAAGGCTGCAAACATCGCCTGAGAACAGAGTGGGCATTCTGGATATCGATTTTCATCATGGCAACGGCACGCAGGACATTGTTGCCCGCCAGGACAACATCTTCTTTATCTCCATCCATGGCCATCCCGACTTTTCGTACCCTTACTTTACAGGATATACTGCGGAAAATAGTGATACCATCACCAATTATCCGCTTTTACCCGGCATAACCGACGAAGCCTATTTTGAGGTATTTGCACAGGCCATCCGGAAATTTAAAGATGCCGCCATTTCGCACCTGGTGATCTCTTTGGGTGTTGACACTTTTGAGCACGATTACCAGGGAAACTTTAAACTCACTTCGGCCATTTATGGCCGGCTTGGCGAATACCTGATCCATGAGCTCGATGTGCCGGTACTCATCGTGATGGAAGGCGGTTACAATACCGATAGCCTGGCTACCAATGTGGTTTCTTTCCTCAGGCCGTTTATCAAAGCATCCGGGCCTGATTAAACAGCACTCCACTGAAAATTACGAAACAAAACTTCCTGGAATGATAAGTAAAACCCGTTTAGCATTTTACAAATTTCCTGGTTGGCTTTGCAGGAAATTGGATACTACATTTAAACCGGTCACCGATAAACCTGGAACTGTAAACCATTTAAATGATGAGTTTTCAAAAACCACTGTAATGTATTGTTTTCCTTCCGGGAATTGGTTTTGGTTTCGGTGAAAGCCTGAACCGAATGTCTCGAGAAAACACATAGCCCGTTAAACCGTTTGGCGGGCGGGATGAAACCAAACTGAAATGAAAACAAAAACATTTTAAAGCAGCAAGCTTTTGCTGATATTTGTACCAATGGTATAAATAACAAGGAAAATGACAATCCATATGAAGACCTGAGAGCAATTGCCTTTAATAGAACTTCACAGGAATTGGGCTTGCCGGAAGGTGATTCAGAAATATTCGGAGTGATTATGGACTGGGAAATTGGGGGAGGTTTTGCTACATTAGTGGTATTTAAAACAGGATATGCCAGTATATATTTAAGTTCAGGCGGTGGAGTAATTGGAGGCGGCCCAAATCCAAATGTAAATCGTGCTGCAAAATTATTTGTTGATCAGGCCAAAAATTACTTTGACAAATCAAATAGAATGTATGCTATACCATTAGCGGAAAAAAAAATAGCCTTCGTTTCTATTTTCTCACTACAAAAGGGAAATACTGCATTCAAGAGGAATTTGAAAATATCGAAAGTCATTCATCGGTTTATTTTAAATTTTACAATGAAGCATATAAAGTGATTACTGAATTAAGAAAAACCGTCGAAAGCAAAAAATAATAAAATGCCGGCTGCCAATAGCAAAATACCCGTAAATCTGTTTATAGTACTTCCCTGCCTGCATGATGCTACAGGCAGGGTGACCGGATCCGGTAGCTACCGGATGAAATGCAGCATACACAAGTGTTAAACTGTGCCCATATCGAAATCCGGCGGATTCATCGGGAAACTTATTCCCCGTTTGCAGTTGGAGCCCGTTTTTCTCAATCCTGCCGGCGAAGATTCAAATGAATAAGCAATTGATTTAAAACGAAAAATCGACTGATCATAAACATTAATGGTTGATTTTTGTTAGAATCCCCGGATTGTTTACAAAATGATTTGGCATGCAGGATTTACCAAAACCCAAAATAGGGAACATTAGTGCGATAACCATCACATCACCCGATTTGGAAAAGTCGCTGGCTTTTTATCAAAAACTCGGGTTTAAAGAATTGTACCGGGCCGACATGCCATTCCCCTGGATACAGATTACTGACGGAGCATTACAACTTATGCTGCGCAAGGACAATACACCCTACATTGCTTTAACTTATTACGTTAACAACATCGATAAGACTGTACATGACCTTGAAACCGAAGGAATTGGATTTGTAACAAAGCCAAATCCTGCCGAACTGATCAAACGATGCCTGATGAGATCACCTGACGGGATGAACGTAAGTTTAGTAACACTTGTTGAGGGTTTTATGCAACCAACAGGCCAGACTATGCTGACAATGCCTCCGCAGGATTATTCCAATCCCGATAAATACATAAACAAAACCTGCGGCCTTTTTGGAGAATTTGCTCATCCCGTTACCGACATTGATATTTCAATGACGTTTTGGGAAAAACTCGGTTTTAAAATTCTGTCAAAAACAACATCGCCCTATCCATGGGCAGTTATTAGTGATGGGCTTAATATTGTCGGACTTCACCAGACAAAAAGCTTTTCGGCTCCGACAATCACCTTCTTTGCCGCAGATATGAAAGATAAAATTGAGAAACTAAAAAACAATGGATTTAATAACTTTATCGAATACGGCAAGCAAAGTAATGTTGTAGTTACAACGCCCGAAAAACAACACATTAACTTGTTTCAATTAGGAATGTAACAGGAAAATAAGACGATAAGTAACAAAGCATGCCTTTTATGGCTCATAACCAATCGCACAACAAAGTAATCAAATCAATTTAACCTACTACGACAATGGAAAAGAAAAAGGAGTTATCACCGGCACAGGCAGAAGAACTAATCAGCACATTAAAAGCCCGTTTTGAGAAAAACATGAAGCTCCATAAAGGCCTCGAATGGGCTAAACTGCAAGCAAGGCTGGATCAGCCGGTTGGCCGGGAAAAACTTTGGTCGCTCAATGAAATGGAAAGAACAGGTGGCGAACCGGATGTTGTTTCTTATGATAACAAGACGGGCGAATACATTATTTATGATTGTTCGGCGGAAAGTCCCAAAGGCCGCAGAAGCGTTTGTTACGACCGCGAAGCATTGGAGTCGAGGAAAGAATTTAAGCCTGAAAACAACGCTGTTGAGATGGCTGCTGCAATGGGTATAGAGCTTTTGACGGAAGAACAATACCGGGAGCTGCAGAAACTTGGAAGCTTCGATACGAAAACATCGGGCTGGGTGAAGACCCCAGCTGAGATCAGAAAACTTGGCGGTGCACTCTTCTGTGATCGGCGCTACGACCATGTCTTTGTGTATCACAACGGTGCAGACTCATACTATGCCGCCAGGGGATTTCGAGGCTCGCTAAGGGTTTAATTTTGCACACTGCTTAACTTGCCAGCCGGCTGACCCGTTTGAATTTGAGAACAAATCGACTGAGGGGGAATCTACCGAAAGCATCGTACGGCATAACGAATGAATAACCTAAACCAGGCTGCCGATAAACAGGGCTTTATTTGATCCGCCTTACCGGAGCATATTGTAATGATAACAATAACCATTCGGTTTAGTTGCCTGGCATGAAGTCCCGGGCTGTGCTGTTGCATATTTGCAAAGGAATCGGACGAAATACCTCTGAGCTTATGTTGTGGAAACAAGGCTGACTCTTATAGGAGGACAATATTGGGGAACGGATTTTTTTGACATTAAATATTAATCCTGTGGATATTCCTCCAGCATCCACTTATTAAATACTGATTTTTTTAAATATTCCCCATAAATATGTTTGGAAGTTACATTTTATATACATTAGCACTTTCTTTGATGTTGAGTAAGGGTATGTGGAGTAAGTTAAAAACCGAAATCAATTAAATAAATGATCGTTTTTTTTAATATTTGCTTACCTTAAAAATTATTCACATGACAATTAACTTTAAAACCAACGAAAGAGGCCAGCCCGGAGTAGTTGGTGGAGGCACAAAAAAATTCTCTGCAAGCCCGGTCATGGACAGCGAAATGAACCTTGCCGAAATGACCAAAGCCATCGAAAAAATCTGTACGGTCAGTGGAGCCGATATCCGTGCCGTATTGTATGCGCTGGTCGATGTAGCAATCGACAACCTGTCCAGCGGAACAATTGTGCGCTTAGGCGATTTGGGGAGTATGCGTGCTGGGATTACTTTAACAATTTATAAAAGCAGACAATAACCGGCTTGATATTTTTTATTTTTGTAAAACAAAAGTGGAGACTAGATACCACCACAAAAACGGGGCGACACCGAAAAGCCAAATGAGTAGGAAAAAAAGTGCGGAGTCAGCACTATAATCACTGACAATAATAAAATGAAATACATTCCATTAATCGGTAGAATTCTATTCTCCCTCATTTTCCTAATTGCTCCAATGGGGCATTTTTCACAACAATCAATCGGATATGCAGCTTCTCAAGGTGTACCTTTAGCATCTGTTCTTGTTCCTTTTTCAGGAATAATGGCTTTCCTTGGAGCATTAAGCATCATTCTCGGTTATAAAGCAAAAATTGGGGCGTGGCTTATCATTGCATTTTTAATTCCGGTGACATTTATGATGCATAACTTCTGGGCCGTTACTGACCCCATGGCGCAGCAGATGCAAATGGCAATGTTTATGAAAAATATTTCCATGACAGGCGCTGCATTACTCATTTCATATTTCGGAGCGGGCCCCGTTAGTTTGGATGCCAGAAATAAACCTAACTAAAAAAGCGTATTAACTGTTGGTAAGTATAATTGGTAGCAACTTTCATACATACAGGTTTTCAGCACACAAATTTTCAACTGCAGACAAAACAGTAAAAATAAAAATACACGAAGTGTTCGCATAGACAACTTTTTTCTTGCGAACAATTTATTCTTTCTTCGGTGACAATGATGGAGAAAAAAACATCGAACGCACAATAAAGACTATATGCAATAAGGGTTTCAATGGTAATTCAGGCATTCAACCCTCTCAAAATTCGGTGATCGTTAACA
>Ga0172369_10002715_pt1 | contig 23934 bp, 11 predicted proteins | sample LakKiv25m_FD_114539 | JGI IMG/M metagenome (GOLD analysis project Ga0172369, IMG submission 114539) | Freshwater microbial communities from Kabuno Bay, South-Kivu, Congo - kab_022012_11.25m | ecosystem: Environmental > Aquatic > Freshwater > Lake | place: Democratic Republic of the Congo...
GTCGCCGTGTCGATCACGGTCGCCTGCGTCCAATCGACATCTGCGCCCGACAACGAGCCGAGCACGCGAATCGTCGTGTCGCCCGCGTTGTACAGGAACTCGTGGTCGTATTGCACTGTGATCTTCTGGGCTCCCGCGGCCTGGATGATCGGCGACTGTAGACAGGTCTCGTAGCCATAGGCCACGGGCGTCCAGCCCATGACCGCATGCGGATCGGGACCCAACGAGCCGGCACTGCTGATGCTCCACAGATCCTTGGCCGCGCCGGTCACATCTGCAGGATTCCAACCGCAGGCCTGCAACGTCGCGCCGGAAGCAAAGTCCTGGCAGTAGCCGATGTTGACCGTGCAGACCGGCACCGAGACCGCTTCGCATTTCGCGGACCCGTCGTCCAGCACGTTGCACTTGCCCACTGCGCACTGGGTGCTCAAGTACGCGCAATCCGTGGCCTCGCTTGCCGGCGTGCAGCACAGCTTGTTGCCGTTGTCGCTCAGGAAGTTCTGGCATTCGTTGATCACGCAGCTATCGAACGTGCAGGGATTGCCGTCCGAGCAGTCGAATTTGTCGAGGCAGCAGCCCTGGATCACATCGTGGGTGCACTTGCCGCCCACGCAACCGTCCGCCGTGCAGATATTGCCGTCATTGCACTCGGTTCCGGCAGCGGCGCCCGCCTCGGTGCAAACGCACGTGCCGCCGATCGCGGTATGTGTGCAGGTGCTCATGGGCGTCGAGACACTGAGACCAGGGCAGGCGTCGTTCGTGCATGCGTCGCCGTCGTTGCAGTCGAGGTTCGAGGCGCAGCAGCCGTTCTTCGGCGTCGTGTGGCGGCACTGGTTGTTCAGGCAGTAGTCGATCGTGCAGCCATTCAAGTCATCGCATGCCGTCAGCGCGTCGGTGTCGTTCAAGCAGCAGTTGCTCAACGCGTTGTGCTGGCAGGCGTTGTCCACACACTTGTCCTGCGTGCACGCGGCGTTGGCGGCGGGATTGCTGCCCTTGGAGTCATCGCACTCATAGTCGAAATGGCAGCACGTGGCATCGACCACGTGGTCGCATTGGCCGCAGTCGCCGCTGGTGTCGCAGCTGTCGACCGTGCACTTGTCGCCGTCGTCGCACTGGATGTCGACGTTGCACAGGCCCGGCTGCGGCTTGTACACGCACTGGTTGTCCGCCGAGCACAGGTTCATCGTCGCGCAGTCCTGATCGTCGCAATCCGTTGGCAGCACGCAGCAATTCTGGTCGCCGTTGGGAACGAACAGGCACTTGTGGGCCATCACGTCGCATGTATCGATGGTGCACGGACTGCCATCGTTGCACTCGGAATTCGAAGCGTTGCAGCAGTTCGGCAACAGAGAGTCGGGTCCAAAGATGCAGGCGTGGTTGATGCAGGCGTTGACGGTGCAGAAGTTGCCGTCGTCGCACTCCGAGGCGTCGTCGCAGCAGGTTTGGTCGGCCTTGTTGTGCGCGCACACGTGCTCGGCGATGTTGCACGCATCGTAAGTGCAGTACTTGTTGTCGTTGCAGTCCGGGCTGTCGTTGCAGCAGTCGGGAATCGAGACGTAGTTGCACTTGCCAGGATCGTAGTTGGTGTCGCAGGTTTCCGTTGTGCAGATGTTGTTGTCGTCGCACTGCAGCTTGCCCGCGTCGCCGGGCTCGGTGCAGCAGCCCGGGTTCACGATGAAGACGCACTGGAAGTTGATGCACTCATCCGTCGTGCACTTCTGGTTGTCGTTGCAGCCCTTGAGCGGCATGTCGCAGCAATTCGGCTTGCTGTCATCCGGTGCGTGGCTGCACATGGTGTAGCCCTTGCCCACCACGGGAGTGTCGCAAGCATCGATGGTGCAAACGTTGTTGTCGTTGCACAAGGTATTCGTGGTCGCGTTGCAGCAATCCGGCTTCAACGTATCGGGGCTGTGCCGGCAAGCTGCGTCGACGCAGTCATCCGCGGTGCATTCGTCTGCGTCGTCGCAATCAGACGCGGCGCAACAGGCTCCCGCCTGCATGGTGTGCTCACATTTGCCGGCCGCGACGTTGCAGCTGTCGATCGTGCAAGGCTTGCCGTCGTCGCACAGATCAGTCGGGCTCTCGCAGCAGTCCGGGTCGACCTTGATGTTCTTGCACAAGCCCTTGTTGCCGGTCAGATCGCACTTGTCCTGGGTGCAGGTCTTGCTGTCGTCGCATTCGCCATCGACCGAGCACGTTGAGCACTTCGCCGTCGCGGTGTTGGGGTTGATGCACGTCTCGCCGCCGGGCGCGCACTGCCACGCCGAGGTGCAACAGTACGGATTCAAAGACCAGATGCACTTGCCGTTGACGCAGCCGTCCTGAGAACAAGCGTTGCCATCTTCGCAGTCCGAAGTCCCGTTGCAGATGAGGCTCGGGTCAAGGGGCGGTTGCGTGCACTGGTACGCGGTCACGAAGCGCGCGCTGGATTCCGTCAGCAGATCGCCCTTGTTGTCGGCCAACGTGCAGGTGACGAAATGCATGCCGAGGGTGCCCAGGCTCGGCAGCGTGATGGGAGACGCGGTGCCAACGACCGGATCGCCCGCATCGACGCGGCAGGACACCTGGCCCTGGCCGACGCCCAGTGTGAAGTTGCTGACTTGGAAGTTGACGGCCACCGCGCCACAACTGCCGCCGGCAACGGAGATATAGAACGGATACATTGCCTTGGGTGACACGAGCGTCAGCGCTGGTGTGCTCAAGGCGAATGTCTCGACACCGAACGCCGCGTCTACGCCAGAGGCATAGTCCGTGAGCTGTCCGGGTTGTCCAGAAGGCGCGGGTTCGGTCTGCGGCTGGGTACAAGCCCCAACCGACACCGCGAGGGCGAACAGCATCACGCGAAGGGCGCGCGCAACCTGCTGGTTTCGCATTACAATCCTCCTAGGCCGAACGAGCTGTCCATGGACACAGCTCGACATCTAGCGGTGCAACGTGCTGCAGGGGATCGCAACGTTCGCTCGTCAGGTGCTGTCGTCACAATGTCGATTCACTTTGTCTAAGCGCACTTTCGATTCGCCACGCTCCCTACCCGGCGGATCAGACCTGGCAGCGGAAGCGAAAGCGATGTTACCGGTATCTCTCGATCTTTCATGAGCTTAGCAGGAACTCGGGGCGCCTGCCAGCCCCGCCGGGAAGCGGAGCGAACCACCGCGGCTGTCCGCAATGGCTCAACGTTTGACTATAAGCGTCGCAGGCGCGGGCCGCAAGGCATTTGTCCGGCCGCTGATGAGAGGATTCGCCGCCGGTCAACGAAAGTTGGAACCTCTTGAGGATGAGGTTCTTAGGCGATGACCGCACCGCCATCCGCGCCTGGCACGCTGCGACAGACGCATCGCGACAGATGCAAAAACGCGAAAGGCCCCTCGTGAGGAGCCTTTCTGGAGCGGGAAACGGGATTTGAACCCGCGACATCGACCTTGGCAAGGTCGCGCTCTACCGCTGAGCTATTCCCGCGTTGCCACCGCCAGAAACCGGGCGGCACTTCGCTGGCCGAGAGGCCTGTGCCTCTTGGGCGGCGCGCATTGTAGCCGCGTGCGCTCGCCTGTCAACAGCACACCGCCGCCAGAATCCGCGGTCGGCGGCTGTCATTCGGTGGTCATGTCCACATTGGCCGTCGCGGTCTGGCCTGCCTTGACGAACAAGGTCACGGTCTTGGTGACGGAACCCTTGGTCAGCGTGAACGTGTGCTTGCCTGACGGCACGTCAGCCTTGGCCGGCGTCAGACCGAGATCTCTTCCTTTTTCGGATACTTTCGCCCACGGCTTTGCTGTGATGACGACTTTGCCAGGTCCCGCCTTCTCGGCTGCTTCTGGCTTGGGTCCCAAGGGACGATCGCGTTGGAGCGCGATCTCGAATGTCTCCAATTGGGGGTTCTTCACCATGAACGTCTTGCTTTCGCTCTTGTATCCGTCAGCTTTCGCGTCGATCTTGAAGGTGTCGCCCAGCTTGAGGTTGGGTACCTTTGCGTTACCCTTGGTCAAAGCCAGCGGTGCACCGTTGACCAGCAGCTGGGCGCTCTGCGGCTCGACTTGCACGATCACGATCGGTGCCGCCGCCTCGACCTTGACCACTTCAACCGGCTTGGGGGCCTCGGGCAGTTGGATATCGACCACGGCGTCCGCTGCAATGACGTGGTGGACAAGCTTCACGCGATCGCCGTTCTTTGCCTGAATGCGAACAGTTGTACCCTGGTCGCCGACGTACGTTGTCTCGGGATCGGTCGACACAAGCGAATCGTTGACGAGGATCTGGTTGGCGCCCGGCGCCTTGATGGTCAACATGAACTTGCGCGCGTGCGGCGCCACGCTTGCGGATGCTTGCACGGCCGCGACTTCCGCGCCGGCGACCGGAGCCGACTTGCCGCGCAGGCCAATGAAGGCCGCCGCGGCAGCAATCGCGGCAGCCAGAAGTCCGACGCCGAGAAACAGACCGGCGCGCGACTTCTTCGGCAGCGGCAAGGGCGTGTCGGACAACGCCATGGTCTTGCGCCGCGAGCCGGACGGCTGGCGGCCCTCGAGCAACCCCATCGCGTCGGGCAGCGCCATCGTGCGATCGGAATCCGCGGGCGGTCCTTGGCCATCCAGGGCCATCGTTCTTTCTTCGTCCGCCGCCACCGCCGCCGCATTCGATCCCGTGCCGCTGCGCTTGGGCGCGGAGGACGAGCCGGTGCCGCGGCGCACGCCCTCCATCTGCTGCGCTTCCGTGGCAACCTCGGAGCGCAGTTGCTCGATCTCTTCGGCAAAGAGATCGTGCATGTAACCTTTCAGATTCACAGCGTCAGGGTCCGGCACCGAGGAGTAGAACCAGCGCCGCAATTCCGAGGCGAACTGACCGCAATCAGTCTGGCGCGTCTCACGCTCGCGACCGAGGGCCTTGAGGACGATGGCATCGAGCTCTTTGGGCACTTCCGGATTCAGCTCGCTCGGCGCCGGCACCTCAGCCTTGAGGACGTTGTTGAGCGTCTCAAAATCGGACTCACCGACGAAAAGACGCTTTCCTGTCAGCATCTCCCAGAACATGACGCCGAGAGCGAACAAGTCCGATCGCGGGTCGAGCGGCTTGCCGCGTGCCTGCTCGGGGCTCATGTACGCGCACTTGCCCTTGACCGTGCCCACGCGGGTCTTGGTGGATCGGCTGGCGGCCTTGGCGATGCCGAAGTCCATGATCTTCACTTCACCACTGAAGGAAATCATGACGTTGTGCGGGCTGACGTCGCGGTGCACGATACCGAGCGGTTGCCCATCGACCACGCGCGTGTGGGCATAGTGCAGGCCCTGCGCCGCTTCGATCAACACGAACACGGACTGCGCGATGCTCATGGGCCGCGTCTCGCGTGCGCCGACGTCGAGAACGCGTTTCAAATCACGCCCTTCAACGTACTCCATCGCGATGTAGAAAAGGTGGTCGACTTCGTCGAAGTCAAAGACCTGCACGACGTTGGCGTGGGCAAGGTGCGCTGCGACGCGCGCCTCGTCCTTGAACATCGTCACGAAGCCTTCATCTTCCGAGAAATGCGGCAAAATCCGCTTGATGACGACGACCTTCTCGAATCCCTCGGCGCCGATGCTTTTGGCGCGGAAGATCTCGGCCATGCCTCCCATGGCGATCTTCTGCGTCAGGTAGTAGCGGCCAAACTGCTGGGGAAACTGGATACCCGTCGCCATCACAACTCCGCGTCGCGGTCAGGACACCTGGGCGAAGACGCCGCAGTGGCCCAACCCGTGCCAAACGCACGGCCGCGCGACACTAGCACGCAGAGCAGGCACGGGCAAGCCGGCGTTCGTCCAGGACATGGGCTTTGCGCGCCACGGCCGGAAGATGCAAAGGCACGTCCTGGTCAGCAGTTGTCGGTGTCTTTGAGGTCGGCCATCAGGCGCGCCCAGATCTCGGAATCGAGCAAGCCTTCGGTATCGGCGTCCGCAGCGAAGGTCTCGCGGTTGCAGTTGCCCTGGGTACACTCGAAGCAAACCATCGACTTCACGCGCAATGCGTTGGCATTCATGTAGTCGTCGAGACAGGTCGCGAGGTGCAACGCGCGACCGCGATGGGCACAGCGGAAGATGTCCGTGAGCCGCCGCGGCCGGGCAGACTCGTCAGGCGCGGGGGGGGAAAAGACGCTGTTCATGGGGACCTCTCGCGCTCGGTGGGGGAAGGCCGAAGGCGCAGACGGCGCGGAGAATACCCTCGCGCTGGCCAAGGTCAAGCAGAACAGCGTTTTTCTCGCACAATCAGCGTGTTGATGTCGCTTCGGTGCCCGCCCCCGTGGCGGACGCAGCTTTGCAGTTCGACACGGCGCACGTTGAGGTTCGCCGACAGCCTGCTACGCTACCGCCATGAGCTGTCTTTCGCGATTCTCACTGCGACGCTGCCTGTCCCGCCTCGGATGTGCCGGAGCCTGGCGTTGGATCGCCGTGCTCGGTGTGTGCTTTTTGGCGGTACCGGCAAGCGCCTTCGACATCGATCGCACGGATACGGGAATACCTCTACATTTCACGCATATGCCGGTTTCCGTGTACCTGCGGCCAGCCCAACAAGGTGCGCTGACGCCCGCGCAGGAAGAGACCGCGCTGCTCGCGGCGTTGGCGACGTGGAATGCCGTGCCCGGAACGCGAATGGAGCTGGTCTATGGCGGAGTGGTGGTGGACAAGCCATTGTTCGATGTCTACGTCGCTTTTGATGCCAAGTACGAGACCATCGGGGGCGACGTGCCGGCGGGCACCAAGCGCTTTGCGGGTGCGGATGGGGCGCTCACCCGCGCGGAGATCCATCTCAATTCCAGGCAGTTTCACTGGACCACCAAGACCGGCGCCACCGACACGACGACGGCCGACCTGCAGGCCGTGTTGACGCATCAACTGGGCCATGCACTCGGCTTGGGCCACAGTCGCGACGCGAGCGCCGCCATGTACTTCTACAAGACTTCCGCGGTGGGACGCACGCTCGCCGCAGACGACCACCGCGCTGCCCGATTCGCCTACGCGCAGACAGCAAAGGCGGAAAGCGGCCCATGCGATGCTTGCGCGACCGACGCCGACTGCACGGTCGGGCGCTGCCTGGCCTGGCCCGACGGCTACCGCCACTGCGCCGCCGCGTGCTCGGTCAGCGACGACTGCGCCCTCGGGACGAGCTGCGGCACGTTCGCGGACGGAAAGGCCTGCCTGCCCAACGATCTCCATTGCCACGCCGACGGCGCTGCCGCTGGCCTTGGCCAGGCGTGTGCCAGCGATCTTGCTTGTGGCGACACGCGGTATTGCCAGACGGGCGGGTCTCACGGCTTCTGTACCGCTCCCTGTCCATGCGGACCTGGCCGCTGCGTCGAGTTCAACATGGGCGGCCTGTGCCTCGCGAATGGCAAGGCAGCGTTCGGCGATTCCTGCGTCGTGCCATCAGATTGCACAAGCGGTTGGTGTCTTGCGTCGTTGGTCGGCGGCGGTCGCTGCACCGCTGGATGCGTCGGCGAAGGCGAGCCATGCGGCAAGGGTGGCACGTGTTCGGCGGACGGCGCGTGCGAACTGCCTGGAACTTTGGCCATCGGCTGGCCTTGCGCAAGCGGTTTTGACTGCGAGTCCGGGACCTGCATTGCCTTTTCCGGCGGGAAGTTCCCCAAGGCGTGCTCCCAACCGTGCAAGACCGCGGGCGACTGCCCCGCCGGCACCGGTTGCCCGGCGAGCGGCGGCGACGCCCATTGCATACCGTCGGGCACTGCCGTGCTCGGCGGCCCTTGTCTGACGCCCGGCGCCTGCGGCAGCAAGGCCGCTTGCGACGACAGCCCGATCGCTGGCGTCGGCGCCTGTCACGCCGTTTGTGCACCGTATGGCGACGACCTCGACTGCCCCGCCGGCGACCGCTGTGTGTGGGTGGGCGCACGCGCCGCGACCGGCGGCGTCTGCCGGGCTGTGGCCGGCGGCGGCGCAGCAGGTAGCGACTGTGGCCCGGCCGCACCATGCCGCGTGGACCTCGTGTGTGCCGGCGCGACGGCTTCGTCGGCAACATGTCATCCTGACTGCGATCTGCAGACGGCTCAAGGCTGCGCTCCAGGTCAAGTCTGCGCCCATCTTGGCGCGGTGGCGGATGCGGCCGGACGCGGTGCATGCTCCGATGTCGAGGGACCGCTTGTCGAAGTTGCCGCACCGCTTCGCCTGGGCAAGAACTTCGCGGCCATCCAGGTCGACTTGCCTTCCGTGGTGCCTGCGTCGAAGTTCGTGGCCGCCAAGCCAAGAGCCAAGGAAGCGCCGACAGATGGCTGCCGCGCAGGACGCGGCGCGCCGTGGAGCGGATCCCTGTTCGCGCTGGTGATGGGCGTGTGGCTGTTGCGACGCAGACGCGCGTAGGGATCGAGTCTTTCCGTCACAGGCCCTTGGCGGTGTTTCATCCATGGCGGTGCAGACCGCGCACGGCAACTCAGCGCGCCACAAAAACGTCCAGGCCGGCTGCACTTACGCGCCGCCGGCCCGAATCGTCGGACCCGTTCAAGGCCGAGCGTTCTGCGGATTCACCCGCTGAGGGTTTGACCCGCCATGCCCCGACGGCCATCGCGGCTCAAATCTTTCCGTCCAACACCTTCTGCACAATCTCCGTCATCTTCTCAGGACTCATTGGTGCGTTGTACGACCGCCCGTTGATGTAGAGCGACGGCGTTCCGCGCACTTCCGCAGCCTTGGCCTCCTTGATGTCCTTGGACAGCCGGCCCTCGTACTTCTTGGCCTTGACGAATGCTTCGGCCTTGGCCACGTCCATGCCAGCTTCCTTGGCGTACTTCTTGAGGTTCTCTTCCTGCGCCTTCAGCTTCGCGTCGAGTTCGCCGTCAGCTGGCATCATCTGTGAGAAGTTGTTGTAGACGATGTCCTCGAACTCCCAGAACTTTCCCTGATCTTCTGCCGCCACGGACCAGTAGGCCGCCTGACACGCCGCCGGGTGCATGTCGCGCCCCATTTCGGGATTGCACTGGCTCGACAATGGGAAGTGCTTGAACACAATCGCAACCTTGCCGTGCATGTTCTTCTCGACCTGCTTCAGGGTCGGGATGATCTTGGAACAGAAGGGGCACTGGAAGTCCTTGAACTCCACAATCTTGACTTTTGCATCCTTTGGCCCCAAGTGCGGCGAGCCGGCGTAGTCGAAGTCCGCCACCTTGGCATCGAGCGCGGGCGGAGGCGTGAACTCCTTGCCGTCGGCGATCGCCTTGGCATAGACATCCTTCTTGGCCGTGCCGGCTTTGATGAGCGCGTCGGCCTTGGTCAACTCTTCATCAATGACTTTCTTGAAATCCTCGGCGGCGCGGCCACCAGCCATCTTGCGGCCCTGGACGAACACCGACGGCGTACCGCTGACCTGCACTTTCTCCGCGGCCGCCATGTCCTGTTCGACATACGCCTTGAACTTGTGATCCTTCATGCACTTCTCGAACTTCGCCGCATCGCCACCCACGCTCTTGACGTGATCCACCAGCTTGGCCGGGTCCAACTCCTGCTGGTGCGTGAACAGCGCTTCTTCCATCTCCCAGAACTTGCCCTGCTCCTTGGCGCACTGCGCGGCTTCTGCTGCGGGGAATGCGTTCTGGTGGAACGGCAACGGATAGTTCTTGAACACGAGGCGAACCTTGTCGGGGTATGCTTTGAGCGTTTCCTCAATCGCTGGGCGAACTTTCGAGCAGAAGGGGCACTGGAAGTCCGTGTAGAGCACGATGCTCACCAGTGCGTCCGCGGGACCCTTGACGGGCTCATCGCCACGCAGGGCAACTTTCCACACAGTCTTGTCATCCGGCGGCGGACGCTGCTTGTCGGCAGCCTGCGCCGGCGCGGCGTCGGCTGGCACGGGCTCGCCCTTGAACACCCAGCCGATCAGCTTGGCGCCGAGCTCAGCGTTGTTCGCCTTGGTGAGCTTTTCGTTCAGATCCGAGGCCTTGGTGCCCTTGCCCAACTCGTCGTTCGCCTTGGTGATCTGCTCGTCGATGACCTTCTTGAAGTTCTCGATCGGCTGCGCGCCAGCGATGTTCACACCGTTGATGAAAAAGCCCGGCGTGCCGCGCACGCCCAGCGCGTTGGCGATCGCCATGTCGCGCTCGATGTTCTTGGCGAGTTCGGCATCCTTCAGGTCGGTCGCGAACTTCGCCGCGTCGAGGCCGATCTCCTTGGCCCACTTCTGGATATTTTCATCCGTCATATCGCGCTGGTTGGCGAACAGCTTGTCATACATCTCCCAGAACTTGCCCTGGCGATGTGCGGCGAGCGCCGCGATCGCGGCCGGCTTGGCGCGATCGTGGAATGGCAGCGGCTGGTTGATGAAGATCAGGCGGACGTCCTTGGCGTAATCCTTCTTGATCTGGTCGACCGTGGTCGCAGCGCGGGAGCAGAAGGGGCACTGGAAGTCACTGATCTCGACAATCGTGATCTTCGCGTCCTCGGGGCCGACGGCCGGGAACTTCGCAGCCGTAGGCGCGGCAGGCGCTTCGACCTTGACCGCCTCAGGAGCGGCAGGGGCAGAGGGCGCGGCAGGCTTGCCGGTCATCCGTCCACCCAGAAAGCCGATCACCGCGGCGGCGATGATGGCGATGATTGCGTTTTCTTTCTTCATCTCGTCCTCGGTCAAATGGGGCAGCCCCGAACGCTTCGCGTTCATGATGTTGCAGTGTGACGCTGCCGATCGGCGGTTGCAGGGGCGCCACCTGTCAGGAAGCGGCGTATGCTAGCCGCGGCTGGCGCGTCGCGCAAGGTCCTGGAATGTCCAGGTCCGCCAGCACCACTCGGCGGCGTTGCCAGCGCTACTTGCGCCAGGCAGACGAGTCCGCTGCAATGCGCGCGGTTCGTCATGGATGGACCAACACCGCCAGCCGGAGCTTCATGCCCAGCCTCTTTCGCCCCGCCGCACTGCTGCTGGCCACTGTCGCCTGCTGCGCCTGCCAGGGCGGCCGAGCGCCCGCCGTGGCTGCCGCTCCAGCCGATGCGGGAAGCGTGACGGCCCGCGACCCTGCAGCCATTGATGAGGCACTGCGCGACGCACTGCACGCCTTTCGCGATCGCTTTGCCTGCAACGCCATCTCCGGCTGTCCCGCCGAGGCGATCATCATCGGGTTTGGCTGGGCCGCGCGGCCGCACCTGGAGCAGATGTTCCAGCGCGCTCCGCGCCAGGCGACGTACCGGGCCCGTGCGGTGCACGCTCTGGCGGAACTGCGGGACCCTCAAGCCTTGTCCTTCCTGCAGCATGCTGCCGTCGATGTCGATCCGGAAGTGCGCGGCTATGCCGTGCTGGGCATCGGCCTTCTCGGTGCGCGCGAGGAAAGACCAAACTTTGAGCAAGTTACCGATGCAGATCGGTCGGTGTGGGCCGCCGCGCCGCGTCTCAGCGCGCTCTGGGTGCTGCGACGCTGGGGGGACGCCACGGCACAAGCCCGTTTCGCCCAGGAGATGGCGCTGCTCGTGCGCCAGCAAATGGCGGGCCCTGCCTTGACTTGGGGCCTCGAGTTATGCGCGCGTCCAGAGGGCCCGTCCTGCGACGCAATCCTGCCCTTGGCCGCCGTCCACCCAAACTTCACCGCGCGGCGCGAAGCCATCCGCGCCATCGCGGCACATCCGCGGCCCGCGCTCGCTGCGGCTTTGGTCGCGGCGACGGCCGATCCTGTCCATTCACTTGCCGAAGTTGCCGAACGCACCCTCGCACAGCTCTCGGGCCGCCAGGACCTGCATGGCGCGCAAGCGTGGCGTGAGTGGTGCGAAGGGACGAAGTGCGCTGAATTGGTTCCGGTTCCGAAGCTGTAGCCCGCCGAGCCGCCGGCTGCTACCCCGCGCGCGCAATCGGCAACGTCAGGCAACGCGGCCCGCCGCGCCCGCGCGACAGCTCTGAGCCAGTCAGCGCGACGACGACACGGCGCTGACCCGCCATCAACAGATCCGCATTCGGCACGAACTGTTCTGGCGTGAGGACTTCGAATCCCGCTCGGTTCAAGGCGCGCAGCGTCCAGGTGTTGCGCCCGTACAGGACGATCCGACCCGGCCCGAGGGCAAAGGCATTGGCGCCATCGGTCCATTGCTCGCGCGCCGCGGCCCGGCTGTCGCCGTCACCACACGTCACGATCTGCAGCGCAGGACCAAATTGGCCCAAAACGCCCATGAGATCCCAACCGAGGTCGCGCTCCGGTTCGGCCAGGTCCACGATGCGCACGCGGCACCCGGGGTCAGACGGGGCTGCAAATGCAGGCGTATGCATCAGGCACACGCCCGCGTCCAGCAACGTCATCAGCGTATCCAGGTGCATGGTCGCGCGCCGCTCCGGAATGAACACCCCCAGCACGTGCCGCACGCCAGACACTCGTAACCGCTCGGCAATCGTGAAAGCCGCCTGCAGCGTCGTACGCGCACCGATGCCGATCAGGACCACGTCGCGTGACACCACCAGGATGTCGCCGCCCTCGACGCAGCGACAGTCGCCGCCTTCGTCAGCCGAAACACCTTGACTACCCTCGCGAATGTCAATCTTCGGCGCCGCTTGCAGACGCGGATGGTGACGCAGCAGGGCGCGCGCCAGGATGCCGTCCCGCTTGCGCGCGTTCAGGCGCGGATAACCGACCACGATGCTGTGGCCCACCACCGCCCAGCAATCCCGTGCAAACATCCAGTTGGGCATCGGCCAGCGCAGCAGATCGAACCCCGTTTCCGGGTCGCTGCCGGAGGCCAGCGCCTGGACGAGTTCCGCGGCGCCCAGGTCCGCGAGGCGACGCCGAGTCCGATCCAAGGTCGCGGTTGTCGAGCCGCATTGCCCTTCCAGCTCCAACACTTCCTCGATGACAGCCGCGGCGTGTGCCGAATCCGCGAGCACGCGCTGCAACATGGCGCGCAGATCCAGGCAGCCACCCCGTCCGGTCACGGCGCGTATCACATCGACGAGTTGCGCATGTTCCGCCTGCAAATGCGGCAACAAGACCAGATCGTCGAACAACAGGTAGTCCGGATTGGGCCGGTAGCCGCCGCGTCCATCGGGCTCGAGCGCCTCAATGTGATTGGGCGCCATGCAATCGAATTCGTCGCCCGGCGCGCAAGTGATGCAGGCCGTCAGCGGCGCCGTTTCGCTCCACAGACCCACCGGCACGGGCTCGGCCATGCGCGCCGCCTATTGGACCGTCAGAGTCAGCTTGACCTGGGAACTCCAGTTGTAGTTCTGCGGCGAGTCTTCGTCGAATGCTTGCGCCAACGCGGCGATTTCATAGTTGCCTGCGACGTCCGGAATGAAGATCAGATCGGGTGTCGAGGTCGCCTGCTCAGGCGGTGTCAGCCAACGTTTGGACCCGGCAGGTCTCTTCGTGATCACCCACAGGTAGTTGTTGCCGTCGGCATATTGCCCTTTGGTGAACGTGGCCTTGATGTGCACGGGCTGGCCGACCTTGGCATCGGGATAGTCCGCCGTCGTGCCCAGGCTCAAGGTCGGCGCAGCAAGCTCCGTCTTGATGGAACCCTGCAAGTTCAAGGATTGCGTCACGATCGTGCCGTTGCACTTGTCACCGGCCCAAGCTCCCGCGCAGTAGACGATGCTGACGAGATCGTTGACGTTCAGCTTCTTGTCGTCTGGCGGATGGAACTCCACTTCCAGGGGCAGCAAGCCCCATGCCTCAATGTCCTGACTGGCAAACGGTTTGGCCAAGCCGCTGTACACGGAAACCGCCTTGCTGCATGGATCCGCTCCCGGTACGGTGGCCGCGGTCACGCAAGCGTTGATCACCCGCATCGGCGCGCAACTCTGGTTAGCAATCATGAATGTTCCCGACGCCTTCTGGCCAACACCCGCCAGAAGCCATAGCTGCGGCATCGGACCAAAGCTGGGGGCCGGCACCGCGCACGCCCCAGCCGACACCGGAATCGCAATCGTTCCAGGAATGCTCGCCTGCGCGAAACCGATCATCAGGTTGCCATTCGGCGCGGCATTGCCGGCAGGGAACGCAAACTTCACGGTCACATAGATGGTGCCGCTCTTGCTCACGCCGCGCGGCAAGTCGACGCAGGTCTTGTCGCCCGCCGTCAAGTGCACGCAGCTCTTGTAGATGCCGTCCACGGTCGACTGATCCACCGCCGCATCCAAGGCCTGCACGGTGGCCGTGTTGATGACCATGCTCGCCGGGCCGTCGTTGAAGATCGCGCAAGTGGCTTCGGCGGTTCCGGATGTGACCCCGGTGAAGTCGTATTCGAGCTTGCCGCTCGCGGTCGTGCACGAGATCGTGTACTTGTTGTCCGCCTGGGTCTTCGCACCCAACTTCACTTGCGCATTCGGTTTTGTCGGGTCGTTCGTCACGATGATGACATTTTCGTCCTCATTTCCCTCGGTCTTGTCTGGCGAGTAGCGCACGCAGACCTGCATTTTCGTCGGCGTACCCAGCGGATTGCCCGAATCACCGATGGCTGAAATGCAGTCTCCCTTGTTGGGCTTCTCGACGATCGAGTACTGCGCGTTCGCTGGATCCAGGCCTGCGTCATCAAAGCACAAAGGCGCAGTCCCCGAGTTACCGAACTTGAAGCAAGTCGTCGCCGGATTGGCGGCCGACGTGTTGATGTACGTGTACTCGTTGGTATCCATCGTGATCTGCGGGCCGACCGTCGAGATGCCGAAGCACAACGACGTCGGCCCTTTGAGGCTGGCCTTCTGATCATTGTTCTCGATCGTCAGAATCGCCTGGCCGTTGTCCACCTTGTCGGCGCTCGGCGCATAGATCACGTCGATGCCGATCGACTTGCCCGCCGCCAGTGCGATGGCCCCGACCGCCGGGCACGCCTTGGCGTCGGTCGGCCTGGTGCTGGTGTACTCCCACTTCAGCAATGTATTCGTTGACTCCCACTTGACCTTGTTCAGGCACAGGACGCTGCCCGTGTTTCCGGAGTTGCGCACGACGAGATGCTTGCGGTACGTCAGTTGACCATTGGTCTGGTCCGGCGCAAACAGCGAACACTTTCCAGCTGTTACCTGGATGCTGTCCACCATCACGAAAATCTGCGGCACCGGTACCAGGGCGTAGCGTTCGCTGGAACTGCAACCTGCCGCCACCACAGCCAGCAGGGCAATCATCCATGATTGCACATTCTTGTGTTGCGACGTCACGGTCGCCTCCTGTGATGTCCCGGCCCGATCAGGGGAAGCAGAGCATCTTGTAGTAGATCGACACCTTGTCGCCGGCCTGCGGCATGCATGGCCCCTTGTCGTTGAAAGTCACGGTGTTGGATGCCGCGTCATACGTCCACGATGCAGGATCCGGCGCACACACCTTGCCGTTGATCTTGACCACCAGCGTGGCCGGCTCGGGCGTGCGCGTCAGGAAGAACTGCTGCATCAGACCGAAGGCTACCGATCCAATGTCTTTCAATACCTGTGCATAGTTGGAGTCGCAGATGCTGCCGAACTTGCCACCCGTGTCCTGGACCATCTTGAACAGGCGGCTGCCGTCTTCTGCGCCGCCATTGGCATTGCAGCCGCTGCCAGCGTCGCCGGTGATGGCGTGGAAGTGGAACAGATTCTTGTTGGCCAAGCCCTTCAAGGAATAGAACAAATTCTGGTAGTACGACAACGTGCCGGTCGATTGCTCCTGCTCGTCGGACAGCGCAACAATCTCCAAGCCTGCGTTCTTGCGCAGGAATGACCGGTTGTAGCCGCCACAGAACAACTTGCCGTCGTCGGCGCCCTTGACGCAGTGGGCCTGGCCGCCGCCGCAATCGGCGTCATTGTTGCAGGACTTGCTGGTGTTCGTGATGAGCGGCGCAGTCAGGGCTGCAGCGGCCGCTTCGAAGACATACTCGGTGCCGGAACCGCCCTCGCCTGGAACTGCGAGGTACTGCAGCGACGCGGTCGGGTCGGGACTCTTGGGCGTCAAGATGCGTTCGCCCTTCTTGTCGGTCTGCAGTTTGCCGCTCTTCTTGCCGTCATCCATGTCCGTGGTAACGACGCCCAGGTGGTAGTTGTTCGACCACAACTGCGCGATCTGGATGAAGGTGGCAATGTTCTTGCTGAGGTTGTCCTGCTTGTTGCCCATCGAGCCAGAGTCGTCGACGACAAAGAGCACATCGACGTCCTTTCCAGTTCCTTGGACGAATTCATCCGTAAATTCAGTGTCCAACGTGCCTTCACCCTGGAGCGGTACCATGAACAACGTGCCCATGCACCAATCGCCCGCCTTGGTGCAGTCCGCGGTTGACTGGCAGGTGCCGCCTGTCTGCTGGTTGTTCTTGTCGACACATGCGCCAGAAAGTCCCGTGTAGATGATCATCTGGCAGTTGTCTTTGCCGGTATTCTGCGGGCCGTACTGGACACTGAACCCCGTCGGCTTGGACTGCGAAACCGGCAGACCCGCCTTGGGAATGCCAGGCCACTGCACGGGCAGCACCTCGGGACCGCAGTTGTCCAGCTCGACCTTGGTCACGTTGACATCGGTCGCGCCGACGTTGTAGACGCTGACCGTCTGGACGGTCGACTTGCAACCGACTGATACAATGCCGAAATCGACGTCACCCGGCATGACCTGCACCGCCGCCTTGCCGACCTTGGCCAGCATGTTCGGTTTGGCCGCTGACACATCGCCGGCCTTTGTGAAGTCGATAGCCGGATACGGCGACACCAGACCCGTCGCGACGTCCTTGAACGAAGCCACGATCAGGCCGTCGTACTCCTGCACTTCACCCGTCGCGAACAAGCCGCCGTCCGCCGGTGCCTGGAATTGCACCTGCAGTTTGCCGGAATCGCCGGGTGCGAGGTTGAAGAGCTTGGCACCAGGCGCAAAGGTCTTGAACAAGCTCGTGCCGCCGTTGCTGCACTTGATGGCGCCCGGGCCGATGGGCGGTGGCAAGCCATTGCCCTGGCAGGGCCCGATGTTGACGTGATCGAACGCGCAGTAGCCCGAACCGATGTTCTTCAGTGTCAGTTGCAGCAACTTCTGCTCACCGTAGGGAATCAGGCCGAAATTCACAATCGGCGGCTGCAGTTGGATGTTGCAGGAAGCTCCATCCGCCCGCAACGCGACCAGTTCGATATCCCACACCGGCTTTTGCGGATCGTTGGAGTTGATGTGCAGCTTGGTCTTGGCCGTCTGGCCAGTCGGCCCGAGCGCGACGAATTGCACCAGGAAGTAATCGCCCGTGCCGGCTGCGAGATCACTGCTGGTTGGCGCATTGCTGACAGGCGGGAAGTTGCCCGGCACCAGCGCGAATTCACCCAGCGGATCCGCGTCCAAAGTGACGCTGCTGATCGTCAACCCTGCTGAACCTTGGTTGAACAGTTCGACCTTGCGCTGCACCTTGATGCAACCCGTGTCGGTCGCCTTGGTGCAGTTCTTGCCCTTGCCGACGATGGCGAAGTCGACCACGTCCGCAGGCGTGACCATCAAGCTGCCCGTATCGGTCTGCGCAAAGATTTCTACGTGCAGTTCCGGGGTCTTCGGGTCGTTCGAATAGATGATGAGGTTGGCAATCGGTGAGCCCGTGTTCGGCATCACCTGCGACGCGGTCAGCTCGACCTGCTCGAGAACATTGCCGCCCGACTCCAACGTTTGCGCGCCGCTCGGCGTCACCTGGATGGTCTTGACCAGGCTGATGCCGGCCACCTCGATCTTCGAGATCTGCAGAGGTGCCAACCCCTTGGACAGAATCTTCATCGGCAGCGTGGCCTTGTCATTCAGCTTCATGTTGCCGAAGTTCAGCTTGGGCGGAATGACGGCGATGCTAGGCGCAATCTCGTTGCCGCGCACCGGCACGATCGTCTTTTGGCCGTCGTCGGTGAGAAAGCTGATGGATGACTCGTCGTTGTCGCCGCCTGTCGGCGCGTAGGAGACCTCCATCGTCTGCGAACTGCCGGCCGCAATCGCCTCGTCCATCTTCGGCATGACACTGATGGTGAAGTCTGCGCTGCCGGTCTTCGAGATCGATACCTCTTTAAACTTCATCTGTTGCGTGCCATTGTTGTACAGCTTGACGGTCTTGGGCACGGGAGTGCCCGCCGGCACGTTGCCGAAGTCGATCGGATCCGGCTGCACGATGAGCGACGCGCCGCCCTGCTCGACCAGAATGGGCACCTGCAGGCTGCGCCGCGTGGCGTCCGTTGCGTTGTTCTTGATGATGAGATGCAGCGTCTTGCCGCCCGCGGCCTTGGGCGCGTAGCGCACCTTCCACACGACACTGGCACCGGGATTCAGGGTCGCGGCGCTGAAGCCACCGACGATCGAGAACTCGTCGGCATGGCTGTCGAATGTCGCCGACTGCAGCTGCAACTGCCCGGAATTGCCATCATGTCGCACGCGCAGCTCGATCTCCTGGGGGTCCGCGCCGGGCGCCATGTCGGCGTAGATCAGGGAGTTCGGCGTCACGCCGATGCGGCGATCCTCCTCGATGCAGAACTTACCGGTGCAAGTCGCTTGACCGCCATTGCCCGTGCTGCCCGTGTCCGAACAAGCCAGAAGCCCGAAAACCCCAATCAGCGCGCCAAGAAGCGGCGCGATGTGTCTGCGTTGCATGGTCTCCCCTTGCTCGAACACGCCGACTGTCTGCATCGGCTCCGGTGGTGGTTCATCGGCCAGACGCGGTCGCGTCTAGAACTGAGGATGCGGGTACTTGGATGTCACGAACAATGTCGACGGCCCGCCTTTGCCAGACTTTGCCGTCACTTCGCCGTCCGGCCAGGAGATGGTGGCGACATGCCACATGTCGTCCTTGACGAGCGGCGTCGACGTCATGTTCCACACGAGTTGGCCGTACACGTAGATGTTCACAGTGGCGGTCGAAGGCCCGAAGCCGAAGTCGTTGTAATAATTCACACCCACGGCGTAGCTACGGCCATCTTCCGGCAGTGTGAGGTTGAGGTTCTCCGGGCCGCCGCCGTCCGTGTCATCCCGATCTAGGCTCGGGTTGTCATCCATGTTCGGATCGAAGCTGCCCCATTGCGGATTCGGGTTGAACCAGAAGCAGTCATAGGTGTCGGCAAACCACGGACTCAGTTTGCCCGTACCTTCATAGTCCTGCGTCGCTGCATACGGATGCGCAAAGTGCAAGTCGAGGTCCGATCCGACGCCGGGGCCCTCGTTGGTCTGGTCCTTGTCGTTGGGCGTATTCCACAACAACTCGACGTGAATGGCCTGATCCGGCAGCACCTTGACGACTTTCTCCGCAGCAAAGCAGCTCTTCTTGCCTGCACTGTCCCATACATTGAGCTGAAACTTGTAGTCGCCGGCCACATTCGGCTGGAAAGTCGGAGAAACGTTGGCAGTGTTCGGCGAGAACAGCGACACCGAACCTTTGGCCGCGATCACCGCCCACTCGTACTTGCTGATGCCGCCCGTCCCAGCGTAGCTCTGCTTGCCGTCCAAGTGAAGAATCGTCTGGGGCACGACCGTGTCGCCCTCTTGCACGGTGATGATGGCCGTGGGGCACGACGACGACGAGCCCACGCCTTCCATCGTCACGTGGGTCAATCCCGCGATCGCGTTGGACTTGATCGTGATGGCGGCCGTGTCGGGCACTGGTTGGCCATCGGCGCCGATGGTGCTCAACTTGACCGGATCGTAGGTCAACGTCACCTTCACGGAACCGTTGAGGGGAATCTTCAGCGGCGCAGCTTCCGACGGCGCCAGTCCGCCTGTCTGCGTCAGACTGCTCCAATCGACGCCAAACGGCCCTGCGCCGGGCGCGTCGAAAGTCAGGTCCGTGATGGACAATTCCACGTCGCCACAGCTCACCAGATCGAACGCCCGCTTTGCCGGCGCGCCGACGCCCGTGGCGCCGAAGACGACGTGCGATGGCTTGGCGACCAAGCAGGGTCCCGTAGAATTCACCTTGACTTTGATAGCCTTGTAACCGTCTCCACCCTCGGCAGTCAGCGACGGATCATTGGTGTGCAGCACGATCGCACCATTGTGCGGCTTGTCGTCGACGCCCTTGTAGACCAGCTTGAGATTCTTCGATTCTCCAGCTTTGAGCACCATGCATGGCTCCAGCTTCAGGGAGCCACCACCGGCGTACTCCTTGCCGTCGAGAATCAATGTGAAGTAATCCGCAGGCAGCGTCGCGAGATCCAGCTCGCAGATCCTCAGATCGGAATTGCCGACATTGAGCACCTGCACATCCTGGTTCTTGGTACCGCCGATTTGCACGAACGAGAAGTCCATGTCGGCGGGCTGCACCAGGATCTTCGCCAGACCCGCGGAAGTCGAGAACGCCACAACAATCTTCGTCGCCTTGTTCTTGGACTTGTCATTCGACAGAATCTGCAGCGTCGCCTTGCGCTGCAACTGGTCATCATACTTGAGAAATCTCACGTGAAACGCAATGGCTGTCGTGCCGCCGTAGCCTGGCGGGTTGATCGCCGGGAACTTGTAGTCCTTGCAGGATGGTGGCGGCGTGACCGCGTCGTCGATGCCGTCGTCCACGACGCACGTGAAGGCAGGCACGGTCTCGGCCGGCGACGCAGCATCATAGGTAAGGTCAACCTTTGACACGGTCAACGGGCCGTTGCCGCTGTTGGTGATGCGGTACTTCATGACCTTGGGGCCGCCGCCATCGGTCACGGACTTCAAGTCGCCGGTGTCCACCGGGATCACGGTGCCGCTCTTCAAGCTGCCGCCCGTCTCGTCGTGAATCTCAATGATCGGTGTGCAATCGATCTTGCCGCCGCAGGTCATGGTCGTGCCGCTGGTCGGCGTCGCGTCGCCTGCCAATGAACTCGCGTCATCTCCACCATTTGCGCCAGGAGCCGTCGCATTGGGCGTGCTGGAGCAAGCGATACTGAGCGCGGCAAGGGCGAGAATCGGAGCCAATGATCGATGCAACTGCATGTCGAGCCTCAAGAATCAGCGCTGTCGCACGAACCTTCGCACGGACCCGCCTGGGCCGCATCGCGCCACGGCCACGCCGCGACAGCAAGCGGATCAATGTAGCGGATGCGAGGCGAAGTCTGCAACTGGTATGGTGCCCCGGAATCCACCGGCGCACCTGCCCGACCGGGCATGGCCCCGCCCCGCTGCGCACCATCCGTCGCGCGTCCACCAGGCCGGCACGCGTTGGCTTGCCTTCGCCTACTTGAGGATCCGCTCTTTGGCCGTCTCGATCATGGCCGGGCGGAAGGACTTCTTGAGTTTCAGCAGCTTGTCGAACTTGGCGCGGGTGCGGCTCTCCACGTGCAGGGCCGTCGGACGCTTGATCTCGCCGTCGATCAACTGATCACTGAAGTCATAGAACCGCGCCTTGTCGTCCTTGTCGGCGGCGTGGCCATGAGCCGGCACGAACGCAGCCAATGCGAAGATACCGAAACCAACGGACAATATTCGAGTCCTCAAGGTGCCGAGCGTGCGGTTCATGGTGATCTCCAACCAGGCGCGGCCATGGCCGCCGATGTGCGTACGCAACTCTAACGGTTCGAGAGGCCGGCGCGCAACCACCTGTTGCAGTTGCCCCTTGCTCAACGACTACTTCGGCGCTGGCGCGGCGCCCGGCGCTGCCTCTGACGCCTTGTCCGGCTGCTTGGCGGCCGGATCTTTCGCCTCTTTCTCCAGTTGCATGCCGCCCTTGATGGCGTCGATGCGGCTCGTGATGGCCAGGATGTTCTTCCACAGCGTCGTCTGCGCCTGCTCTTTCGCGACCAGTACTGCCTTCTGCTTGCCCCAATCCGCCGGCGCCTTCTTGGGTGGCTTGTCCCACTTCGTCTTCAATTCACTGCGCATTGCGTCCAGTTCGAGCTTGACGGCGTCGACCTGCGGCAAGTTCGCTGCCTTCAGGTAGCGCTCCCAATAGGCAATCGACTTCGGACCATCGTTGAACGGTGCCTTGTTGTAGATCAGGGCCAGCCGCACCATGATCGCCACGCGGCTCGCGTCCTTGGCCAACACGCGTTCATAAATCTCTGCAGCTTTCTTCGGTTCGCGCTTGCCTTCCAGCGTCAGCGCGTAGCCGGTCAGCGCTTCCAGGTTGTCGGGTTCGAGCTTCAACGCCGCGTTGTACTGCCGATCCGCGTCACGATAGTTGAGGTACTCCAGGTAGATCGCGCCGAGATTCATGCGCGCCGAGATGCTCGACGGCGCGAGGCGCACGGCACGCTCGAACGCGACCACCGCCTTGGGCAGATCGCCCAGTTTCACGTACGCCAGCCCAAGATTGGCCAACGCCTCGGGATTCGCCGGATCCAGCGCCAGCACCTTCTCCTCCAGGATCCACCGCGCAATGTCGAGTTTGCCCAGCTTGAGGTTGATGAGACCGCGGATGTTCAACGCAATCGTGTCCTCGCGGTTGTTGCGCAGCGCCGTCTTCACGAACCCCTCAGCCAGCTCGAACTCTCCTGTCTCCAAGTAGTACAGACCCAAGGCCACGTTCGCCAACGTGTTGTCCGGATCCTGGCCGCGAATCGACTCGGCGACGCCCTTTGCCCGTTCGCGCAGGGACTTGGCCTTCTCGCTCTCGCCCGCTTCATCGAGACGCCGCGCCTGCGCCAGCCAGGCCCGCGCGATGTAGCCCTGCGCCGAAAGCTGCAGAGATTTCTCGCGATCGTCATTGGGTGCGATGGCCTTGGCGGCCTCGTACGTCGCGATGGCGTCCTGGTAGCGGCCCATGCGCTCGTACGACATGCCGAGGTTGAAGTAGGCTTCGTAGAAGCGCTTGTCCGTATCCGCAGCGCGCTGGAACGACTCGATCGCCGACTTGTAGTCGGGACCACATTTGTCGCATCGCCCATCGGCCGTCGCGCACTGCGCCGGGCACTTGTATCCGCTGCACTTGCCGCTCGCCGCATCGATGTACTCGCCGACCCTGCACGGTCCCGCACCGTCAGACTTGCCGCTCTTGAGCTCGACGCCCATGCATTCGCGCACATCCAGGCTGCAGCCGTCGCTGCCCGGCCGGCAGCGGATGATCTGGACATTCGCAGCGCCAGCGACGGGCTTGCCGGCCGCATCGACCTGAGCCGCCACGGGCACTTCCTTGACCCAGTCGCCGCACCAGCGTGGCCCGCCAGCGAGTTCCTCTTTGGTGCAGTCGTAGGTGTCGAGCTCGCAGGTCAGGTCGCGAATGCCGCCGTTCCATGGCTCGCACGGCACCTCCTCATTCTTCTTCTCCATCTGGCCAGGAATCGGCTTGCCGTCCTCGCCGATCGCCGGTACTTCTTTCTCGACCGTGCGCGTGAACCGCGCGCAACGCGTCAGGTTGCACGACTCGGGACTCTCGATCGCCACCGAAGCGCACGTCGGCGGCGCGATGCGCACACATTCCCGGCCCAGCGACACGAAGCCAGGATGGCAGCACTCGCCATTCTCCAGCAGCTGGTGCGGGTTGCACTTGGGCAGTTTGCGCAGTGCCGCCGCGAGCCCCTCGCGCATCGCATCCTGGGCCTTGTCGGAAATGCCCTGCAAGTACTCGACTTCCTGGGCGTGCAGCGCGGTGGGCGCCAGCGTCAGCGCGGCCAACAGCGGCATCAAGCGGAAGGTCTTGGCAGTCAAGCGGTTCATGTCGGTTCCTCGATTCGGATCATCCCAAAGGCGTTGCGTCGTCACACGACCCGTCAACCGGGCTTTGCCAGCCTACAGCGCGGGCGCCGCGGGCTTGCCGTTGTCCTTGGCCTTGGGCTTGTCATTCTTCTTTTCTTCCGCGATCTTGGGCTTGAAGCTCACGGTGAACTTGCCGCGGCGCACACTGGTCACGAACGCGGCCGACGTCGCGGCATCGGTCGGCTTGTTCGCGCTCACCGCCGTCGTCGCCTTGGGCAGGTTCGGATCCTTCTCAACCGTCGGGAACGCCTCTGGATTCACCTTCGCCGCATAGTCTCCCGCTTCCTTGGACCACTTGTTGTACACGCCCAGGTTGTGCGCAACATTGATGGCATTGCGCAGCGCCGACTCCGATTGCGCCTCGATCGGCATGGCGATCTTCTCGATCTCGGCACGGTACGCCTGCTCCAGTTCGTCGTTGCCCTTGATTTGCGGCGGGATGGGCGCGTTGA
>Ga0172369_10002716_pt1 | contig 23928 bp, 22 predicted proteins | sample LakKiv25m_FD_114539 | JGI IMG/M metagenome (GOLD analysis project Ga0172369, IMG submission 114539) | Freshwater microbial communities from Kabuno Bay, South-Kivu, Congo - kab_022012_11.25m | ecosystem: Environmental > Aquatic > Freshwater > Lake | place: Democratic Republic of the Congo...
GTCTGAATCGCATTCTTGAGATCCCCGGATTTGTGATAACTGCTGACAAGCAACTCTTGAGATGCCGCTTGTAGCTCCATGTCCATCTTTTGATCGCTTGTTAGGCCAACCAGATAATTATTCAATTCTGCCGTGTCTGTTGTAGGAGTTAACGAGTTAATCCTGACCAAGGAGTAGTGTGCCTTTGCGGTATAGGAGAACTGGTCAACTATCATTTCATAGATCGTTATAGCGCTGTCATTCTTGCCCGCTTTCCGATACTTTTCGGCCAATTCCCAGAGTGAATCGCAGGGCGCCGGGCATTGAGAATCGTGTGCGTTCGTCAGCGATTCCTTGAAAGTATCGGCCAGTGCCTTACCCAAACTGCTGCCGCCGCCCGGATCGCTGCTACGGGCTGGGTCCTTATCGATGCTGGAGGTTCCATCCGCGGAAAACATGTCTATATTGGGAGGGTATTCTCCCCACCAGACATATTCAGCGTCCACGGTGGAATAATTGGTGGCAGTGACCAGAGTGAGAGGGTACTCCCCTTTGACGGTGTTTCTTTCACCTTGATAGGGACAAATTTGGGTGCTCCCCAAGAAAGGCCAGGCATGGTTCTCCGCTATCAAGGTAAATCCATTGCCGTCGTATTCAATCCGGTTATAACCGTCAGTCGAGTTGTCTGATTGGGTGCCCAATTGGGGCTGACTGTAATAATACGCTTTGGCGGCATAATCAGCCATATCCCCCCTAATGGTATTATTGAACAAATCAGGCGAGGAGTTATAAAGATACAAGCCGTAATTGCACGCATTGGAATTATCAATGAGATTATTTTCCATATAAGCGCTGGAATGGGTGGCATAAACGAGGTCGTTGGTGATGGCATTGCTTTTGATGGACGGGGAAGAATAGTAAAGATAAAGGGCATAGGTGTTATTGCTGAAGGTGTTGTTCTCGATTTTGGGATTAGCATGATTGGGATAGATGCCATAGGAGGCATATTGGATATCGCAGTATTTGACGATGCAGTTAGCATCGACGCTGGAGTTCCCAAAGCAGATGCCGTACCAGGTGCCCGAGGTGCCGGAACGGGTGAAGGTTATTTTCTGGCTGGCGGTTCCTTCGGCTTTGAGGGTGCCATTGACGATGATCTTTTTGCCCGAGGGAAATTTAACAGTGGTGCCAGGTTGAATTGTAAGCGTGATACCCGAGGGGACGGTGACATTGTCGGTAAGGTTGACAATACCTCTCCATGTTTCATTGTGAGCAAGGGTTCCGCTAGTAGTGATTGTTGTTGTCGGATAAGCATTGTAAGTTTTTAACCCTCCGCCAAAATATCTTAACCTAGCAGGGATATTTTGTGAATGCCAATACCAATTGGGGCCTAATGAGGGGAAGCTCAAGCCGGCATCTTCAACAAATTTTGGGATCGAGGAGTAATAATAAGATAAGTCTAGTAAATAAGAACCCGCTCGAAAAACTGGATTCAAATAGACTTCATAATGAGTTTTCCAGACCATTAAGTCATAGTCAGTGATAGATCCGTCTGAAAATTTGCCATATTTTTCAATAGAAAAGGAAGTATTCCCACCGCCACCTACTCCGCCCGTAGGGCTACTTACCTCACAGCCTAAAACACTTGAGTTTGGAGCATTTAGAAGGTGTATATACCCCCATTCATCATTCTCATCATCATAACAATAATTACGAACAAATGCGTTATATGGGCCATTATTCCCAAAGGCATCGTCCGCCCCGATGGTAACAACCCAATTTTGTTCGTATAAGCTTGCATAAGGATATTTCGCATGAAGATCGATGTCTCGATAAGTTGGTGGTAAACCTTCGCAGACCTGTTCTCTTGAGTAATTATAAGTCCATACATTGCAATTAGCCCCACCACCACTTACCATCGCATGTCTTAAATGTCTGAATATATTATTTTCAACTAAAGTATTTGTTGTGCTGGCATATAATGTTAATCCGTATCCATGCCCACCTCCTCCGTAACTTGGGGCGTCATGAAAATAACAGCCGCTTATTTCTAAATGTGAACAATAGGATGCATTTAAGTGATGCCGGGCTGTGTTGTTGCACTCGACACCTCTCACCCAGCAATTTACAGCAAAACTAAAGTAAATATTGTAATATTCATCTGTCGCTTCACCGCAAGGATATCTTGCAATTGTTAAATTTTCAATTCCAATGTTTGTTACTGGAAAAATTTTTCTTATATAAAGATCATTCGACGTACTATAATCTTTTGTTGCCATATCTTTTATTGTTCCGACAGCACCATTCTTATTGGTAAGCTTCGTGACTTGACCAACAACTCCTAATTCAAGACGATCATCTGGAGGGTCATAATCGTAATTATACTCTGTGAAATGAATCCAATCGCCACCTGTTACGCCTGATAAATCACCATGAATAGAAGTATTGTCTTTGCTTATGTTTTGATCTAAAACTTTGTAGTCGCCAGCGGAACCAGAGAACTGAAAGCTATTCCAATTATTACTACAAGCATAAGTATAAAAATGCAAGAAAGTCTTGTCTGATCCATCGCCTTGAAATATTATATTGCTATCAGGATATGATAAATGAAACGGATTAGACAATTGGTTAGTGAAAACATAGTCGCCTTCCGGAAAATAAACAATGGAAAGGCCTCCGGGAGAGGCAGCTCTGGCACGGTTAATTGCGGTTATTACTTTATCTCTCAATGTCGCACCAACTTGCTGAGTAACATCAAATTTTTGATAAGCGTTAACGTCCTTATAAAGACCCGCCTTTGTCCACTCTTGTTGGCAGTTTTGTGGAATATGTCCATTGTTATAAAGTGATTGGGAAATCCCTAAAGAATTAAGAGACAGAAATAGCATCACAAAGAAAAAATGTCTGCTTTTCATTATAGCCTCCTTCCTGTAATCGGAGATGGTTTAAGTTAGAATTCGATTCCAAGCAACATGTAAAAGGTGTCAACTTTATCATGGATAGACAGGCTAATAAAATCCTTAGTTTCAGATATCGCGTAAGCATAACGCAATTCGATATTTATAAAAGAGTATGAAAGTACAGTTCCTAAATTAAAGCTCAAGCTTGTTTTGCTTATATTTTCTATGATGTTAAACAATTGATTTTCAGAGTGATCTAGTTCTACTAGTTCATAGTCAACTTTTAATTTCTTTTTCTCGGGCCAATAAAATATTATGTCTTTAACTGTAGTGCTGGTTTTATTGACAATAGGCACAGAAGCTGATAATCCTGTAAATAATTTAAATTTCGCTCTCTTACCTATAGTAGTGAAATAGCCAATTTTTATTGGCAGTTCAAGGCAACCTATGGCAGAATTAATATTTCCAATTATATAATCACTTTCCATGGTAGAGTTTGCAGGCCATATTTTATTTTCAACAACCGCTTGTTTGTATGAATACAGCACCTCAAGATTAGCAAAGCCGTTAATAAAAGGGCGGTCATTTGCACTATAGTCCAATCCCGCTCCAACTACAATTCCATCTCCTCGCGATGTTCCATCGTTTCGAAATTGTGATGTATTTTTACCAAGCTTAAGATAGTAGTGTTTTGTTTGAGGATAAATAATACTATTTGAAGACATAATTATTATGATTAGAAAGACAAGTTTTTTCATTTTTTTCTCCTTGCTTGAGTGAATGGAAAATTATTCTGTCGGTGCACGGGAGTAAGCGGCTATGATTTGCGACAACATACGAATTCCCTCCAAAAGGTAAAAGATAAAAGGAGATTTAAGGTGGTTTTAAAAAGGTTTGCTTAAACATTAAAATAGAAAGTTTGGTTAAAAACGGAAGGAAATCTTGTTGCCATTTTTGGTATACATTTTTGGTTGACATATTTGGTAATCATTTTTGGTAAGGATCAGCTCAAATTTTCATTCCTGAATTGATTCGGAGTAATGCCGAGAGCTTGCCTGAAGGCGCGAATAAATGAACTCTCACTGCTGTAGCCGCATTCCTTGGCAATGCTTTGGATTTTCCAGTCAGTCGTGCGCAGAAGGGTTTTGGCCTGTTCGATTCTTAAGCGGCCGCAATACTGGCAGGGGGATTCGCCAGTTTCCCACAAAAAATGCTTTCTAAAGGTTTCGTAGTTGACATTAAATGTCAAAGAGAGGGATTCAAGGATGTCTGCACTGCGGAGATTTTCCCGGATGAAGACTTTGATCTTTTCAATCAGGCTGTGCTTTTCTTGCTCGGTCATCTATGCCTCCTTAGAAGACTTGCTGCTCGCCCTGGGAAGATTCCCAGGGCGAGCAAGGAGAGACTCGGGGTAATACCTCGTTAATTGTTCCTACTATGGTTCCTCTGGCGTTCCAATAAAAGCTGGTTCAGCATATTTGATCAACGGCGAACGGCTGAGCTGATCTGCAACTTCAAATAGATCCAGCGCAAATGATATTCTCATGAATATGTCGAGCTCCTTGGTTCCCGTTGGTTGCCAGAGTTGCAGGATTTCCCCACCCTACAAACTTCTACTAATCCAAAACCGTGCCGAACACTATTGAAGCTAAACGCAAAAAGAAGAAGGAATGTGCTTTTTGCTTTCATGGTGTAGCCTCCTTGGATTTATTCTATTTAATCCTGTATCCCAATAAAATGCCAAACACATCCATATTTTCATTGATGACAAAATTCCCAACATTATAAATACGATTAAATGGGTAAGAGTAGAGAAATCTGAGATCAAAACGATGAAAAGTCATTCCTATCCCAATAAGAACCGAAAAACCTGAATTTTCAATGATTGTTGATTTTCTTTCATAGTCAATCCAGGTATCAAAATTTGAGTCTTTCCACTCCTCTTTGGGTAGCGTCTGCTTTCTTATGACGTTTTCTTGAGCTAAATTGTACACACTTAGATTCAAATTTGGACCAATTTCAAAGTACAGTCTAAGAACATCGGTAAAATTATATCTTAGATTTAGCATTACTGGAAGATTTAACATGGCTAAGTGATACGTTATGTCGCAATGAAATATTACGAAACCAAACGGATCTTCCCAACCTCTAGTTTTATTTTGGAAAATGCCGCGGTGCACTGAAAGTGAGGCCCCGCTATGAATCAGTAAAATTTCGTTTAGCTGCCATCCTCTTTCTAGACCATAGACTAGCCCTGGCTTGACCTTATTACCAGATTCGTGAAAATAAGAGTAATTTATGCCTATTTTATGTTCCCAAGAGTTTTTGGCAGTGATTTTCTGAGTAATTAGTGAAACTAATACTAAAAGAAGGAATTTAGTCTGTCGAGTAGCCATATAATTTCCCAAAACTATTGATGGTTAATGCAGCGAGACGAGAGAAATGTAGAGGGTGAAGAATCGAAAATTCTGCCTTTCCTTTCATTACTCAATCCCTCTTTGATGTTACAGTGGCGTCAAAAATTTAGGGCATGAAATTAGGATTATCCAAGCGTCAGCAAAAGCCTCCCAGATACTCAAGTTTATCGGCTTCTATGAAATGACTTGCTTCCCGTGTCTCTCCTTTTGGCTTAATCTAAAAAAAAGGAATTATTGTCAAGCACTTTTTTGCCGAATTGGTAAAAAACATGAACACCCCAAAAGCTAACCACGAATCCATACCGTCAAGGCCGGCATGTGTTGCGCCATAAGCCAGACCCCCTGCAGCATGAGCCATTGTACTCCAATACTGATCGCACCGGAAGTTTTTCCGGTGCGGAAAACGAACAGGACATTTGTCCCGATTTATTTCTACTCCGTCTCGGCCAATTGGTTGGCTGCTATGCCTCCACTTTGCTCAAAAAAGCGGGCTGGATTTGTTCACTGGTTTTGGGTTAGCTGGGGATAGAAATCCCCAATCATTATGGGGTCGGCATCCATAGAACGTGGAAAATCTCTGTTTCATGTTCCTCTCCTTTTCCATGAAAATTAAAATTGATAACCCACTGAAAGAATAAAAATACGAAGTGGAATATCTTCACCTATCACAATACTTGAAACCCAATCAATATAGTCAACTTGATAGCGCAAGCCCACTTGGAATCTTGTATAATTAACGTACGTTCCGACAGTTGGACATATTCCGCCTCCATAATAGGAATAGTTCTCGCTCATACTTGTAGCGCGATAGTCAAATCGGAAGTTTTGTCGTTCCTCTTCGGTCAAATCAGTAGATTTTACTTCCCTCAGAAAAGTGGCTTTGGAGCCATCTTTTGGAAAAAGTTTTAAAGAATAGCCTATTTCCAAGCCAATGCTCAGATTTCTTCGCAACGATTTTTCTGCTTTTAGCAGAATCGGGATTTCCAGGTATCTCAATTGGATATCAATATCGAAATAGCGAATATCGGTAAACCCTGTACTTTCATCAGGAAGATAAGGGAACCTACGAAGCACATCATACAAATCGCTACCCCCTTGAACAGATCTGTCTTTCAGCAACGTGCTGGAATTTGAAATCAGAAGCTCGGTTCTCAATTTAATCCAGCGATAAAGCTGCCAATCCTTGCCAATTCCATACAGATAAGCCATACCAGGTTCACCATAGGATGGCTCTTTCAAATACGAATAGTTGCCGCCTATTTTTAGTCCCCACGTTGCACTTACATTTTGAGCCATCAACAGCGTAAGTATGCCTATAAATACGAGTAAGTGTCTTTTCACATTTTGGTCTCCTCAAAAGTCTGTGCTATATTGCCCACAGAAGCTCCACCATTGGGAAGAGCCGCCTCAACAATCAACCCCGGGGCTCCCTGTTTTATGCTTATTTTGACATTAGCTTATGGCGTGATTTTATTGGACTCGTTCCCTTCGAGTCGGAAAATGTTTCTAGCCGGTCTATTGCCTAGTATTTTTAGCCCCCCCGAACATATCGGCGACTATACTCACAGCAAGAACACTATGGCCCTTGTTATTTCTTTGGTTCGTTAATTCCCCATCAAAGAACGCGATATTCAAATTTTGGCTTCTATAATGAAAGGAGGTGTTTTCAATTCCCTAAATTTTTCGCACTCAAAGTAAAAAAAAGAATTATTGTCAAGCACTTTTTGCTGAATTTGTAAAAAACATGAACCTCCAAAACGCTGGCCGCGAATCCATACCGTCAAGGCCGGCATGTGTTGCGCTACAAGCCAGACTCCCTGCAGCATGAGCCATTATACTCCAAAACTGATCGCACCGAAAGTTTTTCCGGTGCGGAAAACGAACAGGACATTTGTCCCGATTTATTTCTACTCCGTCTCGGCCAATTGGTTGGCTGCTATGTCTCCACTTTGCTCAAAAAAGCGGGCTGGATTTGTTCACTGGTTTTGGGTTAGCTGGGGATAGAAATCCCCAATGACCAGAGGTTCAACATCAATATGCTGACCCATCAGTATTAATATGCTGCCCCATCCGTGGCTTAGGTTAACTGGGGATCGAAATCCCCAACCATGATGGGGTCAGCATCAGCATGCTGCCCCATCAGTGGCTGCTCGCCGGAATGAGCCTAACCGGTCCCAATAAGCCGGATTCCACGAGTGGCCATTTGGAAGCATCAAACGGCTTGTAGCGGATGTTGACAAAATTGATGTCGTGGAATTTCTTCCACGGGACATGCCGCCGGTCCAAATCCGCGATACGATTGGCCGCCAGATTTGTGACTTCGATTTTCAGTGTATTCTCACCCTGCCGAATCGCTGCACCGATAGGCATGCGAAAGGGGTGACACCAAAGCGCGCCCACATACTTGCCGTTGAGCCAAACGCGCGCGCTCTCGCAAACTCGTCCAAGGTCGAGCAGCCACTCGTCGGCAGTCGTCGCCGGCATTTGAAAAGTGATTTCATACGCCGCCGTGCCGGCAAATACCTTGGCTGCTGAATCTGCTCTTTCCGACCATGAGTACAAGCTATCCGTTTCGAATGCGGCGGGCAAGGCAGGGCCGCCCTCCACAAAGCTCACTTTCCATCTACCCTTGATTTCATATTGTTGGGACGAAGCGTGGAGGTATGTCCAATCGGGGACATTTGCTTTTTTGTCAGGGTAAACTCTCAGAACCAACGATTCGCCTGCCTGAAGCTGCAGGTAAAATTCACTGCGCCGGTCTTGGGCTTCTCGCAGCTCTGCTATTCCATTCTTGCCATGCAGGGGATCGAAAATCTCAACTGCCTTGGCTTCCACGCCCAAGGGAATCCACTGCTCTACAGGTTTGGCTCCCAAGTTGGTGAGAAAGTAAATGTACCCTTGTGCGTCCTTCCGCCGGACGAAGGAGACGCCGGCATCCGCCATCGGCTCCCGCTCGAAATCCATTTGTTCCAATAACGATTCCACGCTCTCGCTGATAATCATTCGTCCTTTGCCAACTCTCGAAATCTTTTGCTTTCGAATCACGCCCACTTTGGAATTCAGCGACGAAATAATCGCCGCGAGCTTGCCTCGGCGGTTTTCCAAATCTCCCAATCCCGGAACATCTTCTGGTAAGGCTCCCTGAACGATAATCGTTGCACCCTTTTGCGTCAAGTTCTTCAAAGCAGCCAGGGTAGCAGCCGGCATAAATCGGCACTGGGGAACAATGATGGTTTTGTACTGCCCATTGCCGGATTGAAGCTTCCCGGTGGAGAATTTTACTTCAGCAATTTGTCGATCGGAGATATAGTCAAAAGTGTAACCGCGCTCCCAAAGCATCTTAGCCACCGCATGAAAACTACTGCCGTACAGCCATCTGCTGATATTGTGCACCGCCAGGGGCTTTAGCATCTCGCTCTCGGAGTACCAAATGTCGTAAATCGGAAAGTAAAGCAGGATGTCGTTGGCGGGCGAACCGGACTGCAAGAAGGCTTGTGTACGCCCGATATAGGCGTTCAACTCCGGGAGATCGCGCCAAATGCTGTTGGCAGGGGCAAAATCAGTGGAGGCATAGAACAGCCAGCCCGGCCAAGGCTCCGTAACAGGGGAATATGTCACGCCATGATAAAAAACGTGATTAATTCCGGAAATGAACAGTTGATCGATTTCAGGCTTTACTTGTGAGAGGGCGACCTTGAAATGCTCGCCCAACCAGGTGCAGGATTCCGAGGCAACCAAGTTCTTTCCGATCACCGCCGCCGCAGAGGAAGCGAATTTTATCATCAGCGGATCAGGCACATTTTCCCGGTCGGGGAAATCCGGGTCGATGCGCAGGCCGCGGATTTTGAAGCCGCTCGGGCCGAAGATCTCGGTTTCCGGGATGTCCGCTGCTCCATACAGATTGAGCAAGTTGCCGGGAGAGCCGTGAGCCTGGTTGCGCGTCAGGCTTCCCTTCTTATGGCTCCAGCGCACCCAGGGCTGGGTGAATTCTTCCAACAGCAAATCGGCGATGGTTTCGCGATAGTCGCTCTTCACGCGGGCGACTGTGTCCTTGGATGCATTGCCCATCAGAGCCGGCAGGTAGGCCTTGAGGTCATAGCCCCTGCGGGCGCTAAATTCGTCGAAAAGGTTGTCCGTCCAATTCGCGCCGTACACCTCGTAGGAATCATTGTAGAATGCCCGAACTGGAGCGGATTGAAAGCTTGAGAAGGCTTGGTCAAATGGCTTTAGATAATTTTCCAAAGCGGCTTTGGAAAAATAGTCCAACACATTTCCTTTTCCGCCCGGCGCTGCGCGCTTGACTTGCTGCCCGGTGGGCGCTTGGAATACCGAATAGAGAGTCCACTGGCGATTATCGGCAGCCGTCCAATGCAGCCTGCCCTGAGCATCGATTTTGTCCGTTAGATTGAGCTTGTCGCCTTGGTCGGAAAAAGCCATTAGAGCTTGCAGCCGGGCTTTGTCGCGAAGCTTCGCATCGCGCGGAGCAAGAGGACGAGAAAGAGTTCCGCCCGGCTGAAGGGTGTCGATTTCGATCGCCACCATGGCCGCCGCATCCGCCAAGGTCACTTGGGGGCCTCCAAAAGGCCAGCCGGTGCCAGTGGTCAAGTCGACTCCCATGCCGAGACGATTAGCTTCGGATAGGGTGTGTGAGAACAGCTCCATCCACTTCGGACTCAGGAAATCGATGTATCGATCCTCCCAATCCTTTACTCCATAGATGGGGATGACATGCACACCGCCGAATCCGGCCTGGCTGTACATCTCCAGCAGCTTGGTCAGGTTTTCTTTGTCAACGGCGCTGCCCATCCAGTGCCAGTAGGCCCATGGCTTGCATTCCTTGGTAATGACCGGCCATTCGCCGGCGATTACTTGGGCAAAAGGTGAAAGGAGCAAAAGACTGGAAAACAAGACGCGTTTAATGAAGTGGTGTTCACATAGAAGAGTTTTACGCTTGTCGGATGCTGACATTAGAGTCTCCCTCCATCGTAAAGCAGGTGAGCATTAGAAGTAAATGATGGGCAGAAAAGCAGAGACGAATTGAATAGCGATTGCGGAAAGGGGTGCACGGTTTAATTCTGTGCAAGCAATGCCTGTTCTTCGACAGCAGCTTTGAGATTTCTCTTGTTAACCGATTAGCACGGAAATGAAGCGCTTTTGTATTCCAGTTAACGTCCTGCCAAACATGAACAAGCAGGGTCATGCCCTAGGCATCTTCCCTCGAGGGTGAAATGAAAACCCAGTTGTAGCCCGCGCTCTGGCAGGGGAAGATACCTACGGTATGACAGCAACGGTTGTCATGACTGAGAAGAACGATTTCTGTCATTATCGAGCGGCCAGCCGGGCATGGAAATTCCCTCTTGGAGCAAATCGTTTAAATGCATTCCCAATAATTTTGTCTTTAATCATTTTGACCTTTTTTCACGCTGAGTAATTTGAACTCCTGTGATCGGCCACCTTTCTTGATGCTTTCCATGCGTCCTATGGGAACGCGAATGGGCTGTGTCCAATCTGCCGGCATTTTTTTGCGTTCTACCTCGAAAGGCTTCTGCTTCTTACGCTTGTTGCTCAAGGTGTACCAAAAGAAATAAAGCCCGGCCACAAAGGATCGCCATCCTTCCCGCGGGTGCAAGATCGCCTGCCGGAATTTATATAAAAGATATTTCAGTCGGAAGTGAAATTTACGAAAGGCGATTTCACAGAACTGCTCGATTTCTGCGGGAGTCAGATCCGGCAGGTTAATCACGCAGCGATGCCCGCCATCCTCCGTAAGCCACTCACGAAAGTTCTCCGTCGCCAGGTAGCCATTCTCTTTGTAATAAGCATAGGCCCCGGTTCCGGGATAGGGCATAACAGGGTAGAACTGGGCGCTGTCCGGCTTAATCCGGAAAGCCAAATCCAAAGTCTTTTGCATGGTTTCGCGCGTCTCGCCGGGGAAACCGACCATGAAGCAGCCGTGCACCAACAGCCCCAATTCGTGAGCGCTCTTGACGAATCGGGCCTGAATCTCGGTATTCTGGCCCTTTCTCATATTGCGCAAAATGGTGTTGTCACCGGACTCAAAACCGACCGCACAATTGCGCAGTCCCGCCGCACGCAGAGCCTTGAGGGTTTCGTCATCCACCGTGGTGCGGAGATTGGCGAAAAACGGCAGCTTGACTCCTTTGGCTTTGACCAGCTCGGCAAATTCGCGGGCATAGTGCCGATCCGCGCCAAAATTGTCATCCTCAAAAGTAATCTCGCGGACTTCGGGCATGTTTTCCTGCACCCACAGCATTTCGCCGACAATATTCTTCGGGCTGCGATGGCGGTAGGCATGGCCATGCACCACCTGCGGGTAGACGCAATAGAAGCACATGGAATTACAGCCGCGCCCGCCGATGAGCATGATCATCGGGTAGTAGGAAAGATTAAAATAGTAATTCTTGGGGTTCAAAAAGCGCTTGTAGATGGGAGCGATCCAGGGCAATTCATCGAGGTTCTGGATGAGTGGCCGGTTGGCGGTGCGGAGCGCTTCCCCTTCGCAGCGAAAGGCCAAGCCAAGGATTTCGGCAAAATCTTGCTGGCTCGAGGCCAAGGCTTTGACTAGATCAAGAATGGTATAATCGTATTCGCCAATGGCGGCAAAGTCGATCTCCGGGTATCTGTCTAACGTCTCCTCCCACAAGGCGGTGATGTGAGTTCCCACCATACAAACGGACGCATTTGGCAGCAGCTTTTTCAAATTGACGGCGATCTCGCAATCGGAATACCAACTGGCAGTGACAGATTCCATGACGATCAGATTCGGCTGAAAAGTCTGCGTGCGCTCTTGCACATCCGCTTCGGTCAATCCGCTTGCCGGTGCATCTATTAAATCGATCTCATGGCTGTGTTTTTCTACCAAGGCTGCTGCATGGGCCAGCCAATAGGGATAGTACATGGTTCCGGATTTGATAATGCCGGGACTGCGTTGCGAACGGCTGAAGCGCCCAAGGAAAGGCGGATTGATGAATTGCACGCGCATTTGGCTTCCTTACATAAAGTGGATGTTGGATAGAAACAGATCGCAGCAGCGATAGCAGATAGGGAAGAGCTTGCGCTTTTTCAGCTCCATGCGCCACTTTCGGTATCGCTCGCCGTCCCAGATGTCCATGAACCTCTCTTGCAGAATGTTGCCGGTAATGTAATCCGGGAAATCGGGGCAAGGAGTCACGTCACCATTTGGGAGAATGTAGGATTTTATCCAGACCGAAAAGCACTTGTCCGAGCCAAAGGTATTGGTGATATTGGTATAGTAGCTCTCGACTTGATCCGGCTTGATGTATGGAGACATGCTAATGGGAAGATCGGCGACGTCGTTTTGCAGCTTGAGTAATTCCCGGCGAATACCGTCAAACTTGGTGCGCTTCTCCGGGTCCATGATGACGTCCATTTCGTAAGGAATCCATGACACCGCTTCCGTGTCGAACAGCTTCTTCATCATCTGTTGATGCGCCGTTCCCGTCTGTTTGGTGGTGAACCAGGTCCAGTTAAAGTTGAGGCTGTCGGCTCCCAAGCGCTTGGCGATTCCGACCAAGCTATGGATGTAGGGAAAGTTCTCCGGACTGATGGTGCCGCGAACGCGGATGACAGGCTTGCGGATTCCTTTTTTCTTTTTCTCTTCGTGGATGGCCTGAATGCCCTTTTCCACCAAAGCGAAGGTTCCGGGAAGACCACGCACCTGATCGTGAACTTCCGGCGGGCCGTCAATGGAAATGATCAGATCGTCTAATCCACTGTTGACGATCTCGACGGCGTTCTTGCGCAAATAAAGGCCATTGGTATTGATTTGACAGGTCATCTTCCTGCTTTTGATGTGACGGACCAGCTCTAAAATCTCTTTGTACATGAACGGCTCGCCGCCCCAAAGATAAATATTGGGACGGAAAGATGCAACCTCGTCTATCATCTTTTTATAATCTTCAACGGTGACTTTGTGGCGGAAGAATTCGATGGGCGCATATTTGGCGTCACCTTGCTGATGGCCTTCGCGGGGCTGGCCGCACATGACACAGCGAAGATTGCAGGCGTTGGTGAGCTTGATGCATATACAAGCGGGCGGCGAAGCAAAGCCCTTGCGCAGATAATAATCCCACCTAGCGGTTAAGCCGTTGCGAATGGATATTTCGGCTTTGTAGGCGGCTAATCGGGGATTTTGGATGCTCAGCTTGGCGAGTTTAAAAACTTTCATACTTTGCCTCACAGCCTGATGCTTAGTTTATTGCGGATGGACATTGTGCGTCCCTAAATCCGTATCCTAATAGTACTGAATCATAGAAAGAGTGCGGAGGTTCGCTTGGGTTACCAGTCAATAGAAGTGTTTTGCGATAGGCCGAAACGGTTAGGGACTTTCTTTTGGCCTTTGTTTCATGGACGTGGGTGATCCGGTTTGAAGCTTTGGGGAGTATCGTTTTTGCTCGGACTAGCCGAGATGCCTGTATTAGGCGATCTGCCGGCGAGGTAAGAAGGGCATGGCAGAAGGAAGTCCTTTACTGGGCTATGTCGTTTTTGTGATCGATCTCTCGATCTCGGTCATGTGATCTCTGTTTGAGCCGGTCAGTTTGGGCGGCTCTCCGTCCTTGAAAAGTACTTGATAGAGTCCAAAAGTGTTGCCCCACGGGTCAAGGAAATTGCATACGGCAACGAGACTCTCAAATCGCCTGATCGTAGAACTGGCCGGTCAAGCCGTCAAATCGCGTCAATTCGGACATTGGTATTTCTCCCTCGCCGCCTATGGTTCGCCTCAGCCGCCCGGCGCAGCGTCAGCGTCAATGCAAGACTGAGACAGAAATTGTTTTGGTCCGGTGCGCCTGTTGGCTGAGGCGCAAAGCGCCGCGTCGGTTAAAGGCGGATGTTGGACGTCTTTACCTATTCTACAACCCTCCCCCCTTTATTCCCAAACGCTCACCAAAAGCCATTTCCACATTCTTGCGTCTGGGTTACGCACCAGCCACCTATTGCTCTATGCCAAAAGCACTCAAGCCCCTGGCGCGCTATGGCGACTTTACCGCCCTGCAATGCGTTCCCAACTTGCTATGCTCCCTGCCTTGACCCTGAATAACGGATGTGGTCGCGGTTGCTCTACATCCCTGATTTTCTGATAGTGCCTCGGAGCACGTCTTTCTAATTTCGCGGCGAGATGCGCCCATTCATATCGTAATTGACCTTCCGTAACCCAAAGCTTGGAACAGCTCGTCTTCCGTTCAAGTTTGCCGGCATCAAAGCGATAGCCGCGCTTCTGGGATTCTTCATACACCTCCCAGAGATACACATCTATGGCAACTACAGGTTTTGCACAACGCCGAAAACGCTCTAACTGGGGATGATGCTGATAACCTTGCGTTTGCCCTTTTAATACCGCACGCGCCAATAAGCCTTCACGCCACAGGGCAACTAAACCTTTGGCATCTAAGTAACTGGGGTGACAACTCCACAGACGCACGAACTATTCCTTACAATCCAAAATCATCCACAACTCTTTCGGGTGTTATTTTATCAACCAATGGAGGCGTCGAACTAAGAACGAACTGTCCTATCCGGTTGATAGACCACCACCTTATCATGCTCGCTGCCAAAGTAGACTACTTTTGCTATGGGAGCGAGTCTCCCGGTAATATACATGTAAACCCACGGCGGGATGATTTTCGACTCACAGCCGCGAATCAGGACGCGCTTGTCACGAAAACGATCCCAATCAAAGTTATTGGCTTTCTGGTGAAACTGGTCCTCGTAAAGGGCACCGTTGGTAAGAAATTCCGTGGGATCGATAATCTCATAACCCATTTCTGACTAACACCGGAATGAAGAGCCGCAGCCGCAAGATCGCTTAGCGTTGGGATTGAGGAAGGTAAAACCGCCGCCCATTAACCCGCCTTTATAGTCAAGAGTGGAGCCTGAGATATATAAGAGGGATTCCTCGTCTACGACCACCTTAAAGGGACCACAATCATACTCACGATCAAATTCGGATCTTTCCGAATCAAAGCCCATGGCATAGGACATACCGGAACATCCGCCCTGCGTCACTCCGACGCGCAGAAAGACATTCTCCGTCTTTTCCTGATCCATCAGACGCTTGATTTCGCTAACTGCACTTGGAGTCAGATTAATTGCCTTGTCTGTTTCCATCGTGCTTATTTCGGAAGACATGAACTACCTCCATCGAGATTAAAAGAAAAATATGAATATTGACAATAAGATAAAGATGATTGAGTTTCTGGACAATCGCTCCCCTATCCTTTAAAGATATCCATCGATCTGTGATTAGCAGTTACCACCCGCCAAATTCGTGGCGGTGAGAATGAAAAGCCTCATTCGCCTGGCCTTGCGCTGCCTGATGACTCGGTTGTCAAAACAGTATTTCAAAAACTATTATTCCGTATCAATAGCCGGCTTTATTTGCCGTCCGTCTCATAATCGATACTAACAAAAATTGTCAGTCTCATTTTCAGCGATTCGATATTTTCGCACATTATTGTGATCTTTGCGGCTTGTTAGGCTGACAATACATTGGAAGCGGCTATTTCGGGGCAAGAAATTGTTATTGCGCTTGATCGCTGTTCTGACTAAATTCTGGCTAGGTAGAAGGAGTCGCAAATATGAAAATGAGTGAATCCGTCAAACCCATCAGTTTTCTGAAGGCGCATGCCTCCGAGATCTTTCGGGACATCAAAACCTCAAGAAAGACGATGGTCATAACGCAAAATGGTGAGGCGGCCGCTGTTCTTCAAGACATCAAGTCGTTTGAGGAGATGCAGGAAAGCCTGACTCTGCTAAAAATACTTGCGTTGAGCAGCAAAAGTAAGAATGAAGGAAAGCTCAAAGGCATAGACGAGTCGTTTAGCGATATAAGAAGGTCGATTGCCGAGAGAAATAACCATGCGGTATAAAGTTTTTCTCGTCGCCAATGCGGAAAAAGATATTCTTGAAATCTACAACTATGTCGCAGCGAACGACTCGATAAACAAGGCAGAAAAACTTTTGAATAAACTGGAAGAGACTTGCCAGTCCCTTTCGGAATTTCCCTTTCGTGGCCATGTACCGCCAGAGCTGGAGCGAATCGGAGTTTTGGAGTACCGCGAGATTCATTACAAGCCCTATCGGGTGATTTATCAAGTGACCGATGACGCCGTTTTTGTCCATTGTGTTTTAGATGGCAGAAGGCATCTGCAAGAGCTTTTGGAAAAGAGGCTTATTCGATAAGAACCATTTTCGCCAACGAACAGCATATATGCTTTTAAGATGAGAAAAAATGGGAGAAGTATAGGGGAACATGACGGAACAGTCGTGGCATATTTTGCCGTTCTAAGTCTTTATGTATTCAAGGCCATACTCAAGAAAAAGCTTTCGCCGAATGGGTGGAATATTCAATTAGATCTTATTTAGATAGGACATTGAGCTTTCAGATGATGGATCATGGAGTATATGGATCAAGGTGTCTATATTTTCGATTTGAAACTATTGTGCGGTGGTTACGCATACTTTTCAACTTTTAGCCAATTTGAGAAATTCGGAAGCAAGTTCAGGGAGATTAGAAAGCCATGTCTAGTAAATGAATCGCATTTTATGAAATCATCGGAGATGATGGGATTGTCGAATCTCCTGGTTATTGATAATCGTTCATATAGAAAATAGATTTACCTCAAAGATTGGGCTGTGGTCCTGGAAAAGATAGCTCACTCCATAATGCCTCAATGGTTAAAAGCTAAAGAATGCATTAAATCACCATTGGGAATTTATACTGATGTAGATATTGTCTCCACATCAACATTAAAGCAATATGCACAAAAAGGAAAACGAGAAGCCATCTTTAGACGAGATAAATATCAATGCTTGATTTGCGGAGCAAGCAAGGAAGATAGAACACAACTCACAATGCAACATGTAATTCCGTTTAGCCATGGGGGTGAGACGACTTCAAGAAATCTAGTTACTCTTTGTGCTGACTGTAATCAAAAAATTGGGAGAGAGAGATTAGACAGATTGTATGAAATAGCGGATTTACATTATGGATACGACCCGTCTCTTTTTAAGAATATTGGAACAGATGATTTCATATATGAGGCAGTTGACTTATCTGACAACCTCATGCAAACAAGGTGTGAAATCTGGTGAAATCTCCTTTTTAATTTTTGACATGCAAACAGTATCTAATACAATAGGAAACCTAACATAGGCCTGCCCCATTATTTCTTAAAAGTCAATAGAGAGATAAGAGTTCCGGTGACACAATCCGCAAGACAGATATGATAGCAAGAAACACAATATGCTAAATTGAGGTGACTACTCATATAGATGTCAGGAGTCAAATATGAATGTTTCAGAATCATTCTGGCGAACAGGAAGAGGAAGATTTATTCGCTGGTTTGCATTCTTACCGATCGGTGTTGTTCTGTCCGGACTTCTTCACGCAATTCCGCTATTGGCAATCGAATATGCAAGAGGATATAGACCGGAGTTAAATTTTTTCACGATAGTTATGGCTCTATTTGTCGTATCAATCCTCGGCACATTAATTTGCTTGTGGTTTCTTGGCACATTCTTTTGCCTTATTTGAGCTGTTGCCTAATTGCCCCAAATAACAAGGTAGCGGCAGTCATATTTGGTACTCTCATCTGTTTATCAGAAGGCCGCTATTTGCTAACTCGAATAGGCATGGGTTATTCATGGCTTTCTATTTTATATGAATTTGTATTTGCCACTGTCGTCGCAATAGGAACCGTAGCGGCCTATTATAAAGAAGATTCCTGACCTACTACTGAAAGCGGACAGCGACTTCTCCATTTATTATGAGGAACACCCTTAGCTTTGAAGCTCACGGATTGGTAAAATGTTGCTTAGTGCAAAAAAGCAAAAAATTTTTTATATCTCTGCGCCTTATTGCTAATATTGAAGCGAGCGTTTTTTGAGTAACATCCATGTCAGAGTTTGAATCCAAAATCGTAACCTTTGTCTGCAACTAGTGCACCTACTCAGAGGAGGATTTGCCCGGCATGGGCCGAGGCAAGTACGTCGCCAATTTCAAGATCATAAGCTTTTTTTAAATGTGCTCGAAATGGAAGCTCTTGCAAGCAAAGAGACGATAGCATTCATAGAATCAAATGGGAGAAAGGTTTCATGTCTGGAAAAATATTGGTCCTCGGCGCCACAGGAAAAACCGGCTCGCTATTAGTCAAAATGTTGGCCGAGAAAGGTGAATTTGTGCGTGCGGCGACACGGAAGCCGTCCGAGGCGAGTGTGCATCTGGGCTCTAACGTGGAGGTTGTAGAGTTCGATCTTCAGCGCCCGGAGACTTTTGCTCCTGCGTTGAGTGGCGTGGACCGAATGTTTCTGATTGCCCGTCCGGGCGATCCGCGACCGCACGATACCGCTATACCTTTCATTGATGAGGCGAAAAAAAGAGGCGTGCGAAACGTGGTTAATCTCACCGCCATGGGCGTGGAGAGAGTTGATGATTTTCCACTGCGACTTGTCGAGAAACACCTCGAAGCTTCCGGCATGACTTGGACGCATTTACGACCAAACTGGTTTATGCAAAATTTTAGCACGGGATCCATGCTGGCGGACATTCGTGCCACCGGGGCGCTGCATCTGGCGGCAGGCGAAGCGAAAGTTTCCTTTATCGACGTGCGCGACATCGCTGCTGTGGCCGCTGAGGCGCTCACGCAGACCGGGCATGAGAACAAAGCTTACACCTTAACGGGCGGTGAATCGCTGGATCATCATCAGGCTATGAGCATCGTGTCTCAAGCGGCCGGGAAGACAATTCGCTACATTCCTCTGAGTGAGGAAGAGGCTTCCAAAATGTTATCTGCCATCGGGTGGCCTTCCGTGAACATCGAGCGCATGATGATGATGTTCCGAATGGTACGCTTGGGCTATTGCGCCCCCGTTTCGCCTGATGTGGAGAATGTGCTTGGTCGCGCTCCTATTGCTTTTAAGCAGTACGCCAAGGAAAATGCTGCGGTCTGGAAGTGAGGAACGCGAAGCTGCGCAATAGCTGGCTTTCGATGAAGCATGGTGTATCGCGTTGAGCGCCTTCTTTCTCTGGCAGCGGATAGATTGGCTGGTTAATGTTCGTAGCAGCAAAAAATGTCAAGTTTCTTGCACAACATCAGTCTTGACGGAAATTTTCAGCTTGATTTCTATTTAGGAAATAGTTACTATTCACCTTGAATTTTGGAAACAGGTTTTTTTGTCGCCGCCAATCCAGGGGTTCATAATCGATGGGCAAAATCTGATGGCTTGCAGCCGAGCGCCAAAGTGTGATAGAGAATTCCGGTCCAAAGACAGAAGCATAGGGGAAGAAATTTCCTAACTTGAGGAGCGATCCGTTGACATTCGAATTTAGTATGATTTTTGTTTTTCTTGTCTTGGGCGCCGGCTTTGTGTTGGTGGCGCTGCTTTTCGGCGCCCTTATCCGACCACGTCGATTGCGCCGCGAGCGTGATGCCACCTATGAATGCGGCGAGGATCCGATCGGCAAGGGATGGTACAATTTCAATCCGCGTTTCTACATGCTTGCTTTGGTTTTTCTCATTTTTGACGTGGAAGTGGTGATAACTTACCCGGTCATTGCCGTTTTGCGTAGTTGGGCCGCACAGGGACTTGGATTAACGGCATATCTGGAAATCCTGCTTTTTGTGACCATCCTCGTCGCCGGATTGGTTTTCCTATGGGTGCGTGGCGACCTGGAATGGATTAAGAAGATCAACTTGGTTGAAAGCAAAGAGGAAATATAAATGGTGGAATACGATTGGGGCGAGGGCCTGGCCATTCCCACCAAAGTGGACTGGCTGCTCAACTGGCCGCGCAAGAATTCCTTATGGTATTTATTGTTTGCTACGGCTTGCTGCGGGATCGAGCTGATGCAAACGGGCGGACCGCGGACGGATTTGGATCGATTTGGCATGGTTTTTCGCGCATCTCCGCGACAGGCAGACTTGCTGCTGGTGGCCGGAGCCGTCACGTACAAGATGGCCGAAGCGGTTCGCAAGCTATACGATCAAATGCCGGAACCTAAATACGTGCTGGCAATGGGTTCGTGCGCCAATTGCGGGGGACTGTTTCAGCGAAGCTATTCGGTCGTAAAAGGCATTGACAAGGTTGTGCCGGTGGATGTTTATCTACCCGGTTGCCCTCCGCGACCCGAGGCGTTGAATGAAGCTCTGATCACCATTCAAAAGCGCATCGAGAAGGATCATTGGGCGCAGCGGATGAAGACAGATTCGGAGGTCTTGGCTCAATGACTCCTGATGAGATTTTTGCTGCCTTGCAACAGCAACTGCCCGATGTTGGCTGTGAGCTACAGAAAAGCCAAGTTGGCGATGCTTGGATCCTCGTTCCACCAAAAGACATTTTGCGTGTCCTGACAAGTCTGAGAGACGAATTGGGCATGAACTATCTGGCATGCCTTTCCGGCGTGGATTATGAAAGCTCTTTCGGGGTTGTCTATCAGCTACGTTCGTTGGCAAAGAAAACGGAAATCACCGTTAAATCGCTGCTGTCAAAAGAGAATCCGGTCATCGAGTCGGTGAGTGGACTGTACGCCGTTGCGGATTGGTTTGAACGCGAAGCATTCGATCTGCTTGGTATCCAATTCGAGAACCACGGTGATCTGCGGCGTATCATGATGCCGGATGACTGGATCGGCCATCCATTGCGCAAAGACTATCAGCCTCCGGATGAGTATCACGGCATACCCTTCGAGCGTCCGGATTCTCATGCTCTGTTGGACGAATTGTTTCCAAGGCGCGAAGTCGTCGAAAATCCACCAGAGCCAACTGCGTAGATGACAAGGGCGGCTTGATAATGGCGCCTGGCTCTAACGATTTTTTTGCATCGTGTCGCCGTTTTCCCGTGACTATTAATGTGATTGATTTACTCGTGATGCAGTATTATTGCTAAAGGAAAATACTTCATGACCAAATTGGCGGTCGAATCTTTTTCTGGCGAATCAACCATCGTCAACATGGGCCCGCAGCATCCGTCAACCCATGGCGTCATCAATTTGCGATTGCAGCTCAAGGGTGAGATTGTTGAGCAAGTCGATCCGAATGTTGGTTTCTTGCACCGCTCGCTGGAAAAGATTTCTGAGATCACGCCATACACCGGCTACATTCCCTATACCGATCGTGTTGATTATCTTTCCGCCATGTTCTGCAATCAGGTCTGGTGCATGGCCATCGAAAAGCTGTTAGGTCTTGAGGTGCCGCGCCGGGCAGAATACATGCGCGTCATCGCCTGTGAGCTGAACCGCATCATCAACCACCTAATCGCTTGCGGCACCATGGCTATGGATTTGGGCGCTTTTACGCCTTTTTTGCATGGAATCCGTGAGCGTGAAAAGGTCAACGACATCATGGAAAAGATCTGCGGCGCGCGGTTGAATTACAATTACATGCGTTTTGCCGGCGTTTCCCGTGATTATGTTCCCGTATTAGACAAAGAGATCATTGCGTTTTTGGATCGATTTGAAAAGTTTTTGCCGGAATTCAATAGACTCATCACTGGCAATGAGATATTCGAGCAGCGGCTGATTCACGTCGGCGTGATCCCAGGCGATCTTGCCATCGCTCACAGCTTAGGCGGTCCGAATTTGCGCGCCTCAGGAGTTGATTTTGACATTCGTCGGGATTTCCCTTATAGCGCCTATCCGGAGTTTCAGTTCAAGGTCATCACCGGAGATGGCTATCGCGGCGAAGTGGGTGATTCCTTTGCCCGCTACATGGTGCGCATAGATGAGATGCGTGAATCGGCTAAAATAGTACGCCAAGCCATAGAAGGCTTGCCGGAAGGTGAATACCAGGCCAAGGTGCCGCGCAATCCGGTCATCCCTCCGGGCGAAGTATACAGCAAGGTTGAGAGCAACCGCGGTGAATTGGGATTTCATGTTATCAGCAACGGCACCGATCGGGCTTTTCGAACTAAAATCCGCACCGGATCGTTCACTTCGATGTCCATTTTGCCCAAGGTGGTGCCGGGCATGATGGTTGCGGATGTAACTGCGTTTTTTGGCAGTCTCGATGTGGTCGCGCCGGAGGTGGATAGATAGAGATCTTATGTATGGAATTTCCATACCGTAGTTAGGCAAATACCAAAAGGTGAAGGAGGGTTCCATGAGTTTTCGTAATGCTGTTTTGATTTTTGTTGTTTCGCTATTAGTCAATTGTGGTTCAGTACGAAAAATGTCTTTGGATTTGCAGAACTCGACAAATGAACGACCGATGGATATAGCGAAAAAAGTGCTACTCGAGAATGGTTATACCATAATAAATAAAACTGATGAGATTCTTGAGACTGAATTTAAAATGGATAATTGGACATTTGGCCAATATAGATGGAAAGTAATTATCAATGTCATTGACAAGTCTAATTTCGTTGCCAACATTCATACCGAATTAAAACTTGCTTCCGAATCGACTTGGACGATAACTGAAACGTTAAGGGATGACGTGGCAGCGAAAATTATCGACCCGTTGGAAGCCTCTTTCAAAAAGTATGGAGTGACAATCAAACCAACGTTGGCGGAAAGAAGATGAACCAAGACTCCAAGAGCCTTGAATTCGTCCGTTGGCTCGTGACCATTATAGTCCCCGCTGCCTCGGGATTCATCGGCGTGCTCGTCGGTGCCTTGCTCGCGACACGCCGCGAGAAGTTCCGCGCACGCCTCGAGTTCTGTACTCGCCAGCTTCGTGAATTTTACTCGCCCCTCCTCGCGATTCGCGAGGAAATCCGTGTTCTGATCGAGTTCAGGGAGAAGGTCCACGCACATGGTCACGATGTTTGGCAGGAACTCTGCGAAGTAGGTCGGAGCGCCGAGGAATCCGAGGTCATGAAGAAACTTCTCGAACCAGAAAGGGCCAAACTGAACAGTCATATCGAATACGACAACGCTCAGCTTAGAGAGAAGCTGCTCCCGGCTTACTCCCGTATGGTCCAGCACTTCCGCGACAACTACTGGCTCGCTGACCCAGAAAGTCGGCACTACTACCATGTTCTCATCGAATACGTAGAGGGATGGAGTCGATTCCTTTCGCAGACGCACTCAAGCGAGGTGCTCCAACGAGTAAACACGAAGGAGGAGAAACTGTTACCCTTCTACAAGCACTTGCACGAGATTCACGACAGCCTGCGGGATAAGGTTCGACGAGGAAAAACTAGGTAGATCAGCCAAGCAAAACCTCGAGGCTATCGTGAACCCGTGGCGAGCTCACTGAGCCCAATGCGTGACGATATAATGGCTAACCATTTATCGACCATTGATCGTTTCGTAAGAACTTCTTGGGCCCGGCAAATATTGGAAATGAAAGCTGTTAATAGATGAAATTATCAGTTGGCACGTTTTGCGTGAGTAGGTAAACTCACGCCCAAATACATGTGTTCTGATGCGGAGAATCCAATTGGGCGAAGATAGTAAGCCGTTATCCGAATTCCATGCTGATGTTAATTCATTCATCGACAAGGTGCACAAGACAAAACTACCCCTAATTATCACCAAAGATGGCAAAAGCGCGGCTGTGATCTTGGATGTTTTTGAATACGAGGCTTTGCTGGAAAAGCTTGAACTCCTGACGGATATTCAAACTGGAGAAGCCCAACTAAACCAAGGCATA
>Ga0172369_10002718_pt1 | contig 23918 bp, 21 predicted proteins | sample LakKiv25m_FD_114539 | JGI IMG/M metagenome (GOLD analysis project Ga0172369, IMG submission 114539) | Freshwater microbial communities from Kabuno Bay, South-Kivu, Congo - kab_022012_11.25m | ecosystem: Environmental > Aquatic > Freshwater > Lake | place: Democratic Republic of the Congo...
GCTCAACAGGATACTCCCGCATATAGCCATATCCGCCAAGTACTTGGATGGCGTCTAACGCGGCCCTAGTACACATGACAGAAGCATAATATTTGGCGATGGCTGCCTCCTTGGTTAATTTAAAGCGCCTGTCCACCAGAGGGCAGAGTGCATAGACATACTGACGGACGATATCCAGTCGTGTAGCCATCTCGGCCAACAAATTGCGAATCATCTGGAAGGACGCGATCGGCTTTCCAAACTGAACCCGTTCTTTGGCGTATTTGACGGCGACATCCAGGCAGGCATGGGCGATGCCCAAAGCAGTGCTTGCCCCCAAAATGCGCTCCTCATCCAAGGCTTCAAACATAATTTCGAATCCATGACCTTCCTGGCCAAGAATTTGGTCACCCGACACCTTCATGTTATCGAAAGAAACCTCTCCTGTGGGAGAGCACCGCATACCCATCTTTTTAAACGGTTTCCCTCTCGTCAGGCCTTCCATATCCCTTTCAAGGATAAAAAGTGTTCCGCCCTCCTTCGCCCGTTCCACGCCGTGTCTGCGCGTCACAACCAAAAAGTAGTCGGAGATGGGTCCGTTGGTAATAAAGGTCTTGTTTCCGTTAATCAGAAAGTGGCCTCCCTTTTTTTCGTATGTCGTTTTTATAGATAAAGCGTCGGAACCGGCTTCAGGTTCTGTCAGACAGAAGGCCGCCACCGCATCCCCCTTGATTACAGAGGGGATATAACGCTTTTTCTGGTACTCGGAGCCGTACCTGGAAATAAAATAGCAAAAATTGGTGGTACACATGTTCATGGACATGCCAAATCCCGCTGCAACTCGGCACAATTCCTCTTTGATCAAGGCGTTGGTCATGAGATCGGCACCACCGCCACCGTATTCAACAGGGATGGTTGAACCAATCAACCCGTTTTCTCCGGCCCTTTTGTATACTTCAAAAGGAAATCGTTCGGCCTCGTCAATTTCTTGGGCGATTGGACCCAATTCCTTGTCTGCAAATTTCTTTGCAGTCTCCCGCACCATGCGATGTTCATCTGAAAGCAATATATCCAACCGAATGTTCAACTCTTGTTCCTCCGCTCCCGTTTAACTTATTGAGAGGCACTCCGCCTCGCCAATAGGACCGTGGTGGTTCCTGTCTGTACCACTTCATCTCTTTGGTTGATCAATTCCTTTTCAAATGTGACAATGCCCCGGTCCCCTTTTGTGGTTTCACGGATTTCCTTTACTCGCTGGACCACATGAACGGTGTCCCCTATCTTTATTGGCAAATGAAAGTTCCACGTCATTCCCAAAAAGGCCACAATCGTGCCTTCCATAATCCCCAACATCTGGGACAAGCCGGAATGGATAACGATGCCGAGCATTCCATGTGCAATACGCTCGCCATAGGAGGTCCTCTTGGCAAACTCCACATCCGTATGGAGTTGATTGGTATCCCAAGAGAGGGCGGCAAAATTAACTACATCCGCTTCGGTCACGGTCCGAGCTTTTGTGACGAACTCCTGCCCTAAGGCAAACTCTTCGAAATATGCAGGTTTCATCGTATTCCTCTTTTTTGTTTACTGTTTCCCGTACTTTTCCCTGAGGATTCTTTTCAGCACTTTCCCACCGAATGTCCCTTTGGGCAGTTCATCCACGAATACGACTGAAGTGGGTTTCTTGTGACTGGCCAAATGTTCACGGCAGTGTTGAATAACCGCTTTCTCAGTTAGACCCGAATTTTCTCTGGGTTTTACGATCGCACGAATGGATTCCCCCCATTTTTCATCCGGTACTCCGATCACAACACCCTCCTCAATATCGGGGTGATAGGAGAGGACCTCTTCGATCTCCCTGGAATAAACATTGATGCCGCCGGATTTGATCATGTCTTTGATCCTGTCGACCATGTAGAGGTATCCGAGGTCGTCATACTTGCCCACATCGCCGGTGTGGAGCCATCCTCCCCGCAGCACCTTTTTTGTCTCGTCCGGGTTTTTGTAATATCCTTTAAACACTGTGGGACCCCTGACTACAATTTCGCCTTCCTGTCCCACCGGCAGATCTCTGTCCTGCTCATCCACGATACGTACCTCCGTGCACATGTACGGCCGGCCCACGCTACCCCATTCTCTGGGCTTATCCCAAGGCTTGAGAACTGTAACTGCCGGTGACGCTTCAGTAAGGGCGTACGATCCGTAAAATTCTCCATTGGGCCAAAGGTAGGCTTCCACCTCCTTTTTGAGGTCCTGGTGCAGGAAACCTTGCGTACATAACCACCTCCGCATAGAAGAGGTATCCCTTGGACGCTTTTTGTTCGCTTCCAGCAGCATCCGATAAATAGTGGGATTTCCGGTAATAAAGGTAATCTTTTCCTTTTCCACCGCATCCAGATAGGTATCTGGATCAAAGCGTTTGGCGCCGATAAAGGTGCCGCCGGCATACATATATGCCAGGAAACGACTCATTGCTGCCGTATGGTACATCTGCATCGGATAGTAGATTTTGTCCTCTGGGGTAGGGCTTTGGTTTTCACTGGTTACACATATAATGTTCCACAACAGACCCTTATGGGTCAGGATGGCCCCTTTGGGCTTTCCGGTCGTCCCTCCGGTGAACATGAGAAACGCTTCATCTTCCTCTACCAAACCCCACTGCTTCTCTTCAACGCTCGCTCTTTCAAGCAGGTCTTCATAAGATAGCGCATATCCAGGAGGTTCCCCCCCCATACATACGAAAGTCTTAATTTTAGGCAGACGGTTTGCTATTTCGTCGGCATGCCCAAGGAAATCCCGGTGAAATACCAATGTCTCACAGTCGGTACTCTCTGCCTCAAAACAGATGTCGTTGAGTGTTCCCCTTGAATCCAGGGGAACAGTTACAGCACCCCGCTTCAAGTTACCTAGGAAGACTTCCATCAACGGGATACAATTATTGGACAGCGTCGCAACATGTGCTCGTTTGCCTACCCGCAGCCGCTGTAATGCGTCGGCCCACTGATTCACTCTTCTGTTCATTTTCGAATAAGTTATCTTCCCCTCATCATCCATGCAGGCGATTTTGTCCGGAAACTTCCGCGAGGAACGCGCGAAAGCCTCTCCCAATGTCATCTCCATAAGACCTCCCCTTTCTTTTCTTCGAATGTTGCCGAAGGTCAGCCTGTGTTAGCCATGATTCAGCAATGGAAGAATTGCCCTCGCCTCATCCACACTTGCTATCGCAAATCCCAATTCTCTAATTATCCTTGCTGCCTTTTCCACCAAATCAGCGTTGCTCTTCGCCAGCACCCCTTTTGATAAATAGACATTATCCTCAAAACCGACCCGTAAGTTGCCCCCCAGCAGAACACCCATCACGCCCATGGGGATCTGATGCCTCCCAATACCTATAACTTGCCATGTATCGCCTGTGTGCAGACTTTCCTGGAGTGCCAGGAGATTTTTAAATGTCGGGGGAATCCCCCCCATGACGCCGAGGACCAAACTAAATTGGTAGGGAGGATCGAGGATGCCGGCACGCCGTACCCAATAATCTACATTTTGGATCATCGAAAGATCATAGACCTCAAACTCGGGCATGACCTTCAGTGTTTTCATCCTTTGAGCATACAGCTCAATAACGTCAGGCGTATTCTGGAAAAGGCTTCTCCCGAAATTCATAGAACCCGCATTCAGCGAGGCAGAATCAGGTCTCAGCTCTTTTACGGGCATCAATCTCTCTTCCGGACTCAGCCCGAGGGTCGTTGCCCCACCACCAGTGGTGACTTGTGTTATTATGGGGCAGGCCTCTCTTATCGCAGTCAAACATCTTCGAAAAACCTCGACATCAGAGGTAGGTTTCCCGGTTTCAGGATCCCGCGCATGCAGATGAACGACGGAGGCGCCTGCTTCATAAGCCCGTCGGGTCTCATCGGCAATTTCCTCTGCCGTGATGGGAAGATTCGGGTTGTCCTTTCGCGTGGGGATACTACCTGTTGGCGCCACAGTAATTATTACTTTCCGGGTCATGCATCTCTCCCTTATTTAGTGGTGTTGTGTTGTGAAGACGACGATGTTCTTCCCCCCTGCCTTCATTCCTGCTCTATCGGCTTAAAATAGACGTCTGTAATGGCCCCATGCCTCTCCTCACGAAAGTGGGCCTTCACCCTGGTGCCAACATCAATCTGGGAGACATCTTTTGCCTCTATGTTGGTCATCATGATAAAATTGGTGCCATCCAACTTGATATATGCACAAATAAAGGGAAGTTTCTTGATAAAGGCGCTGGTCGTAAAATACTGAACAGTACATGCTGTGATAATGCCGGTGCCTTCAAGCGGAACCCATTCCGTGGGTTCATAACAGAAGGAACATGTAGCTCGAGGTGGGCAGTAGACCTTACTGCACTGATTACACTTGGCTCCATAGATCTTTTTGTTTTCCCGAAGCTCGCGGAAAAATCTGGATTGCTGTCCATAGCTATATTTGTAAATAACATCCATTTTGTCCGGGATTTCGAGCGGATCATCCATGGCATTTTTCCCAGACAACTCGTCCTCGAAATCCCTTTTTAAATATTCTACAGGTATTCCCTCTTTCCCAGAATGATATTCATACCATTTTTCCCTTTCAGCCCTATTCATTGCTAATCCTCCCTTTCAAGCACCAGGCACACAGTCCACGTGCAAAGCGTACCACCGATACTTTGAACCAAACCGCGACGCGCATTCTTAAGTTGTCGTTCTCCAGCCTCATCTCTGAGATGCAAAGCTACCTCGTATGTTTGCATAATCCCTGTGGCGCCGACTGCGTGGCCACACCCGATCAGTCCCCCGCTTAGGTTGACGGGCAATTTCCCATAAGGCATTACCGTTTCATTGTCTATTAATGAGCCTCCCTGTCCTTCTTCACAGAAAAAACAATCCTCGTAAGCCATGATCTCCGTTCCTGTGAAGGCGTCATGGAGTTCTGCCAGATCCAGTTCCTTAATCGGATCCTTAATCCCAGCCATTTGGTAGGCCCTTTTTGCTGCTTGCCGAGAGGACTCGAAGGTATAGATATTGGGTCGATTCCCAGGCATGACATAGTCTGCTGAAGCCCCTACGCCAGTAATCCATACCGGTTTGTCCGTAAGCTCTCTCGCCACCGCCTCCGAGGCCAGGATCACCGCTGAAGAACCCTCTGTGTACAAACAGTTATCGTAAAATTTAAAAGGTTCGACGATCTTTCGGGAATTCAAAACATCCTCTATGGTCAGTATTTTTGGGGACTGGGCGATGGGATTTTTGGTCGCATTCATATGATTTTTCACGGATACCTTGGCCATCTGCTCTTCAGTCGGGTTACCATACTTTTTCATATGAGCAATCACTGCTAAAGCAAAACCCGACGCGGCTGTTCTTCCTGCGGGGTTATCGTAAGTCATATCGGCTGTATAGAGGATCGCCCTCAAAACCTCAGGCGTTGTGGTTTGGACCTCATAATTGTAGCAGTCATTGCATTTCTCCACTCCCAGCACCAGACAAATGTCATACAGGCCGCTTGCAACTTCCGCGTAACCGATTCTGAGCGCAGAACCGCCGGTTGCCCCCCCGGAATTGACTCTTACCATCGGCTTTAAACCAAGACCCAAGTAATCATGTACAAAGGCATCCGGTTGATATTGTCTCTGGAAGAAGTCGTTATATATTCCATAGACGGCACAGTCTATCTGTTTGCGGTTGATGCCTGCATCTTCCATAGCCATCTTCCCCGCATCGAAGGCCAACTCATAATAGGTCTTATCCAGCCATCTAGCCTTAAACTTGGTAGTTCCCATGCCTACAATTGCGACTTTTCTCATAAGACCTCCTCGAAAGCTACCTGGTTATTACCAAAAATATAATACTATGGAATACGTTAAAATTTCTAGACAAAAGATGTGGAGCACTACAAGGAAATCCTTTGTACTAAAAGCGTGTTGATTATCACCCAAGGATACAAGCTTCGCTCCACATTCTCACAAGGCAGGATGTAGATGGGAGCATTACCGGGTTGTTACATGGCAACGGGTCCACTCAATGTATGGACAAAACCGATCACAATCGGTTGATCCGCTGCCGCCGCCGGGTCCACGACAATCCGCACCATCAGACAGTATGCGAGTGTAAAAAAAATGTAACGCGAAGGAATAGGCCACCGGTATGCCGGTGGTATGAACCATGCCTATCCGGTTAGCACAGGTTGGTGCTTTGGCGTATGATCCTGCACATGTCAGATTACCCTCTGACTATGTTGGAGCTCAGCATCTTTTCCCTAATCAAGACGGCCTGCGCCCGCCATCTGGCGCGTATTCGGTGGTCGTAAGGGTGTTCGAATGCCCATCCTCTGGTCAGATCGGTGATCCCATGACCCTGCGGAATCAGATGAACCTGTGCTAACCGGATAGGCATGGTATGAACAATTGATTAGTGCCGAGATTCTTTCAACAAGACCCGCATGCCAACGACATCCGTGGCCAGCAGATGGAAACAAGGTCTTAGCAGTTACTCGAACCCGAGAATAGCTTCCCCCGTTGATGTCTCAAAGTCCAGATTTATCGGCACGGCAAAAGACAACCAGTTTCTAATGTACGACTTTGTCTCTCAAACAGCGTTATATATTACTTGAAAGTTGGGGGTGTTCCTGCTAAGAAGAAAAATGAATAAAAATTAATAGCTTTGGCGAGAAACCCCGATAAACAGCGTTGAGACCATCAGGATCTCTGGGGGGAAAATAAGGGGCCTCTCACTAAAATTTTGCAACCTGGATAGGGGATGATGGGTGACTGCCACCGTGTGGTACACCGGATATGTAACGATTAGGTGCAAAATTTGCTCCCTGTGAGGATCTCGCCAGCAAAAACCTGGCTTCCAGGCAGAGGTGGAGTCTGTCCAAAAAATCCTACCCGAAATAACCTGCTGATATTTCTACGTTATTTATGATACATTTTTCTTCTTGACAGGAACAATATAGGATGTCCCGTTTGGAGCAACTGTTTGAAAATTGACAAAGAGATCTTGCATTTGGAGTAGGGTCAGACCGCCACTTGTGGCGGAACCTCATACCACCAGTTCACTGGTGGTATTGATTATCTGCCTTTTTTTCATAGCATTTCTCCTTGACAGATAAGGTTTCGAGCCTGAGCGTCAAACCATCCCTACTCTGTTCAAGATCTGCTTTTGTCCTGTTTCATCACCTCCTTTTCTTCCAGAGAGACCATGTGACTCAAATCCTCACGCCGCCCTGTCTGAGATAGATCCACTATTTTCAAGACTATCTCAAAAGCTGGTTGGCGATGATGATCCGCTGCACCTGATTGGTCCCTTCATAGATCTGAGTGATCTTTGCATCCCTCATCATCCGTTCCGCAGGATATTCCTTGATGTAACCGCTTTGGTTGCAGCGGACGACCTGCATTAGACCCTAATGCTCACACAGTTCCATCAAAACGCCATGACTTTCTTTCGGATGGATGAATGCGATCTTAATGCCTCTGGCCCCGATCCTGGGTTGTTGATCGATGAGACGAACCCCTTTGGCCTTCAATCCCCGATGGCCACTCTTCTATATTTTCCACGCGAAATGCGATATGGTGAATACCCTCGCCTTTCGAGTCAATGAACTTTGCAATGGGACCATCCGGATCCGTTGCCTCCAGCAATTCGATGGTCGTGTCTTTAAATGGAAAAAAAGAAACAGTCGCCTTTTGGTCGGGTACGGTTTCTTTACCCCCTGTTTCGCAACCAAGGAATTTTGTGTAAAATTCGGACGCCTTTTCAAGGCTTTTAACGGCTATCCCAATGTGGTCAATGTGTTTGATTTTCATATATTCTCCAATTCGTTATTAGGCCAACAGCAATTGGAATAAATGGAATAGGATATGAGTGATAGTCAAATTAACGGAGCTGATCCTCACTGATTTAACCGCCATCATTATTTTTTCCGCGATCCATCGGCGTTGTATTCGTACCATCCCTTGCCGGCTTTTCTTCCCAAATGACCTGCAAGGACCTTTCTTCTGAGAATGGAAGGGGGATAAAACCTCAGATCTCTCTCCTCTTCATAGACATTTGTGTAGGCCATGAGCTGTACCTCCAGGCCCACAAGGTCCGAGGTTTCCAATGGACCCATTTTTCGACCAAAGGCAAACCGCATCCCCTTGTCTATATCCTCTGCGCTTGCTACTCCCTGCTCCACGAGCCGCATGGCCTCCATATTTGACAACATATTGATTCTGTTTAAAATGAATCCCGCGATGTCACGATTTACCGTTATGGGCTCCTTTCCCAGATGCTTCACAAAGTCAACGCCGTATTGGGCCGTTTCATCGCTTGTTGCAACTCCCCTGATAACCTCCACAGCATCAAGCATTGGCACCGGGTTAAAAAAATGGAGGCCGACAAACTTATCCGGTCGGGACAACACCGCAGCGATCTGAGTGATGGGAATGGCAGACGTGTTTGATGCCAGAATGGTTGTTTCTTTTGTGATTCGATCCAGCTTTTCAAAAACAGCATGTTTCACATCCAGTTTTTCAAAAACAGCCTCGATCACCAGGTCTGCGTCAGCAGCCGGGTCGTATGCTGTTGATGTGTTTATTCTACCCATAACAGCATCTGTCCCCTCAGTGACTTTCCCCTTTTCGACAAACTTTGAAACAGACCAGCTTATGTCGTGGACCGCCTTATTGAGCATTTCCTGGGAGTTGTCGCAGAGGGTAACCGAAATGCCTTTTTGCGCACACACCTGCGCGATTCCCCTCCCCATTGTTCCACTGCCAACCACAAAAACGTTGTTGATGTCCATGTTGCCTCCTGATAGTCGGAATTAAAAAACAGTCTGTTTGTGATAACCCAATGCCACGCATTTTAGGCCTCCTGAAGGCCCACTTATACTGAATTCATTAAAAGGGCGAAGAAAAGTCTTGTAAATAAAATGTAGGGTTGTCGAGAGTTGCCTTTTGGTAAGAGGACGGGAAGATGAAAAAGAATTCCCTCCAGGGGGTAGGATAGTTTGCAGCACTCTGCTCTTAGTAGGCAACATAGGTCGTCTCTATTTTCATCCTACAGTTTGTATAGGGAATAGGAAGGTGATTCCTAATTTCAAATATGATTAAGGATCTAATCAAATAGTGTTTGGTGTGTCAAGAAAAAAATTGATGCTTTTTAGATTTACGTACGTTTTTTTCTTATCAATTAGATGGCAGCGCCCCAATGAGCAAATCACGAAGGGAACGGAGGCATAAAGGCAATTCAAGATACAATATAAGCTATTAGTATAGTTTAACTTGTTGGCATTAAGAAAATATGGGTCTGCTTTTACTTGAATCCTTCAGGGACGTCGGCATGCGGAGGGTTTATCGCCTTTAGGATGCACTTTGAAAAAAAGTATTGACATTTAATTAAAATTCAAATTAAAAATGTAGTCAGTTTATAAAGTCTCTATCTTCACTAATGGAATGAGGAACAGGGCTGGCTTTCAAAAGGTAATGTTGATGAAATAACTAACCTGTAAAGAATCATTTTCGATAGTTCAGCATTGTCAACCAAAAAATTATGTGTGGGCTGTGTAGGGATCGCAAGAAGGGATTGGGACCGTGAACGACAAGGACAAACGCAAAAACGCATTGGAAGAGGCCTTTTCCCAGATTAAGCAGATGCTGTATCTGAACGAGCTGGCCCCTGGGCAGAAGATTATTTATAGTGACTTGGCTGAAAGACTGAATATGAGCGTTACGCCCGTTATTCAGGCCCTCAAAAGGCTCGAATCGTCAAAGCTTGTCATGTATGTGCCTAACAGGGGTTATTATGTTGGAGTAATAACAGAAGCCGAGACGAGAAGCCTCTATCAAGCCAGAGAGGCACTCGAGATATTTTCGATTCCGGCCATTATTGAGAACCTCGATTCAGAAAGCCTGGATGCCATCAATGAGAGTTTCAAGCGCTACAAGGATGCCATCGACGAAGGGAGTCGGCGACAACTCGTACTCGTTGACTGCAAATTTCATTTAAAAATCTGTGAATTCAGCAAAAATGAGGTCATTTATAGGTTATTGAAAGATATTTTTGAGCAAATATATCTCAAATACCGAGCGGAGTATTTGCAGGATGAAAGAATCAAGGCTGTGATAAGGGAACATAGGGAGCTTTTAAACGCCTTGCGAAGAGCTGATGTTGGAGATGCGATTCAGATTACCCGGGATCACATAAGAAGGGGAATGCAACACGTTATTGAGGGCATAAATAGAAAGAATATGCTTAAGGTTGATGAAATCTTTCTGACCACTGCGTAAATAGCGCTTGATCGAACAACCCGGGTTTGTCGGTCAAGAAATTTGAAACTGGACGTGCGAAATAAGAGACGATCACAAAAACACAAACCTCCAAAAGACCGAAACATAATGGCGTTCACAACTTGGGCCAGGATTTTTCGAAAGTCTTCATTCGAATCGGTTTCGGATTTCGACAATTGGGTTGTTACCTTGATTTGGGTTTCTATTAACGCGCGAAAAAGCGAAGGCAAAATCATCTAAACATCGCGTCGCTTCGAACTGAGTACTTTTAAGGGGGACTGAATGGATTATCACCATATTATCTATAATAAGAACGGGGGAATATCCCGGATAAAAATCAATAGACCGGAAAAGCGGAACGCCTTGAATCGTGAGACGCGTCTTGAGATGGCTCATGCACTCAACGATGCAAGGACAGACCCTGAAATAAGGGTGCTTGTTCTTTCCGGGGAAGGCGAGAAGAGCTTTGTTGCAGGATCGGATTTAACCGAGCTCTCAGCCTTCAGCCCGCTCCAGTTAGAGGAGTTTCTCAGTACTTTGGGCCAAAGCCTCTACACACAATTCGCCGAGCTTGAAAAGCCCAGCATTGCAATGATTCAAGGTCTCTGTCTCGGCGGGGGGCTTGAGCTGGCAATGGCGTGCGATATGCGCATTGCCTCTGATGACTCAAAATTTGGACAACCCGAGATCCTGCTTGGCATTATTCCAGGCGGAGGGGGAACGCAGAGGCTTGCCAGACTGGTTGGCGTCGGTGCGGCTATGGAGCTAATATTCACAGGGACTGTGATCGATGCAGACGAGGCATTCAGAATAGGATTAGTGAACAAGATCTGCCCTCCAGGTGAACTGGAAGCAGTTACTATGAAGATAGCAGCGCAGATATCAAGGCAAAGCCCGCTGGCGTTAAAATGGGCCAAAAAATCGATTACTATGGGCCAGGAAGTTGGCTTAACCGCGGGCTTAGCCTATGAGGCAATGGCGGAGTGTCTTCTTTTTACCAGCAGAGATCGGACAGAGGGCATGCAAGCGTTTCTCGAAAAGAGAAAACCGTCTTTTAAGGGAGAATAGGTGCAGTTGGCAACCAAGGTCAGCGCACAAGATATATCGTTGTGGCAATCGCTAACAGAAAAGTGGGGTTTAATATTTAAAGATGAAGATGGATGAATTATTGAAGGAGATGCTTCGCAGGGAAGAGGCCGCCAGAGCGGGAGGCGGACAACGGGCGATAGAGAAGGAACATGGCAAAGGGAAAATGACCGCACGCGAGAGGCTGGATATGCTTTTCGACAAAGGCACCTTTTTCGAAGTCGGTCTGCTGGCAAGGCATCGGTGCAGGGATTTTGGGTTGGCCGAGAAGGTCTTGCCGGGCGATGGCGTGGTAACCGGATGTGGCCTGGTGGAGGGAAGAGAGGTTTTTGCTTTTGCCCAGGATGCCACGGTGATGGGAGGGAGCCTGGGGGCCGCACACGGAGAAAAAATCTGTAACATCATGGACATGGCGCTGAAGGCGAGGGTGCCCATTGTAGGGATCAATGATTCAGCTGGCGCCAGGGTCCAGGAAGGGGCTGCATCTTTATCCGCCTACGGCCGGATATTCAGAAAAAATGTGGCCTGCAGCGGGGTAATTCCCCAGATCTCTGTCATCATGGGGAATTGCGCCGGGGGAGCGGTGTATTCACCCGCCATAACCGATTTTATAGTCATGGTTGAAAACACGTCATATATGTTCATAACGGGTCCCAAGGTCATAAAGGCGGTGACCGGTGAAGATATTGATATGGAAAGACTCGGCGGTGCAAAAGTCCATTCCAAGATATCCGGAAACTGCGATTTCTATCATTTAAATGATAAGGAGTGTATTCAGTCCATTCGACGACTGCTGTCATTCCTGCCGAGCAATTCTGAATCAGCGCCGCCTCGGCTTCCTCCTGTTGAGGGTCACCTCCATTTGGATGAGGAGATGCTCCATATCGTGCCCGACAGCCGGAAAGGTGCCTTCGATATGCACCAGATTATATCCAGATTGGTTGACCGGGATGAATTTCTTGAGATTAAGCCCCATTACGCAAAGAACATTATTTGTGGTCTGGGAAGGATTGATAGTCGTACGGTAGGCATCGTTGCAAACCAGCCCCGGTTCCTGGCCGGCACACTGGACTGCAACGCGTCCGATAAGGCGGCGCGATTTGTCCGATTCTGTGATTGCTTCAACATTCCCCTGGTGAGCCTTGTTGACGTTCCCGGGTATATGCCTGGTGTGATACATGAGCACTCGGGCATTATACGTCACGGTGCAAAAATGATTTTTGCATATTCCGAGGCCACAGTGCCGAAAATCACGATTATCATCCGCAAGGCTTACGGAGGCGCTTTTCAGGCCATGTGCAGCAAAGAACTGGGGGCGGATTTAGTCTTGGCATGGCCCACGGCTGAGGTTGCGGTCATGGGTGCGGAAGGCGCATCGGAGATTGTATATGCAAAGGAGATTCTCAACTCCGACAACCCTGAGGCGACTAAAATGGCAAAGGTCGAGGAATACCGCAACAAATTTGCAAATCCCTACGATGCGACGGAGCGCATGCATGTGGACGCGGTGATAGACCCAAGGTCGACGAGGCGCTATGTGAACGCCGCTCTTAAAACGCTTATTCATAAGAGTGAATTAACCCTCCCCAAGAAACACGGAAATATTCCCCTTTAAAAGGAAAGATTGCAATGAATAGAAGAATACGGGTACTGGCGGCTAAACCAGGTCTGGACGGGCATGATCGCGGGGTTAAAGTCATTTGTCACGGCCTAAGGGACGCAGGCATGGAGGTTATCTACACCGGGCTTAGACAGACGCCGCTACAAATTGTCACAGCGGCGTTGCAGGAGGATGCTGATATTATTGCCTTGAGCATTTTGTCCGGGGCTCACGATTATCTCTTGCCGAAGGTTGCAGATCTTCTGAAAGAAAGGGAGTCCGAGCACATCGTCTTGATTGCCGGGGGAATTATACCTGAGGAAGACATCCCTTCATTAAAACAGAAGGGGATTCGTGAAGTCTTTGGCCCTGGAACAACGATTGCAGAGATAGTTGATTATATAAAAAGCTCTCTTTCATAATCACAATTTTTAGTCACTTGAAAGATGAATCTCTTTTCCCAGGCGTGCTGGCCTTAAAAGACATCTGGGCCGCTGAATTGATTATTGAGACAAACAGAGAGGTTGGATTCGAGATGAGCAATGACAACAGTATAGATCAAGTGCGACAGGCCAAAAGAAGTTGGATTGAAAAGGCTTTGAAAAGACCTGTTGAGAGGCAATTTTCCGATTGGGGCCACCCGGTCGATGCACTTTACACGCCGGACGACCTTGCCGATTCAAGCTATACTCGGGATATAGGCTTTCCAGGCCAGTACCCTTTCGTTCGTGGGGTCCATCCGACCATGTATTTGGGAAGGACGTGGACGATGAGGCAGTATTCCGGTTACGGCACTGCCGAGGAGACGAACAAGCGATATAGATATTTGCTGGAGCAGGGACAGACGGGTCTTTCCGTGGCATTCGATCTGCCTACCCAGATTGGCTATGATTCTGACGATCCCCTGGCCGAGGGGGAAGTCGGAAAGGTGGGAGTGGCCGTTGATTCACTCAAGGACATGGAAGTGATCTTCGAAGGGATATCCCTCGACAAGATCTCCACCTCCATGACAATCAATGCCCCGGCCGGAATCCTGCTGGCCATGTACATCGTTGTAGCTGAAAAGCAGGGGATAGCCTCGGAAAAACTTCGCGGCACCATCCAAAATGACATCCTAAAGGAATATACGGCGAGAGGGACCTATATCTTCCCGCCACGGCCAAGTCTCAGACTTATCACCGACATATTTGAATATTGCAGCAAGGCAGTTCCTCTCTGGAACACCATTAATGTGGGAGGCTATCACTTGCGCGAAGCAGGTTGTTCGGCAGTTCAGGAGATTGCCTTCAGTTTTTCGAATGCGATTGCCTACATAGATGCGGGCCTGAAGGCCGGTTTAGATATTGATTCGTTTGCGCCGAGGATCAGCTGGATTTTCAATACGCACAATAAGATTTTTGAGGAAGTTGCAAAATACCGGGCTGCCAGGAAAGTCTGGGCGGAGCTAATGCGCGATCGATACGGCGCAAAAGATCCGAAGTCCTGGATGCTGAGATTTCACACACAGACATCGGGCGTCAGTCTTACAGCGCAGCAGCCGGAAAACAATCTCATCCGGGTAGCGTATCAGGCCCTGGCAGCGGTCCTGGGCGGGGCCCAGTCATTGGCCGCGTGCTCCTTTGATGAAGCGCATGCGATTCCCACTGAAAAATCGGTCAGATTAAGCCTTCGGACGCAACAGATTCTGGCTCATGAGGCGGGCGTTACAGACACGGTGGACCCCCTTGGCGGCTCATATTACGTGGAGGTTTTGACGCGGAAAATGGAGGATGAAATCAAGAAACTCATGGCCCGAATCGATGACATGGGTGGCGCGATAGCAGCCATTGAAAATGGTTTCATACAAAAGGAGATTGAGGCCAGGGCCTATGCGATTCAGAAAGAAATTGAGGGGAAGAAGAGGATCGTTGTGGGTGTGAATGAATACAAGGTCGCCGAAAAGGTAGACTCGCCATTATTCAAGTTTGACCCGGAAATATCCCGGAAACAGATTCAGAAACTGGCGGATATGAAGGCATCGAGAGACGGAAGAAAGGTCCAAGAGGCCTTGGATGCATTAAAAAGAGCGGCAAAAGGGGAAGAGAATCTGATGCCCAGATTTGTTGAGGCCGTAAGAGAGTACGCGACGCTTGGAGAGATCTGCAATGTGCTCCGTGAGGTGTTTGGAGAATACCATGCAGTCGGAACCCTATGATCGGTGCATTTTTGAATAGCGCAATAAGCAACTATCGAAGGGAAGAGGAGGTCTAAACATGACAGGGATTACATCGTTCGGTGCATATATCCCCGTATACCGGCTGAGCCGCGACACGATCGCCAATGCCTGGGGAAGGGGTTCGCTAAAAGGAGAGAGGAGCATTGCAAACAGTGACGAAGACTCGCTGACAATGGCTGTGGATGCTGGAGCAAATTGCCTGAGTCGGCTGGATAGGAATCAGATTGACGGGCTCTATTTCGCTACGACGAATGCGCCTTACAAGGAAAAGCTGTGTGCCGGCGTGATTGCGACCGCGCTCGATTTTCGCAATGATGTGGCCACAGCCGATTTTGGCAACTCCCTGCGGGCTGGAACAGGTGCATTGCGGGCGGCGCTTGATGCGGTGAACGCAGGTTCGGCAGGCACCATTTTGGTGACGGCGGCCGATTGTCGGTTGGCGTATCCACGCTCTGATCAGGAACAACTGTTTGGCGACGGGGCAGCTTCACTTATCATCGGGAAAGAAGGTGTTATTGCGGAGGTCGAAAACTCGCTCTCAATTAATAAAGAGATCATTGACGTGTGGAGGAATGACAACGACCGTTTCGTAAGGGTCGGTGAGGGTAGGTTTGTTCTGACCGAAGGATATATGGCATCCATGAAAGAGGTTGTTTCAGGCTTGCTGAAACGTGCGGGCAAGAAATCCTCGGATATAGGTAAGCTGGTAATCCCTTCCCCGGATCACCGGTCTTCAGCGAGTCTTGCGAAAGGGCTGGGATTTGATCCTGAGAAACAGATGCAGGATCCATTGCTTGGGAGCTTGGGGCACTGCGGGGCCGCGCACCCACTGATGCTTCTCATTGCCGCCTTGGAGGATGCCGGACCAGGGGACACGATCCTGATGGCGAGTTATGGTGACGGTGCGGATGCCTTCGTGCTGAGGGTCACTCAGGAAATCACTAAATTTAGAGACATACGTGGGGTTAAAGCGAATCTGGAAAGCAGGATGGCCCTGTCTTCCTATGAAAAGTTCTTGAGTTTCAGGGGGATCGTCGAGGCAGTCAGCGGAGAGCCGTTTCGTCTTCTGCCTTCTGCATCTAATTACTGGCGGGACCAGGAGAGCATACTGAGATGTTATGGGAGTAAATGTAACAAATGCGGCAATTGTCAGTTCCCTGTGCAGAGAATATGCGGGAAATGCCATGCGAAAGACGATTATGAAAAGATCCGGTATTCTGACAAGGAAGGAAAGGTATTTACGTTTACCAGGGATCAACTTGCCGGAAGAAGTGACGACCCTGTAGTCGTACAGACCGTGTTCGATATGGAAGACGGCGCCCGATTTTACCTGATGATGACGGACTGCAATCCCGAAGAGGTGGCTGTTGGATTGCCTGTGGAATTGACCTTCAGGAGGATTCATGAAGGCGCGGACTTTCACAATTATTTTTGGAAATGTCGTCCTTTGAGAAAAGGAGGGATTCATAATGGGTAGCATCAAGGACTCGGTTGCAATTATTGGGATGGGTTGCTCAAAATTTGGCGAAAGATGGAATATGGGCGCCGGCGATCTGGCTATAGAATCCGCGTATGAGGCCTATGAAGATGCCGGTATCGGCCTGGATGACATTGAGGCGTGCTATGTGGGACAGATGTATGCATCAGTCAATGGTATTGCCGGTTCCACTGTCGCTGGCGCACTCAAACTCTCCAATATCCCTGTCATCAGGAACGAAAACTGGTGTACAGCGGGTCACATCGCGCTGATTGAGGCTGCCCTTGCAGTGGCATCCGGCATGTACGACGTTGTCATGGCGATAGGCGTTGAGAAATTAAAGGACACCGGATATCCGGGTCTGGGTACGGGCCGTGGGATGAGTCCGGTTTATGAGGCCAGGAGAACAGCGCCGGGATCGTTCGGTCTGATCGCCACGAGTTATTTCAAGAGATACGGGTTTTCCATGGAGCAAGGAAAAGAAATTATCGGGCGAATTGCCGTAAAAAACCACAGGAACGGCAGCATGTCTCCAAAGGCGCACTTTCAAAACAAGATAACCCTTGAAACGGTTTTGAAAGCGCCAATCATCGCTTATCCGCTGGGTCTCTTCGACTGCTGTGGGAACAGTGACGGCTCTGCCTGTGCCATCCTGACGAGGTCGGATCATGCGAAAAAGTTCAGAGATGACCCCATCTATATCAAGGGGTTTGGCATATCCATGGACGCTGGACTTCCTCACATGAGGCCGGGTTTTGGATGGACCAGTTTCGAGGCATTGAAGAATTCGTCCAGAAAGGCTTATGAAATGGCGGGGATAAAAAACCCGCGCGAAGAAATTGATGTGGCAGAGGTTCACGACTGCTTCAGCATAACAGAGCTGGCCATTTATGAGGATTTTGGATTCAGTCCAAGGGGAGGAGCCAGGGAAGACATCGAATCCGGATTCTTTGAGCTCGAAGGAGGTCTTCCCGTAAACAGCGATGGGGGCTTAAAGTGTTTTGGACACCCTGTCGGTGCGAGCGGGCTCCGCATGACCTATGAGGTCTATAAACAACTACAGGAAAAGGCGCAGCTCCCTGAACGTCAGATCAAGAACGCACATCGAGGGTTGTCTCATACCTTCGGCGGACCCCCTCAGTTGAGCGCAGTGGGCATTTTCGGAAATGAGAAGGGGTAGAGAAGGCGGAGATTAGGAGTAGACACGGAGGGGAATGGGATGGCGTACAGGACTATTATTCTTGATAAGCAGGACAAAATCGCAAAAATAACGTTCAATCTTCCCGATCAGATGAACTTTCTTGATCTTGTCATGAGAGAAGAGCTGAAAGACGCATTTGTTGACGTTGGCGATGATAGAGACGTAAAGGTGGTGATCATGACAGGGGCAGGGAAGGCGTTTATTGCCGGCAGCGACATCAAGACAATGGAGGGCGTAACGGCCCCTGCTGCCAGAGATCGGCTCAAGAAGGTTCAAAAACTGATTCGCCTGATGACAGAATTGGAAAAGCCGATTATTGCTGCGGTCAATGGTTACGCCACCGGTGCGGGGCTGCACATTGCCCTTGCAAGCGATATTGTCATTGCATCGGACAGGGCAAAATTCCGGGAGGCCTTTGTCATGATCGGATTGATTCCCGACCTGGCAGGATTCTATTTTCTGCCGCTTAGAGTAGGGTTGCCCAAGGCAAAGGAACTGATGTTTACCGGAAGGCTCTTCGACGCTCAGGAAGCGGAGGCCATGGGATTGGTGAACCGGGTGGTACCCCACGAGGCGCTTGAAAAGGAAGTGATGGATTTGGCAAGGACCTTGGCTGAAGGACCTACGCGGGCCTATGGGATGATCAAGAGCGCTCTCAACCAGTGGCCTCTCAATCTGTCGGCATTTCTTGAATTGGAGGCGAATCTTCAGAGCGTTGCGTTTGCGACGCGTGATTTTGACGAAGGCCGCAGGGCTTTTCTGGAAAAGCGAAAACCTGTTTTTACGGGTGAATGATCATTTATATCAAACATCGCATTAAACATCAAGAGACCCCCGTTAGAAAGGTGCTCTTATAAAAATGAACCATTGCGATAGTAAAGAACGGAGGAGAAAAGGAGATGAATTACGGACTTTCAGAAGAGAACAGTATATTTCGTGAATCTATCAGGGACTTCGCACAGAAGGAAATTGCCCCCCTGGTAGAGGAGGCGGAAGAGACCGGTACATTCCCCAGACAACTGTTCAAAAAGATGGGGGAACAGGGGTTTCTGTGTCCAAGGTATCCGGTGGAACTGGGCGGCGGAGGCGGAGACAAGATAACCGAATGTATCATGGTAGAGGAGCTTAACAGGGTAAATGCAGGCATTGCAGCTGCATTAATGGCGCAAAGCGGCCTGGCAACCCAGCCCATCTACCGGTTTGGATCCGAGGAACAGAAGAAAAAATACCTGATTCCGGCCATCAAGGGTGAAAAGATCGGCGCCTTTGGACTGACCGAACCGAACGTTGGGTCGGACGCTGCGTCCATACAAACCAAGGCAGTGCGCCAGGGGGACAATTATATTATTAATGGAACCAAGATGTTTATCACGAACGGGCCTATATGCGATTATGTGATCGTGGCTGCCTACACCGACCCGACAAAACGGGGAGTCGGCATCAACCTGTTTATCGTTGAAAAGGGGACCCCTGGCTTTACGGTTTCAAGAAAGCTCAATAAGGTTGGCAACTGCTCTGCCGAGACAGGTGAACTGGTCTTTGAGGACTGTGCAGTTCCGAGAAAAAATATGATTGGAAAGGAGGAAGGGGGAGGATTTGTTCAGATAGCTGACACCCTTATTTCAGGCCGCATAACCTATGGTGCGCGGTGTACTGGGACTGGTCAGGCCGCATATGACCTGACGGTCCAGTATGCCAGGGAGAGGGTCCAGTTCGGCAAGCCGATCATTAGCTTTCAGAATACAAAATTTAAGCTGACGGAAATCGCCACATGCATCGATATCATGAGAAGCTATACGTATAGGGTGGCGAGGCTCTATGATCAGGGGAAAAAGGTCAGGAAAGAGGCTGCCATGGTCAAACTGTTCACAGCAGAGACATTGCAGAAGATCCTTGCCTATTCTATGCAGATTCATGGGGGGTATGGGTATATGATGGAATACGCCATTCAAAGGCATTGGCGCGATGGAAGGCTGTATACCATCACAGAAGGCACCTCTGAAATTCAGCGCCTTGTAATTGGAAAGGAATTGGGTCTCTAATGGTATTTGTGAAATAGCCTATCTGCCATACAGATATAGATATCGACCTTGTTTCAAACCAGATGGAGAAAAATATTATGAGTAAAAAATATGAAAAGTGCATCGTCGCAAATCCCAAAATTATTGATGAATTTCACGCACATGTACCTGGTAAATATCAGATTATGATGGACAGTGAGCTGGTGCCTGGTTCTGATTTTTTTATCGCTGCCGGCATACACCATAAAATATACCAGGCTGAGCCGATATCTTATAAGCATTACCATGATCAGAGCGAGGCCTATCTATACATTTCAAAGAAGGGGGATGCCGAGATAGAGGTCGAGTTGGAGGATGAGACTTATCGCTTGACAACCCCTTGCGCGGTTTATGTTCCCAAGGGGGTAAAGCATACATATCGATATATTCGGATTGATGGTCCGCTGACCGTTGTGGCAATCGTTCAACATGGGGAATACATAGCCAAGAAGTGATCCGGGCCTGCAAAGCAACACCGGGAGCGAGATAGGGTCGGTGGACTTCGACCTTGTTGCGCCTCTTTATTGATAACCGGCTTTAACAATGACCAGCTACTGAATTCAGCCCATAAGGGCAACCATCATAAACGCTTGGATATGACTTCGATAGATAGTAGAGGGAAAGGACTTCATCCTATGCCTGATGGGGCGTCAGCGACACAACGCACTTGAGGGTTGCCAGGGAAACGAAACAAGGAGATACAAGAAAGGGACTGGAGATGACCCACACGGAAAAATGGAGATTCTTGGAAGTTGATTGGCTGAGCTATGCGGAAACCGCGATCTACAGGCCGGTTCTTATGCGGGCGGTGAGTGAACACGAAGTGCCCGAGACGGTTACCTTCTGCACATTCTCCGTGCCCAGCCTCGTTCTCAATTTCCTTAATGATCCCGAGAAGGAGATCGACCTGGCGTTTTGTAAGAGGAAAGGGATTCCGGTTTATCGAGTTGTCTCCAGCGGGGGGCCTATTTTTGGGGATACTGGCTACGTCTTCTGCTTTCTTCATCTGAGGCGAATTAATCCCAAGGTACCCACACATGCTCCAGGTATGTTTCAAAAAACCCTTACTGGAATTGCCCAAGGGATCTCGGATCGTTTTGGAATCGAATGCCGGTTTAGGCCCTTAAACGACGTAGAAGTCAAGTGCGAGGACGGCCTCTGGAGAAAAATCGGCCCGTCATCGTGTGTTTATGAAGAAAAGGCGATCCAGATGGGGTCAGGGATTCAGGTTAAGGCCCCGGATGTTGATCTCATTGCTGCCGCCATATCCGCGCCACCGGAGAAGTTCGTGGACAAAGAGGCAAAGAGCATTCAGGAGAGGATCACCTACCTGGAAAAGGTGGTGGGACGAAATATCGATCTAACCGAGATAAGGGACATCTATTTGGACCAGATCAGAAAGGTCTTCGAGGTGGAACTTGAGCGCGGCGATCTGACAGAAAGAGAAAGAAGGTATTACCGAGAGATGGAGTCTGAATATACCAATGATGATTTCTTTATGGAGCGCTCTGAAGCAAAGTTCGGCAACATCTCTTCGGATGTGACCAGAAGAATGATTCAATTCAAGGTTCCGGGAGGACCTTTTATGAGGATCATTGTGCTGAAAAAAGACGACCGCATTCAGGATATGATTATCTCCGGCACCATCCATGCCTCTCCTTTAAGACCCACATCCCCAATCCACGAAATCGAGAAGGCCTTGAAAGGCCAATCCGTAGATAAGGGTCTTTTCAGGTCAACAATCGATCAGGTAATAGCCCGAAAAGGGTATGAAATTGCGGGAGTTTCGGCCGATTTCCTGGCCCAGAAGATCTATGACTGCGCGCGTTCATAAATGGGTGCGCCAGAGATTCTCTGACGCCGGATCGGGGTGCCTTATGGCGCCACAAGCTCAGTGACGATCGCTCCAGAGATAATGAAATGGTGAAGTGTGAGAACAGGGAGGTATCTAAAATGGATTGGGATTTGACGAGTTTACTGGTAACGCAGCTTGGAAGACTTAAACAAAGCGCGTTTTATAACCAAAAAATGGAGAAGGCAGGAGTCGATCTATCGTCCATAAGGAGTTTGGAGGAATTTGAGAAGATTCCTTTCACAACCGCAACCGAACTGTTGCAAGAACTAAAGAAGAGACCGTCCGAGTCGTCCTTATTCTCCAATGATGTAACCCGCATCAATTTTTCTCCATCAGGGCAGGACCTGTATCCCGTCTATCATACAGAGAGCGATATAGAGACGATGCACCGTGTTTGTGCCCCAACCCTTGAAGCGGCTGGGGTTAAAAAGGGTGATATTTGTGCGGTTACATTCGGATACCATCTCTTTGTTGCGGGGTTGTTCTACCAGGGGCAGTTGGAGTATTATGGAGCCAAGGTGATCCCATTGGGTCCAGGGGAGTCAGAGAGGGCAGTTCAACTAATCAATGACTACCAGGTGTCCGTGTTAATGTCGAATCCCACCTTTGCCATGAAACTGGCGCAAAAGGGGATTCCCAGCGTCAGAATACTGTTCGTGGGTGGCGAACCTTTTACTTCGGTGGAAGGGTACCCTGAGAAGGTCAGGCAGGCTTTTGGGAGAGACATTATCATTATTGATTCCTACAGCATGGCCTTGTGTATGCCGATCGCCAGGAGCTGCCGATACGGGAGAGGGCTTCATATCATCGACGATTTTGTTTATGCCGAGGTGATTGATCCTGTAACCGGAAAAGGCGTTCCATATGGAGAAAAGGGCGAGTTGGTTTTGACACAGCTGAAGAAAGAGGCAGCGCCTCTCCTGAGATACCGGACAGGAGATTTGACCTCAATCGAAAAAAAGAAATGTCAATGCGGAAGAGAGCTGATACTCCCGAAGAGCATTTTTGGAAGGACGGATGAAATGCTCAAGGTGAAAGGAGTCAAATTCTGGCCGTCACAGATTAACGGAATTATTAGAGCGTTTCCTGAATTGGGAAGCAAGTATCGGGTGGTTGTCAATACGGACAGGGGAGTAGATTTTCTACGGTTGATGGTTGAAGGCAATGATCCCTCAGGGAATATTGTTGATAGATTATCGAAAAGGCTAAAGAGCGAGACTCTTTTGGCCTTTAATGAAATTCAGGTTATATCAAAATTAGAAGATGGACCTGTAGTGATTGATGAACGAAAAGGAAGAGGCTTTTGAGTCATCTTCAAGACCCGAATGGCGTGGCAATGACCAAACGGCACGAGTATCTTTTTTGAAGGAGGTCGGAAATGGAATCATTTTTCTTTTCTGAAGAGGAGCAGGCCTACGCCCGTGAGGTAAAAGAATTCTTGCGGCTGGAAGCGCGTTCTCATGTCCTTGCAATGGACAGGCAAAACGAATATCCCTTCGAGCTTTTAAAGAAAATGGGACAACGCGGCTATATAGGAGTCCGCTTTCCATCCAGATACGGTGGTGGGGGTCTGGACATGATGCACGAGGCCATTACCAATGAAGAGACCGGAGCGCAGTCCTATGCGTTGGCGTGTGCTCGCAGCGTTCCCCACCATTGTGCCTTTATTATTGCTAATTATGGCAGCGAAAAGCAGAAACAGAAGTGGCTGCCAGGGATCTTCAAGGCGGATATCATTACGGCCGAGTGCATCACCGAACCTACCGGCGGTTCTGATGCCGCCCGTATGAAAAGCGTGGCCCATCGCAAGGAGAATCGCTGGATTATCAAAGGTGAGAAACGCTTTCAGGCTTCCGGCGCGGTAGCTGATCTTTTCATCGTATTTGCCATGACGAACCAGGATGTCCATCCTACAAAAGGCATGAGCGTATTTGCTGTGGAAAAAGGAACCCCGAATATCGTGGCAATGGAAGAGTTCGATACCCTGGGATGGCGAGGCCTGCGCATCGTCTCCGAGCTTATTTTTGATGGGGTGGATATCCCGGCCGAATATCTCATTGGCCAGGAAAACCAGGGCTTTGCGATTCTGATGGATATGCTCAACAGTGAGCGAATCCTGGTAGCCAGCGGGCTTCTGGGAACCGCCCGCAC